>RCNE010000093.1_pt1 | contig 39301 bp, 27 predicted proteins | sample 2041361 | NCBI WGS metagenome assembly RCNE01 (sample SAMN09708229, study PRJNA481090) | Marine sediment metagenome, whole genome shotgun sequencing project. | reverse complement strand
AACAAGCGATTGTTTCCTATTCCCCAAAGTGCAGTCGATGCCGCATCTGGAATAGACGGGTTCTTGGAGCAAAATCAAGGATATTAAATATTTGTTTGAGTTAGTTTTGAGTTAGTTTGAGATAAAGGCAGGCAATAATTTGCCTGCCTTTGTTCTATACGGATTTTAATGAAAATAGAATAGTACTTCCTCAAACTTACAAAATCAACTTGGCTATCTTAAAATAGTATTACATCAGGGCTATATCTATTTTTAAAACAACCGTATGAAACCAAGCACTATTCTACTATTTAAAAATATAGGAATCATTTTAGCTATTGTTTTGGTTTCTGCCTGTAATGAGAACCAACAACCGGAATATAAAATCACTGAACCTGTAAACTATGTTGACATGGTGTATCCGCAATTGGATACTGAACATAGTCGTTGGTTCTTTTTCGCTTCGGCCAGTAGACCCTTTGGCATGGTTAACTTAAGTCCAGATACGGAAATAGACGGCGCTTGGGGAAGTGGATATCGCTACAAAACGGATACCATAAAAGGTTTTAGCCATGTACACGGATGGCAGACATCTGGTCTTTCAGTAATGCCAGTAGCCCTACCCAAAGAGCATACATCAACGATTTTCAAAGATTTCTATTCTGCATTTTCCCATGACACGGAAAAAATATCACCAGGTCATCATTTGGTGCAATTAGAACGATACGGAATTAAGGCCGAACTAACGAGTACAAAAAGAGTTGGTCTACACCGGTATTCATTTCCTACCGATGCAAGTCCGGGAATTCTGTTCAATTTAAACACTATGTTGGGTCCAAGCAAAAATCAAAATGGTAGTTTAGAACAAATAGATGATCGCACCCTCATAGGTCAATTGGATATGGCACCCACCCATAGGAGACCCAAACCCTTTTCACTTTTTTTTCAGGTGCAGTTCAATACAGCCTTGGATTCCATTGCTAAAGACCAAGATTCTGGCAATTATCTAGTGTATACTAATCCAGAACAGAAAACAGTTTTAATGAAAGTTGGTGTTTCATTTACCTCCATAAAAAATGCAGAAAACAATAGTGCTACTGAACTTGATCATTGGGATTTTGAAAAAGTGGTAAATGAATCTAAAGAAGAATGGAACACCCTGCTAGGTAGAATTAAAATAGAGGGCAATACGGAAACCCAAAGACGACGTTTTTACACAGATCTTTGGCATGCACTTCAGGGCCGGCGTGTTATTAATGATATAAATGGTGCCTATCCAGATAATACAGGTCCCGTTTTTAAAATAGGACAACTACCCCTTAACAGTAACGGAAAAACCAAATTTAATCACTATAATTCCGACGCCTTCTGGGGAGCTCAGTGGACATTAAATACGCTTTGGGGACTAGTTTATCCAGATATAATGGAAGATTTTACCCATTCTTTAATGCAATACTACAAGGATGGCGGTATTCTACCCAGAGGACCTTCCGGTGGTAATTACACGTATGTAATGACTGGAGCATCCTCAACTCCCTTTGTCGTAAGTGCTATTCAAAAGGGAATTCTCAAAGATAACTTGGACAGTATCTATATGGCTTTGCGAAAAAATCATACTATGGGAGGTATAATGTCCAAAGCAGGATATGAGCACACTACTTCTTTAGGTGGCGGCCTTAAGCACTACATGGAAAACGGTTTTGTGCCTCATCCTATTCCAGAAGGCAAGTTTGGAGGACACCAAGATGGTGCCAGTCTCACATTAGAATATGCTTATCAAGATTGGACCTTGGCACAGCTTGCTAAGAAGTTGGGCCGAAGAGACGACTTCGATTATTTCTTAGAACGCTCCAAAAACTACAAAAATGTATTTGACCGTAGCACTGGATACATGAGACCTAAGAACATTAACGGAGAATGGCAGGAGAATTTTGACCCTTTCCTTTATGAGAATGGCTTTAACGAAAGTAATGGCGCCCAGTCGACTTGGTTTGTACCCCATGACCCAGAAGGCTTAGCTTTTTTGATGGGAGGTAATGAGGCTGCTGTGCAAAAATTAAACAAACAATTTACAAATGCAGAAAAGCTTGGTTTTACATCAGGTACATCTCATGATGTAGAACTGCATCCAGAGTATAGTCGAATACCCATTAATTATGGAAACCAACCTTCTATGCAGACTGCTTATATGTTCCATGTTCTAAATAGACCAGATTTGACACAATACTGGTCAAAAAGAGTCCTAGATAAGGTCTTTAGTGGTTTAGATCCGGGCACAGGTTATAACGGTGATGAAGACCAAGGTCTAATGGGTAGTTTAGCTGTTTTAATGAAGCTAGGGCTTTTCCAAATGAACGGGGGTACGGAAAATAACCCTAAATATCAATTGAGTCCTCCTATTTTCGATGAAATTAGAATCGACCTACACCCTAAATACTATTCTGGCAAAACTTTTATAATTAGTTCAAATACTAGTTTAACAAATGAAAGTATTCTAAAAAAAGTTCTTTTTAATGGGGATAATCTGAAAGAAATGAACCTACCCCATTCCAGTATTACAACGGGGGGCACACTAGAGTACCAGTTAGATAATCCCTAAATATTATTGGTAGTTTTATATTGACTTTGCCTCTATATTATGCAATTTTATAATCTTAATAAGTCAATGATTTTTTGTACTTTACCTATGTGGTTAGTTATCTTTTTAAAAAATCCAAAATTGGTCATTTAGGGTTCAATTCTAATCAAAACCGATATTCTAAATAATAGATAATTGGTCTTGGACTTTTAGAAGGAAACCTTGACACCATATACCCACCGAAAGAATAAACTCAAAGAAAATATAACTTCGCAACCATGAAAAAAGGAAGGGTCACAATAACGGATATTGCCAAAGAACTCAATGTTGCACCATCTACAGTCTCCAGGGCATTAAATGACCATCCTGCCCTTAAAAAAGAAACGAAGCAAGCGGTACGGGCTCTGGCAGAAAAATTGGGATACCAACCCAACTTTATGGCACTTAGCCTATTACGACAAAAATCAAATACTATAGGGGTCATTGTGCCAGAAATTACCAGTCATTTCTTTTCTGCAATTATCACTGGTATCCAAGATATTATATCTAATTCGGAGTACAATATAATGATTTGTCTTTCTAACGAATCCTACGAAGAAGAAGCGATAATAATTAAAAAATTATTGAAAATACAAGTAGATGCTGTTTTAGTATCTCCAGCCTCAGAAACCAAGAATTTTGACCATTTCAGGACCCTACAAAAAAATAATATTCCTGTGGTAATTTTTGATAGAGACTGCCCAGGACTGGAAGCAGATAAAATATTGGTAGATGATTATGCTGGCGCTTTCCAAGCTGTGGAATATTTGATAAAGTCTGGTTGTAAAAAAATAGCCCATTTAGGAGGCCCATTAAATCTAAGTACCACAAAGCACAGGTTACAAGGGTATTTGGATGCCTTAGAAAACGCTAAAATCCCTGTAAGAAAAGAGTACATCTCCCATGTAAAAGGATTTTCTCATAATGATGGTCTTAAACCCACTAAAAAACTTTTAAAATCATCACACATACCGGATGCAATTTTTGCTATGAACGACAGTATAGCTATTTCCGCTATGCATATTGCTCGTAAAATGGGAATGAGTATACCAGAGGATATATCTATAGTTGGTTTTGACGACGAACCCCATTCCTCCTATTTTAGACCTTCATTATCTACCGTATGGCAACCAGTTTATAGTATAGGCATGTTATCAGCTAGAATTGCCCTTGGACGTTTAAATAGCGACAATGCAGACAACTTGGCTTTTCGCCAGGAGGTATTTAAACCTGAGCTGGTGGTTAGGGGGTCCTCCAGACCATTTATAGTTCCCGCCTAACATGGTCAAATTTTAAAGACAATGCAAAGGTTTGCATTGTCTTTTGAGGCTAATTACTTTTTAACATGGTTTTTTTATCGTTTTTTTATAATATGGGTATATCTAGCCCTTTAACAATGCACAGATGGTGGTTTTACCCAAGGAACTTTTTAAACATTGTTACGGAACATATGCCATTGCTGCAGTAAACGTATTCACCATGGAACAAGTACATGGTTTATTCAGGGCAGGCATTAAGGCCGATGCACCATTTTTAGTGCAGATTACACCAGTAGCAAGAAATTATGCGCACTCGCTGATGTTGATAGCGATGATTGATGCTGCATCAAAAATATATCCAACTGCAGTGTATGCTGTTCACTTGGACCATGGTAATGAAGCGCATGCTATTAATGCAATAGCATCCAATAAGTATCATTCGGTAATGATAGATGCCTCGCATGACGATTTCGAAACCAATGTAAAAAGAACCAAGTCGATTGTCGATGAGGCACATAAAAAAGGCGTTTTCGTTGAGGCTGAATTGGGCGTATTGAGTGGTGTGGAAGACGATATTTCGATTGATGAAGAAAATGCCAGATACACCAGCCCCAATGAAGTTGTTTCTTTTGTAGAACGCACCAATTGTGATAGCCTTGCTGTGGCGGTAGGTACTAGTCACGGAGCCTATAAATTCAGCTCGGGCCAAGGAATACAGTTTCGTATACTTGAAGAAATTCAACAAAAATTGCCTGGCTTCCCGATTGTGCTCCATGGAGGTTCGGCAGTGAACACAACCGAAGTGGAACGAATAAACAAAGCTGGTGGGATGCTGAACGAAAATGCATCAGGCGTAACCCCTGAAGAAATCATAAAATCCATTCCTTATGGGGTTTGCAAAATAAATATCGCTACGGACACTAGACTTTTATGGTCCAGAGTGCATCGAGAATTTTTTAGGGATAGTCCCGAATTGTTCGACCCCATTGTACCAGGCAAAACCTATATGGAAGCCTACGAAGCATTCATGGTACAAAAATTTGATTTATTGGGAGCCACTGGCAAGGCGGCCAAATTCAACAAAAAAAGTAAAAAATGAGTAAGCAATCCCATCTGTTAGTCAAACCAAAGAAAGAGATCCAATTATACCATAGCATAACACCCCGATCTGCCAAATGGAACCACCTCTCTTTTGAGGCTCGCCATATGGATAAAAACGAAATTTGGGAACATCATACTCAAGAAAATGAACTGGTAATAGTACTGCTAAGTGGTAATTTTAAGGTAGATAGCGACAAAGGTAATTGGGAAACAAAGAATGGTAGAAAAGATGTCTTTAGCGGTGTAGCTCATACCTTATACCTTCCTAAAAACACGGACTTTACCCTAACCGCCTTAAGCGAAAAACTTGATATAGCCTATGGTTGGTGCAAGGCCGAGAAGGATTTTCCTGCAAAATTTGTAACTCCGGAAGAAACTCCGGTGGTCATTTTCGGGGGAGACAATGCTACAAGGCAGTTCAATGACCTCATACCTCCAGGATTTGGGTGTAACAGCATCGTAGTTAGGGAGGTATACACCCCCTCCGGTAATTGGAGTTCTTTTCCCGCACATAAACACGATGAGCGTATTTTGGCCAAAGACGGTACTGTTTTGGAACCTATACAGGAAGAAACCTATTTCTATAAATTCCAAAAACCTGAAGCCTATGCGATACAGCAAGTCTATACAAAAGACCGTTCCTTGGATGAAATTGTTAGGCCCCGACACAATGATGTGGTCATGATTCCAAAAGGCTTCCATCCTGTAGTGGCAGAACATGGTTTTCATTGTTATTACCTCAACTTTCTGGCCGGAACCGACCAATGTTTAGCTAATACAACAGATCCAGACCACGAATGGATCTATGACTCATGGACCTCAAAAGATAGTAGACTGCCCTTGGTAACAGCTGCAATGAACAATCAATAGAACATATGAACTTAAGGAAACATGACGTGATTACTTTTGGGAGATCTTCTATAGACCTCTATTCACAAAATATTGGATCTCCTTTCAATGAAATCAAAGGCTTTGATGCCTTCGTAGGTGGATCACCCTTAAACATTGCTGTTGGCTGTGCAAGATTGGGCGTAAATGCAAGTCTATTGACCGCTGTAGGTAGAGATAAAGTGGGAGAATTTATACTTAATTTCTTGAAAAATGAAGGGGTGAACACCTATTGTATTCCCACAAAAGAATCCGCTAGAAGCAGCGCTGTGGTACTTGGTATAGAACCGCCGGATAAATTCCCCTTAGTATATTACAGAGATAATGCAGCAGATAGCCAAGTAAGCATTGACGATGTAGATTTAGCGCAAATACCTGACCACCGTATTTTGCTCATAAATGGTACCGCCATGAACATGGAACCCTCTCGCAGTGCCACGTTCTACGCTGCCGAAATAGCAAATAAAAACGATGTTGATGTGGTCTTGGACCTAGATTTTAGAGCGGATCAGTGGCATGACTATCGCGCATTTGGCATTACCATGAGGGCAGTCCTGCCGCTTGTTAAGATTGCTATTGGCACAGAAGAAGAAATCTTGGCTGCTACTTTGGAGCATGCGTCACAGGTAACCATCAAGCACCAGCAGATATCGGCTCCTGAAATTACTGGTGATATTCAGGCATCTATAAAACGTTTACTTTCTACAGGCATAGAAATACTAATCGTTAAGAGAGGGAGAGATGGTGCCAGTATTTATAAAAAAGATGGTACAAAAGAAGATGTTACCGGTTTTCCAGTGGATGTACTCAATGTTCTTGGTGCTGGTGATGCCTTTGCAAGTGGATTTCTATATGGTATATTACAAGGTTGGAACCTTTACAAATCTTGCAGAATGGGTAATGCCAGTGGAGCGCATGTAGTTACACAAAAAGGCTGTGCCAACTTTATGCCTACCTTAAATGAGTCTATGGATTTTATTGAAAAAAATGGTGGATTTTAATACTTGATTTAAATTATGGAGACGACAAGACTTACCGTGGCACAAGCCACCATAACATACCTAAAAAACCAATACGTAGAACGTGACGGGGTTCAGAATAAATTCTTCGCGGGCTGTTTTGGGATTTTAGGCCATGGAAATGTAGCTGGTATTGGACAGGCATTACACCAAAACCCAGATTTTCCTCTCTATGTAGCCAGAAATGAACAAGCCATGGTACATACCGCTGCAGCCTTTGCTAAGGTAAAGAATAGGTTACAGACGTTTGTATGTACTTCCTCCATTGGACCTGGAGCTACCAATATGGTAACTGGCGCAGCAGCCGCAACAATTAATAGAATTCCTGTACTCTTAATACCTGGTGATATTTTTGCGACTAGACATGTTGCTCCCGTATTACAGCAATTAGAATCTAATGTAACTCAAGACATATCAGTAAACGACTGTTTTAAACCGGTGTCAAAATATTGGGACCGTATCAACAGACCAGAGCAATTAATTACATCATTACCTGAGGTTATGCGGGTGTTAACCTCCCAGGCAGAAACAGGAGCGGTAACCTTATGCATTCCCCAAGACGTGCAAGCCGAAGCCTTTGATTTTCCTTTAGCCTTATTCCAAAAAAAGGTCTGGTACGTAGGTCGTACCATGCCAGACGCCACATTGTTAGAAAAAGCAATACAGCAAATTAAGAGCAGTAAGAAACCGATTATCGTTGCGGGAGGAGGAACCATTTACAGTGGAGCTACTGAAGTACTCAAAAACCTTGTAAACCGCACTGGAATTCCAGTAACAGAAACTTTTGCTGGAAAGGGAGCACTCGATTACGACAACCCACAAAACCTTGGCGCAGCTGGCGTAACAGGAACGCCAGGGGCTATAGAAATGGCAAAGGATGCGGACGTAGTAATTGGCATAGGAACTAGATATAGTGATTTTACCACCATTAGCAAATCGGCCTTCCAAAACCAAAATGTAAAATTCATAAATATCAATATAACGGAATTTGATTCGTTTAAACATGGCGCCTTACCCTTGGTGGGGGATGCCAAAGCGATTCTTGAGGCCATCAATACCCAGTTAGACGACTTTAAGGTAGCTGATGCTTATGGAAAAAAGGTGGTGAACTTTAACACCTCTTGGGATGATTATGTTTCCGAAGTGTATACCGAAAGAAATGTGGTTCCAGCCTTTCAGGGAGAGGTAATCGGCGCTGTAAATACATTTTCAGATGCCAATGATATTATGGTATGCGCGGCAGGTAGCCTTCCCGGAGATCTGCATAAATTATGGCGCACCCGTAATCCCAAGGGCTTTCATTTGGAATATGGCTATTCCTGTATGGGGTATGAAATAGCAGGTGGACTTGGCGCAAAAATGGCCCATCCAGATAGTGAAGTTTATGTTTTGGTAGGCGATGGTAGTTATTTAATGATGGCTCAGGAAATCGTTACTTCCGTTCAGGAGAAAAAGAAATTAACTATTGTATTACTAAACAATGATGGCTATGCCAGTATAGGCGGGCTTTCTTCCTCATTAGGGAGCGAAGGATTTGGCACCTATTATCGCTATCGCAATGAGGAGACAAATCAGTTAGATGGTGGCCTTTTACCCATAGACTATGCAGCCAATGCGGCAAGTATGGGTGCTTATGTAATAAAGGCCGCTAACGTAACGGAATTAAATGCAGCCCTAAAAAAGGCCAAGACCATTGACCAGACTACCTTAATCTATATTGAGGTTGATCGTAAAAAAGGTATTCCAGGCTATGCTTGGTGGGATGTTGCCGTAGCCGAGATATCTAAAAAAGAGGCGGTGACAGCGTCCTATGAAACATATCAGGAAAACAAAAAGACTCAAAAATATTACCTCTAAAACCAAACAATGAGCACGGACTTCATCATTATCCTAGTTTCCTTCGTTGCCTTTACGGCAGGGGTAGCCATCTTTACCTGGTACAGCCTACGAAAAACAAATTTAGACTCTTCGGAAGGCTATTTTCTGGGAGGCAGAAGTCTAACCGGTACTGTAATTGCAGGATCTATGTTGCTTACAAACATCTCTTCCGAGCACCTAATAGGAATGAACGGGAATTCATATGTTAATGGCTTTATAGTAATAGCTTGGGAGGTAACCTCATCTATAGCACTAGTAATTGCAGCCATCTTTTTTGTTCCCAAATATTTAAAAATGGGGCTTACCACTATTCCGCAGTTTTTGGAGAGCCGTTTTGATGGACTTACAAGAACCATGGTCGCAGGTATCCTTATTTTCTCTTTTGTAGTCACCTTATTACCTATTGTACTGTACTCCGGTGCTATTGGCATTGAAAGTTTGTTCGGAGTATCCGATATTTTGGGTGTTGATCAAACTCAAGGGCTTTGGATTACTATTGTTCTCATTGGGGCAATAGGTTCTATTTATGCTATTTTTGGCGGACTAAAAGCGGTCGCGTATTCGGATACCATTAATGGCGCTGGCCTATTGCTTGGAGGGCTACTGATACCAATCTTGGCCCTTATGGCTATTGGGGATAATAATATTATAGATGGATTAGTGAAAGTTTACGAGTATGCTCCGGAAAAATTTAACGTCATTGGTGCACCGGATTCCGTTCTGCCTTTTGAAGTACTGTTTACTGGACTCATTATCAATCAACTCTATTTTTGGGGCATGAACCAGACCATCATCCAAAGAGCTTTAGGCGCCAAAAACCTTAAAGAAGCACAAAAAGGACTGTTGATTACCGGTTTATTTAAAATACTGATTCCCTTAATAATCGTACTTCCTGGGGTCATTTGTTACTTTTATTTTCAGGACACTTATTTTGATCAACAGGATTCAGTTTACCCATTGCTAGTAAAAAAAGTACTTCCAGTATGGTTAATCGGCTTTTTTGCAGCGGTTATCATGGGCGCAGTTTTGAGCACCTTTAACTCTGTCCTTAATTCTGTAGCCACACTGTTCAGTGTTGATATTGTCAAAAAACACCTAAGTAAAGATATAAGTGATACAAAATTGGTTCGTATCGGCAAGGCAACCTCAGCGGTTTTAGCTGTTATAGCCATATTTGCTGCCCCAATGGTAGCAAATGCTTCGGACGGCCTGTACCAACTTCTACAGGAACTTAATGGTATTTTCTTTATACCCATTGCATCCATTCTATTAGCTGGTTTCTTTATGAAAAAAGTATCGGCACTAGGTGCTAAGGTGGCTTTACTTTTTGGGCTATGCTTTTACGTTTTTATGACCTGGGGGTATACCAGTCACGGAATACACTTTGTGCATTTGTGGGGTATTGAGTTTGTCTTGAATGTTATCATAATGTACAGTGTATCTTATTTTTATCCTAGAAAAAATAGGTATGAGATTACCGATGTTGGCGCGGTAAATCTGGTGCCTTGGAAATACACAAAAGCCATGTCCATTGGGCTATGTGCCGTTACCATACTTATTTATATTTTATTGGGCCAGAATGGATAAAGGAAAAAATTAATTAACATATAATTATTTAAAATGAACATCTTAAAAAACTATATAAACGGAGCTTGGCAACAGAGTACATCAAAAGAAACCATTGATGTCGTCAACCCTGCAAATCAAAATATACTGGCCAAGGTTCCCTATGGATCCGAAACAAAAAAAGACCTTGACCAAGCAGTTAGCACAGCACAAAACGCATACAATGAATGGCGTAACGTTCCGGTAATGAAAAGGGTTCAAGTACTGTACCGATTAAAATCCCTGCTTGAGGAGAACATGGAAACCTTGGCGAAAATCATAACGGAAGAATCTGGCAAAACCAAGGCAGAATCCTTTGGTGAGATACAAAGAGCCATTGAAAATGTGGAGGTCGCCTGCGGCACCCCTATGCTTATGGCCGGTGATGTAATCGAGGACATTGCAACAGGAATTGATGAAATGATGATTAGGCAGCCGCTAGGAATAGCAGCCTGTATTACTCCCTTTAATTTTCCCAGTATGATTGTATTTTGGTTTTTACCTTACGCTATTGCTACTGGTAACGCCTTTATCGTAAAACCGTCTGAAAAGGTGCCATTGACCATGATGAAAATTTTTGAACTACTAGACCAATTGGATATGCCCAAAGGTCTGGTTAGTTTGGTACATGGAGGCAAGGACTCCGTAGATGCAATTTTGGAGCATCCAAAAATCAAAGCAATCAGCTTTGTGGGCAGTACTCCTGTAGCGCGATATATTTATAGTAAGGGAACAGCCAATGGCAAACGGGTACAGGCTCAGGGTGGCGCAAAAAATCCTGTCGTCATTTTACCCGATTCCGATATTGAAATGTCCACAAAAATTATTGCCGATTCTGTATATGGATGTGCAGGACAACGTTGCCTAGCGGCTTCTACCATTATTACGGTTGATGACCATAAGAGAGAAATTAAGGATGCACTTTACGAAACCGTTAAGTCCAGAACTACAGGATATGGCTGGGACGATAACGTTAGTATGGGGCCTGTTATCACACCGGAAAGCAAAAACCGTATAGAAGGATTAATTCAAAAAGGTATTGATGAAGGTGCCAAGCTTCTTTTAGACGGCCGAAAAGCGGCTATTTCCGGTTATGAAAAAGGTAACTTCATAGCACCTACCATACTCGAAAATGTGGCCTTAGACAAGGAATTGATAACGACAGAAATATTTGGTCCTGTCATGAGTTTAATTTCGATGAAAAATATCGATGAAGCACTGGCTTTTGTAAACAGCGGTAGTTATGGGAATATGGCTTGTCTTTTTACTGGTAGTGGTGCGAATGCTAGAAAGTTCCGAAATGAGGCCGATGCCGGAAATATAGGAATCAACATTGGTGTTGCCGCACCTATGGCACAGTTCCCTTTTAGTGGTTGGAAAGATAGTTTCTTTGGAGATCTACACGGACAGGGTAAGCATGCCATCGAATTTTTTACCCAGACCAAAGTAATTATTGAGAGATGGCCCAATATATGGTCACGTAAATTTTAACACTCATCTTAAATGATAAAGATCGCAAACGCACCTTGCTCGTGGGGTGCACTGGAATTTGATTTGGAAGAAAAATCAGAAGAGATTGGTTTTGAACAAGTATTGGACGAAATCAAAGATACGGGCTACATTGGAACAGAATTGGGCGATTGGGGTTACATGCCTACGGACCCTGACCAACTAAGGGTAGCGATAGATAGCAGGGGGCTAGAACTCTTAGGGGCATTTGTTCCCGTAGCCTTGGTAGATGAGCGAACGCATGAAATGGGTATCCAATCCGCCCTTCGTGTTGCTGAACTCATGTATAAGGCAGGGTATAAAAATACTTTCATCGTTTTAGCGGACGATAATGGAAGTGTTCCAGAGCGGACAAAAAATGCCGGTAGAATCACTCCAGCAATGGGATTGACCAAAAGCCAATGGGAAACCTATACAAAAGGTGCTGAAAAAGTGGCAAAAGCCGTGAAAGAAGCTTATGGCCTAAGAACCGTGTTCCATCATCATTGTGCGGGCTATGTGGAAACACCGTATGAGATAGATACCCTAATGTCACTTACTGACCCCAACTTATTGGGATTATGTCTGGATATGGGGCATTATGCCTTTGGTGGAGGTGACCCTATAACTGCATTAAAAAAACATTCTGACAGAATTTGGCATGTTCATTTCAAGGATTTTGACCCTAAAGCAGCGCGACACTCAAAAGAGGCTGGAGGTGATTATTTTGATGCCATAAAAAGAGGTGTCTTTTGTGAACTTGGAAAGGGGTCGGTAGACTTTAAGACGATTGTTCGTTTATTAAAAGAAAAAAACTACGATGATTGGATTGTAGTTGAACAGGATATTCTCCCAGGCATGGGTGCACCTAAAAAGTGCGCTGAGAATAATCGGGAATTTATTAGATCATTAGGTTTGTAACAAAATTATAGATTATGACAAAGTTTAAAATAGCAATAGCTGGTTTAGGAAGAATAGGAAAGATTCATCTGGATAATCTATACCAAACACCCAACACAGAAATTGTTGCTGCCACCGATCCAGATGACAATAGCCTACAATACGCTAAGGATAAAGGTGTACCACATACGACTAGTAGCTTTGAAGAAATGCTAGGTATTACTGAAATTAATGCTATTTTAATTTGCTCACCCACCGATACCCATGCCAACTATGTGGAACTTTCCGCAAAAGCGGGTATACACGTTTTTTGTGAAAAACCATTAGACCTTTCTGTACAACGGGTTATAGAAGTATTGGAGGTGGTCGAAAAAAATAACGTGAAATTAATGCTGGGGTTCAATAGAAGGTTTGATAAAGAATTTAGAAAGGTAAGAGACCTCGTTAAAAATAATGCTGTTGGCCAACCACATTTAGTCAAAATAACAAGCAGAGACCCAGGCGCACCTCCTGTTAGCTACATTGAAAAGTCAGGAGGTCTCTTTTTAGATATGACCATACATGATTTCGACATGGCCCGCTATGTTGTAGACAATGAAATAGTAGAGGTGTACGCCAAAGGAGCGGTTTTGGTAGACCCTGCTATAGGAGCTGCCGGGGATATTGATACAGCGGTGGTCACTCTTACCTATTCAGACGGTAGTATGGCCATTATAGATAACAGCAGGGAAGCTGCTTATGGTTATGACCAACGTGTAGAGGTTTTTGGGTCAAAAGGTATGGTACAGTCTAACAATAATTTTCATGACTCCCACAAACTCTACAATAAAGAAGGAATCCATGCCGCCCTTCCCCTACATTTTTTCTTGGAACGCTATCAAGAAGCCTATAAGACGGAAATGCAAGATTTTATAAAAGGGCTTTCAAACGGAACAAAAATGCCCGTTGATGGAAATGACGGACTACAATCCTTGAAAATAGGTCTTGCCGCTATTAAATCATTGAAGGAAAATAGACCTGTGAAGATATCAGAGATTGTTTAGTATAAAATGTATTCCTACTGATTTAAAAGTTCAATTTATATGAAGAAGCAGATAGCTTTCCTATTCTTACAATTATTGTTTTTATCATCATTTACGTTCGCTCAAAAAGTTAAAAAAATGGATGTCATGTCCTTTAATATAAGATATGATAATCCGGAGGATGGTAAACAAAATTGGCATCATAGAAAGGAGAATGTGGTGCGTATGATTCATTTTTATGATTTAGATATCATAGGACTGCAAGAAGTTTTGGCAAATCAACAAAACTATCTAAAAGAGAGCCTAAGCGAATACAGATCTGTTGGTATTGGAAGGGAAGATGGCAAGGAAAAGGGAGAGTTCGCCTCAATTTTTTATAAAAAAGATAGGTTTAAGGTGTTAAAAAGTGGTACGTTCTGGTTAAGTGAAACCCCTGATAAAATTAGTAAAGGATGGGATGCAGATTTGGAAAGAATTGCAACATGGGCAGTATTTAGGGATAAGAATACAAGAGAAGAATTCATCTTTATGAATACCCATTTTGACCATATAGGAAATATAGCCCGGGTTGAAAGTGCTAAATTATTGAAAGAAAAAGCAACAGCCTTAGCAGGGAACCTCCCTTTAATATTAACAGGTGATTTTAACCTTGTCCCAGAGTCGAAAGGCATCAAAACTTTGATTAAACCCGATGGAAAAAACACCTTAATCAATGCAAGTAGTGCAGCTACCTTTACTTATGGTCCAGACTGGACCACCTGCGGTTTTGATGACAGACCTTTCGAAGAACGGAAAGTAATAGATTATATTTTTTTAAAAGGAATTAGTAAAGTAACTAAATACGCAGTTTTTGCTGAAATGTTAGAAGATGTATTTTTATCCGATCACTGTCCAGTTTTTGCACAAATAGAATTATAGTACATTCTTAACGCTATCGAATTTTAAGGATTGGAAAGTTAATTCCACTAACAGAAATATCTTCGCTTTCGCCAGTAAAATTATTGATCTTTAAATGCTGTGAAATTAGGTTTGTTACCCATTTCGAAAACCAAAGAGCTACTGCTCATAATCTGACTGTAGGTTATAAAAGGGGTAGCTAACATTTTTCCATCTAAAGTAACGGATTGAATGTATTTGTTTACATCAGAAAGCTTATTTGCCGTAATCGTAAATTTCTTAGGTTCCCCATCTTTTAGCAATCGCATTGTAATCTCTGGAAACTGAGGTGCACCAAGCGCATAAATCTCCGTAGCCGATGTTACAGGGTAAAAGCCCATAACACCAAATACATACCACGCAGACATTTGTCCGCAATCATCATTCCCATTAATCCCTAAGGGCTCATTTCTGAAATTTTCCTCTGAAGTATGTTTTCGAATAAGTTCCTGAGTTTTCCACGGTTGTCCCGCATAGTTAAACAAATATGCATAATGGTGTCCAGGTTCATTATCATGGCGATAATGACCATCACTGAAATTCTCATCTAACTTCTTAGTGAATTCCTTCTTCCCACCATAGAGATCTATCATACCGGATATATCGTGCATAGCCCCAAAATGATACGTCCATTTACCTCCTTCGGTAAAACCCTCCTGCGAATTTCTGTGCCAGTCTCCATTAAAAAGCCTCGCATTTAGAAACCCCGTACTTGGGTTGTATAGATTTTTATAATTTTTGCTCCATCCCATTAATCGGTCATAATCTTCCTGTTTATTCAGGTCTTTTGCCATTTGAGCTATTGAGAAATCATCAATACCAAACTCAATAGTCCTCGTCACCGATTCTCTAGTTCTATCTGCGGCGACATATCCCAGAGAATGATAAAAACTTAGTCCTCCCCTAGCCTCATATAACACGCCTTCATTACGATCGCCCCAATTTTTTTCGGTATCCAGATGAGGGGGTTGAATGGCATTTTTACGTACGGCCTCATAAGCCAAATCTATGTCATAATCCCTAAATCCTTTCACATAAGCATCGGCAATAACAGCATCCGCATGCGTACCCACCATAATGTTTGTATAGGTTGGGTTGGGCCATTTGGGAAGCCATCCGCCTTCTTGGTACATTTGCAATAAAGATTGCACCATAGGGCTTACTCTTTCCGGCTGTGTAAAATGTAATAACGGGTGTAAGGCTCTAAAGGTATCCCACAAGGAGAAGTCATTATATGAAATTCCTTCATGAACTTGATCGTCAAAAGGGCTGTAATAACGCCCATATTCAGAAAATTCACGAGGAAACAACATGGTATGGAAAAGAGCCGTGTAAAAGATTGATTTTTTGTCTTCAGATTCACTCTTGACCTCAATACGGCTCAAGTTTTCTTCCCAGACTTGTCGCGTTTCCTGAACCACAGTATCAAATTCCCAATGTGGTATTTCAATTTTCAAATTCTTTCTAGCCTGCTCTAAACTTATGAAGGAGGTAGCAATTTTAACCTTTACAATTTCGTTCTTTTTCGTCTTAAAACTTATGTAGCCCCCCATTCTTGAACCATATTGTTCTTTAGCCAATGGCACGATATCGGGTTCGGTTCTAAATGAATTCCAAGTGCCGAAAGATTCAAATTCCGTATCAAACTGTATTACAAAATATCCTTTAAAATTACTAAGTTCAGGACCAAGATGTGAAGACATTCTTTCTGGATTGTACCCCGTAATTTCCTGCTCTTCCTCATCAATCTTAATATATCCTTGGAAATTTTTTTTGTTCTCCGTAATATTCGTGCCTTGTATGATTAAATGTGATTGCTCTGATTTAGGAAATGTAAACTGAAACATTCCACAACGCGAAGTTGCCGCTATTTCGCCCTTTATGCTATTCTTCCCCTCGCGCATCACAACAGAATAATAATTGGGTTTAGAAATCTCATCCTTATGTGAAAAGGGTAGTGCCCTATCATTAGGAAGTAATTTCAGATCTCCTATTTGTGGCATAATACTAACATAACCATAATCGCCCATCCATACCGTTGGTTGATGTGTTGCCATAAATCCCTTTATAGAAGAATCCTCATACACATAAGGCATTTCACTTATTTTGTTCTCCCTTGTCTGTGCCACGAAGTTTGTCATAGCAAATGGAGGACCTACGCATGGCATGGTCCCTCCCCCATCCTTTCCTTCTGAAAAACCTAAAATGGAGGTGCCGATCAAGGGGTTTACATAATCCACTTTCATTTTGTCCTGCGCCCAACTTGTTGTGTTAATTAATGTGAGTAAAAGCACACATAACATTTTTCTAAAGTCTCTTTTTATTTTCATTACTTTGTATCTAATTTCTACGCTATGGTTTTAATGGCTTAACAACGCCACTGTTCATATTTATTTGAAAGTGATTGGAGGGTTCACCGTTCATAAATTTATCCAATATGGACATCAACTCAAGCATCTTTCGTTTTATAGCGTCGTTTCCAGAGTTCTTATCCATCTTCATAAAAGATGTTGCTATTAGCTGATACTCTTTAAGGCGCTCTTGACCAATATCTGTATGGGCAAGCTGGTCTGCACTTCTAAGTCTATAAAGGTCAAATAGAAGATCGACACCAGACCAATCTTCAAGACTTTTGGAGTTAAATGTATCATTTCCAAGACGAATCTCGTTTCTGAGTAATAGGTTGGAAATAAAACCTTTTTTTGTTTTCATTCTAAGCATTAAATCCTCAAAACCTTCTCCCTGTTTAGCATGTGATAGCGCCAATAATTCCTTGCCTGAGCTATTCAGTAAAAACCTTGAAAATTCTTTTGGCCAATCTGACGGCAAAAAACGCAATCGTACCAATTCCTTTAAATGCCAATTGGTAAAATCGCCATAATCCTTTGAAGATAAAATAGTACGGTCCCAAATTTTTTCATCTCCACTACGCTTTAAAAAATCATATTCTTGCTCATACAACTCAAAAAACTCATTAAAACTAGGAACAGTGTTCACTAGTACCGTCTCAACAGTAACGACCCCTTTATTTTTAAAGGTTACTACCTTGTATGCCGGTTTATATGCTGCCAAGGAAGGCACTTGTACATTTATCAATGTCTTCCCATTAAAGTTACTATGAACCCCTGTGTCATTCATGTGCATATGACCGCCAAAATGAAGCTTAAGGCCTGCTTGTGCAAAAATCTCTGCGACCTTTTTGTTAGGAACCCGACTATTTTGCATTTTACCACCCACCAACAAACTACCGATTTCCTCAGAAGCACCATTAGTGAAATCTACCATGGGGTAGTGACTAAAAGCAATAAGCGTTTTTCCGTGCTTTTCTGCCTCCTGGACAATTCTACCCACCCAATCTACAAGGTACCTTTTGTTCGTTAGTAAATTATCGTGCCCTAAACCAGTGTTAGGGTATTCCAAAGTGTTGTTATCATCAGTTAAGGCAATCTCCTTTTCTAAATAGGTATTAGCATCAAGCGATATTAACCACAGTCCTTCCACAGGTTCTACCACGTAACTAAGGTCTGGTAAGCTAATTTTGTTAGATTCAATGAGAAAGCTCCTTTGTTTCAACGAAGCCTGGAGATTAGCCTCTTCGTAGTTGTACTCCTTATATGAATAATTGGAAAATGGAGAAGCCCAATAGCCATATTCGGGTTTAGGATAAAAACCATAATTCCCAAGCATTTGGCTAATTCCGTCATATCCTAAATTTTGAATATCCTTAGTAATCACTACGGGATGCGCTTTACTCAAATCCGGCACATGCATTGTAGTATCAGAAAAAATAGGCTGCTGTTTACCCCCTTCCCCTAAAAAATCGTTTTTCCCATGGTTATGGTTAAAAGGTCTTACTACATCATGATTTCCCGTGGCTAGAAAAAAAGAAATGTCGTTATTCTTGGAGTATTGTTCCAAGATTTTCTTTAATCCTCGGATATGCAAAGGCTGCCCATCGTCAGAGAAATCCCCAGGAAGAAGCACGTGCTTTATATTTCTTTCCACCACATCGTCAAGTGCCGCTAAAAAGGCAAAGTAATTTTCATTGAAAATTCGCGTAGAACGTAACTGGCTACCCATAGTCCGTATCAATACATCCGCTCCACTTCTAGGGTTTTTAATACCTTTATAATCAGAATCCTCCAAAGTTCCATATACATCTTGTAAATGAACATCAGCAATGACTGCCAATTTAATTTCTTTTTGGCTCGACTCCTTTTGCGTAGCACAAGAAGACACAAAAAAAACTAAAACCAAAAGAGCGCCGTAACTGATTTTTTTTAAACAACACATTTTCATTTATAAGATTGCTATACCGTATAAAGCTAGTGATTTATGGTTGTCTCAACGATTATTGTTATGCAAACGTTTGCAGCTATTACAAGAAGGTTATTTTAAAATTTACTGTGTTAATCGAAATAGAACTACACACCCGTGTATTTAGATTAGCAGTCTTTGATGCGTTTGTAAACTAAGAAAACAGCCTCTACATTAGAAATCAAAAATGGTGAGCTAGTAGTGCAACTTAAAAACCAATTAGTATTAGGTTTCTTTATAGAATAGCCAAAAATAAAAAGACAGGGTTTCCCCTGTCTTTTCCCCAAATCTTACCATGAACTTAACCTACTTATGCTATGGTTCTGCCAATATAGTCCTACGTTATTTTATCACCGAGATTATTAGTCAAACTACCGCTAACTTAGTTCTATTGCGGATTATTTAAAACTAACTGGAAATGTAGAACCCACCTTTCAGAAGATTTATAGTTTACATTCCGAGTCACACAATATGCTTTGTCCAGAAAAGAATTTTAAAATTCTATAAGCGATAACAATCAACTTTTTGTGTAGTTATGTTCCTATGAACTATCTGTTAGCTATAAGCCTCATTATATTAATTTAAATATATAATTGAACAGGTATACTCACCACCCTGAACCATACCCGTTATATTTTGTTTTTAATACTCGTTAGTTTTACCCCAAGCCCATGCGGAAGTCGGACAACCCCCACTACAATCCTCACCATGCAGACAAGGTTTTAAGGATAACTCCAAAAAGGTTTGGCATATCGATAACAGTGATTATTTTTCCCGCTTATTAAAACAGAAATGATATAAATAATTATGTTCCGACTACTATTATCTATAAATTATTATATTAACAATGCATAGATTGCGTAAACCACTAAAATTGGCAAGCAAAATAAAAAAGTAATGATTCTAAAAAGTATTAAAAGCTTATTTATTTTCATCTTATGTTTAGCTTCAATGTCTATTTTTAGTCAACTTCAGAACAAGGTCAGTCAGAATGGAGCTCATACAGAATTGTATTTTAACAACCCAGTGAAGACAACCTCGACATTCAGCAAGGTCATAGGTTCTCCATATCTTAATGAGAAGTTTCTACCTGCAAGCGTCAATAAGTTAGAGATGACTTATTTTGTACGATTTAATGCTGTTGAAAACAATATTGAATTTAGAGGGGAAAATGACGTAATTATGACCCTCTCAAAGTCGAATACGTATGAAATAAAACTTTTAGACGGTTCAAATAAGGAATATGAAACACATTCCTATAAAGATGAAGATAAAGGGGTGAGTACTACATTTTTTGAAAAAATATATGTCCACAATGATTTTGTAATTTACCTAAAGGAAAATATATATTTCACTCCGGTAAGGCTGGCTAAGCACAGTTTTGAAGCGCATAGACCTGGAAAATTCACTAAAGCCAAAGAAACCTTTTACGCTACGGATATTACTAGTGAATCTAAAAAACTTACAGAATTACCTAAAAGAGAAAAGCAATTTGCGGCACTTTTTGGAGAGCATGCAGCACGAATAAAACAGTTTATTAAAAAAGAGAAAATAGAAATAGATACAAAAGAAGACTTAATTAGGATTATGAAATTTTATCATCATTAATAGCGGACTAATCATATTTAACTTACCGACGATGCAATGTCATATATCGCTGATAAAGATATTTACAAACACGATTTTTACTATAATTTCTACCAATTTAATCAGTGTTCAACATAGGCCGAATCGAAAACGAATAATTATACTCTTTGGGATGAATCATATATTCATCATGTACGAAAGCTCCCCATGAATTATCACCGCCAACGCCCATTTGTAAATGGTCAATATTCCATTGCACTGTGTTTCCTATTTTGATATCTGCACCATGCTTTTTGGTAACGGGTACCAATCCAGAGGCAGAAATACCCGCATCTTCGCTATTAAAGTCGATTTCTTTCATAGCAAATGGCCAAGTACTAGAATTTAGTAACTCATTGCTTTTGAGTTCCAAGGTTACCATATCTGAAGAAAGCCGAAACCAGCGAATATCTGTCTTGTTTCCAGTTTCTTGCGGCCTCATATATCTATGAAATTGCTCCGCTACCTTTCCGCTATAGATACCTGCCTTAACGCCTGTTTTTCTGTCCCAATAACTTTCTATAGGGCCATTACCGTACCAGGAGATATCAGTATACGAATTGGGAAGTGTTAGATACATCCCTAATTTCGGAATGTGCGGCAGTTCTTTTTGATTCGGTTTAAAGTGATAATCAATATTTAATATTCCATTCGCTAAAATTTCATAATCAACTTTAACATCGGCCTCTGCATTGGGAAGTACATACCCAACACTGAACGAAACTCCTTCTTGGGTCTTGGCGGGTTTCCCTATTAATTTGGCGGAATAGCTATAGGAAGCATCCTGCCAAATTTTGGCCCATTTGTCCATTCCATTTCCTAAATCGTTATCGGTAAGCGGTCTCCAAAAATTAGGTCTAATAGGCTGATTGGTAATCTTTTCCCCTTCAAAGGTCCACGATATAAACTCACCTGTCTTACTGTTGATTCTAAGGTCTGTTTTATCATTTTGTATTTGAATATCCTGCCCAGAAGTAACTATTTGCAACCCTATTTTATGAGGACGAGCCGCGACATGCCTTGTCCCTTCATTAAGAATGAACTGATCCCAGGACACTTCATAGCCCTTGGGGACTAAAGGTGTTTCATTTTTCTGGATTAGGCTAACTTCTAAAATATATTCCTCTTCAGGAATAAAAACATCAGGAACGTTATCAAATTGAATTTTCTGTGTTTGCTGCGCTGGAACATTCAGTTCAGTTTTGGACTGCTTATAGACTTCCCTTCCGTTATTCAAAATTTTCAAATGCACCTCTTTATCTGAAAAATCAGCGAAGAAATTTTTATTTTCAATTGCTATGATTCCATTTCCTAAATAGTTGAATTGAACAGGCTCATATACCTTTTTAACCTCAAAAAGATGGGGATTTGGCTTGCGGTAAGGATTCACCAAACCGTTATTCAAAAAATTTCCGTCCGTGGGCAAATCGGGATGAAAGTCATGTCCATAAGCAAAATAGGGCTTACCATTTTCATCTTTATATTCCAAGCTTTGATCTACCCAATCCCAAATAAAGCCACCTTGCAGATTGGGGTACGTTTCGATAATATCCCAATAATCCTGAAGATTTCCAACCGAATTTCCCATGGCATGGGCATATTCGATTATGATTGAAGGTTTGTCTGAATCTGATTTTCCATGTTCGATGAGGTACTCCGGTTTAGGATACATGGGACAATAGAGATCGGTATACCCTTCTTTCCCTGCAGGTTCATATTGTACGATTCTATTATCGTCCTGTTCTTTTAGCCATTTGTAAGTTGTCCTAAAAATTTCACCTTCACCAGCTTCGTTACCCAAAGACCAAGAATAGATTGAAGCATGGTTCCTATCCCGAAAGTACATTCGTTGCGTGCGCATCATGTGGGCGGGTAACCAACTCATCTCATTGCCAATTTGGGTCTTCTCGTCAATGGCTAACGGATGACTTTCAATATTGGCCTCATCGACCACGTAAAGCCCGTATTGGTCGCAAAGTTCCAGCCAATAAGGGTCGTTTGGGTAATGCGAACTTCGAACGGCATTTATATTATTCTGTTTCATTAGTTTAATGTCCTTTTCCATGGACACCCTAGAGACTACGTGGCCCGTTAACGGATCCGTTTCGTGCCGATCTACCCCTTTAATATAGATAGCTTTTCCATTGAAAAGCACTTGACTGTTTTTGATTTCAACTCGTTTGAAACCCGTGTTTCGGTTTATATACTGATTATTTTTTGGACTATCAGAATCCACCAATGAAATGGCAAGTCGGTATAAATTCGGTAGTTCTGCCGACCATTGATTTACGTTTTCAATAATGCTTTCTGATGTAAAATCGATACTCGAACCAGCTGGAATTTCAATAGTTCCGGTCGTTTTGTAAATTGATGCATCCCCATCCAGAAGCTCTAAATTTATATTTCTCGATACAGCTTGTTCAGAATTATTTTGAATGAAAATGGTATTCTTAAATATTCCATTGGTATAAGTATCATCTAGATTAGAGTAAGCGTAGTAATCCGACACAAAGACATTGGGCTGGGCATAGAGGTAAACATCGCGTTCAATACCACTCATACGTAACATGTCTTGACTTTCTAAATAACTAGCATCGCTCCAACGGAATAATTGCAGAGCTATTAGATTCTTTCCTTTGGATAGGTACTCCGTAATATTGAACTCTGCGGGAGTTTTGCTGCCCTGTGAATAACCCACATAACTACCATTGATATAGACGTACATGGCCGATTTGGCTCCTGCAAAGTGGAGGATTACATCTTCGGACAAGAATTCTTCTTCAAGATTAATCTCTTTATGATACGTACCTACTGGATTGTAATCGTTTGGCGCATCAGGCCATTTGGTATTAAAGGGATAGCGTTCGTCCAAATAAATGGGATAGTCGTAGCCTTCAACTTCCCAATTGGCAGGAACAGGAATAGTATCCCAACCACTATGGTCAAAATCCATATTTTGAAATGTGGTGGGGCGTTGTTTAGGGTCTTTTGTGAAATGAAACTTCCAATCCCCATTTAGACTTAAATACCGTTTTGAACTTTCCATATTAGAAATAGCTTCCGATTCGAACCCAAAAAAAGTAGCCCTTGGCGGTAGTTTATTTTCTTCGAATATTTGATGATTGAAGTGATTGACCTGCTTGGGCACTCCAGGTAAATATTCTTGTTTACAGCTGATAACTAAAGCTGATAGAAAGATAAGTAAGCGCTGTTTATTGTTCATCCTAGTTTCAATAGATTCAATTTCTTTTTATAAAATTATCATTGAGAATTTTCCTTAACTAAAATAATTACTCTGTTGCATTTGCCTTACTAATTATGGGGGGCATTGCGGATTTTGGTTTTTTGATATTGAAAAGTTTCTCCTTTGATATGACACTTTTCTTTGTTCTGGCGCCTGTAAACATCTTATAGCCCTTAAAATAATTTTACACCCATGGGAATTTACTAAAATTTCGTCTGTTAAGGAGGGAATCTCAGTCCCAAATCCCTTCCAAATCGCTAAAAGCACTCAACGTATTGAGCGATTTTTCCTATTACGATTGTACTTAGATGGCATGCGTAGTCCTAATATTTCTAGGACTATTCGAGTCTATTTTAAATGAAATAGGAATTAAATTATTCTAAAACATCATAAATCGTCAACATAAATGGTAGCACTTTTATAAATTGAAGTGAATTATTGAATTTGCCCATGCCATTACTGTATCTTGTACTTATTCTCCTTCTGAAGATATGTATATCAAAAGACTTCAGTTCGTACAGCATTGGATAAGTGAATAAAAATAGATACAAACAAAATAGAACTATGGGGTATTTGAAAATGAGAACTATTTTTGCACTTACTATTTTAAGCGTATGTATATCCTGTGGACAAAAGGCAGAAAAAAAGGAAGTTGAAAAGGGTGTTGACAAACCTCAACAATGGCTCACTTTTAATGGTGAAAATCAAGAATCAAAGCATATCGTACTAGTCTCTGGTGATGAAGAATATCGTTCTGAGGAGGCACTACCGCAATTAGCCAAAATACTCTCGAAGCACCATGGTTTTAAATGCACAGTTTTGTTCTCGCAAGACCCAGAAAAACCTGGAATCGTTAACGCGAATTATGTAAAAAATATTCCCGGGCTGGAAAGCTTGGAAAAGGCTGATATGATGGTAATTTTTACTCGATTTCGTGCACTACCAGATTCACAAATGCAGTATTTCGAAAACTATCTAAAGGCAGGGAAGCCTCTAATAGGTATCCGTACCGCTACCCATGCGTTTAATTTTGGGAAAGACGCTGATACCAATTTTGCCCATTACAGTAATGGTTATTCAGGAGATAAAACGGAGTGGACCGATGGTTTTGGCAGATTGATACTTGGAGAAAAATGGCATACACATCATGGTCATCATAAAAATCAGAGTACGCGTGGTGTAATAGCAGAGAATGCAACATCCCATCCCGTTACTAACGGCATTGAAAGTGGAAGTATTTGGGGCCCAACAGATGTTTATGGCGTACGTTTTCCACTTCCCGGAGACAGCGAGCCTATTATTTTGGGACAAGTCATCAATAGAGAAGGAGCATTTGATGAAAACGATGTGTTCTTTGGGATGAAACCTACGGATAAAATACTGGCTACTGAAAACAGCGAAGGAGTAAAGGTAAATGATATTCTCATGCCAATTGCATGGACCAAAAGCTATCAAATTCCCGGCGGAAAACAAGGAAAATCATTTACCTCAACTATTGGTGCAGCTTCAGATATGCTCAATGAGAACGTTCGCAGACTATTGGTAAACGGAGTTTTTTGGACGATGAATTTACCCGTACCCGAAGAAGCAAACGTAAAGCTAGTTGGAACATACAAGCCATCTGCCTTTGGCTTTAAGACCGATGAGTATTGGTTGAATAAAAATTTGAAAGTCATAGATTTACAGTGATATTAAAAGAAACCAAGCACCATTAGGTCCTTGAACTGACATGAGCAATAAATCCAACAGCAAAAACACTTACGCTACTTGGCCTTTAGGATTAAACCTGGTAAACATTAAGTTCTAGATTAACCTGATAGGCCGTATTTATCTAGATTTCCTTTTTAAAGTTCCCATGTTCAACTTCTTTGGTCTAAATTAAATATCCGTTCCATTAACAGCCATTTCTCTCCTGGTTGTGCTATTGGGAGTGCTTGTTGATACTCCCACATTAGCGCTTCCCATTCTGCTACCTTCGGATTTTCAGTATCAGCTTTTTCTTTGGCTTCAAATGAAAAAGTATCATTCGTCTCCATAATCATAAATAAGCGATTACTAACACGATAAATATCTAATACTTGGATACCTACCGATTGTATGCTCTCGATAATTTCTGGCCAAACATTTTTATGATATGCCTCGTATTCAGCAATTAGCTTTGGGTCATCCTTTAAGTCAAGGGCAAAGCAATGTCTTTTACTCATAAGCTGAGATGATTTGTTTGATAGTCCTTAGCCGACCTTATATACTTTTAAAGTTCTATAGCCATATAAGGCAACAACGACAAAACATAGTAGTGGCAAAATAAAAGAAAAGTTAACCTCTGGCACACCCATTATACTAATATCATTGTAAGCACTTCCTCCCATATCAAGAATTAACCCTTGTAAGACGGGCATTAGCGCTCCACCTACTATAGCCATTACTAAAAAGGCAGATGCTGGTTTGGCATCATCACCCAATCCTGTTAGCGCAATTCCATAAATGGTAGGAAACATGAGTGACATACAAAAAGAGGTAAGCACTAAAGCATATAAACCGCCAATACCTTGTATAAAAATAGTTCCCAAACAGCAAGCTATCGCCATTACGGACAAAAGCATTAGTAGTTTCCCTGAATTTATAAATTTTAAAAGATAGGTACATAAGAACCTTCCCAGTAAAAAAATAATCAATGCTGCATACGCATAGTACACAGCATCGCTGTTTGCAATACCTAAATTCTCGGCATACTGATAAATATAAGTCCAACACATAATTTGGGCACCTACATAGAATAATTGGGCTAAAACCCCACCTACGAAACGTTCTTTTTTAAATATCCTTTTAATAGATTCCCACATGTCTTTGCTACTTCCTTCTTCTCGACCATCCGGCATTTTTATCAAGGCAATTACTACTAACATAGCGATAACAAACAAACCTAAAGCCACATATGGGTTTCTAATTATTAATAAATCTGAAGTTTTAACTGCAGCTTTGGCCGTTCCCGTTAGCGTTTCATATATACCATTGCCCTGGGCATCGACATCGTCAGATTGTAATGCACCTAAGATAAAGGCTTGGGCCACAAACAAACCTGTTAAAGCACCTAATGGGTTAAATGCTTGTGCTAAATTCAATCTTTGTGTTGCCGTTTCCTCAGCTCCCATGGACATAATGAAAGGGTTAGCCGTAGTTTCTAAAAAAGCGAGACCAAATGTAAGAACGTAGAGTGCCAATAAAAAGAATAAATAATTTTCCATGGCCGCAGCTGGATAAAACAATAATGCCCCTATAGCATAAAGGGTAAGACCTACTATAATACCTATCTTATACGAGTATCTTTTAACAACAAAAGCGGCTGGTAAAGCCATGGTAAAATACCCTCCGTAAAAGGCAGCCTGCACCCAAGATGCTTGGGTATTGTTAAGCTCCAAAATCTTTTTAAAAGCGGATACCATTGGGTTGGTAATATCATTAGCAAATCCCCATAAAGCAAATAAAGAGGTGATTAAAATGAAGGGTATTAATACCTCTTTTGATACTACGGGTGGTTTTTTATTCTCTTGCATGATTGGTTAATTAGTTTATAAGGATCTGTCCAAATGAGTGTAACCGCCATCAACAAATATAAGTTGACCCGTAGTATGCGATGATTTTTCAGAAAGAAGAAAGGTAACCATATCTCCAATTTCTTCCGTAGTGGTCATCCTATTTTCAAAAGGAATATTCTTATTAATTTCTTGTAGCCTTTCCTCTGAATTATCAAAAGTATTGATCCATCTTTCGTATAAAGGTGTGTAGCATTCCGCTACAATCAATGCATTTACCCTAATAGCATAAGGAAGTAGTTCTACCGCCCACTCTCGGGTTAATGCGTTTCTACCTCCATTGGCCGCGGCATAACCGGAAGTACCTCCTTGCCCTGTAAAAGACGTTTTTGATCCGATATTCAGGATTACTCCTTTGCTCTTTTTAAGTTCCGGTAGGGCATGATGCGCCATCAAATAATAATGTGTCAGATTCTTATGAATGGAAGCAATAAAGTCCTCATAATTACCTTTTTCCAACCCTATCGAATCATTCACACCGGCATTGTTCACAAGACCATCTATGCATCCAAAACGCTGGATACATTCGGCTACGGCATTTTTGCATTCCTCCGGTTTGGTCAACTCTGCAAAAGTATATCCTGATTTACCTCCTTGCTTCTCGATTTCAGAAACCGTAGCCATAACATTTGCTTTATTTCTTCCCACAATATATGGTATAGCACCCTCTTTTGCCAAGGAAATACTGATTCCCTTGCCTATGCCCGATGATCCTCCAGTAACGATGACAACCTTATCTTTTAATTTTAAATCCATTTTATTCTAATATTCCTTCCTGTTTTGCATACCTCATTAGCTCAGCCTGCTAAACCTAAAAATTTTAATAGTCCCCTAGGTATCCAAAGCATAAAAATCAGTAGCATTTTTACCCATTATCATACCTTGTTCTTCATCAGTAAATTGTTTTATATAATTTTCTGTAAGGCTTAAAACACGACTATAGTCACCTGCCAAAAGACATACAGGCCAATCTGATCCGAACATTATACGGTTTGTTCCAAACGCTTCAAAGACAACATCCAAATATGGTTTAAAATCATTTTCTTTCCAATTTAGCACATCGGCCTCCGTGACCATTCCTGAAACCTTACAATGTACATTCTTGTGTTTCGCGAGAATTTCAATATCGGTTTTCCACACAGAAATCTTGCCATCTTTGATATATGGTTTCGCTAAATGGTCTAGTACAAATCGTTGCTCGGGAAAACGCTCCACTAGTTTAACTGTATTTTTTAACTGATTTGGAAACACCAAGATATCATAGGACAAATTGAACTGTTCTAATTGCGCAATACCATTACAAAAGGCTTTTCCTAGCATAAAATCATCCGGTTCACTCTGTAGGATATGTCTAACACCTTTGAATGCACTGTCTGCAGCAAAATGCGCCAAACGCGCTGCTACTTTAAGTTCACATAAATCTACCCAACCTACAACGCCTTTTATAAACGTATGGTTAACTGCCAGATTCAACAAGAAGCTAGTTTCCGCTTCGGATTGCTCTGCCTGCACCGCTACGCATCCCGTCATATTCTTCTCCATCAATACATCCTGAAGCTCGTCTGGCATAAAATCTCGCCGTAGCACATCCATAGAATTATCTATCCAGCTATGTTTTACAGGATGATAGTCCCAAAAATGTTGATGACTATCTATTCTCATGGTTGATATGCCTTTACTTTTTGCTTAGAACTTCCCAAACCTTCTATTCCAAGTTCTACGATATCACCTGACTTTAAATATTTTGGGGGATTAAATCCTAATCCTACACCAAACGGAGTGCCCGTAGAAATGATGTCTCCCGGCAGCAATGTCATATACTGACTGATATAACTCACCACTTCTTGAACATTGAATATAAAATCTGACGTGTTACTATTCTGAACAGTTTCCCCATTTAATTTCAACCAAAGGTTAAGATTATTAGGATTCTTTACTTCCTCTTTTGTTGCAATGAAGGGACCTAGTGGGGCGAAAGTATCACAGCCCTTTCCCTTACACCACTGTCCTTCTTTTTCCAATTGAAAGGCGCGCTCACTATAATCATTGTGTAATACGTATCCTGCAATATGATCATATGCATCCGTTTCGGAAACATACGAGGCCTTCTTACCGATAACAATACTTAGCTCTACCTCCCAGTCTGTTTTTACGCTACCTTTTGGAATCACCAAATCATCATTTGGGCCTACAATGGCCGAGGTTGCCTTAAAAAATAATACCGGTTCTTTCGGAACCGCCATACCACTTTCGGCAGCATGTTGCGCATAATTCAATCCCACACAAACAATCTTCGACGGCCTTACCAAAGGTGGCCCAAGGCGTGTTTCCTTTTTGATTTTAGGACAATTTTCTTGATGTATCACCAACCAATCCTCTAGCCTATCAAGACCTCCTGCACCGAAAAAAGCTTCATTATAATCTTCTCCAAAAGCAGAGATATCAATCCAATTGCCATCCGCTAATTGAATTCCGGGTTTCTCGTTTCCTTCTGTTCCAAATCGTATTAATTTCATACGTTACTCTTTATTTTTTATCCGTTAAGTTTAATAAATCCTCCATCTATGGGGAAATCAGTTCCAGTAATAAAGGAAGCCTCATCCGAACATAGATAAAGGGCCAAATTGGCTACCTCATCTGGTTTGCCCATACGCCCTATAGGCTGTGTTTTTGAAAGATTTTCAAACATCTCCTTTTCATTTCCTGGATAATTCGCCTTTATAAAGCCATCCACGAAAGGAGTATGGATACGCGCAGGAGAAATACTGTTACAACGAATACCATGGGCTATATAATCTTTTGCAATGGAATAGGTCATGGTAAGTACTGCTCCTTTGCTCATAGAATAGGCAAAGCGATCCGAAATTCCTACGGAAGATGCGATTGAAGCCATATTCAAAATAACACCACCATTTTCCTTCATTCCCGGAATTACAGCCTGCATGCAGTTATAGGTTCCTTTAATATTTACATTGTAAATAGTATCCATATCACTTTCCAAGGTGTTTTCAATATTTCCAACATGTGCTATCCCAGCATTATTCACTAAAATATCTATATTTCCGGTTTTTAAGATAGTTTCCACTACCTTATTGACACCCTTCTGATCTGCTACATTACATGCATAGCTATCTACCAAACCGCCTGTACTTTTAATTTCTGTTAGGGTGTCTTTTGCATTATCGAGATGCAGTTCCAAAATATGAACATGAGCTCCTTGTCCTGCAAAAACTATAGAAATGGCCCTTCCAATTCCGCTTCCACCTCCGGTGACCACTATATTTTTATGCTTTAAACTAAATTTCATGTTTGTTGTTTTTTTCATTATTCCAATATGTCCCGTTAGGAAACAGATATGTTTCCAAGGACTTTTCTTTCATGGTAATACTATAGCCTGCAAGTTGGGGAGGCATATAGGCTCCATTCTTAATGGTTACGGGGTCCTGAAAGTGCTCATGTAAATGATCTACATACTCAATAATCCTGTCCTCCAAAGAACCACTTATCGCAATATAATCGATCATTGACAAATGCTGGACATATTCACAAAGACCAACCCCACCAGCATGTGGACATACCGGAATCTTAAATTTGGCCGCCATTAGCAAAATGGCAAGTATCTCATTGACGCCACCTACCCTACAGCTATCTATTTGACAGATACCTATTGCATTGGCCTGCATTAATTGCTTGAACATCACCCTATTTTGACAATGTTCACCAGTAGCTACTTTAATAGGAGCTACTGCCTCGGCTATTTTAGCATGGCCTAAAATATCATCCGGACTGGTAGGTTCCTCTATCCACCATGGGTCAAATTTCTTTAACGACTTCATATTCGTTATAGCTTCGTCAACGTCCCATTTTTGATTGGCATCCATCATCAACTTAAGATTCTCCCCTATTTCTTCTCGTATAATGGCCGCCCTGCGCATATCATCTTTCAAATCTGAACCAACCTTTATTTTCATATGCTTAAAACCACTTTCCTTAGCCTCTCTGCAAAGCCGTCTCATCTTATCATCAGAATAGCCTAACCAGCCGGCTGACGTCGTATATGCTGGGTATCCATCATTCATTAGATGTGCTATGCGCTCTCGTTTAGTGTCCTCATTTTTTCTTAAAATCGCTAAGGCCTCTGCAGGGGTAATTGCATCCGTTATATACGTAAAATCGATACAAGAAATCAGTTGTTCGGACGACATGTCTGCTACTAATTTCCATAAGGGTTTACCTTCAACTTTGGCATAAAGATCCCAAACGGCATTTACGATAGCGCCTGTAGCCAAATGAATAACCCCTTTTTCCGGACCCAGCCAGCGGAGTTGGCTATCCCCTGTAATCATCTTCCAAAAAGCACCCATATTTGAGGTAAAACTCTCCAAGGTTTTTCCCTTAATTAAATAGGATAGCGATTCAATAGCTTGCGTGCAAAGCTCGTTTCCCCTGCCTATGGTAAAGGTGAGTCCATGCCCTTCAATATCGTCTTCCCTGTTCGTTTTTAAGATAACATAAGCAGCTGAATAATCCGGGTCCGGATTCATGGCATCTGAGCCATCCAGTGACTTACTAGTAGGAAACCGAATATCCTTTGTTATAACTTCTGTTATGATTATTGGTTCTGACATTCGTACTGGTTTTTAACCAAATTTAAGGGTCCTAGAACTAAGAAACCACCTAATTGCGAACCAGTATCGATACTATTTTTGCTGCTATATCCTTTCTAATAGTTCTTATCCCGATGAGATTTCAGGTAGGAAGAAGGCGATTTTTTATGGATATTACGAAACTGCCGATTGAAATTTGAAATATTATTGAAACCAGCTAAAAACGCTATTGACGTAATACTTTCCTTATTTTCTAATAGCAATCTACAAGCATAGCCAATGCGTATCTCATTCAAGTAGGTGGTAAACGGCTTTCTATGTGTTTTTTTAAAGAATCTACTAAATGCCGATGTATTCATTCCTACAATCTCGGCCACATCACTAGAACTGATCTGGGTATTGAAGTTTTCGAATACGTACTGGTATATTTTATCCAGACGTCTGTTCTCGGTTTTATGAAAGGAATGGACAAAACTACTACTGGATAGAACCTCATATTGTTTATGCTTCGCTAAGCCATCAAAAATTTCAAGAATTCTATATAGCCTCGCAGTAGGACCCGTATCTACTAAACTTTTTATTTTATCCAAAATATAAGTCGGCAGGTCGTAAAACCTAATGCCGAGTCTGGCCTTATCCAAAAGATTAGAAATGGACTGCATTTCAGGTAGTTCAAAAAAATGGGTTCCTAAAAATTCTCTTTTAAAATGAATGGATATGGCTTCAGCCTTGAGATTTGTATCCTCTTGAAAATAAGCCTCATCATTTAACCACATGTGCGGTAAATCCTTTCCAATAAGTACAACTTCACCTTCTTCGAATTTCTGAATACTATCTCCAATAAACCGAGTTCCACAACTTTCAAGGATTAAGGCCAGCTCAAATTCTGGATGATAATGCCAAATCCTTAAAAAATTGGAGTATAGATTATGTGAAACCCTAAGAGACTCGTTAAAAACACTGGATCGGTTTAACAGGTGAAGCTTCATATTTACTTTTGAAGTTAATTAATTTTTTCAACATCAGCATACATTGCGTATTTAAGATTGCTGGTATTAATGAACTTTTCAGTATCGAGAAGATATTAATAAAATGAAAAAGTTAGGCTTAAAACCTGTCAATTTTTCAAAACAGCTCATAAACAACATTCATATATTAATCCAAATAATATACCTACCTGAAACTGATGGAGTTTCGGGTTCCAGTCTCGTCTAGACAGTAAACGAAATGGTGTACTGCTAAGGCTTACTATTTTTTCTATGGATAGAAAATGTGCCAAAAGCGAAAAACAAAGACGAGATTGATAAAAGTATTACTAGCTCTTAAGTTATTTTTTACTTTTTAATTCTCTAAGGGATTCTTTGATTTACTAAAGACCTTAGCACTGGTTTTCATATCTGCATAGCGAGGGTCTTGCACATAATCCTGTTTTTGCATTTTAATGACCTCTATACTTAGAAAACCAAATTCACTTACCACCTTACCATAAAAACGATAGATTCCCCTACCTTGAAAAGGATATACCGCAGCAACCGGGGGGAAAAGTACCGTGTCAAAAACAGCGCCTTGCTGATCCACCAAAGTAGCAAAACACATGCGTTTGCCTTTATGTGTTTTGGTATTCTTTACGGTAACAATATAACCGTAGATATCTATATGTTTATTCAAGTAGCGCTCCAAATCCTTGCTTCCTGTAGTGTTCTTTGGAGGTGTTACCAATAACGCATAAGGACTGCACAAACAGAACCCCAATAACTCCAATTGCGTAAAGGCCATCTCTAAATCCGTAGTATGTAATTTGGGGATTTCAAAATGTTGCTGCTCAGGTCTAAATAGCTTTGGGTGGTCTATTTTAACGTTCTTAGTCAAAAACAAATGTGCTTTCCATAATAATTCATGTTTGTTGACTCTCGTAAACCGGAATGCATCGATACGGATCAAGATGCTTACCTGCTCTATGGATATGAGCACGCGATCCAAAAAATCTTCCAAAGAAACATACCTACCATGTACAGATCTTTCTTTTAACATACGGTCTATTACACGCACCTCTAATTCCTTTAAATACATAAAGCCTAGATATAACTGTTTGTCGTAAATGTGATTGCCTGAAACACCATAATTAACACAGGGCGCATGAATAATAGCACCCAACATACGTGCCTCATGAATATAAAATTCTGCGCTATAAAAACCGCCTCCGTTATTGAGTACAGCTACCATATACTCTAGTGGAAAATACGCACGCAAAAACAAGGTTTGATAGCTTTCTACGGCATACGAAGCAGAATGTCCCTTTGCAAAGGCATAGCCAGCAAAACTGGCCACTTGATTCCATATTTCAAAAATAAGCTCATCATTATAGCCTTTTTCTCGACAGTTGAAAATAAACTTCTCCTCTACCCTTTGGAACTCTGCCCGCGAGCGAAATTTACCGCTCATACCACGACGAAGCACATCTGCCTCACCCAAATCTAAGCCAGCAAAATGGTGCGCTACCTTAATAACATCTTCTTGGTAGACCATGACGCCATACGTTTCTGGCATAATGCTCAACATAACAGGATGTGCGAGTTCTTCTGCCCTGCCTGGATTACGATGTCGTAAAATATACTCCCGCATCATCCCACTTTTTGCCACCCCTGGTCGAATAATGGAACTAGCAGCTACCAGACCCAAATACGTATCTACCTGTAATTTTTTAAGTAGCATACGCATAGCAGGAGACTCTACATAAAAGCAGCCCATACATTGTGCAGTCTTAATCAGGTCATTAATCTTTGGGTCGTTTTTAAAGCGTTTGATATCATGAATGTCCCACTGGGCAAATTCATCAGGTCTTGTAGCCTCCAAAATAGTGATGGATTCTTTTATTTTTGAAAGCCCACGTTGTCCTAGAATATCGAACTTATACAAACCCACATCTTCTGCAATCACCATGTCGTAATGCGTTGTCGGGTATCCTTTAGGTGGTAGATGGGTAGCGGAAAACCAATGTAATGGCCTATCACTTATCAAAATACCACCAGCATGGATACTTAAATAATTAGGCATCCCTTCCAAAAGTTTTGTGTATTTGACTACTAATACCGAAACACCATCTAGCCTAGAATCTTGAAAATTACCGTCGCAAAGTTTATCAATCTCATCTTTAGGCAAACCAAAAACCTTTCCCAATTCACGTACCATACCACGCCATTTAAAGGTTACATACGTACCTAAAAGAGCTACGTTTTTAAAACGATCAAAAATATATTGAGTTACGATAGGTCTATCATGATGGGAAAAATCAATATCAAAATCTGGCGGATTGGCGCGGTACAGATTCATAAAACGCTCAAAATATAGGTCTAGCTCCATAGGATCTACATCCGTAATACGAAGCAGATATGCGACAATACTATTGGCGCCGCTACCACGCCCTACGTAAAAAAAATTACACCTACGGGCATAGCTCACAATATCCCAATTGATTAGAAAATAAGAAACAAAACCCATTTGTTTAATAAGGGTAAATTCCTTTTCTAAACGAGCAAGTATAGCTTCATCTACCTTGGGGTAGCGATACGGAAGTCCTTCTCCGCAAAGCTTTTCCAAAAAGGCCTCATCTTCCTCTTGACTGCCTAGATAGTTTTTTAAATTTTGGGGTTTTCGTCCTTTGGAAAAATCAAAATGAATGGAACAGGCATTCATAAAACGCTCCGTATTCTCTAGAATAAAGCTATATTCTGAAAAGGCTTCAACCAAATTTTGAAGCGGAAACATTTTCTCTTCAGGATCTGCCTGTTCCGTAACACAAAGCTTACTCAATAAGGTATTATTATCTATCGCTCGTAACAAACGGTGTGCGTTAAAGTCACGCTTATTACGAAAGGTAACAGGTTGCTGTACTACCAATTTCTCTTTAAATGCTATTAATCTGGAAAATCGCAACCGTCTTAAATCTGCAATAGAAACACCAATAAATTCGTGTTCGGAAAAATTTGTCATTTCATTCTGAAGCACCTTTTCAAAAGGGTAAATAACATATGCATTTTTAAACCCAGGGGCTTTTGATGGGAATTTTTTTTTATGGTGTAAGTGCTCGGAAAGATAATCGTTGAGCTCTAGGTATCCGTCATTGTTCATTGCTACACCAATAAAACAGGGCTCTACCCCATTCCTAAAATCGATTCCTAAAATGGGTTTTATGTGAAGTTCCTGCGCCTTTCGCACAAAATTTAATCCCGCCGAAGTGGTATTTATATCGGTAAGCACCAATTGACCTACGTGGTTTTCTTGTGCCAATTGCAATAGCGCAACCTCCGAAAAAGTCCCATAACGCAAGCTGTAATATGTGTGACAATTTAGATAGATAGCAGACTTGAGATTTTAGACTTGTTTTTATTTGATGATGCTATAGGATACGTAGTCTTTGCCTGCTAAAAACCTCCACTAACCCCTAGCGAGCAAGGGAAACTGTTTTGTGCAAATAGATAGTATTACGAGACTTTTCACTGTTTCCGATGTGCCAACACAACAGGCGGTCTCCCATCAAACGGATTGTTTATTCTACCTATAGTCTTGGCGCCCATACCGGCTGCCCTTAGCACACTCTTGTCTCCATATCGTTTTCTAATGGCATCCATAGCGTTATAAAGGTTAAGCGTTTCTTCGGTATCCTCGAACAGATTAATCTGATAATTCCCAGATACCAAATGACTAAACCTAACCCCTATAAGCCGCACCAATAAACGCCTATTGTATAGCGTTTTGAACAGTTCCAGAATTGTGGGAATTAAAATATGGTCTGCGCTGGTATATGGAATACGTAATTGTTTGGAATAGGTGTTAAAATCTGAATACCGAATCTTAACGTTGATACACGCCGTTAGCTTTTCACCCCTACGTAGCTGGTAGGCTAAATTCTCGGTCATGGCAATCAAGATTCCCCTTAATTTAACCACATCAATAGTATCCCTGGTAAAAGTCCGCTCCGTAGATATAGATTTTCGTTCGCAAAACGGAATCACCGGTGTATTATCTATACCGTTGGACCTTTTCCATATAATACTCCCATTTTTACCCAGCACCCGCTGCATCACATGTATCGGCATTTCTTGTACCGTTCGTACCTGCCGTAATCCCAGATTACGGAGTGTTTGGTAGGTTTTATCGCCTACCATGGGTATTTTCTTAATAGATAAAGGCGCTAAAAAAGACTTCTCAAAACCCTCGTCTACCTTAAGGTGGTTATTGGGTTTGGCCTCATTAGTGGCTACTTTTGAGACTACCTTATTCGCCGATAGTCCAAATGAAATAGGTAGTCCGGTTTCCTTTATGATACGCTTACGCAATTCGCCCGAAAACTTATAGGACCCAAAAAAACGGTCCATTCCTGTTAAATCAGCATAAAACTCATCGATACTGGATTTCTCAAAAAGCGGCACCTCCTCCTTTATGATTTCGGTAACCATATCCGAATGCTTGCTATACTCTCCCGAATTTCCACGAATTACAAAAGCTTCGGGGCATAGTTCCTTAGCCATTTTCATGGGCATACCAGAATGAACACCAAAACCCCTAGTCTCATAACTACAAGCTGCTACAACACCACGGTCTCCCGTACCGCCAACCAATAAGGGCCTGTTTTGTAAATAGCGATTATTAAGACGCTCAACAGACACGTAAAAGGTGTCCAAATCAATATGTAAAATGGTTTTATTCATTGCTCTCCTGAAATTTGGGATAGCTAATTTATGGATTATTTCCTTTTTTATGGATTTTTTCCAATTAAAGTAATTAACAATTTTGACAAAAAGCTTGACATCCAACATTTAAGCATAACTGACGTTATATTACCACTAAACCATTTTTACATTAACTAAATTAATGATAGACTAATTTGTATACTTTTGATAAAAAATATCTTTACTCCTATTGATCAGCTATGAAATCCCCGTTAACAAACTATTTCTGTTTTTTTCTATTTGGTATCTCCTTATGTTTTTCACAGGATGGGAAATCAGAAATTACCATAAACCAGCCTACCCAAGGCACCATATGGTCCATACCTGATCTTGTAAAATTGGAATGGTCTGTAAAAAATATCGATTCCGAAAAGTCAACTCGTTTTTTTCTCATTAGAGACGAAATGGTGGTACAGGAATTAGGATCCTTTAAAAATTCTGGTATTGCAGAAGGGATAGTACTAGCAAAAAATATTGGTTCCGGAAATCGTTACCAGGTGGTAAGTATCGAATTGTTCCCAGAAGATAAATTCCAGATTGCTAAATTCATCAGCCCACTCTTTACGATTGTAAACAAAGCATCAGATGAGCGAAAAAGAAAACGGGAACTAGCACAACAAACATCGACACCTACTAAAGAAAAAAAGCCAAGAAAACGAAAGAAACGGGAAAAGAAAACAACCCAGATAAGCCCAACTATAGCAGCGAGTACCAAATCATCGGCCACTACATTTAAAAAGGAAAAAAAGGATATCGCCAAAACGGTACAAGAGACACCACAACCAGAACAGACACGGGAAGAATTTGAGGGTAGAAAAATATCATACACAAAGGATTTGGTGTTCAACAGTACAGATATCAGCGTTAAAATTTGGGATCATGGCCGGCAAGACGGGGATATTGTATCCATTTACCTAAACGGCAGCTCTGTTGTAACCAAACACTACCTTACTTATTACAAAAGAGAATTTAAAATTAAACTAAATCCAAATAAATCAAACGACCTTTTCTTGTACGCACATAATCTGGGAACTTCCCCTCCCAATACTGTTTCCGTAGAAATTTCAGATGGCACAAAGTCAGAGAATATTATTCTTAACTCTGATTTAAAAAGCTGTGAAGCAGTGATGATAAGTGTTAAGAAGTAGATTTTTTACTATCGAAAAAAATAACTTTCTAAAACAAAATGATTTTTTTTAAGTGCTCCAGGATAGGCTACAACATTGTTACTGAATGGCCACGCAAGAGTCTTAATAATAGTTTGAATCCATTCGATGCCTCTAAATGAATTAACAATATTATAATTGATATAAATTTTTCTTAAGAAGCCAGTCCTTCCCATAAAAACATCCCTGACCTGTGCTAATCTAGGAATAGAGAAATCAGCTTGAATCAGTTTAATAATTTCATCTTTGCTTAAAAATTCTTTATCAATCTTCTTTGGACGTAATTTAAAATTATAAAACGGATCCTTATCCAACCTTCCATTTGCA
>RCNE010000092.1_pt1 | contig 39338 bp, 38 predicted proteins | sample 2041361 | NCBI WGS metagenome assembly RCNE01 (sample SAMN09708229, study PRJNA481090) | Marine sediment metagenome, whole genome shotgun sequencing project. | reverse complement strand
TCCGCGGACCATCAGCGGGAAAATCGTGGAGTTGGCGGTGAGAAACGTAGTCCATAACCGACCAGTCAAAAATGCGGACGCGCTGGCCAACCCGGAAGCGCTGGAGTTATACAAAAACCTGCCTGAACTGCAATCCTAGGGTGGGTAACTTGTTACCCACCAATGGTTTTAACATCCGACGATGGCCCGGTGCGTAACGAGTTACGCACCCTACAGAACTGCATCCAACTCCGCGATTAGGTCATTGACATCTTCGACACCTACCGACAAACGTATCAACGAATCAGTGATACCAATTTCAGCACGTTTTTCCGGTGGTACTGATGCGTGGGTCATTATTGCCGGGTGATTGATCAGGCTCTCGACTCCACCCAGGCTTTCAGCGAGTGCGAACAAGCGACAACCTTCCAGCGTTTTTTTGGCAGCAGGCAAACCGCCTTTCAGATCGATGCTGATGATGCCACCACCCTGGCCACCCATCTGGGACATGGCAAGATCGTGTTGCGGGTGGGATTTCAGACCCGGGTAAATGGTGCGAGTGACTGACGGATGTTGTTCGAGCCAGCGTGCAATCTGCAGGGCGTTCTGGCAATGCGCGTTCATTCTCAAGGCCAGTGTTTTCAGCCCCCGCATGGCCAGGAAACTGTCGAACGGCCCCTGGATTCCACCAATTGAATTGTGCAAATACCAAAGCCTTTCGCCTAATTCATCATTATCACCCACCACCGCAACGCCACCCACCATATCGGAATGACCATTGAGAAACTTGGTAGCAGAATGCACCACGATGTCCGCCCCCAGTTCCAATGGTCTTTGCAACATGGGTGAAGCAAAGGTGTTATCAACCACCAGTAATACACCATGCTGACGGGCGACCTCTGCCACTGCCGCGATATCGACTATTTTCAGCATCGGGTTGGTGGGTGTTTCTACCCAGATCATACGGGTCTCAGGACGCATGGCGGCCTTGAGAGCGGCAATATCTTCTATTGCAGTGAAACTGAATTTCAAACCTGCCGAGCGCTCACGTACATTGTGGAATAACCTGAAACTGCCGCCGTAGAGGTCATCCATGGCAACGATATGATCACCGGCATCCAGCAACTCCAGAACGGTTGCGGTAGCGGCCATACCCGATGCAAACGCCAAGCCCCGGCTACCGCTCTCCAGATCCGCTATGCACTTCTCATAAGCATCGCGTGTCGGGTTGTGACTCCGTGAATATTCCCAGCCCTGGTGATCACCCGGGCTTTTTTGCACATAGGTCGATGTTGCATAAATGGGTGTCATAATGGCACCGGTGGAAGGGTCCGGTTGTTGCCCGGCATGAATGGCACGGGTTGCAAGCTGCTGTTTAATCGGGTGTTTCATATCGGTATTCCGTAAATCCGGTGAATAAATCAGTAATCAGCTTTTCGCCGCAGATAGTTCAGTAAATCAACACGGGTAATCAGACCGAGGAAGCTTTCACCATCTTTCACAATGGCAACGTAGTCCTTGTTGAAAATGGGCATCAGTTTATCAATCGGATCGTTCACATTGACAACCGCAAGCTCAGTGACCATGGCAGTATTTACAGGATTGTTAAAACTATCGTTGGATTGTGCCACTGCCAGCAGGATATCCGACTCGTCGATAAAGCCAACGATGTTTCTGTTTTCAATGACAGGCAGTTGTGAAACGTCATACAACTTCATTCGGCTGTAAGCATTGGCCAGGGGTTCGTCCGGGCCAACCGTGATCGTATCATTTGATTCGAACGGTCTTGCAATCAGATCGCGCAGGTCGCCATGTTGTGTCGCTTTTATAAAGCCCTGGTCACGCATCCAGAAATCGTTGTACATTTTTGAAAGGTAGCGATTGCCGGTGTCGCAGGCAAAGGTGAGTACATTTTTGTGTTCGGTCTGCTCCCGGCAGTATTTCAATGCAGCCGCCACGAGCGTGCCAGTGGATGAACCGCCCAGAATGCCTTCCCTGCTCAGCAGTTCCCTGCCGGTCAGCATGCTTTCGGAATCGCTGATCGAGTAGGCTTTTGAAACATGCGTGAAATCACTGATGCTGGGCAAGAAATCTTCACCGATACCCTCGACCAGCCAACTACCCGATTTTTCGGATAAAACACCGTCATTGATGTACTCGGCCAGGATCGAACCCACGGGATCAGCCAGCACGATTTCCAGATCGGGTGCGGCCTTTTCAAAATAACGCGATAAGCCGGTCACGGTTCCGCTTGAACCGACACCCAGTACGATGGCATCCAGATCATGATCCATCTGTTCCCAGATTTCAGGACCGGTAACTTCCTCGTGAGCGTGTGGATTGGACGGGTTACCAAATTGGTTGATAAAGAACGCGCCTTTAATTTCACTGGCCATCGACTGTGCCAGGTCCTGGTAGTACTCGGGGTGGCCCTTGGCTACATCAGAACGCGTCAGAACGACCCGTGCACCCATGGCTTTCAGGTTGGAAATCTTTTCACGGCTCATTTTGTCCGGAATAACGAGAATCAACTTATAGCCTTTTTGTGCTGCGACAAGTGCGAGTCCCAGACCCGTGTTACCCGCCGTGCCTTCCACCAAAGTCGCACCCGGACTGATTAAACCGGCTTTTTCGGCATCTTCTATCATTCTCAAGCCGATGCGGTCTTTAATCGAACCTCCCGGGTTCTGACTCTCCAGCTTGATGTAAAGGCTACAGGGACCGGTGTCCAGATGGTTGATACGTACGATGGGAGTATTTCCGATCAGGTCCAGGACTGAGTCAAAAACTTTCATGACGATGTTTGCTCCGGGTAAAAAAAACGGTCGGGAAGATTCCCGACCGTACTTTATTTCATTTGGAAAATATTTTCAGGTTTGGGCCGCGGTCATTAAGCCGGCCAATTTGTCCTTGATCCACAACTTCTCTTTTTTAAGTTGATTTAATGCCAGGTCTTCCATCGGTGCCGTTCCCAGTTCAGCTGCGGTAACTCGCTTGTCAAGTTCTTGATGACGGTGGTAATTCCGACGAAAGTCTTCATTATCTTTGATCATTTCTTCCATTAGATCCTGGTGGTGTTCAAACATAGCTTTACTCCTATACGGGATGGACCATACGTTCAAACCGGACACAGTCGTACGGTCGGGTAACGGGTGGTAGTGAAATTAAGGTGGTGTGTGGCAGGGTGTAACAAATATCAGAATGCAGCAGCGAGTAACCTTGGGTTCTCGCTGCCATTAGTCGGAAACTCCGATTATGAATACTAAAATAACCATTGCGATACACTAACATTAGCGCAAAGTTTGCTTGCTGGCAAGTTACAAATCCAATCCACGCATTACGTTACATGTATTAATTTTCGTGGGACTCAAGCGACAAGGGAAATGACACTTATCCATCCGGGTATTAGTTATCTAAAAGAATCACATCAACCCGCCGGTTACGTGCGCGGCCATCTTCGTCCTCATTACTGGAGATTGGAAAATCTTCACCCATACCCAACGAGGAAATCCGGTCACTGGCGACACCCAGACTGACCAGGGCTTCAAGCACTGCCTGCGCTCGCTGTTCAGAGAGCAATAAATTTGCATCGGCATCCCCGAGGGAATCCGAATGACCCTCAACACGAATTTTTTTGTCTGGCTCGGTTTGCAAAAGGTCTACCACCTCTTCGAGACTGGACCGTCCACCCTCAACCAGCGTGGCCTGGCCAGAGGCGAACAGAACATCACCCAAAGTAACGACCACACCACTCTCGGTTTCGCGCAATTGCAGATTTTCCAATTGTCGTGTCAGAGAGGTCACTTGCTGGCTTGCCAGGTCCGCTTCAAGGCGGGCGTATTCAGCCTCTGATGCCCGGGATTCGGCCACGCGACGTGCCTGGTCTGCTTCTTCGGCCGATAGTTGTGCTGCACGTGCTGATTCGGCTTCTTTGCGCAATGCATCTTCTCTTTCTTCCCGTGCCCGCTGTGCATCCTCGACGGTTGTTGCAACCAGCAATCGAGCCTGTTCAGCATCCTGCCTGGCCTGATCAGCTTCCATTTGACTGGCATTGATCAACATCTCGCTGCGCTCTTTTTTAAGCACATCGAGAGTTTGCTCGTGCTGTTCCCGCTCAGCCATAGTGCGTGCAATCTGGATGCGCCGGTCAGCCATGTAGACCAGGTAGGAGCGATACAGATCATTACCGCTCGCCAATTCGGCATTACGCAAAGCACGTTCTGCCTCTCCCACAGCAAGTGGGGCATACCCTGCCAACTCGGGATTTGATTTCAGGTCGTCCAGTTCACCACGAACCCTGTCGAGGGCCAGGTCTTTCTTGGGTGCTGCAACACAGGCGGAAAGCAGCACCACTGTCAACATCAAGGTAACTTTTGTCAGTCTGCGGTTCATTTGTATTCATCCCCAAAAGTCGCTCGCAGTTTCTCTTCAAGCTCTGCATTGCTTTTACGCAACTCGTTCGCCCGACGTCTTGACTTGGCCGTGCGTGACTTCTCTATCGCCAGTTCTGAGTTGATTTCAGACTCTTCCACGAGGTACACGGCAACTTCATACTTTTCTTTTTCCATACCTTTTCTGGCGCTTACAAGCTTTTCACGCGCAAAGCGCATTTCAACCGGCGCAAACTCATCCCCGCCCGCAGCTTCGGCTGCGCGGATAGCTTGTTCCGCAGTTTCGAGTATCGAGGAATCGGGATGCACCGTTGCGCATGCAGTGAGGACTAAACAAACTAAAGCAATCAAAATGGGTTTCATGAGGAATACCTAAAAAACATTATTTAATTATGACCCAACAACAAGCAAGGTTGAACCCCTAACGGGTAAACAGACATTCTAACCTCAAAGCGGTTCCGCATCCGGTTGATTTTCCGGTGCTGCCTTGATAAATGCAGAGAGTCCCTGGCAATGTGCAACAATTTCACTGATTGCAGGAAATACCGACATATCCGTGCCATATCTCTCAGCATTGTAAACCTGGGGAACCAGAAAGCATTCAAACAAACCGGGATTGTCACCATAATAACCGGATTGTTGGGAACGTCTATCTTTAACGTGGCGCTCGATGGCGGCAAACCCTTCGCTCATCCAATGCTGCATCCAGACTACCGAATCCACGGCAGCGCCACATTGACCCTTCAGGAATTTTTGCACACGAAGATTGTTGAGGGGATGAATCTCACAGGCAATCTGTAACGCCAGTGACCGAACCCGTGCGCGTCCGGGGGAATCAGCAGGTAATAACGGATAAAACTCGAAAGATTCGTCAAGGTACTCACAAATAGCCATGGACTGGGTCAGCACATGACCTTCGTGCTCCAGGACCGGCACAAGACCTTGTGGATTAACCTGTAGATACGCCTCGGCGTGCTGTTCCCCGCCATTGTGGACCAGGTGTACCGGGATTGTCGTGAACTTAAGCCCTTTAAGGTGTAATGCTATTCGAACCCGGTAGGCAGCGGAACTGCGCCAATAGCTGTACAGCGTCAGTTGACCACTTTCTTCAGGTTTCATGAGACACAATTTTTTGCTCAATGGCACCGAAAATTGAATCACCTTTCAGATCAAACATTTCTATCCGTATCGTATCGCCGAATTTCATAAACGGTGTAGATGGTTTACCGTCCGCAATGATTTCCAGCATGCGGATTTCCGCCAGGCAAGAGGCGCCCTTGGTAGTGTCTTCATTGGCAATGGTGCCCGAACCTACGATGGTACCGGCCGTCAATGGGCGGGTCTTCGCAGAGTGGGCAATCAACTGGGCGAAATTGAATTGCATATCAACGCCGGCCTCCGGTTCACCAAAAAAAGCACCATTGAGTGTACTGTGCAAAGGCAGTGACAACTTGCTGTCCCGCCATTGCTCACCCAGTTCATCAGGGGTCACCAGCACGGGTGAAAGTGTTGAGCGTGGTTTGGACTGTAAAAAACCAAAACCTTTTGCCAGTTCCCCCGGAATCAGGTTCCTCAGACTCACATCGTTGATCAAACCAATCAACTGAATATGGGCCTCCGCATTTTCCGCCGTGACAGCCATCGGTACGTCATCGGTAATGACAATGATCTCAGATTCGAAATCAATACCATATTCTTCACTCACAACCGGTACCGGATCGCAGGGCCCAAGAAAGCCCGCAGAAGTCCCCTGGTACATCAGGGGATCAACGTAAAATGATTCCGGAACCTCGGCACCACGCGCCTTGCGTACCCTTTCCACATGAGGCAGGTATGCGCTGCCGTCAACAAATTCAAAGGCCCTCGGCAATGGTGCAGCCAGTGCCTTGACATCCATCATCCGAATGTCTTCACATGTTCCCTGGTTTAATTCTTCATAGCGCGCATTGAGTCTTGGAGCAACCTGGTGCCAGTTATCAAGTGCCATCTGTAGTGTGGGTGATATGTCTGCAACCGTCACAAAACGCTCAAGATCACGGCTGACCACAATCAGGCTACCATCGCGGCCGCCGGTTTTCAAAGAAGCAAGTTTCATGGATTTAGATGTACTCCGTGCTTTGTAGGGAATTCGATTCAGAATGTATTGTCAATTGTAAGTGATTTTGAATGTGTACGTGGTTTTCTGAACGATGATCAGGGTGAACTTAACTCGATCAAAAGAAAGGTACACCACTCAGGCAGCCTCGCACAGCCCGGGTATAAAACTCAAAACACTTGCTGCATAATGCACGACGCATGATGCCAAACAGATTGATAGTTTTTTTTAAATTTTCACGGAGTAACAACCACATGCCATTAATGACCATCCTCGTCTGGATCGTGCAGTTGGCTCTGATTGTTCATGTACTCCAGACGGGTCGTAGTCGTTACTGGATCATGATACTGATTTTCATGCCTTTGATTGGTGGCCTCGCCTACTTTGTCATCGAACTGCTACCGCAGTTCTCTGGCAGCATCACCGGCCAAAGGGCGGTAAGAAATGTTAAAAATACTCTCAACCCGGGCGCCGACCTGCGACAAACCGAGGCCGCCTGGAATCAATCCCCAAATGTCGATAATGGCCGCCGCTATGCCGAAGCCCTGCTGGATTCCGGTGAAGATGAAAAGGCTGAAGATATAATAGACCAGGCCCTTAAGGGTCTGTTTGCAACCGAACCAACTCTGCTATTGCTCAAAGCCAGGCTTCAGTTTGAAAAAGAACGAATGGGCGAGGCGGTAATAACACTCGAGTTGTTGCAAGAACACAATCCGGACTTTCGTTCAGCAGAGGGCCACCTGCTTTATGCACGCGCACTCGAGGCACAAGGGCAGATTGATAATGCAGTGCGTGAATACTCTGCAGTGTCAGGATATTTTCCCGGTGTGGAAGCCAGGTATCGACTGGCGCTTTGCCTGGGGGTCGCAGGAAATGGCACGGCCTCCCGTTCAGAGCTTGAATCTATTCTGAACGATGCAAAACTTGCCCCGCCGCATTTCCGCAAGAGCCAAAAAACCTGGCTGGATGCCGTGAAACACGAATTGGCCAGGGTCTGAATTAATCACTGGACCACCACATACGGCGGAATACCGGCAGCTGAACCCACCCTCATAAAAGCACAATTTTATTGCCTCACCACCCCAATTCTGGTATAAAGCCCTGCTGTCCGCGTCGTGCTCGTCATGACCGGAAAACGAGATGCCGGTTTTGACTGGATTTTCCTGATAAATCACGGCATCAAATACACACACATACCGCAATCGTTCGGTTGGGTGCCTTGCAAAATCAGGGTTTCCGAACAGGGTATGTGGAGGATTAACCCGGAAAATCAGCGACGCCAGATTGCAGATCATTGGCCGCTGTGCTTCTGCCATGTAAAGGATATAAGTAATGCCAAATATTACCATGCGCCAAATGCTTGAAGCTGGCGTGCACTTCGGTCACCAAACCCGTTACTGGGACCCCAAAATGGCTCCGTATATTTTTGGAGCACGTGGAAAAATCCACATCATTAACCTCGAGAAGACTCTGCCCTTGCTGGTGGACTCAATGAATTTTATTGGTAGCATCGCTGCAAAACGCGGCAGCGTCATTTTTGTCGGCACCAAGCGCGCTGCTTCCAAATCAATCGCAGAGGAAGCCGCACGTTGTGGTATGCCTTATGTTTCTCACCGCTGGCTGGGTGGCATGCTGACCAATTTCCGTACCATCCGTCAATCCATCAAGCGCCTGCGTCAAATTGAAAAGATGGAAGAGGATGGCAGTTTCGCACGTCTGCTAAAGAAAGAAGTCCTGCAATTGACACGTGAACAGGACAAGCTTGAAAAAACCCTCGGTGGCATCAAGGACATGAAGAACCTGCCAAGCGCCATGTTTGTTGTGGACGTAGGCCACGAGGACATCGCAGTAAAAGAAGCGCGCAAGCTCGGTATTCCGATCATTGGAGTTGTCGATACAAACTGCTCGCCCAATGATATTGATTACGTGATTCCGGGTAACGATGACGCGATTCGCTCCGTTCGTCTATACACACAACTGGCAGCGGACGCTGTACTTGAAGGCCGTGCATCAGTTCCCAACTTTGAAGAAGGTGATGAGTTTGTCGAACTGGACGAATACGGAAACCCGGTTAAACGCGCTGCCAAAACCTCGAAAGCCAAGCCAAAACAGGCTGATAAAAAGCAGGTTGCCAAGAAAGTGGTTACCAAGAAGGCACCTGTTGCTGTTGCCGCTGACGTTGTTGAAAAGGTAAAGGCTAAAACAGCAGATGCTGTTGAAAAGGTTGAAGCCAAAGCAGCAGATGTCGCCGAAAAGGTAGAAGCCAAGACCGCTGAAGTTGTTGAAACCGCAAAGACCAAAGCTGCCGATGTTGCTGAGAAGGTTGAAGCGAAGGCCACAGAAGCTGTTGAAACCGTAAAAACCAAAGCTGCCGATGTTGCCGAGAAGGTTGAAGCGAAGGCCACAGAAGCTGTTGAAACCGTAAAAACCAAAGCTGCCGATGTTGCCGAAAAGGTTGAAGCCAAAGCAGCAGATGTTGCTGAAAAGGTTGAAGCCAAGACCGCAGAGGCTGTTGAAACCGCAAAAGCCAAAGCCACAGATGTTGCTAAAAAGGTTGAGGCCAAAGCAGCAGATGTCGCCGAAAAGGTAGAAGCCAAGGTTGCTGAAAAAGCGGAAGCCGTAGCGGAAAAGGTTTCAGAAAAGGTGAAAGAAGTTAAGGCGAAGAAAGCTGCCACCACCAAGAAAAAAGTTGCCAAGAAGAAGACAGTCAAGAAAAAAGCTGCAAAAAAGACAACTGAAGACTGAAACGGAATATCCCGCATCGCGGCGGGTTACCAACCCGGCACCGTTGCCGGATTATTTAAATTGAATTGAAGAAGGAATAGGAAGATGGCAGTAACTGCCTCAATGGTAAAAGAACTTCGCGAGCGCACTGGCGCTGGCATGATGGAGTGCAAGAAAGCACTGGTTGAAACCAATGGCGACATGGACGCGGCTATAGAACACCTGCGTAAATCCGGACTCGCACAAGCTGACAAAAAGGCTTCCAGAATTGCCGCCGATGGCCGGATTGCTTTGGCCACCCGGGAAGATAATTCTGAAGTTGTGATGGTGGAAATCAATTGCGAAACCGATTTTGTTGCCAAGGATGAAAATTTCCTGGCATTCACCGATGCAGTTGCCAGCAATGCCCTTACTGCCACATCCGATGATGTGGCGGCGTTAATGGCAACCGACTTTGATGGCTCGAGCCTTGAAGTCGCACGCCAGGCACTGGTAACCAAAATCGGTGAAAACATCCAGGTGAGACGGATGGCCCGGATGACGGGTTGTGACAACATCGGCGCCTACATTCACGGTGGACACATCGGAGTCATGGTCGACCTCGAAGGTGGCAATGAAGAAGTGGCTCGCGACATCGCCATGCACATCGCGGCGCTGAACCCGGCCTATATTGATGTTGATGATGTTCCAGCTGACGTTCTTGAGAAAGAAAAACAGTTCCTTATCTCGCAGGCAGCTGACAGCGGGAAACCAGCTGACATTATCGAGAAGATGGTTTCAGGACGTATGCGAAAACATCTGTCAACCATTACCCTGCTGGGTCAGGATTTTGTGAAAGACGGCGATATAACTGTTGCCAAGTTACTTAAACAAAATGATGCCAAAGTGAAATCATTCAACCGCCTCATGGTCGGTGAGGGTATCGAGAAAAAGGTTGATAACTTTGCAGATGAAGTCATGCAACAGGTGAAGGGTGGGTAAACCCGCCTATAAGCGCATTCTTCTGAAACTCAGCGGTGAAGCACTGCTGGGTGATGAAGACTATGGCATTGACCCGGCCATCATTGGCCGGATCGCCAATGAAGTTCTTGAAGTACGTAAAACCGGTGTGCAAGTCGCCATCGTTATCGGTGGCGGCAATATATTCAGAGGTGCCGGATTAGCTGAATCCGGCATCGATCGCGTTACCGGGGATCATATGGGTATGCTGGCTACGTTGATGAACTCGCTTGCATTGCAGGACGCAATGGAAAATGCCGGTGTAGATGCACGTGTCATGTCCGCTATTTCCGTGCACGCAGTCAGTGAAGATTACATTCGCCGCCGTGCAACCCGCCACCTTGAAAAAGGACGTGTTGTTATTATCGCCGGTGGCACGGGTAACCCGTTTTTTACCACGGATACCGCCGCTGCCCTCAGGGCGATAGAAGTCGGTGCTGATATCGTGCTGAAGGCCACCAAGGTCGATGGCGTATATTCCGCTGATCCCAATATTGATAAAAACGCAACATTGCATGATTCCCTTTCTTATGACGAGGTCATTGAAGGCAAGCTCAAAGTCATGGACACCAATGCTATCGTCTTGTGCCGCGACCAGAAAATGCCTATCCGGGTTTTCAATGTTTTCGGAAGCGGAAACCTGATAAGAATCGTCAAGGGCGAGAAAGTCGGCACCATTATTTGCTGAGTTTTCTACTGCTTTCGGTATCCCCGGTAACTTCTTCACATTTTGCTGTTAAAATTAGTCGTTGAACTGTGAAAGCGGTGAAAGCGATGGTCTTTGTTGCCGCAAAATGACATCTTAAAATACTCACCCAAAGCCGGCAAACGGGAGAAAAAAATGATTGGAGATATTAAAAAAGACACCAGGGTTCGCATGACTAAATCCCTGGATTCACTGCGAACCGAACTGGCCAAAATCCGCACCGGGCGTGCGCACCCGAGCTTACTGGAGCATGTGCAGGTTGACTATTACGGCAGCCAGGTTCCAATTAGCCAGGCAGCCAACGTCTCAATCGAAGATGCACGCACACTTGCCGTTACGGCATGGGACAAAAGCATGGTGCAGACACTGGAAAAGGCGATTATGAAGTCAGACCTCGGTCTGAATCCGGTGACCGCCGGTACGATAATCCGCATACCCCTGCCCCCATTGACCGAAGAACGCAGGGTCTCTTTGGGCAAGGTGGTTCATAATGAAGGCGAAAACGCCAAGATTGCCATTCGAAATATCCGTCGGGATGCAAACCACCACCTCAAGGATTTGTTGAAAAACAAGGAAATTTCCGAGGACGACGACCACCGGGCCGAACAGGAAATACAACAGCTTACTGATAGCCATGTTAAACAGGTCGATGAGGCAGTTGCAGTCAAAGAACAGGAACTGATGGAGTTTTGATGCCAGTTCACGCAGGCGAAATCACCTAGTGCTCCCTCAAATGGAGCACTCATGACGGTGCGACCAATCATCCCCGGACACATCGCCATCGTCATGGATGGGAATGGCCGTTGGGCTAAAAAACGTAACCGCCCGCGTAGTATGGGCCACCAGGCCGGACTAAAGGCACTAAAAAAGACGATCCGGAACTGCGCACGTCTGGGTATTAAGACCCTGACTGTTTTTGCATTCTCGAGCGAAAACTGGAACCGGCCGAAAGGTGAAGTTTCCCGTCTGATGGAACTTTTTTTACGAGCCCTGGATAAAGAAGTCGATGAGCTTCACAAAAATGGTGTATGTGTACGTTTTGTAGGTGAGCTCACTACTTTCAAACCCGCCATCCAAGCCAGGATGTCAGCAGCCCAAACGCTAACGGCTGATAACAATAACCTGATAGCCAATATTGCCGTTAACTATGGCGGGAGGTGGGATATCACCCAGGCAGCCAGACGAATGGCCAAAGCGGTGACGGATGGCAGTCTATCCCTAAACGACGTTGATGAACCAAAGTTTGCAAATTTTCTCGCTCTCGCAACCTCACCGGATCCGGACCTGTTTATTCGCACCGGTGGCGAAATGCGTATCAGTAACTTTCTACTATGGCAGTCGGCCTATACGGAATTTTATTTCACCCCCGTATTATGGCCCGACTTTGACGAACAGAGTCTTGAACAGGCCATTGCAGTTTTTCAGTCACGTGAGAGGCGTTTTGGGCAGACAAGTGATCAAGTGAAGGGTGCCGTTAATGCTTAAGCAGCGGGTGATAACAGCATTGCTGCTATTGCCGTTAGTCATGGCAGCAATTTTTATAGCACCCTCATCATGGTTCTTATTGCTTTTGGCACTGATACTCCTCGGCGGAAGCTGGGAGTACTCACGACTGGCGGGAGTTCCCGGCTACCCGAGCGGGTATTTGCTGGTCCTTGTGCAGGCAATAATTTTAGTTGCACTGTTCTGGTGCAAAGACTACTGGTCAATCAACATACTGCTGTATCTATCCGTATGCTGTATTGCCTGGCTCTTGCTGTTCATACGCTTGCCCCTCTACCGCCCTGACACGCAACTCGACAACACTTACCGGATAATTTCGCTGGCCACCGCCATCGCGTCCATCACAACCGGCTGGTTTGCACTTGGCTGGATACGTGTTCAACCGGAAGGATCATGGCTGATCCTGTTATTGCTGTTGATCGTATGGGCGGCAGATACCGGTGCCTATTTTTCCGGCAGAGCTTTCGGCAAAAGAAAACTTGCACCACATATCAGTCCCGGAAAAACAATGGCAGGGTTGTATGGCGGACTAATTGCCGCCCCGTTGATTGCTTTGCTGGCCGCGAAATTAATGCCTATCGAAGCGATTGAACCCGTCCGACTCGTTCTGCTAAGCCTGGTAACGGTCCTGGTTTCAGTTGGTGGCGATTTAATGATCTCCCTGCACAAACGTACCAGCGGATATAAAGATTCCGGCAATCTGTTGCCAGGCCACGGAGGCATACTTGACCGCCTGGACAGCCTGCTGGCTGCTGCGCCATTTTTTGCACTGGGTCTGCTGTTCTCGGGTGTTTGAGGAAAAATCGTTGATCAGCCAGGGCATAACAATACTGGGTTCTACCGGTTCAATTGGTCAGAGTACGCTGGATGTATTGTCCCGTCACCCGGACGCCTATCACGTTGTCGCCCTTAGCGCGCATGCTAACGTTAAACGCCTTGCCCAACAGTGCCAGCAATATCACGCGCGCTATGCCGTCATCAGCGACAAGACCAAAGCCGGGGCATTGCAGGCTGCACTTGATCAACTGAATTGCAAATCGGAAGTACTGGCTGGCAAGGAAGCGCTCAGTACCGCGGTACGCATGGATGAAACTGAGCTCGTCATGGCCGCCATTGTCGGCGCAGCCGGACTTGAACCGACACTGCATACAGTTCAGGCAGGGAAACGCCTGTTATTGGCCAACAAGGAGTCCATGGTCATTGCCGGCGAATTGTTTCGCAAGGCCGCTTCCGAACATGACGCCACCATCATTCCCGTCGACTCTGAGCATAATGCACTGTTCCAGGTCTTACCGGAAAACTTCGATGCCGGGCTCGAAAATGCAGGTGTAGAACGACTGATCCTGACGGCTTCAGGCGGACCTTTTCTGCACCGCGACCGGAACTCCTTACAAGACATCACACCGGCCCAGGCATGTAATCACCCGAACTGGGATATGGGCCGTAAGATATCCGTCGACTCAGCCACATTAATCAACAAGGGGTTGGAGGTGATCGAAGCGCGTTGGCTTTTTAACGCACGTCCCGATCAGATTGACGTCATCATTCATCCTCAAAGTATCGTTCACTCGATGGTGGCTTACCGCGACGGTTCAGTGCTGGCCCAATTGGGCATGCCCGATATGCGAACACCGATTGCATATGCACTAGCGTGGCCCGAACGTATTGAAGCCGGCGTCAAGCGCCTCAACCTTACAGATATACACAAGCTTGAATTTTATTCGCCCGACCTGGAAAGTTTTCCAGGTCTCGGGCTTGCATTCCAGGTGCTGGAAGCCGGTGGCAATGCACCGGTGATATTCAATGCGGCCAATGAAATCGCCGTTGAAGCGTTTTTGCAGGAACGTATTGGCTTTTTGCAGATTCCGTCGGTCGTTTCAAGAGCACTTGATGTTTGCGAACCGGGTAAAATCGACGGACTGGACGAGGTGCTTGAGTTTGACCACCTGGCACGCGAGAAGACCAGTAAAATAATCGAATTAACAAAAGGTGTCTGAAAATCTGTGCTCCTTCAAGGTAATAATTGCGGATACAGTTGGCTTGTCAGTGTTCATGGCAAGGCGCAGCTCGCAGGTAATGGCCTTAGTCCTTGCCAAGAGGTGCAACGCCGTCCATGGGCGCTGACAAGCCAACCCACAGGGCGCTTCTGTGGGATTCCGCTGCTGCGTTACAGTACTTGTAAAGGACTAGCCATTCACTTCACACTGCGCCTTGCTGCGAAAACCCACAGAAGCGCTGAATCCGTAATTATTGCCTTGAAGGAGCACTAGTAATGTCTGAATTTCTTGGTTCAATCTGGTGGTTACTCGTCGCTCTCGGTCTGTTGATCACATTTCACGAGTTTGGTCACTATTGGGTGGCGAGACGTATGGGTGTTCGTGTACTCAAATTCTCAATTGGATTCGGGAAGAAGATATGGTCAAGAAAAGGCCGTGATGGCACTGAATACGTGATTGCTGCCATCCCCCTGGGTGGTTATGTCAAAATGCTGGATGAACGCGAAGGCGAGGTCGAAGAATGCGATCTCAATCAGGCTTTCAACCGAAAATCCGTGTGGGCACGTATCGCCATCGTCATAGCCGGACCGGCTTTCAACCTGATATTTACCTTACTGGCCTTTTGGATGATGTTCCTGGTTGGCATACCCGATTCCCGTCCGGTTATCGGAGAGGTCAGCGGTATTGCAGCCAGTGCCGGCATTGAAGCCGGCGACCGGATTGTTTCACTGGACGGAAGAAATACAGATACATGGTCACACGCCATCCTGGGCTTGATTACACCAGCACTGGACCGGGACAAGGTCACCCTCGAACTCGAGAGGAGCAACGGCGAACAGAGGCAGGTGGAGCTGGACCTGGGTCAACTTGGCAGTGATTTTCAGGAAGAAAAAGCCCTTGAAGGCATCGGCATCACACCCTGGCGTGCAAGCCTCCCGGCGGTTGTTGGTGAGGTAAGCGCGGATAGCCCGGCTTACCGCGCAGGTTTCAAGGTGGACGATCGTATCATCAGCATAGGCGGCGAAAAGGTTCCCGATTGGGCCTGGGTGGGTACACTGGTCCAACAACAGGGGTCACAAGGCCAACCATTAAAGGTGACTGTCGAGCGTGCGGGTGGTGAGTTAGAGCTTAGCGTCATGCCGGCCGAGAGCAGCAGTGGCACTTTTTCCAAACGCCTGATTCTGGGTATCACCAACAAACCGCCGGATGCAGACCTGCAAGCCAAGATTAGCAGGGCCTATTTCCTGAATAAATACGGTCTGTTTAACGGTCTCACTGCCGCAGGGTCCGAAATGTGGCGATTGACCGGTTCCACACTGGGTTTGCTTGGCCGCATGCTGACCGGAACCGCATCGGTCAAAAACCTTTCCGGCCCGATTAGCATCGCACAGTTCGCCAATAGTTCGGCGAATGCAGGTGTCTCCAGTTTCCTGTTCTTCCTCGGGGCCATCAGTCTGAGTCTCGGAATTCTTAATTTACTGCCAATTCCCGTTCTCGATGGGGGGCATTTGCTCTATTACCTGATAGAATTAGTCAAAGGAAGTCCGGTGTCTGAGCAAATACAGGCAAAAGGCCAGTATATTGGCCTGATGGCATTGTTTGGCCTGATGGGCATTGCATTTTTTAACGATATTTTACGACTGGTCGGATAGACTACCCGCCTCAAAAGAAGAAACTCTTACGGATCCAAATAAATGAGAAGAATCTTAATCATCCTGCTGTGCAGTCTTTTTGCAGTAAAGTCTGCCATGGCGCTTGATCCGTTTGTGATTTCCGACATCAGGGTCGAAGGACTTCAACGTATTTCAGAGGGTACGGTATTCAATTATCTGCCGGTAGATGCCAACGAGTTATTAACCGCAGCCAAAGCGCGTCAGGCCATCCGGTCCTTGTTTAACACAGGCTTTTTCAATGCTATTGATCTTGAACGGGACGGTGACATCCTGGTCATCCTGATACAGGAACGACCAGCCATCGCAGCCGTTGTACTTTCGGGCAACAAAGCCATCAAAGACGAAGACATGTACCCTGTCCTCGCAGATATCGGTCTGTCCCAGGGTGAGGTGTTCCAACCGCAGTCATTAGACCGCATCAAACAGGAACTGGTCAGGCAATATTTCAGCCAGGGACGTTATGCAGTCACCGTGGACAGCCGGGTCGTTGAACTGGATCGCAACCGGGTACGTATCTCCATCACAGTCTCCGAAGGCGATACAGCAGAGATCAAGCACATAAACATTGTTGGTAATACGCTGTTCACCGACAAGGAAATCAAGAGCGAGTTTGAGTCAAAAATTCCTCCTGGCTGGAAGTTCTGGTCAAAGGATGACCAGTATTCCCGTGAAAAACTCTCCGGTGACCTGGAGAAAATCCGCTCTTATTACCAGGATCGTGGTTATATCGATGCCAATGTTGAATCCACGCAGGTTTCGATCAGCCCCAACAAGTCAGACATTTACATCACCGCAAATATTATTGAGGGCGAGCAGTATACGGTTGAGAAAATTCAGGTAACCGGTGACCTGGTCATTGAGGAGGCGACCCTGAGACGTCTGATCATGACCCAGGACAATGACATATTTTCACGCAAAAAAATGGAACAGAGCGTTGAGAATATTACGTCGATACTCTCAAACATCGGCTATGCGTTCGCCAATGTAAACCCGATCCCCCAGATCGACCGGGAAAACCGCCTGGTCACGATCAATTACTTTGTCGATCCAGGCAAGCGTGTCTATGTTCGACAAATTACGTTTGTGGGTAATGCCGGCACCAAGGATGAAGTTCTTCGACGGGAAATGCGTCAGTTCGAAGGCGGTTGGTTTTCCCAGGCGGCCATTGACCGTTCCAAGATCCGCCTGCAACGTCTGACCTACTTCGAATCGGTCAATATCGAAACACCTGCCGTACCCGGCACAGATGACCAGATTGACGTGGTTGTCACCGTCGAAGAACGCGCTGCAGGCAGTTTCTCAGTCGGTCTTGGCTTTTCACAAGTCCAGGGGTTGATTGCGTCGTTAAGTGTTCAGCAGGACAACTTTCTGGGTAGCGGAAAACGGGTGGGGTTTTCCCTGTCTCACAGCAGCATTATCAGCAGTATAAACATCAGCTATGACAACCCCTATGCGACCGAGGATGGTGTCAGTCGCGGTTTCTATCTCCGTTACCAGGAGTTTGACCAACAGGGCGCAAATATCTCGACCTTTACCAGTACAGAAGCGGCGGGCGGTGTGAGTTTCGGATTACCTCTGACCGAAGTGGACTATATCCGGGCCGGAACCGGGCTGAGGCAAACCGATCTGAATATTGGTTCATTCGTCTTCGAGCGGGAGATTGAGGATCCGGACAACCCGGGCGAAATCATCTGTGTTGATAGAAACATGAATGGTATCTGCCCTGAACAATACCTGGTTCCACGTGTCGGTGATCCGCTGTCAAAATCACTCGACCATAATGGTGATAATGAGTTGAGTGCCAAGGAACGTGACTTTTTCACCTGGGATTTCACCACCTCATGGTCCCGGGATACACGTAACCACTTCCTGAACCCGACACGCGGATCGTCGCAACGTTTGAGCCTGGAGACTTCACTTCCAGGAAGTTCTCGCCAGTTCTACAAACTTTTCTACCGCGCAGCCAAGTACTGGCCTATCTGGGCCGACCTGGTTGTCTCCGTCCATGGCGAGGTAGGTTATGGCGACGCTTACGACAACTATGACAGCACTTCACTAGCCACCGAAGTTCCCACGATCGATTACGATGCCCCTGGCAACATCAATCCAGAAACTGGCGAAAGAATAACTGAACCCCAATGCCTGGAAGAGGAAGTCATGACCCTGGATACCGGCCTGCCGTTTTTTGAACACTTTTACGGCGGTGGCGTCCGTGATATTCGAGGTTTTGAAGACAATACACTGGGGCCAAAAGACGGTAGCCAGTCATGCCGGGCAGTCGGTGGTGATGTGAAAATGGCTGGTGGTTTGGAGCTCGCTATTCCGACCCCTTTCACCAAGGGTGGCGGTTCTCGAATCGCGCTGTTCTTCGACATTGGTAACGTGTATGAAAATTGGAGCACATTTGATGTCGGCCTGTTCAGGATGTCTACCGGTATCTCAGTGACATGGCAGGCACCCATCGGCCCCATCATCATGAACTATGCTTTCCCCATCAAGAAATTCAATGGTGACCGTACTGAAAGCCTGCAATTCTCATTTGGAACAACCTTTTAGGACGCGCTTACGCTTAAAACTTAATACAAACACTCAAAAAGGGTACAATTCGAAGTTATGAGACGCTTTTTGCCCCTATTGCTGACGCTTTTTGTACTCGTTGCCGGCCCGGCGACTGCGCAGCAGTTGCGCGTTGGTTATGTGGATATGAAGCAGGTTCTTGATAACGCTCCGCAGGTTCTGGCGGGTCGCGAAAAACTGGATCTCGAATTCCGGCCCCGTAATGAAACCATCGAGTTTCAGGAGCGCCAGGCGCAGTCCATGGAAGACCGTATGCAATTGGGCGATTTACAGGAAGATGCAAGAACCCGTCTTGATCGTGAGTTACGTGAATTGCGGCGCAACGTTAATCGGCAAAAAGAGGACCTGCGTGACGAACTGTCCTTCCGCCGCACCGAGGAAGTTCAGAAACTGGAAGACCAGATAAACCTGGCAGTGCAGGAGATCGCACGTGACAATGGTTACGACCTGATACTTTCCAGTCCGGTAATTTACGCTGACCCATCATTGGATATCACCCAGCTTGTACTGGATCAGCTCAAACTGGAGTACGAAGCGGATAAGCGGGAACGATCGCTGCGCTAACACGTGTGTACCGCGTCACAAAGATATAAGCGATTTCCTATATGCAAAAATCTATCAGCAGTCACAAACTTAGTGAGTTAGCTGAACAATTCAATCTGCGGTTTGAAGGTGATGGCAATACCTTGATAGAAGGTGTCGGGACCTTGTCTGATGCCAGCAACACACAACTCAGCTTCCTCTCCAACCCGGCCTACCGCGAACAACTGAAAACAACACGTGCCGCAGTGGTTATCGTTAGCCCGGACGATGCCGCAATTTGCCCGGTCAATACCCTGATAGCTGATGACCCTTATGTGAGTTATGCAAAAATAGCAAAACTTTTTGACCCGCGAAGACCACCCGACCCGGGCTTACATGCCTCTGCCAGTATTGATCCCACTGCCACCATCGGGCGTGATGTATATATTGGTGCCCAAACGGTTGTCGGCCCCGGTTGTGTAATCGAAGATGCCTGTTCTATCGGACCCGGTTGTATATTGATAGCAAACTGTAAGCTCGGCAACAGCAGTCGCCTGGTTGCCAATGTGACGGTATGTGAAGGCGTCAGGATAGGCCGAAGAACCATCGTTCATCCCGGCGCCGTAATCGGCTCAGACGGTTTTGGCCTGGCTTTTGAAAATGATCACTGGGTTAAAATCCCGCAACTCGGATCCGTCCGGATCGGGGATGATTGCGAAATAGGCGCCAACACTACTATCGACCGCGGCGCGATTGGCGATACAATTATTGAAGACGATGTAAGACTCGATAACCAGATCCAGATTGGTCACAATGTACAAATTGGCGCACATTCCGCACTGGCCGGGATGGTGGGCATTTCCGGTAGCACGCGAATTGGAAAATACTGCATGTTTGCAGGCGCTTCCTATACAGTGGGACATATTGAGATTGCTGACCGGACCACGGTGCAGGGCCAAAGCATGGTATCAAAATCAATCACTCAGCCTGGAACCGTCTGGAGCGCATCTTTTCCGGCTCAACCAGTGCGGGAATGGTACCGTACACTGGCCCATTTACGCAGGATTGAAAAACTGGCTCGACGTGTCCTGAAACTTGAAAAACAAAGCGAAAATTAAGCCCGATATGACTGAGAAACTGATCCAGACCCCCATCGAAAGTGCCGAAATAATGAAAATTATTCCGCACCGGTATCCGTTATTGTTGATAGACAGGGTACTTTCCTACACGCTTGAACCGGAGATAACCCTTACAGCAATCAAATGCGTAACCATCAACGAACCGTTTTTTCAGGGCCATTTCCCTTCAACACCCGTGATGCCGGGTGTTCTGATACTTGAAAGCATGGCACAGGCCTGTGCCGTGCTGGCCCACGTGGCGCAGGCAACGTCAGGGAAAGACGGCGGTATTTACTACCTGGTTAAAATGGATAATGCCAGATTCACCCGCAAAGTTGTACCCGGTGACCAGTTGCTCGTCGAGGTTAAACAAACACGGATAATGCGTGGGATGGGCAAGTATGAAGCCCGCTGCACTGTTGATGGTCAACGTACTGCCAGTTGCGTATTAATGTGTTCCGAAGGTTAATACTCTTTCAAGGTAAAATTGAATATGATCCATCCAACAGCCCTGATTGACCCCAAAGCCGAACTTGCCGATGACGTCGAGGTCGGCCCTTTCACAATAGTAGAAGCAAAGGTTCGCATCGATGCGGGTACACGGATCGGACCTCATGCAGTTCTGACCGGCCGCACGACCATAGGCAAAAACAACCATATTTTCCAGTTCACATCGATTGGTGAACAACCGCAGGATAAAAAATACGCCGGCGAAGATACCGAGCTAATCATCGGTGATAACAACACCGTCCGTGAAATGTGTACCTTTAGCCGCGGCTCCGCGCAAGGTGGCGGTATTACCCGTATCGGCAGCAATAACTGGATTATGGCCTGTGTACACATCGCACATGACTGTATCCTGGGTGACAACATCATCATGGCCAACAATACTTCACTGGCCGGTCACGTTACGATTGGCGATAACGCGATATTGTCCGGATACTCATTGATCCACCAGTTTTGTTCTGTTGGTGAATTCAGCTTCACTTCATTCGCCAGCGCAGTAAACCAAAGCATACCGCCCTATGTGACGGTCGCGGGTGAAAAAGCCAGGGCCAGGGGTGTCAACACTGAAGGCCTGAAACGACATGGCTATACGCAGGATCAGATCAACAATGTAAAACGCGCTTACAAAACACTTTATCGCGAAAGCCTGCCTCTTGAGGAAGCAACTGCCCGACTGACTGAAATGGCCGTTAACTCTCCTGAAATACAAACCTTGGTAGATTTTCTCAAGCTGGCTGAGCGCGGCATCATTCGCTAATGATGATCGTTTTGGTAGCCGGGGAAACCTCTGGCGATCAACTCGGTGCGGCGTTAATGCGAGCCATTAAACTGAAGGAACCGGATACCCGTTTCGCAGGTATTGGCGGCCCGTTGATGAAGGCCGAAGGCTGCGATTGTTGGTGGGATACCAGCGAACTTTCGTTAATGGGCCTATTCGAAGTCATCTCCCACCTGCCCCGCCTGATCAAATTGCGACGCCAGCTTGTCCAGCGGGTGCTGGAACACAACCCGGATGTTTTTATTGGCATCGATGCACCGGACTTCAATCTCGGTGTGGAAAAAAGACTAAAGGCAAGATCCATCCCTGTCATCCACTATGTCAGCCCCACCATCTGGGCCTGGCGATCCGGCAGGGTCAAGACCATTACAAAATCGACTGACCGGGTGATGTGCCTTTTTCCATTCGAGCCCGACTGTTATCAGCAATACCCTGTCGCCGCTGACTACACGGGTCACCCATTGGCTGATGCAATTGAATTGGAAGTCGACGCCGGACCCGCACGCGCAACGCTCGGTGTAGAGACCGGGGGCATTTGTGTTGCTTTGCTCCCCGGTAGCCGAATGAGTGAGGTTGAAAAACTTTCGTCTGCGATGCTTGATGCCGCAAACATCTTGAGCAAGCGCTATCCCGATATATGTTTTCTGATGCCAGCCGCCACGGAACTGATTGATCAGTATTTAAGGTCCGTGCTCAACGAGTACCCCAGTGTGAATTGCCGCATCCTTACCGGCCAGAGCAAAGAGGTGATGGCAGCGGCAGATGTTGTAATCTGTGCATCAGGCACCGCAACACTCGAAGTCATGCTGATCAACCGTCCAATGGTAGTCTGCTACCGTGTATCTGGCATGACATACAGCCTGATGAAGTGGTTCAAAATGTTGAAGACCCGCTTTTTTTCCCTACCCAATATCCTGGCTGGCGAATTGCTGGTACCTGAATTACTGCAACAAGAGGTAACAGGTCAGCGGATTGCCAAAGAAGTTGTTCAATGGCTGGATCATCCTGAGTTGGTTGACAGCCTGAAACATCGCTTTGATGCCTTGCACAGGGTACTGAAAATTGACGCAGCGGCGACCGCAGGCAATGTAGTGCTTCACCAGATTACCGACCACAACGCTTAAACCATGCAATTGACCCCTTTACTGGAAGCCGGCGTCGACGAAGCCGGCCGTGGACCCCTGGCTGGGCCGGTGGTGGTCGCAGCAGTCATACTGCCTGCGAATTATGATCTCGAAATGCTGGATGACTCAAAACGCCTGACCGCCTCAAAGCGTGAACAACTGGTGCCTCAAATTGAACGCCAGGCAATTGCTTTTGCAGTCGAGTTTGTTGAAATTGAAGAAATCGACCGGGTTAATATTCTGCAAGCCACCATGAACGGAATGCAAAGGGCGGTCGAAAACCTCAAGCCCGCTCCCCATCGCGCCCTGATTGATGGAAACCGCGCACCAGCATTGTCATGTGAGGTTAGAACCGTGGTTGGCGGTGACGCGCTAATAGCGTCTATCTCGGCCGCCTCAGTACTGGCAAAGGTTTATCGGGACCGTCTGATGCGATCCATGCACAGCTTATATCCGGATTACGGATTTGACCGGCATAAGGGCTACCCGACTGCCCATCATCTGGAACGCCTCAAGGTTCTGGGCCCCTGCCCCATTCACCGAAAATCATTCGCACCGGTGCGCAAGGCAATCGAAGGGGGGCGTTTATGTTCAGGATGAACGGTATATCGCGAGTGAGCACATGGATGTGCGACGCGATTGTGTCCATCTTGCACGGCGTCAATGGATGTGCGGTGCGATTGTTTGTGGGAGACCGTAAACCCTGATCAAAAACCTCGATTTAACTGCTCGCGGCCTGCCCTTCAAACTCAAACCCGGCCCGCGGATCATTAAAGACATCAAGATCCAATTCACCCTCACTTTTAGCCACAATGGTCGTGACCATGGAATCACCGGTGATATTTACCACGGTCCGGGTCATATCGAGCAAACGGTCTACACCCAGTATCAGCGCGATGCCTTCAGCGGGTAAACCAACCTGGCTTAAGACTCCCGCCAGCACCACCAGTCCAACGCTCGGGACCCCGGCCGTACCAATTGAGGCGAGTATGACCATTACAACCACCATAAGGTACTGGCTCATAGTCAGGTCAATGCCGTAATACTGGGCAATAAAACCTGTGGCAATGCCCTGCATAATGGCGGTGCCATCCATGTTGATGGTTGCACCCAATGGTACTGTGAATGAAGCAATTTTATTACTGACCCCAATTCTCTTTTCTACCGTTTCCAGTGTCACTGGAATGGTGGCATTGCTGGATGCGGTTGTGAAAGCGAACAAAGCGAGGGCTTTCAATTTCAAAAGGAATTTGATGGGGCTCAGGCGACCGAATAATGAAAGTATCGTCGGGTAAACCAGTAGGGCATGTACGAATAAAACGGCAAAGACCAGGCCCACGTATTTCCCAAGGGCTGCAAAACTCTCAGCACTACTGGTGGCCGCCAGAATGGCTATCAGGGCAAAGACACCATAGGGTGCGAACCGCATAACCAGGGTGACCAGCTTCATGATGATGGCATTCATATCATGGAACCAGTTGGCAACACGAACGCCAATTTCTTTGCTGAGCGTGATGGATATTCCCAACAGAACCGCAAAAAATATAATGGGAAGCATCTGCCCATCTGCCATGGCTGCAATCGGGTTGGTCGGAACCATGTCAATCAGGACCTGCGTAAATGGCGTGGCCTCGCCTATTTGAGCTTCAACTGTCGCGAGTTGTTGATCGATGATGCCGGGTTTAAATACCACTGCTGAGCCGAGTGCAAGGCAAACGGCAATCGCCGTTGTCAACAGGTACAAGGCGATTGTTTTGCCACCCACCCTTCCCAGCATTTTCGGGTCGGACAGGGAACTGGACCCACAAACCAGTGAAACAAATACAAGTGGAACGACGAGCATCTTGAGAAGACTGATAAAAATTTGACCAACGACCCTAAATGCCCCATCAATCAGCCATACCTGTGACCATTCGGGGTTCCCCGCGAAATTCAGAACAAAACCAACGAAAGCACCCAGGATCATTGAAATAAAAATTTTCGCGCTAAGACTCAGTTTTTTAGTAGATGCCATCGGTATTCCCCGAAATTGTTTTATTAAAATTGTACGAACAGTCGTGATTTGAGTAAAGCTATTGTGAATCGATAAATGCCTCTATGCTTTCCCTGGTAACAGGCCCCAGAAACGTCTTAACCGGGTATCCTTCGAGACTCAGGATAATTGTTGTCGGTAGTGCTTTGGGGGCACCGAAGGGTTCTGGCGGCGCATAGACGTCAACCAGCAGAATCGGGTAGCTTGGCTGATATTCCTCGAGGAATTCGTCAAATGTTTCCATGTCCGTATCTTCAAAAGCCAGACCGAGTACGACAATGTCATCACGGGCTTCGTGCAGACTGGATAAGTCAGGCATTTCCTTTCGGCAGGGTCCGCACCAGGTGGCCCAGTAATTGAGCACCACCCATTTTTGCCTGAAGTCACTCAGGCTGACAGTTTCACCATGCAGTTGCTGCAGTGTGAAATCAACCGGTTCATCACTTTCATAAGCTGCCCGGAGACCAGGTGCCGTCAAAATCAAAATCATTAAAGCCAGGCTTACTATTCTTGTCATTATTAATCCTATTGTCAGAGTGCTGATTGGGTGTACATTTCTTTCAGTGATTGTTGCATATTCAATTTACGCTCTGATACAGACCTGAAAAAAGCTGCATCCCATTCACTGTTGCTGGGAATTGCCAGTTTTTCACCGACCGGCAGGTAGAATTCACCTGCTTGATAGAGGTTGAGCAGGCTGACAGTACCCAGATCCCTGCACAGGAGCCAGCTGCCATCCTCATCGCGGGTAACGAACCCGGCCTCAAATAATAAAGCAAGCTGTCCCGCAAGTACTGGTTCAGTCACACCGTCGAGTGATTCCAGCAACTTCTCAACCGGCAATGCTTTGCCCTCCTGCTGTGCTTTCCACAGGTAGCCAACCAACCGATAAGCGAGTAAAAAACCCCACTTCTTGGGCCATCCCCAGTCGACCCTTCGATCCTTGAAAGTGGTCAGTGAAGCCGCCAGCGATGCACCCAGCAGAATCACTATCCACACCAGGTAGAGCCAAAACAAGAAAATGGGAATGGTGGCCAGGGCGCCATAGATAACATTGAAACTGGCGTTTGCTACAAATGTGACAAACGCTTTCTTGGCCAGTGCAAATAGCAGCGCAGACAGTAATGCGCCAACCAGGGCGTGCGTCAAATGGACACGTCGGTTCGGGACCAGCAAAAACATCAGGGTAAACGCAAGCCAGGACAAGGAAAATATGCCAAGAGCACGCCACGCTGAATGGGTGGCAGCACCCAACGCCACCTGCTCGAATACCGGTTGTGCGCTGAGAGCAATTGCGGCACCCAACGCCAATGGCCCAAGTGTCAGGACTGCCCAGTACATGACCACCCTGTTGCCAATACTACGGGCTGTCGGTACCCGCCAGATCAGATTAAACGTCCGTTCAATTCTGATCATGAGTAGCAAGGCGGTAATAATCAGAACCAGTGTACCCGTCAGAGTTAATTTGCCCACACTTTCCAGAAAACCGGCCACGTAAGACTGTATCTGATCACCTGAAGCGGGAACAAAGTTGTTGAATACAAACGATTGAAGCTGTTCGCTCCATTGCTGGAACACCGGAAATATCGAAGCCACACCGAAAACAACCGCAAGTAACGGCACCATGGAAAGCAGGCTGGTATAACTCAGCGACGCCGCCTCATCAAACAACCGGTCTTCACCGAAATGCCGCCAGACATGGGCGGCCAGACGCCTGACGCGCGGGATGCTGCTGAATGACTCCAGTACGTTCACTTGTCCTCCGGGTTACGCGCACAATGGCTAATGGTAACTGTATAATAATCAGTCGACCCACATATTGACAGAAGGACACCCGCTTGAAAGTTCAAATACTACATAACCCGCGTTGCTCCAAATCACGCACCACACTCCAGTTGCTTAAAGACAACGGTGTTGAGCCTGAAGTTATCCTGTATCTGGAAACACCACCGGATACGGACCAGTTAACTGCAATTCTCAGCCAACTCAACTTGCAACCCAGAGAACTGATGCGTAAGGGTCAGCCGGAATATAAGGAAATGGGTCTGAATAACGAGCAGCTGAGCAATGAAGAACTGATTGCTGCCATGTTAAAAGCACCCATCCTGATTGAACGGCCCATTGTGCTGGCAAAGGGTAAAGCCTGTATTGGGCGTCCACCCGAAGCGGTGCTGAAAATTCTCTGAAATACTGGACACGACTAATGCTGGCCACCTATTTGGCCACGCTGATCTGGCAGGTGATCTGGCATGGGCTGTTACCGCCACCAATGGGTGCCCGTAATATTTGGCTGGCCCTGTTGGCCTGCCTGCCATTCCTGATCCCGTTGTTCGGTCTGGTCCGTGGCAATTATCGAAGTATGATCTGGGCAGGCTTGCTGCTCATGCTTTTCTTTACCATTGGTATCATGGAAATCTGGAGCAATCCGCCACAGAGGTTTCCCGCGATGGTGCAGGTAGCGCTGGCAGTCTTCTATCTTTTTGCTTTCAAAATGCGCAACCGGAGCCCTGACTAACTCTCGGGTTGGACATGAACCTCTGCTTGAACCGGAACTTCGACCTCCTGCAACACCCCGGGACGCGAAATAAAAAACTGCCGGTAAAGGATGTTGATTCGGTTCAATGCGTATATCAGGCTGGCCGGTAACGAACCCTGCCTGCGCACTGCCTCCGGTTGATTGGACCAGACCTCATTGAAATTGAACAAACGCTCCCGGGCAATCCTGTTGACAGATGTCAGGGGCACGTTATCTCCCTTGAAGCGCCGTAAAGTTCTTTGCTCCAGTAACCCTGCGTCACCCGCAATGGCCATACGAATTGGGTCTGAGTTATTGAGCGACTCCGGGTAAAACAACATCATCTGCTGGCGCAATATTGCCTTGGCAATAGAGACCTCCGACATTTCATCGTATAAGGATGCATCATCACCTTGTGAATCGCGAGCATTCGGTAACAAAATCCGTTGATAAATTTCCATCTGTTCACGCTGGAACAGGGCCTGCAGATGCTGGTTCAGACGCGTCACAATTTCCGTGGTTGGGCGCAACTCCAACGGTGAAACACCAATGCCGGTCACAAACCAGTCACGCCATTCTGCCCCCTGGTCCCAGTTATTTTGCAACAACCGGGATGGGAGTTTTCTCGCTGCGGCAAGGTAGGTCAGGCGATTGGGTATCAATCCACCACGATCTACGCGCAAGGGTGTAACCGTACGACTGCCGACCCACTCGACCGGGCAACTGTCGTTTAGTACTTCCTCGGATGCCTGGGCAAATAGATAATGGTGCTCTTCGGGACCGGTAAAACGGAACCCGAAAATATCACTGACTTCCTCGTTTTCAACATATCGGCCGACCAGGTCAAAACCCAGGTATCCAAAATAGTTAGCAACATTCTCGTCATCTGCGCGCACCAACTCTGAACGGCGTTGCACCCACTCCATATTTCGGTAGCAGATTTCAATACGTCCCATTTCTGTCTGATCCGAAACAAGGTATTCGTCAGGAAACAATCCTATCAGTGCCCGAGTGGCGCTCAGGTTACCCGACATTTCACATACATCCCGGGAATCACAGGGAGCGATGATCAGACTATCCGGGCGGTAGGTAGTTTTCTGCAAAGCGTCGTCATCGAGTACAACATCTGCACCCGGCTTGAGATTTTGGGTGCGAAAAGCGACTTCCCCGTTCCTAATACCAGAAGCCAGTTCCCGCAATGCAATCTCATAGTCAGTCATGATGCGACTGACCATGTCATTGATACCCGTTCCTGAGGTCGCCAGGCATTCCGATTGTTCCACCATGGCCTGGATAATCTCTTCACCAATATTGCGCATCCTTGAAATGCGGTTCTCATTCTCCGTCGTTTCAAAAAACTCCGGTGAATGTTCGGCGAACCAACTCATGATATTGGCAAGGACGGCCCATTCCAATGGATTGGGGAGCACATTGGCGGGCGGCAGACACTGGGTGGGGTAACGTTCGTATATATAACCAATGGCGTAATTGACCCTTTGCCAGGGAGCAACGCTCAGTTCACGCCGAAGTGTATCGGTGGTAAACGGGCCATTCATGTCGCCTGACAACTCAGCAAGGCGGGTTTCCCTGTCTGCCAATCCCAACAGGGTTTCCATACAGGAATCGAACTGACGGCGTATCATGACTGAATCACCGTTATCATCGAATTTAGCAGCCAGGCTGAAACAGGTTTCGGTCTCGCGAACAATCCTCTCGCGAACAGGTGTATCGAAGTAATAGGCCATATCAGGAATCAAAAGTGCCAGTTGTGCAACCGCGTCCGCCAATACTACCCGCGCTGCCTTGATGTCTTCTGCATGATCGACGGCGCCAGCAACCGCTTCACTACCTTCAGCAGCATCATCTGATCCTTCTTCCCCAGCGGTTTCCTGACTGACAGGGTCAATAACCTGGAAACCGGCGATGGTCACCAACACGTTATAAGTTGACGCGATTACGGTATTCAAATGCGGGTCAACCGAAGCGAAACTAACCGCAAAATGTGCCGATATGGCTGGTAGTTCAGCGAGCAGCCAGTCAACCAGTGAAAATGCTTCCTGCTCGTTTTCGGGAAACTCAAGCAGCCTGAATGTAATTGAAAGCAAACCCTGTACAAAATCAAAATAACGACCCTCATGCAGACCATCTATCAGAGTGAGAAGATATAAAGAATCTTTTGCCCGATCCCGAACCTGGGCATTTTCTGTTTCACCCACTTGGGCTAAGCTGCTTAGGATTGAATATCTAAGCTGAATAAGCCCTCTTGAATCAGGAGGGCGGGCATCGATCGCACTCAAGACGATGTCTGACATGGCTTGTGGAAGATCATCTATCAATGGATTCTGATTCGGCAAAGAGTCATCAGCTACCATGGGTAACGGCATCTGACGGTCTGTGAACCATACGGTTTCTACCGCTTTCCAGGCCGCATCGGGTGAACCCTCGGCTTCCATCAATTGCAAGAATGCATCCCACAGGAGGAACACATCGGCCTCAACCTCCAGCAACAGGTTTGGCAGGTTGGCTACCGCAAGAGACTGTCCTGCACGCTGGAAAACCTGGTCAATCAAAACTTCTCTGGGCAGACGACCGGGAGTCAAAAGCGGCATGTTTTCCAGGTTATGTTGTTGAAGTTTCTTGAGTAGCTGCCAGGCCGCGGGATCCATTACGGAACTATGCGGTTGTACCCATCCGTAACGTTCAATGAGCATACGCAGCCAGGCTTGATCATCAAGATAGCTTTGTGCCAGGGCAACGTGGTCAGGTTCGTTACCGGCCTTCAACTCGTTTTCAGCACGATTCACGACATGCGCAGCAACTGCCAGATCAAGTAACGCCTGTTCGCGTAGTTCGGGTGTCACAAGCGCCAGGGCCATTTGCTGGCTGTCCGGCAGTGACACTATCACCTCTACGATTTCTTCTTCCGCGACGACTTCTACCGGTGATTGCTCAGGCTGGGATGCCTGCTGAGAGGCCTCCTCTTGAACCTGCGCTAACAGAACAGGGGACGACAAGAAAAAAAGCCCGTATAGAAACACCCGTAAAAAGACGGAAAACCGGCTGTACCGATGTATCTTTAAGTTTTTATTGTCCTGTCGGGTCAGAAAAATCATATCTGTTTATCCGTAACAATGGCTTGAAAGTACGCCTTGCAGGCTATACTACCCGCTGCAATATGAAAGCGGCAATCAATTCAGTCGGACAATCAAAATGAAAAAACTACTAATTGTTACCACGGGCGGCACCATCGACAAAATCTACTTTGACGATATGAGCGACTACCAGATCGGCAAGCCCTTAATCGGGCAGATTCTCAAGCAACTACAGGTGGGGTTTAAATTCAAGGTCAAAGCGCTGATGCGCAAAGACAGCTTGCATGTCACTGACGAAGACAGACTTAAAATTCGTGCAGAAATTGCAGCGAGTGATGCCAGCCATGTTCTGATCACGCACGGCACCGACAGCATGGTTAAGACGGCTTCGGTGTTGTCTGATATCCCCGGCAAAGCCATAGTTCTGACCGGTGCCCTGAACCCGGCGCGATTTCGCGACTCCGATGCAGTATTTAATATCGGCTGTGCGGTAGGCGCTTTGCATACCCTGCCGCCCGGTGTCTGGATCGCCATGAACGGCTGTATATGGGACCCACGAAAAGTACAAAAGAATCGCGCAAAAAATCGTTTCGAAAGCAGTGAATCCACAGGATAAAGAAATGCCAAAAGCAAGTGAGATAAAAAAAGGTTCGGTCGTGGAAATCGATGGCGAAGTCTATATAGCGAATCAGATTGATAAGCGCAATCCCTCAGCCCGAGGCGCGTCAACCCTGTTCAAGATCCGCTTTTTCAATGTCCGTAGCGGGCAAAAACTGGAACAGACATTAAAAGGCGATGATTTCGTCAAGGACGGTGACCTGGTCAGACGCTCGGTTCAGTTTTCATATCGCGAAGGTGACATCACCACTTTTATGGATACGGAGGACTACAGCCAGTACTCACTGAATGCGGAAGTGCTTGAAGAGCAATCAGGCTATATGACAGAAGACCTCGAAGGTATGATCGCACTCCTGGTTGATGGACAGATCGTCGGGGTCGAAATCCCACAAAACGTGGAACTCGAGATCACCGAAACAGCACCAGGTCTCAAAGCCGCCAGCGCCAGTGCCCGTACCAAGCCGGCACTTCTATCGACCGGAATTGAAATCCAGGTACCCGAATACCTGGAAAGCGGCGAACGCATCAAGGTGAACACAACCACCGGCAAATTTGTTTCGCGTGCTTAAAGTTAGAGAAGCTCTATATATAGAGCTTCACGGCGTGAATCAATAAGCCAACCAGGCCGCCCACCAGTGTACCGTTGATGCGTATAAACTGCAGATCGCGGCCAATAGCCAATTCAACCCGACGACTGGTATCCATACCATCCCATGATTTCACCGTGTCGCTGATCAGGCTGGCTATCTGGGCACTGTTACGCCCGACGACCAGGGTGATTGCATTGACCAGCCAGGTGTTAAGCCACGTTTGCATGTCCGCATCGTTTTCCAGTTCTTCAGCGACACTACCCAGCCATTGACCCACGTGCTGCCTGATCACTGATTCAGGTTTTTCGAGATCCGATTCGATATTGCGTGCCAGTTCACGCCACAGGCCGTACAGGTAATCCTGCAACTCATCGTTATCCAGCAATTGCTGTTTGAACTCGTCTCCCAGGCGGCGGTGTTCCGGGCTGTTTTTCAGATCATGTGCAAGGCTTTGCACCCACTGATTGAATTGCTCACGCAAGGGGTGATCCTGGTCCAACGCCATTTCAAATAATTGATGTTCGATCCGTTCAAGCATCTTCTTCAGAATGCGATCGTCAACAAAACCCGGTAACCACCACGGACTTTCCTTTTGTACTTTCGCCCGGATTGCATCGCGATTGTCATGCACCAGAACGATTGTGTAGCGCAAAACCTGGGTCAGTATTTGCTGGTGCCTTTGGCCACGAACCAGCCATTCCAACGTGTTGCCAAGCAATGGCGCGAGGCTGACACTTGCCAATTGTTTGCTGGACAGTCTCGAAAGAAACCGGCGTACCCGTTTTTCATGCAATGCACTCAATGCCCAGCGTAGTACCGCGGTTGAAAGATCTTCAACGCTGCGCTGGCCTTTTTCACTTTTTAGCCAACTCACGACAAAAACTGCCAGGTCGGTATCTTGCAGTTTTCTCCGGACCACTTCCGGCTCCAGAAAATGATCAGCGACAAAACGAGACATGCTCTCGCCGATATCATTTTTCCTGTTGGGTATGATGGCGGTATGTGGAATGGGTAAACCCAGCGGATGACGAAACAGGGCCACGACGGCGAACCAGTCAGCCAGGGCACCGACCATACCTGCCTCTGCGAATGCGTGCAACCAGGCCGCCCAGGGTGCCGGAGCGTGCAAGGTAACACCGAAAAGCAACGCCATCAGGCAAAGCAGCAGCAACGGTATCCGCTTCATACGGCGCAGTTGCAGTGCCTTATCTGTTTCTATGGGTAAGGCCGGGGGTTCCACGGTCAGGTAATAACCTTTACTTTAAGAATGGCTCCAAACCTTACCTGCTTATGGTTTGATTGTCTGTAGGTACCAAGACATGAATTTCCAGGTGTATTCTTCCATTTTTGAATACGGCCCTGGCTCATAGTAACGTGAATTCACACCTTCGGCATTGTGCTCGATAATACGTTTGTCGGCCAGGGTGGTTATATCCCACAACCATGTCAGACGTGCTTTATCATAGTCTTTGCCTTCCCGGGCATCGCCATTGACCAACCACGTAATATCGCACTCTGACTCATTCAGTGAAACGGGTGTGAAGCGATAGATAACGATATGGTCGCAATAGGCCAGCGCAAAAGTTACCGGCCCCACCTGAAAATCGGTGGTACCGCCGTCGTAGCCCTTGACCTCTCCCAGCAGCGGTGCGACCGCCTGGCCATCTTCACTACCGGTGACATGACCGCGCCACATCGGGTAACGCTCAAATGCATAACCGGTACCGAAGCCCGGTTCATCAAGGTAAACGCAATTTGCTGATCTCTCACTTAGTCCGCATGCGCCGGCGCGTGCCATGATCATTTCCATCTCGGCCGAGACACGGGCACCGGGTTTGGCCAGCGCATGACCACGGGCATATTCCGGGTGCGAAGGCGCACAGTGGTAACACTCGGTATAGTTCTCGACCGATAACTTCCAGTTGGCCTTAATGGTGTAGGTTTGCCGGTGGGCTACTTTTGCCTTATCGATTCGATATGGTCGCAGGCATGCACTCAGATCTTCGCAGATCGGTTCAAAAGATGCGGGCTTGTCAGCAAAATTAATGAAAATCATACCTTCCAGTATCTCGGTATGATTTTTTTTGAGCCTGATTTCAGATTTATCGAAATCACCGGGCATGTGGGCCGCCGAGTGAAGCCGGCCATCCAGGTCATAACTCCAGCCGTGATAACGGCACACCAGTTTCCTTGAACAGCCCCTGTTTTCGAGACAGATTTTTGAACCGCGATGCCGGCAGACATTCAGCAGCGCGCTGACATGCCCTTCAGCGTTGCGCACAATAATGACCGACTCTCCTGCCATTTCAAACAGGAACCAGTCACCGGTTTTCGGAATTTCACTCAGATGTCCGGCGTACAACCAACTCTTGAGGTAAACCTCTTCAACATCACGCTGATAGATGTCGTTATCGGTATAGAACGCCTGTTTCAGGGCAGCTCTGGGCGGTTGAGATTCAATTAATTTTGTGAGTGTCTGTTCGTCCATTCTCTATTCCGGGAAATGCCCTGGAAAAACACCACGCAGGTAGGACAGGCTTATTTCCCGTGCCTGTTCCGCGGGCATTTCAGACGGGCTTATCAACATGTCCAGCCACAAACCGCTATTCATAGCCAACAGGCCAATGGCGACACGCTGTGCCTGAATTTTAGTATTACTTTGTCTGATAAGGTCCTCACACAGTTCGGTTAACAACTGCTTGTACTCCCGATTGCTTTCTGCATAAATCTTACGGTAAGTCAGACGTGAGCGACTCTCACCCCAGAAAGCAAACCATACGGCCAGTTTGTTACGCTGACAAATGAGCTTATCAAAATCCACTGCAACCAGTGCTGCCAGTTTTTCAGCTGCCGAACCACCACTCGATTCCATGGCCTTGAACCACGCAGTGCGGTATTCATCCACAATATGGCTCAAGGTCTCTTCCAGCAATCGTTCCTTGCTCTGGAAATGCAGGTTGATAATACCCTGGCTGAGTCCCGCTTCTTTGGCAACACTCGCGATTGTGGTTTCAGACAAGCCATGCCGGGCGATCGAGCGTATGGTCGCCTTGATCAGTTGACCCTGACGTTCTTCCTTGGATGCGGTACGCCGCTTGGTCCTGGGCTTTTTTAAAGTTTGGCTCAAACCGGGTCCTCGATCAAATACAGCATGCAAAAGCAGGCTTTACTCTTTCAGCATAAATCCTTTTAAAAGTTTTTTCAATGAATGAATATCCATTCATTCGATGTAGACAGATGAGACGAGATATGCGAACCTATGCCAAGGTTACTGTGCTACCGAATCATCATCGCGCACTGACTTACCGGGAGCCCTGAAGCGTGAAAAAATATGATGCCATCGTCATTGGTGCAGGCCACAATGGCCTGACCAACGCAGCCTACCTGGCCAAAGCCGGGCTCGACGTAATGCTGCTCGAAAAGAACCCCTATATTGGCGGCGCAACCGTCAGTCTTAAAAAACACAAGGACTGGATATATTCCAATTGCTCCTATGTCAGCAGCCTGTTGCGACCGGAGGTGTATCGCAGCATGAACCTGGCCAAATACGGTCTGCAAATTGTGCCCTATGGTGGCAGCGCGACCCTATCCCAAAATGGAGACTACATAGGTTCTTATGTTGATCCGGATGCATCGCGCCGGGAAATGGCCCGACTCAGCCCGCGCGATGCTAACGCCAAGGTCCGTTTTGATCGCGACATCATGCGCCAGTGCCGGTTTATCAGGCAGTTTCTGCTACGCACTGCGCCTGATCCTGCATCGTTTAAGCCCCGCGATCTGATGGAAATGCTGTATATGGGCAAAACCCTGCTGAAGATGGGGGAGGACGTCATCTACGACATGATGCGTCTTTATACGATGAGTATTTCAGAATACCTGGATGAGTATTTTGAGCACCCGCTGATCAAAGCTTCCAAGGCGGGTAGCGGTATTATCGGGTCTGCCATGGGTGTGTTTTCACCCGGTACCGCCTATGTACTGCTACATCATGCCATGGGCGACGTCGATGGCAATATGGGTGCCTGGGGGTTTGCACGTGGCGGTATGGGGGCGATTGCCAAGGCGATGGCAGATTGTTATGAAGACCATGGCGGCACGATCCAAACGGATTCCGGTGTGGAACAAATCCTTGTCAGTAACGGTAAAGTGACCGGGGTCGCGCTCGAAAACGGCGATGAGTATCTCGCCGACGTCGTTGTTTCAAATATGACCCTGCCCCGCACTTTTCTTGAATGCATGGACCCGAAAGACCTTGAGCCGGAATTTATCCGTAAGGTGAAAAATTTCAAAATTCGCGGCTCATCCGGCAAACTCAATTTTGCCCTCGATGGTGTGCCGCAATTTACCGCGCTTGAAGGTAACCCGGAACTCATCAAGGGCGATTTACACCTGGTAGACAGCGTTGAGCGCCTGGAACGGGCTTATGATGACTGGAAAAACGGCACCTGGTCGCAGGACCCTTATGTCGACATTCTCATCCCGACGCTCACCGACCCGACAATGGCGCCACCTGGCAAACATTTTATGTCGGTATTTGTGCAATATGTACCGCCGAAAGTGAATGGTAAAGACTGGACTCCCGAATTGCGCGATCAGTTCGGACAGACCGTCATCAACAAAATCGAGTCTTACGCACCGGGTTTCAAAGACCTGGTTCAGCACGTGGAAATTCGAACACCACGCGAACTCGAAGATGAGGTCGGGCTGACCGAGGGCAATATTTTCCTTGGCGAACTGACCATGGATCAATTGCTTTTCAACCGGCCTATACCCGGTTATGCCCAATACCGCGGACCTGCAAAGGGTTTGTATATGTGCAGTTCTTCCAACCACCCCGGAGGTGGTGTCATGGCCGCCCCTGGCGCTAATGCTGCACGTGAAATCCTCCTCGATCTGCGCAAACCCGGCACCGTACCGGAGGGCTGGCTCGATGACTAATAGCAGCAACCACACCGTTATCATCGGCGCTGGTCACAATGGCCTGGTTTGCGCTGCATATCTTGCAAAGGCCGGCAAAAAAGTAACCGTACTGGAAGCCGCTGAACAGGTGGGTGGAGCAGCCATCACCCGCGAATTCGCACCGGGGTTCAAAGTCTCTGCCGGTGCGCACCTGCTATTCATGCTTGATAAGAGTGTGCGCAAGGAACTGTCGCTCGATTCAGCAGGCCTTTCGTTTTCCCAACAGAACATGAAAACCACGGCACTGGCTGAAGATGGCAACCACCTCATCATTACCAGCGATGCGATGCAGAGCGGAAGCATCAGCGACAAAGACCGGTTGGCCATGAAGGAATACCAGCGCATTATGAATCGCTTTGCCGGTGTCATCAACCGGCTGAATAACCGCATACCACCCAGGCTGGGGACCAGGGACCGAAGCGACTGGATAAGCCTTGCAAAAATGGCCCTGAATATCCGTTTGCTGGGTAAAAATGATATGCGTGAGTTCCTGCGTATCGCAGGTATCAATATTTACGATGTGCTACAGGAGAACTTCGAAAACCCCTTGCTCAAGGGCGCATTAAGCATGGATGGTGTGTTGGGTACAAACCTGGGGCCGCGCTCTAACAACAGCGTGTTTTGTGCATTACACCGTCTAAGCGGCTTACAGGGCATGGCCCTGCCGAAAGGCGGTATGGGAGCCCTCAGCAACATACTGGCGCAGGTGGCAGGCAAACAGGGTGCCCTGATCAGGACATCAGCAACCGTCTCACGTATCCTGATGGATGGTGATCATGTCTCGGGTATTGAACTGCAAGGTGGTGAGAAAATCGCTGCCGGCACGGTGATATCAAGCGCCGACCCCAAAACCACTTTCCTCGGTCTATTGGGTGCCCGCAACCTGGAAGCCGGCTTTGTCAGCAGGGTTCGGAACATCCGTATGCGTGGCAATGTGGCCAAGTTACACCTTGCGCTGGACGGCGCACCGGAGTTCAAGGGGCTAAACCAGAATCAGCTTGGCGACCGTTTGCTGATCGCCCCGGACATGGATTACGTGGAACGCGCCTTTAACCAATCAAAATATGGCGAATACTCAATCAAACCGGTGGCGGAAATCGTTATCCCGAGCCTGCACGACACCAGTCTTGCACCACCGGGAAAGCATGTACTCTCGGCAGTGGTGCAATATGCACCTTATGAGCTGAAGGCGGGCTGGTCAGAAAAAAAGGCCGCCTTTACAGACGAGCTTATCGATTTACTGGCAGCTTATGCACCGGGGATTCACTCGAAGATTCTCCACAAGGAACTGTTAACACCCGTGGATATCGAATCTGAGTTTCGCATCACTGGCGGTCACTGGCATCATGGTGAACTGTCCATAGACCAATTCCTGATGCTACGACCCGTACCTCATTCCGCACAGTATGCAAGCCCGGTCAACGGCCTCTTCCTGTGTGGTGCGGGCAGCCACCCCGGCGGCGGTGTGATGGGCAGCGCCGGTCGAAATGCTGCAAATGCAGTATTGGGTGCAAAAAACATTGAGGACCAGCAATCATGAGCCAGGTCAACAGAAAAGACAAAGTGCAGGCGATTGATTTTTCAAGCAAGGCGCATTACCTGACCAAGGTTTTTCGAAGCCCGTTTTATTCGCGCCAGAAACCACTGAATCACCTGAAAGAATGGGGGCGCTGGGCAGACTACCTGTCCCCACGCGCTTACACATGTTCTGCCATGGAATATTTTGCCTGCCGCAATGCCTGCACGGTATTTGACCTGACCCCCATGAGCAAATATCGCATCAGCGGGAAGGACGCCCTACCCTACCTCAACCGCCTGGTTACACGCGAAGTCAGCAAGATTAAGTCAAATCGGGTTGGCTATTGCATGTGGTGTACAGATGAAGGCCAGGCGATTGATGACGGCACCATATTCCACCTGGCTGAAGACGATTACAGGCTGTGCTCACAGGAACGCCACCTGGACTGGCTATTAACCAACACGATTGGTTTTGATGTCCTGGTGATCGATGAAACCCACGAGGTCGCTGCACTTGCATTGCAGGGTCCGACAAGCTGCGCGACACTCAGGAAAATGGGGCTTGAAGGTATCGAGAACATGAAGATGTTCGATATCATGCAATTCGCTTTTGAAGGTTCACAACTCACCGTATCGCGCACCGGTTTTACCGGCGACCTGGGTTATGAACTGTGGATAGACCCGGGACATGCCGAGGTATTGTGGGACCGGTTATTTGAAGCCGGTCAGCTGCACGGTATCCAGGCGATGGGTGACGAAGCCTTACAGATGCTCAGGGTTGAGGCCGGATTTATTCAATGCCGCCACGACTTCATGCCTGCACATGCAACCGTGCGTAACGGTCATACCCGCTCACCCTTCGAACTGGGGCTTGGCTGGCTGGTTGATTTCAACAAACCCGTTTTTAACGGTCGTAAGGCGCTGCTGGCACAAAGGAAAAACGGCCACCGTTATAAGCTCGTCAAACTTGATATTGATGGCAACAAACCAGCTTACGATTCATATGTATTTACAAAAAACAAAAAACAGATCGGCACAGTGACCTCTGCAACCTGGTCACCTTCGGCCAAGGCGAGTATCGCATTGGCTACACTGGAAACACCACATGGCAAACCCGGCGATGAACTCCTGGTGGAGATTTACTACCAGAAGGAACTGAAATGGAGTCGTGTGATGGCCAGGGCACGGGTAGTGAAGGACGTGTTTTACGACCCACCCCGCAAGCGTCTGACACCACCTGCAGATTTCTGATTCGACCGCCTTTGTTCAGTCACAATGCACGGTTGTTTTTGACAACTCGCCTGAAATTTCCTCAACCATC
>RCNE010000091.1_pt1 | contig 39671 bp, 35 predicted proteins | sample 2041361 | NCBI WGS metagenome assembly RCNE01 (sample SAMN09708229, study PRJNA481090) | Marine sediment metagenome, whole genome shotgun sequencing project. | reverse complement strand
ATAATTTAAATCCTGTGCTTCGTGCTCGAAAATGAATTAAAGCGTCCTAAACATTTATTGATCATGCGCTTATCTGCCATTGGTGACGTGGCAATGACGGTTCCTATTGTTTTGGCACTTCAGCAACAATATCCTAATCTTAAGATCACCGTAGTTTCAAGACCTCTTTTTAAATCCTTTTTTTCTCGTTTACCTGGCGTACAATTTTATGCTGCCGATGTAGAAAATTCTCAGACTGGCTTAGTCGGATTATATAAACTCTATAAAGACCTGTCGGTTTTAGGAATTGATGCCTTTGCCGATTTGCACAATGTATTGCGATCAAAAGTGATTGCCACCTTTTTTAAATGGAATAATGTCGCTGTGGTTTCATTAAATAAAGATCGATCAGAAAGAAAAAAGTTAACGGCCTTGCGACCAAAGAGACTTTCTCCTATGACTTCAATGATCGATCGCCATGCTGAAGTTTGCAAAAAATTGCAGCTTCCCATATCATTATCAGAAGTGAACTTACTTGATAGACAAGCGATGTCAATTGAAATTGAGCGAATTACGGGTGAAAAAAATTCAAAATGGCTGGGAATAGCTCCTTTTGCTACCTATGAAACCAAGATGTATCCCTTGAATTTAATGAAAGAGGTAATCCAATTACTGCTTCAAGAAGAATATAAAATATTCTTATTTGGAGGGGGTAAAAAGGAAGTAGTTCAACTAAAATCAATGGCTTCTGTTTCAAATAGCTGTATCAATGTTGCAGGGACTTTAACTTTTCAACAGGAATTAGAGTTGATTAGTAACCTTGATCTAATGCTAAGTATGGACTCTGGTAATGGCCATATGGCAGCTATGTTTGGCGTACCTGTGGTCACGATGTGGGGTAATACTCACCCATATGCCGGATTTGTTCCTTTTAGACAGCCAATCGAAAACAGTCTTCTTCCTGACCAAGAGAAATATCCGTTTTTACCAACTTCAGTTTATGGTAATAAAATTGTCCCAGGTTATTCCGATTGCATGACAACAATTCAACCTGAGGTTGTTGTGCATAAAATAAAACAAGTTTTGGCTAACTAAATTGTTATAAAAAAGCAGAAATGATTCCCTTTGGATCAATATCTTTTTACAGTATCTTTGCCTCATTAAATTCACGTCATGATACAAATTAAATCCCGTGAGGAGATAGAATTGATGAGAGAAAGTGCTCTTATCGTTTCAAAGACACTAGGTGAAATTGCGAAAGTGATCAAGCCCGGTATTAGTACTTTGGAATTGGATAAAATCGCTGAAGAATTTATCAGAGATCATGGCGCAATACCAGGTTTTTTAGGATTATATGACTTCCCCAATAGCTTATGCATGAGCCCGAATGAACAAGTGGTTCATGGTATTCCTAATAGTAAACCCTTACAAGAGGGAGATATCATTTCAGTTGATTGCGGGGCTTTGAAAAATGGCTTCTATGGAGATCATGCTTATACGTTTGCAGTTGGAGAGATTGATACAGACACAAAAAAGCTTCTTGACATTACCAAGGAGAGTCTTTATATGGGCATCAGACAATTCAGAACTGGCAACAGAGTTGGTGACGTTGGTTTTGCCATTCAGCAATTTACAGAAGGCCACGGTTATGGTGTTGTTCGTGAACTTGTTGGACATGGTTTGGGAAGAGAGATGCATGAAGATCCTGAGATGCCGAACTATGGAAGGCGTGGAAAAGGAAAGAAATTTTTAGAAGGTATGGTTGTGGCCATTGAGCCTATGATCAATTTAGGAACACATAAAATCAAGCAATTCAGTGATGGCTGGACGATTAAAACGGCAGATGATAAACCAAGTGCCCATTTTGAGCATGATGTCGCCATTTTAGATGGAAAACCTGAATTACTTTCTACTTTTAAATATATAAATGAAGCTTTGGGCATTGACACAAAAGAAGAAGACGAATTCAGAGCTAACTAAGAAAGTATTCAATGAAGATCTTCAAATTTGTGCTGAATACCATTCCCCGGCCCTATTTAATAAAAATGAGTTACCTAGCCAGACCGTTTCTTGCTTTCTGGTTAAAAGGTGAGACGTATACCGATCCTATTGACGGGAAAAGTTTTAAGCGATTTTTACCCTATGGTTATGGTGAGCAGAGGCCCAATGTACTATCACCAAGTACACTTTCATTAGAAAGACACAGATTACTTTGGTTGTATCTTAAAAATGAAACAGAATTCTTTTATAAACCAATGAAAGTCTTACACATGGCTCCTGAGCAGTGTTTCTTGTCTTTATTTAAAAACATGAAACACCTAAACTATACCACAGCTGATCTTTATTCTCCTATTGTAGACGTGAAGGCAGATATTCTCAACCTTCCTTTCAATGAAAATGATTTTGATATTGTACTATGCAATCATGTATTGGAGCATATCGAAGATGACGGTAAAGCCATGAAGGAGCTCTTAAGAGTAATGAAACCAGGAGGTATGGGGATTTTTCAGGTACCGCAGGAACTAGCAAGAGAAAAAACCTACGAAGATCCCAATATTCAAACTCCTGAAGATAAGGCCAAACATTTTGGGCAATATGATCATGTCAGAATATACGGAAGAGATTATTTTGATCGCTTGCGTAACGCAGGATTCAAAGTTGAAGAAGTAGATTATTCCAAAACATTAAGCCCTGAACTCGTTGAAAAATATTGTCTTGCCAAAGGTGAAATATTACCCGTTTGTTTTAAACCTTGATAAGTTTCCTCAAGGGTTTATTTAAGCGAGGGGCTAACTTAAATAAGCCCCTGACTTAATTCAGGGGTTGACTTATGTCTCCTATTTCAAAAAGTTAACATTATTAAATTTCCTTGAGAGTAGTTGCATCGATCCAACCCATTTTTCCATCGGCAATTTTGATCTTTTTCCAATTGTCTAGGGTTTCAAGTATGACAACCTTAGTTCCTTCGTGAAGTTCAAAATATACATCACTTGAATTTGTTGGGGCACTTTTAACTTCAGCCTCTGTAGAAAAAATAATGGCTTCAATATTATTCTCAACATAATGCTTGTTTCTATAAGCAAAAAATAAGCATATGGTCACAAATATCACCGATAATATACTGGTAATAAAATATATACGTTTCTTACTAGTGCTATAGGAAAAATGATACATGAGAAACAAGATGGCAAATACGAATGCCAAACTAACCGCAATTTTTACCCAGGTCTCATAAGTGAGCCTTAAAATGATTCCGTCCATAAACTTTTGCCAAAGACTTTTAGGAAGCGGTTCAATATTATCAAGTATCATTCTATTCGCAAAATTCAGATTAAACTGAATGTCTTTATCATTTGGGGCAAGCTTCAAGGCTTTTTCATAGTAATAGACAGCCGGGGCTACTTGATTTGTTTTATAATAGATATTGGCCATATTGAAATACAAATCGGAAGATTTAAGGTCCATCTTCTCAATTTGCTGATAGCTTTCCAATGCCTCCATATATTTTTCCTGTTGGTATGATTTATTTGCTGCAACAAATAAACTATCAGGAGCCTGTGCATGTAACTGTATTCCTGTTAGCAACAAGAGCGAAATAAAAACAATATGTACTAAACCTTTCAACATTTTTAATTTTATACTTAATTCTATTACAGTTGTTTATCAATTTTTGCAATAGCTATTTTTGCATTCTCGTATTCCTGTTTCATCATAACATCAGTTGATGGTGCATAGCGGGCATAGTCACAATTTTCCAATACTTTACTAAATTCCTGTATGGTTGACCCATCCACTTGCTTATTATTTAGAATCTCGGCGATCTTTTCTATAGAAATATCAGAGGTTTCGACATGTAATTTTGCTTTAAGATAGTTGTGAAGAGCCTTTTCTAAAGCGATATAGAAAGCCTCCTTTTTACCCAATTCTTTTCTGGCCTGAGATAAGAACTTTCTTGCTAGCCTGTCTGCCTTTCTTCGTTTATTCCCAACAATATCACTGTCTCTTTCCTGTTTTTTCTTACCTATGAAAATACCTAAAGGAATAGATAATAAAGGAAGAATCATTAACAAGTAGAAAAGGTCCGAACCAAAGAACTCCTCATCTTCAAAGGTAGACACAAAGTCCGTTTTTAAATGAATATAACGTATATCTCCCTCATTACTAGTTACTGCCTGTTTATTGCTCACTACATTTTCATCCGATAATTCAAGTCCATTCAAAGCATTCAGCATGATAGGTGGTGTATCAACAGAGTAGTATTTTTCCTCCTTCGGATTGAAATAAGAGAACGATACTCCAGGGACCTTAAACTTCCCTCTAGATTGCGGGACCACCGCATATTGATCATATACACTTCCTGTCAAACCCTTTAAGGTTGTCTTTATATTCTCCTTATGCTCTGGTTCATATACCTCCAAACCATTAGAGGTTTCAATACCTGGGAGTTTTACTAATTTCAAATTCCCTTCACCTTTCAGCTCAACCTTTATTTGTGCTGATTCATTCGACTTTAATTCTGTTTTACTCGGCGTTACTGAAAATTCAAAATCCCCTACAGCTCCCGTAAAATTAAATGGTTTGCCCTCGGATGGTAACTCCTTTACTCTGATTATTTTTTTACCAGAGGTCAGGGTAAAACTTACATCATCCATAAGCATATTTCCGAAAAAATCTCTTCTCCCAATGGGAACTCCAGCTGTAATTTCCATTTCCAAGGGTTCAATCTCGAGTTTTCCTGACTTTTGCGGAATCAATACCGTTTTTCGCACGATCACAAAGCGATGTGGTTTTCCGCCATAAGTGCCATTCTTAGCCACCCATTTTTTAACATCAATACTTTGGTTCCAAAAGCCATTAAAAGAAGGTGACGCAGCTTCTCTGGTATTCTGAACATTTACCTGATTGATATCAACATATAATTTATAAACCACCGAAATACTTTCTCCAACATAGGGTGCCATATCAGATACTTCTGTCACCAAATGTATATTTTGCTGAGCTATATATCTTGGATCGTCTGGGTCTTCCGGAATTTCTATGGCGTCAGTTACGGAGATCCTAATGGTGTTTGATTTGATTTGTTCCCCTTCATAGGTTACCGTTGCTGAAGGAATAGTATAGGTTCCTTTTGCTGTTGGTTGAATAATATAGGTATAGGTCAATTTATATGATGTCTTTCCATTGATCGAAGAGAAACTACTCGACTGACTAGGGCCGGCAAGAACCTTAAAATTCTTAAAATCAGGGGGCGTAAAGTCATCTCCACCCTGACGATCAATCGAAAATTCTATTCTTAGGCGCTCATTTAGACCAAGTTCAGTTTTGCTCACAACAGTTTTAAACGTTACCTGAGCGACAACGCTTTGCACTGTAATTAGCAGTATCAATATGGTTAAATACTTCCTTTTCATTTTACGAACTTCCATTCCAAATCATCCTAACGATAAAATGTTGCTTTTATTTACCAGTCTTTTTCCTGATTTACTTTTTTTCCTTTAGCCTTTTTGGCATTAACTTTTTGTTGTGTCTTATTCTCTTCGTTGTTCATGGCCTCAAGAAGCTGCTCAATCTGTTGTTTACTTAATTGATTAGGCTGAGGTTGCTTATTTTGTTCCTTTTTATCACCTTGGTTCTTCTGATCTTGCTGATCATTTTCATCATTTTTATTATCCCCTTCATTCTTATCTTGATCTTTCTTTTCATCGTCACCCTGATCCTCATTTTGATCCTTGTTTTCGCTGTTCTGATCCTGATTCTGATCCTTGTTCTGATCCTTATCCTTGTCTTTGTTCTGGTCTTTATTTTGATCGTCTTGCTGCTGGTCTTTCAATAATTTCTGTGCAAGTGCCAAATTATATCTGGTTCTCTCATCGTTGGGGTTCAGCAGTAGAGAATTCTTATAGGCTGCAATCGCCTTGTCATACTGCTTCTGTTTCATCATCACATTACCAATATTGTGAAATGATTTTTCTCTTGTTTCAACTTCACCGGCACTTTTCGCCACCAACTCATACATAGGCAAGGCCTCTTCAAGCCTATTCTGCTCATAAACGGCATTTCCCAGGTTATAACCCGCCGTAGAATAATTAGGATTTTCCTTTAAAGCTTTTTTATACTTTACTTCAGCATCAACGAATCGCTTTTGCTTGAATAAATCATTACCAGTTCTAAGAATCTGCTTTTCAGCCAGCTTTATTTTTACGGGTTCTTGTATCTCTTTCACCTTTTCCTGAGCTAAAAGGCCCAAGGGTAAAAAGATCCACACATAAACTATATTTTTCATTTTACCTTTCATTAAATAAATTCAATTTTTGTACCCATTTGGTCTTCTTATTCAACAAGAAAACGTCTAAGACCAAAAACAGTAACCCAAACCCAATGAACCATTGAAACTGATCCTTATAATCAGAAAACTGTTTCGATTCAAATTCTTTTTTATCCGCCTTAAGTAAAAGTTCTTCCACATACTCAATGGTTTTAGAGGTCTTATTCCCATAAATATACTTTCCTTCTCCGTTTTCCGCAATATCTTTAAGTGTCTCTACATTCAGTTTAGTGATCACTACTTCATCTTTATTATCCTTCTTATATCCCAAAAATTTTCCGTTTTTCTTGATAGGAATTGGGCCTCCTTTATTTGATCCAATACCGATGGTATAGGTCCTTATGCCAAGATTAACAATTTCTTTGGCGATCTTACCCGAATTTTCTTCATGATCTTCTCCATCCGAAATCACAAAAAGAAACCTGTTGGTTTGGGTATCATCGTCAAAAAAGGTTCTCGATAATTCAAGGGCCTCATTTATAGCAGTACCCTGTGAGGAAACCATATCAGGACCAGCATTCTGTAAAAACATCTTGGCCGCACCGTGATCTGTAGTAATCGGTAGCAGGGGATAGGCATTCCCTGCATATATTATTATTCCAACCCTATCACTCCCTAATTTATCAATGATCTTAGAAATGATCTGCTTGGATTTTTCCAATCTGTTTGGCGCAATGTCTTCTGCTAACATACTTTTCGAAACATCAAGTGCAAAAACAATATCCACACCCTGTCTTTTGACTGTTTTTAATTGCGTACCCATTTTAGGATTTACCATGGCAATGATCAACAATGACAAGGCTAAAAGCACAAAGATCATTTTCAACGCTGGTTTAAAAACAGATTTCTGAGGACTTAACTCATTCAACAAAGAAAGTTCCGCAAACTCTTTTTGTTTTTTTAATTTCCAAAACCAGGTCAGCAAATAAAATAGCAACAAAATCGCTACGGCGATAAACAAGTAAAAATATTTTGGTTCTTCTATTTGATACATATCCTATTAACCTAGATAAAACTTCTATAAACCGTAAACCTCATCAACATTTCGAGTAAGATTAAAAATCCTGCCAACATCAGTAACGGTCTAAATTTTTCCTGATAATTGTAATATTTAAATTCTTCAATTTCAGTTTTTTCAAGCTTATTTATTTCATCATAAATAGCCTCTAACTTTTTATTTCCAGTCGCTCTGAAATATTTTCCATCTGTTTCAGATGCGATATATTTTAAAAGCTCCTCATCAATTTCCACTGGCGCATTTCTAAAAATGAGTTTCCCATTCAGGTCTTTAGCTACAGGAAACAATGCGGTTCCATTAGTTCCCAAACCTATGGTATACACCTTGATATTCAACTCTTTTGCCAATTCTGTAGCCGTCTTTGGATCTACAAATCCAGTATTGTTAACCCCGTCAGTTAGGAGAATAATCACCTTGCTTTTGGCTTTACTATCTTTTAACCTGTTCACTGCAGAACCAAGTCCCATTCCTATGGCAGTACCATCCTCTATCTGACCCCATCTAATTTTTCTAATGGTATTCTGAATAATGGTCTTATCACTGGTAATAGGCGTTTGAGTAAAACTCTCCCCTGCATACACCACAATTCCAATCCTGTCATTCGGTCTTTTCTGAACAAACTTGCTCGCTACCTCCTTCAAAGCCTCCAATCTATTTGGCTTTAAATCTTTGGCCAGCATACTGGCAGAAACATCAATGGCCATTACAATATCAATACCTCTCGTTGTCTTTGTTCTTTTGCTTACTTCCACCTTACGAGGACGTGCCAAAGCGATAATCAATAATGAAATCGCCAACAGTCTCAACAAATAAAGTATTGGTTTCAATTTGGCCCATATATTTTTATGTTCGAAACTCGCAATACTTGGCATATGCAAATCGGCACTATCTTTTTTTCTAACAAAAAAGTACCAAATCACCATGATTGGGATCAGTAATAAGAACCACAGAAATTCTGGGTTTGTAAATTCCATATTACTCCCCATCCGCTTCTTCTTTAGGTTCAACATTAATTGGATGCAGGATATCGATAATTCCTTCTGCATCCCCCCTGTGAAGGGCAATTTCATTTTGGAGCGGTTTGGATTTTGCGAATTTTACAAGATCCGCTTCCTGAAGCAATTTCTCCAATTTGTACAAGGTCTCCTTTGGAATATTCAGTTTACTACTTGAATTGAAATCTGTAATCGTTTCCAATAATTCATCCGTTGTAGACTCTAAAGCCGGAATATTCAATTCTTTTTCAATAAATGTCCTGACAATGTCAGTTAATTCAACATAATACAATTTGATCTTGTTTTGAGAAATGAGTTCTTTTCCATCCAGTTCCTTCAGTCTCATTTTGGCTGCATCAAATGGTGGAATTCTCGAAATAATCTCCTCCTCAGTAGGTTTATCTCTTAAAACAAAATATAAAATAAGTCCTATAACTACCAGCAGGGCAATCAGGCCCCAGAAATAATTCAGATAATCACTAAATAAATAAGGCTCATTCTGAATTTCCTTGATATGATGCATGGGTTGCTTAATCGTATCCACTGGAACTGTTCCAACATCTATGATCACCTGATCAGTTAAAAATCGCTTGTCCTTGATAAAAATCTCTTGGCCTGGCAATACGTATCGGCCACTGTCAAAACTGGTTAGTGTATATTTTTTGATCAACTGATTCCTTAAAGAATCAATTTTATGAGACGTAACAATTCCAATTCTGTTCAAACTGTCGGATTCGAATTTTGGAAATCGAACGTCTTTTGTTTGATCAACGATGATCTCATAATTGAATTGTTCCCCAATTCTGATGCTTGTCGTATCTATTTTAGTCGCAACCTGTCCGTATCCAGCAAAGCACAAGAGCAATGCGAATAATACAATGACCTTATGAAAAGATACAGCGGAGCTTAAACTCCTAGGACCTTCCAATGATTCCTTGATTTTATATGACAGATAAAACAAATACCTCATTCTATTAATTTCATTTTTACTCCAATCTCTTCCAAAGACCAACTAAGCTCTTCTTTTAAAATACCCTAAAAGCTTTTTAACATAACTCTCATCAATTCTCGTATTGATAACTCCTGAACCACTTTTGGTAAAGGATTCTTCAAAATAATCAACTGTCTGAAGATAATTGGCCCTATAATTCCTTCTTACAGATTTTGAGTTGGTATTGACCAATACAATCTCCCCGTTTTCAGCATCCCTCATGGGAACCATTCCTAATTTTGGTAATTCGGTCTCTAGTTTATCGTATACTCTGATACCGGTTACATCATGCTTTTTTCCAACGATTTTCAAGGCGTTGTCATACCCGGAATCAATAAAGTCTGATAATATAAATACAATGGCCTTCTTCTTCATTACGTTAGAGAAGTATCGCAAAGCTTGGGTAAGGTCAGTTTTTTTACTTTTCGGCTGGAATTCTATCAATTCCCTAATAATTCTAAGTACATGTGTTTTTCCCTTTTTTGGGGGGATAAACAATTCGATCTCATCAGAGAATAACAACAATCCTACCTTATCGTTATTTTGAATGGCAGAAAAGGCAAGGGTCGCGCTTATTTCGGTCAGGATATCTCTCTTGAACTGCTGTGTTGTCCCAAATGATTCTGATCCGCTAATATCAACAACAAGCATCATTGTCAATTCACGTTCTTCCTCAAAAACCTTTATATAAGGCTCATGATACCTGGCTGTAACATTCCAATCAATTGATCTGATATCATCCCCGAACTGATATTGTCTTACTTCAGAAAAGGTCATACCACGTCCTTTAAAGGAACTGTGATATTCTCCCGAGAAAATATGGTCAGACAGTCTTCTTGTCTTGATCTCTATTTTTCTAACCTTTTTAAGTAATTCTTTAGTATCCACTAGCCGGTATTCTAATTAAACTTCTCAACTTTTCATTTCCTGAATTCATGAGACAGGAAAAACGATGGGTTGCTCATCACTGAACTGATTAAGGCACCTCTACTTCGTTAACAATCTTGTTGATAATGTCTTCTGAAGTGATGTTTTCAGCCTCGGCTTCATATGTGATACCAATCCTGTGGCGCAACACATCATGAACTACGGCGCGGACGTCCTCAGGAATTACATATCCCCTTCTTTTAATAAAAGCATAGCATTTAGATGCCATCGCCAAATTGATACTACCCCTTGGAGAAGCACCAAAGCTGATCAAAGGTTTCAGCTCAGCTAGACGATAATCTTCAGGATAACGGGAAGCAAAAATAATATTAAGGATATACTTTTCAATTTTCTCATCCATATACACTTCTCTTACAGATGCTCTGGCTCGAATAATCTCTTCAACAGTTACTACCGGATTGATTGTATCATAGCTTCCTGCAAGGTTCTGTCTCATGATCGTTTGTTCATCATTCATTTTGGGGTAGTCGATCACTGTTTTTAGCATAAATCTGTCGACCTGTGCTTCAGGTAAAGGATAAGTTCCTTCCTGCTCAATCGGATTCTGAGTGGCCAGTACCAAAAACGGTTCAGGCAATTTAAAAGTGGTATCGCCAATGGTCACTTGATGTTCCTGCATGGCCTCCAGTAAGGCTGATTGCACCTTGGCTGGAGCTCTGTTGATCTCATCTGCCAAAACGAAGTTCGCAAATATAGGTCCCTTTTTTATAGAGAAATCATTCTCCTTCATGTTAAAGATCATGGTACCAATAACATCAGCAGGTAATAGATCAGGTGTAAACTGTACCCTGCTAAACGACCCCTTTACCGCCTTAGACAAGGTGTTTATTGCCAATGTTTTAGCTAGCCCAGGAACTCCTTCCAGCAAAATATGTCCATTACCAAGTAATCCAATAAGCAATCTTTCAAGCATGTGTTTTTGCCCTATGATTACCTTATTCATCTCCATTTGAAGCAAGTCGACAAATGCACTTTCTCTCTCTATTTTTTCGTTGATCAATCTGATATCAACATTTGCGTTTTGTGTATCCATTTATCTTTTTAAATTTCTATTCGTTTTTAGACAACAAGGGCAACAAATCTAAGGGTTAGCTCAGTTTTTTCTTGTTAAAATTTGGTTAAAAGTGAAAAATAAAAAAACTCGCCAAAGTGGCGAGAATCGGGCATCAATACTGTTCTTCCTTATTCGGAAAATCGCGAGATTTCACATCCGAAATATAGCTTTTAAAGGCATTGCCCATTTCCGTATACAGATCCAGATACCTTCGTAAAAATCTAGGACTGAATTCATGTGTCATTCCCAGCATATCATGTGTCACTAAAACCTGACCGTCGACGCCGTCACCAGCTCCGATTCCAATCACAGGTATGGAAATACTTTCTGCCACCTCTCTAGCTAATTTAGCAGGAACTTTTTCCAGTACGATAGCGAAACAACCCAATTCTTCCAAAAGTTTGGCGTCTGCCTTTAATTTATCAGCTTCTTCTTCCTTTCTTGCCCTAACTGAGTAGGTGCCGAATTTATAAATTGATTGCGGTGTTAAGCCCAAGTGCCCCATAACTGGAATTCCGGCCGAAAGAATACGAGTGATAGACTCTGATATTTCAGCACCACCTTCCAACTTTACAGAATGCCCTCCAGATTCTTTCATGATCCTGATTGCAGAATCCAGCGCCTGTCTAGAATTTCCCTGATAGGTTCCAAAAGGAAGATCCACAACCACCAGTGCCCTCTCAATCGCTCTAACAACTGAAGAAGCATGGTAAATCATCTGATCAAGGGTAATGGGTAAAGTCGTTTCATGACCTGCCATAACATTTGAAGCAGAATCTCCCACTAAAATAATGTCTATCCCTGCATGATCAACGATTTTTGCCATGGTATAGTCATAGGCTGTAAGCATGGCTATTTTCACTCCCTGCTTTTTCATCTCAACCAAAGTCTTGGTTGTAATCCTCTTGTACTCCTTTTTAGCTATAGACATAAGTAAGATTTAGCAAGGCTAAAATAACGATAATTTTTATTCGTAAACCCAGACTGATTATTTATTTTTAAATGTGCTATTTGGCTTCAATTACGCTCCGCTTTTTATGCACGACTCTGACTAAATTTGGAAAAATTGCTGGGGCAAAATTCTTAACTGGCTCATAAAGTACTGAATCATTCGTCTTTTTCTTCTCCATAAATCGAATTGATGCATTAATCTCATCATAAACGATCAGGACTATACTCAAAATCAAGGCATATTTTAAAAGTCCAAAAATAGCACCTACCATTTTATTAAAGAAACCCAAGGCAATAGTTTCAGCAATTTTGGTCATCGCCTTTCCCAATAAGACCAAGGCGATCAAGATGATCAGAAAGGTTCCCGCAAAGGCTACCACTTGAATCATAGATTCATCCCAACTCACACTATCCTTAAGAAAATTTCCCAAAAAATATGAAAAATGTATGGCCCCATATACCCCCAGTACAAGTCCTACCAGAGTTGTAATCTCAACGAATAATCCTTTTCTAAAACCATTTACGGTCCCAAAAATCAAGATAATTCCAATAACTATATCTATTGTATTCATAACTGTATTTAACTTTTTATTACTGTAATTTCCTCATCGATATATACGAGTAATTTCTCCAGAACTTCAAAATTCATTTTTTGTAAAACTAAGGCATAATTATTAATTTGAAGCTGGTGATTCTTACTCGGTTTTCCTGTTTTATAATCGATAACTGTAACTTTTTGCTCTTCAACCACCAACCTGTCTGGAATCACTACTTGCCCTGATTCGGTTAGGATCTCTCTTTCATTTATGATTAAAAATCCAGGTTTAAAATATGCTTTAAGCAAGGGATGACAAACAATATTAGTGATCAGCATACGGATATGATTTAGCTCAGCATTTGCTATAAGACCCTTATTGACAAAAAGCTCAAGCGTTCTTTCCACATCTTTATCCGTTTTAATTTGAGCCATCATTTCATGGATCAAATTTCCATAGCCAATGGCCTGTTTCCTTTCTGTATCCCACAATAATTCTGAGTTGGCTACGATGTGAATCTGATGATCTTTCCAGGAACTACTAATAAATTCACTTTGGGTTTCCGAATGGGTGCCGGACGAATTCTTCCCGCTAGTCCTATTTTTATCTCCGAACTCAAAGTTTAAAAGTCCCTCTTCCCACCTACCTTTCGACACTAGAAAATCCATAAACAATTGGGCGCTAGAGCCAATATCAGCTTTGGTATTTTTTGTTTCTGAAATAACATATAGCTGTTCTACAGCCCTCGTTAAACAAACGTATAGCAAATTAAAACTATCCAATTCCTTTTCCCTGCGACGCTTATCAAAAATGTCTTTACCGTGTTTTCCTGTCTTCTTGATACCCGCAGAAGCATCTACCAGGATACTGTCAAAATCATTAAAGTGTTCTGCATCCAAATCCTTATACCAGGCTTTAGGCTCTCTTTCATAATAAAGATCAAGATTGTAGGGAAAAATCACTACAGGAAATTCCAAGCCTTTAGACTTGTGAATGGTCATGATCCTTACCGCTCGAACATCCTCGGAATTAACAATATTCAACTTCTCTTTTTTCTCCTCCCAATAAGCTAAAAATGAAATACTCTTTTGCGATTTTCTTTGTGTGTAGTCAAAAACAAAATCCAGGAAAAATTGTAGAAATGCATCCGACTCATTCGTCAAACGGAAACTTCTGATCATATCCTCAACTCCTTCAAAAATTGAAAATTCATCAAATTTTTGCGAACTGTAGATTATCTCAAATTCCTGAAGTTTTTTAAAAATCACCTCTGTTTCATGGTGAATTAATCCGTTTAGGAATTCATGTTTTTCGAGTGCGATATTCAAATGGTCATAAAGAAAATTCAATACATCGAACTTTGCTTCCTCATTCTTATCGTCAGCGAGCATACTTAACAAACTGATGATAAAGTGCACCTTTGTATTGTTCTTAAGTAATAAGGTTTCAGAACTCACAATATCTACGCCCTGTTCGGTAAGGTATTTTGCAATTACAGCTCCTTCTTTCTTTTTTCTTACCAGAATACATATTTCATTGGGGTCAAACTGTTCTAAAAGCTCCAAAATTGTTTGATGTACCAAGTCAGGATAAACCTCATTTCGTAATTCAAGATTCTTTAACGCTTCTGTAAACTGTAATCTCACAAACCCTCCCTCCTTGTTATTAGTATTTTGCTGATTTCCCAATCTATAGAGGTTTCGGTAAGAATCATCGGAAAAATGCTGAGCAATATGACTGAAAAAATCATTATTGAAATTAATAATCTCTTTATGACTGCGATAATTCGTATCCAGATTTTGCAAGTTTTTTGAAATCTGAAAAGGGTTGGCCTTATAATCGTTAAGGTCAGACGACAAACTAATAAATTGCTCCGCGCGTCCTCCCCTCCATCTATAAATGGCTTGTTTGGCATCACCTACCAATAGTAAACTTGCTTCCTCGGTACTTAATGCATTGTCAATTAATGGAATAAGATTCTGCCATTGTAATCCCGAGGTGTCCTGCATTTCATCAATAAAAAAATGTTTGAATCGCTCACCAAGTTTTTCATAGATAAAAGCAGCCGGCTCATTGACCAAATGATCGCTGATCAACTGATTAAACTCGGCATTTAATCTAATATTATTATTAGATTTAATTTCTCCAAGCGCTTGATTAATGGTTTTGATCACGGCTAGAGGGACCAGATTTTTTAAAATCAACTCATTCAGTTTGAATTTTTCATAGACACTAAATACCTCTCCGTAAATTTGTGCCAATTGTTCGGCAATGGCGTCAATGGCCGAACTTACCTCTACAGTTTTGTTTTTACCATAAAAATTCCTTTGTTCAATATTTCTCGAAGTACTGCTTTCCCTGTCAAAATCGCGATCTTCAGGCTTCTGCGTCATCTTGATAAAAAAATTCGGAATCTGTGATCTTGAAAAATCTTTGTGATCAATACCATGTTGACTGATTAAACCAAGGGCCTTCTCTCCAATTTCCTTAATAGTAGCCCGATAGATCTTTTGTTCTTTTCTGAGCTTGATGGATAGATCAGAAAAAGACGACAAGTTCTTGCCTTCCAGCTTATCCAGCTCATATGCATGATTTTCGTTTAAAATAAGTTTTGAGATATCGAACAAATCCCTGCTTATATCCCAAGACTTATCTTCCAGCGTTTTTTCCTTAGAAAAAGAAATTAAAATTTTTGTCAGCTCCTGATCAACACCAATTCTTGATAGCACGGCGTCAACCGCCTCTTTCATGATGGAATCTATGTCTAGTTCCACTTCAAAATCTGTCGACAGATTTAGATCAAACGCAAATGATTTTATGAGTTTGTTGGTAAAACTATCAATGGTTTTGATATGAAAAGAAGCATAATTTTTCAGGATATCCTGCAATCTTTCTTTTGCTCTGATTTGAATGGTTCGCTTGTCCATTCCGGTTTCTGACATCAAGACCTGTAACATGCCATTCTCCTGATCTAAAGGATTCATGATAGCAAAACTGAGCAGGGTATCCAGAATTCTGTCTTTCATTTCGGCTGCCGCCTTGTTAGTGAAAGTGATGGCCAATATCTGCTGATACAATCTTTGATCGGGACTATCCAAAATAATTTTTAGATACTCCTTAACCAAAGTAAAGGTTTTTCCACTGCCAGCAGAAGCATTATAGACATGAAATGTAGAAGGATTGACCAATGTGTAATTTTAAATAAAAGTAATGAAAATGGCCTTAATCAAGACTTGTTTATTCTAAAAAATCTGTCTCATTTAAATCAGAATTAACAACTCGTCTCTCAATTCATTTTAGGGGCAATATTCCAGCTAAAACCCGCCGAAATATAATTCATGGTATAATTTAATCCTGTGCCAAATGAAAAATCAAGTTGAAAATTATCTTTTAGCAAATAAGTAAGTCCCGTATTAATATTGGCAAGAGCTTCATCAAATAAGCCAACATTACCATAAGGCTCAACATATATTCCTGCCTTCTCCGTAATTTCAAGGCCAAGTGCGAGAGAATAGGTTAAAAAACCATCATCAAATCCAAAATAACTATAGCCAACATTATATCCTAAACCAACCTTATCACTTAACTGGTGCGAAACACAAAATTTATTTATGGTGCCTACTTTCTCAAATGAAACTTCCTTGGTTCCGGTAGGCAATATAACATGAGTCAAAAATGCAATTTCAGTATTGGTGTGTTCCTTTTTTAACAACTGTATTTTTGCTCCAATTTCAAGGTCTGCAAATCCGGAGATTTCATTTGAAGTATTTTCTTCCTTTATATTAACATATTGATGAGCCACCCTTATTTCTACTCCTTTGGTAATCCCGTATCGAAACAAGTTGCTGGGAACAGCAATTTCTCTTAATGAAATAGCACCTTCTTCTGCATACTTTAACAACATTCCACTTTCAATTTGTAAACTTTTCTTTGGAATCGTTGAAGAACTCTCGGTCTGATCTGGCCTGTCGGTGATGATCTTCTGGGCAAAACTGACCGAACAGGTCAAACAGCATAAACACAATACTAGCCCTTTGAAATTTCGCATTTGATACATTAAATATTCTTTGAAATTTGCTAAAATAATAGATAATCAACCATTAAGATAAAATCCTCCATATTTGGGCCACAATAAAAGTGACGATAAAACCCATGATTACGGGTAATACGGAGGCTACTGTTGTCCATTTAAGGCTTTTGGTTTCTTTGTAGATCGTATAGATAGTGGTGCTGCAAGGGTTGTGTAACAAGCTGAATAGCATTAGATTAATCGCGGTTAATAAGGTCCATCCTCCTGCCCTTAATATACTTCCTGTATCAGATACTGAATCAAGTTCAAACATCACACCGGCACCTTCACCGCCAGTCATACCCGTTACCAGAACAGTAAGCATAAGTATCGTTGGAATGACGATCTCATTGGCCGGAATAGCCACTATATAAGCCAGTAAAATTACTCCGTTAAGTCCTAACAGAAATCCAAATCCATCCAAGCTGTCAATAACCCATCCTGCCACACTTACATCACCTATATAAATATTGGAAATCAGCCAGATCACCGCACCTGCCGGCGCCGCAAAAACGATGGCTCTCCATAGAACTATCAAAGTTCTGTCGATTAATGAAGTATATACGGTTTTCCAGAATCTCGGTGGCCGGTATGGAGGCAATTCTAAATTAAAGGTAGATACTTCTCCTTTTAAAACGGTTCTTGACAACCCCCAGGAAACTAAAAACATAAAAGCAATTCCAAGTATAGCGATTCCTATAACAGCCAATAAGGAGGCCAGGCTTGAAAAAGCTTGCGGAACCACGGCGCCAACAAAAATCGTCGCAATAAGAATCTGTGTGGGCCATCTGCCATTACACAGCGAAAAATTATTGGTAATGATGGCTATCAATCGCTCTCTCGGACTATCGATAATACGGGTGGCAACAACGCCTGCCGCATTGCATCCAAATCCCATGCTCATGGTAAGTGCTTGCTTGCCATGGGCACCTGTTTTTCTAAACATATTATCCATATTGAACGCGACCCTGGGTAAATATCCAAAATCTTCCAACAACGTGAACATAGGAAAGAATATAGCCATGGGAGGTAACATAACAGCAATCACCCAAGCCACAGCCAAATAAACGCCGTCTAACAAAAATCCATCCAACCACCAGGGCATTCCCAGGGTAGCAGCTAAATTTTTAAGCAGCGGATGAACTTTGTCCAACAAAATATCCGCCAGCATAGCTGAGGGATAATTCGCTCCTTGAATGGTCAGCCATAAAACAAGTCCCAACAATAAAAACATGATCGGAAATCCCCAGGTTTTACTGGTCACGATCTCATCAATCTTGCGATCCATGCGAAACCTGTTTTTTCCAGATTCCTTGAATACCGCACTTTCTGCAATCTCTGATGCATCTGCATAGATTCCTTCGGCCAGATGATCGTGAAAATCTTCTCCAATTTTCCATCGAAGCTCATTGGTCAAGTTTAGTATTTTATCTACAGCGTTTTTTTCCATACTACACCAATTCTCCTGTTTTTAAAGCCTCAATGATCCTACTATCCCCTTCAAGCAAACGGAATGCTATCCATCTGCTATTTGGGATATTCGGAAATTCTGTTTCAATTTCTGCACTTAATTTATTTACTGCTTTTAGTATTTTCTTCGGAACTTTTTTGATTCGACGTGGTTTGCATATCAGTTTCCCGGATGCTATTTCAGCTACAGTCTGAATGAGTTCCGGAATTCCCCTTTGGTATCGTGCACTGGTTGCAACTACCGGTATTCCCAATTCTCTTGCCAGTATTCTTGTGTCGATTTCAATCTCATTTCTTTCAGCCTCATCCATTAAATTAAGGCATAAAACAGCTTTGTCTGTGATTTCAAGGATCTGTAAAACCAAATTCAGATTGCGTTCAAGACGACAAGCATCGGCAACTATAATGGTCACATCGGGTTTTCCAAAAAGTATAAAATTTCTCGCCACCTCCTCATCTTGAGAGGTTGATAGCAGCGAATATGTACCCGGAAGATCCACCAATTTATATTTTTTATCTGCATATTCAAAGGCGCCTTCGGCCCTGGCAACTGTTTTTCCAGGCCAATTACCGGTATGTTGGCGCAATCCGGTCAAGGCGTTAAACACTGTACTTTTCCCTGTATTCGGATTACCAGCGATGGCGATCACATGATCAAAATCAGTCGTATCCACCCCGAGTTTTTTAAGGCTTTCAGTGTTGTTATGTGCACAGGATCCGCATGCAGATGCTTCTTTCTTAGTCATAATTAAATTTTATTTATAAGAATTTTTGATGCCTGATCATTCCTTAGTGCAATGCTGGTGCCTTTAACTCCATAGGCCACCGGATTTTTCATAGGACTGTTAAGCTCTATTTTGATCTCTGTTCCATTTACAAACCCGAGATCTAGCAATCGTCTTCTATTTTCGCCTCTGCACTCCTTCGAAATCCCAACGATCTTTCCCAATTCACCTTTACGTAAACTGGATAGTCTTACTGTTTTTTCGTCCTCGTTCAGTTCTTTCTTTAATTCTGCTACCGTAATATTGGCAGCCACAATCGGAGCCAACACAAATTCTTCTCCTTCTGCATAAAAAACGATACGTTCGTTGTTTTTTTCCTCGACCCTGATCACTGATCCTATATGAATATTTTCAGCTAGGATCTGCCTGTATATCACATCCGGTTCATCTTCAATATGCACAATTCTACCAAGGCTATTCACCGATAGGGATGACAGTGGTTCACCATCTATTTCTTTTAAGTCCCCAAAAGTATTCGGAATGGGATCTCCATGTGGATCATACATGGGATTACCCAATTGATTAGCCAAAACATTGGTTTCTTCATGGCTCAAAATATGCTCCATTTCTTCTGCTCTATTATGCCATTCTGATTTGTCAAAGCCTGTTTTTTCTGCTAAATATTTCTCCCATAACCTATGAACCCTGATGATCTTTAAAGCATATTGTCTTCCATCCTTAGTTAAACGCAGCAAATCACCTTCAATGTTTATAAGTTCATTGACAGACATTTTATGCAAGGTCTCTATAATCAAGCTATCCTTGATCTTCAGTGAATTGGTAAGTGCATTAATATCGGCTTCAGCTCCATAACTCTCCAATCGATACAATTGCTTAAGAATGTCTTCCATTACCGTTTTTTCGTTTGACTGCCAGTTGTTCTTTAGTAGCCAATACCAACCTTTTACAGGTCTGAAAGCAGCAAAGAGCAACGTTGCAATTGCAACGAAAATCAATAAAGCTGTGAAAGGGTTATACTGCATCATTTGACATTTTTTAAATAAAGGTTCTCGGCTACATTAGCGGTAATCACTAACCTATGGGTTTTAGTTTCAATATGATAAGAACCATCATAGGGTTCTATATCAATAACTTTAATTTTATCCCCTAAAGCCAGATTCTTTTTATTCAAATATTTTAAAAAAGTTGCCGAAGAATCCCGTACACCAACAAATATGCCCGCCGAACCAATCTTCATATCTATAATGCTCATTGTTTTATTCAAAATAGTTCTGCCATGAGCATCCGGAATAGGATCACCATGAGGGTCTAACTTCGGAAACTTAAGAAACGCATCCAGTTTATTGATCAAAGCTTCCGATTTTACATGTTCAAGCTGCTCGGCAATATCGTGAACCTCATCCCAGTTAAACTGAAGTTTCTGTACCAAAAAACATTCCCATAGCCTGTGTTTTCTGATCACTTTTAAAGCGCTTAATCGTCCCAATTCGGTGAGGTAAACACCTTGATATTTCTTGTAAACCACCAAGTTCTTATTAGCCAATTTCTTCAACATATCTGTTACTGAAGATGCTTTGGTATTGATCTTACTGGCAATTAGATTTGTACTAACTTCACTAGAAAAATTCCTCTCCAGAGCATATATGGTCTTTAAATAGTTCTCTTCTGCCTGTGAATACATGTTAATTTTTTTGCAAATATAAATATATTTTTAGATTCGTCTAAATTTATTCATCTGTTTTATTTAATAATCTCTAAAAACCAACTGTCAAACCCAAATAATGATCAAAATTTATCCTCTCCTCCCATTTTTCATTTTTTATAGCGCAATCCTATTGGGGTAGAGCGCTGTTTCTACTGAATTTAATGTAAACAACGATTTTGACGAAATAAATACCTATTTGAATGACAATATTGAAAAAGGTATTATTTCAGGAGGTGTGTTTCTAGTGGCTGAAAAAGAACATTTTTGGAAGGTAATAATCCTTTTCATTTAATAATGATTCGTTCTGGAAAGTCTTACCTATAAAGATGTATGAGGCAATAGGTAAATAATGTTTGGTTATTTCATCTTTAATAACTGGAGAATTTCAGTTGTGAACATATCAACAGGAATTTCATTAACATTCAATATCAGAGAATGCTCAACAATCATATCCACTCTATTCAAAGGAAACGCTAAACCCGTAGCAATACGTCTCAGCATTGAAATTTCTTCCTGCTCCACATGATGATCGGCTTTAACCATAATCAACAAATCGTATAATCTTTCAATTCTTTCAATACAATCAAGATGCGCAATGGTTGGGATTTTTTCTGGAAACTTTAATATATCCCTAAACTGTTCTTTTGAAATATTGTACTTTTTTGAAACTTTTGCGAGAAATTCAACCTCTTCAGGTGAAATTTGATTGTCAGATTTTGCAATCCTAACAATATTGGCAAAATGGCTGATATTTCTTTTTTGCCCGATACTTAAATATAAATCAGAAATACCCATACAATCATAATTAATAGTTCTATCAAATATACGAATTAATGATTTGTATAATACCGATTCGCTTGAATTTTGATGCAATAATCTGATCTATTACACTTATATTTGTGCAAAATTGATCATCTTGAGTAAGCAGATCATTGCTGAACTTTATAAAAATTTCAATAAGGTTAAAGACATTGTAACCGCTGTTGAAAACGACGAGAAGCAAATTGAAATTACCAATTTGGCAGGCTCTTCATTGTCTATGGTGATCTCTTCTGTTTACCAGTCAATCGAAAAGCCACTATTACTGATCTGCAATGACAAAGAAGAGGCCGCTTATTATCTGAATGACCTGGAACAGTTATTGGATGTAGAAAATGCAAGCAAAAGAGATGATGTCCTTTTCTACCCGGGTTCCTACAGACGACCCTACCAAATTGAAGATACTGATAATGCCAACATTCTTTTAAGGGCCGAGGTGCTGAACAGGATCAATTCTCAAAAAAAACCTGCCCTGATCGTCACGTACGCCGATGCCCTTTTTGAACAGGTCATCACCAAAAGCGAACTGAAAAGAAATACTTTAAAGCTTGCTGTAGGTGATTCTCTTTCTCTCGAATTTATTCATGATCTACTCCATGAGTACAAGTTCAACAGAGTTGATTTTGTGATCGACCCAGGTGATTTTGCCATCCGAGGAGGTATTATTGACGTGTTCTCCTTTTCCAATGACCATCCTTACAGAATTGAATTTTTTGGTGATGAAATTGATAGTATCAGAACCTTTGATATAGAGTCACAACTTTCCATCGATCGAATAAACAAGGTCGATATTATGCCCAATGTTGAAAACAAATTTCTAGAAGAAAAAAGGCAAAGTTTTCTTAAATATATTTCTTCAAAGACCGTGGTTTTTATCAAAAACCCGCAACTAAACAAGAACCGTCTCGACAAGTTATTTGAAAAGGCTGGAGAGGCTTTTGAAAAACTAAGGGGCGAGATAAAACACAGTGATCCTGAAGAGTTGTTTTGTACCGGAAAACTGATCGAAGATCAGTTGTTGGATTTTTCAAGTGTCATTATTGAAAGTAAGCCTAGTAAACATATTGGTAAGAGTATTAATTTTGACACCCTTCCTCAACCCGCGTTTAACAAGCAATTCGATCTTCTTATTGAGACACTCAATGAAAATTCTGAACAAGGCATCACAAATTATCTTTTTTGTGACAATGAGAATCAAGCCAAAAGATTTCATGATATCTTTGATGATATGGAGGAAGATGTGACCTACGAGACTATCACAATTCCTTTATATCACGGATTTACTGACCGTGACTTAAAAATTGCCTGCTATACTGATCATCAGATCTTTGAGCGCTACCATAAGTTTAGGTTAAAAAGTGGTTTTACCAAAAAGCAATCCATTCAATTAAAGGAACTTACCAATCTTGAAATTGGAGACTACGTGACGCATATAGATCACGGTATCGGTCGCTTTGGGGGCTTGCATAAAATTGACGTTGAAGGCAAAAAACAGGAAGCCATCAAATTGATTTATGGAGAAAGAGATGTACTTTATATTAGTATTCATGCGCTACATAAAATCACCAAATATAATGGTAAAGACGGCAAGGCCCCCAAAGTTCACAAACTCGGGTCAAATGTTTGGAAAAACTTAAAGCAAAAGACTAAGGCCAGGGTTAAACATATTGCTTACAACCTGATAGAACTATACGCAAAAAGAAAACTCCAAAAAGGATATGCCTATAATCATGATAGCTATTTGCAACATGAACTGGAAGCCAGTTTTATTTATGAAGATACTCCAGATCAACTAAGTGCCACTGAAGCCGTCAAGGTAGACATGGAAAAAGACCAGCCTATGGATAGATTGATCTGTGGAGATGTTGGGTTTGGGAAAACTGAGATCGCCATCAGGGCCGCCTTTAAAGCCGTCGATAATGGTAAGCAGGTTGCGATTCTTGTTCCTACAACCATTCTTGCTTTTCAGCATGCAAAGACCTTTCGTGAAAGGCTTAAGGACTTTCCTCTGAGGGTGGATTATTTAAATAGGTTCAGAACCACCAAACAAAGAAAGGATGTACTTGAAGGACTAGGTAACGGAGGGATAGATATCGTAATAGGTACCCACCAGCTGGTCAGTAAGCATGTGCAATTCAAAGATCTTGGTTTGCTGATCATTGATGAGGAGCAAAAATTCGGAGTTGCCGTAAAAGACAAGTTAAAGACGATCAAAGAAAATATTGACACTTTGACCCTTACAGCAACACCAATACCAAGAACGCTTCAATTTTCACTTATGGCGGCCAGGGATCTGTCTGTAATCAAAACACCTCCTCCAAACCGGCACCCTATTGAAACCAATGTGATTCGATTTGGGGAAGAGACCATCAGAGATGCTATTCGCTATGAAATACTCCGTGGAGGTCAGGTTTTCTTTATTCATAACAGAATTGAAAACATTAAGGAAGTTGCAGGTTTGATACAGCGATTGGTTCCGGATGCTAAAGTAGGAATCGGCCATGGCCAAATGGAAGGCAAACAGCTGGAACAACTGATGTTGCAGTTTATTAACGGTGAATTTGATGTTCTGGTCAGTACCACCATTGTTGAAAGTGGACTGGATGTTCCAAATGCCAATACTATTTTTATCAATAACGCCAATAATTTTGGGTTAAGCGATCTTCATCAAATGAGGGGTCGTGTTGGTAGGTCTAATAAAAAAGCTTTTTGTTATTTGATTACTCCACCATATCATATGATGACCGATGATGCCCGTAAACGAATTCAGGCTCTTGAAATACATTCAGAATTGGGTAGTGGTTTTTATATTGCCATGAAGGATCTTGAAATACGGGGTGCAGGAGATCTTTTGGGTGGGGAGCAAAGTGGTTTTATAAACGATATCGGATTTGAAACCTATCAAAAGATCCTTAATGAAGCTATTCAGGAACTTAAGGAAAATGAATTCAAGGACCTCTATCACCAGGATGAGGACCAGATCAAGGAATATGTAAAAGAAGTACAAATCGATACAGATTTTGAAATTCTTTTCCCGGATGACTATATCAGTAATATAGCGGAAAGATTAAGTCTTTATAAAGAACTGAGTGAGCTTGAATCTGAGGAGGAGATCAAATCTTTTGAAAAAAAATTGACAGACCGCTTCGGAGATCTTCCAGTGGAGGCGGTTGATCTTTTGAATTCTGTAAGACTGAAATGGATAGCTCGCACCCTTGGCCTTGAAAGAGTTATTTTAAAGCAGAAAAGGATGGTGGGCTATTTTCTTGCCGACCAGCAAAGCGATTTCTTCCAAAGTCCTTTTTTCACCAGAATACTTACCTATGTTCAACAAAATGGCAAGACCTCTGTCATGAAAGAAAAACAAACCAAAAAGGGTTTAAGACTACTAATTACTTTTATTCGAATTGACAGTATTGAAAAGGCTTTACAGACACTTCATGACATTTAGTTAACTTCCTGTTAATAAGTCGACGCATATTTTAAACATTCATTCTTTGTTCAATACTATTTTTTCGTACTTTTTTAAAAAATTAATTGTAGCAAATTGCAAAGCTGCCTATGAAAAATTAACTGCGTCGTGTAAAATTGATGTAGTCTCGCCTTAAAAAAGATTATATGAAAAAAAGCACTGCAAAGAAAATTTACGTTCTTGACACTTCTGTTTTACTATTTGATCACAATTCAATTACCAGCTTTCAGGACAATGATGTGGCCATTCCCATTACAGTTCTCGAAGAACTGGATCAATTTAAAATTGGTAACGAAACCAAAAATTTTGAAGCCCGAGAAGTTATTCGGTTTTTGGATAAACTTTCTGGAAATAATGGCTTGAATAAATGGATACCACTTGAAAAAGAGAAAGGGAAGATCAAAGTCATTATGGACCAACTTTCTTTGGAGAAAATGGATGCCGAAGAAATTTATGGTAGCCCAAAAAATGATCATAAGATCATAAATGCAGCGATTTCACTTCAGAATGAAGAAAAGAACCATACCGTAATTTTAGTGACCAAGGATATCAATTTGAGACTAAAGGCAAAGGCCATTGGCATGCTTTCAGAAGATTACGAAACAGGAAAGGTCAAAAACATCAAGAAATTTTCAGAAGGCCTTCCGGTCATAGATAATATAGATGCTGATATCATACAAAGTATTTATCAGAAAAATAAAGTAAAGGAAAAAGGAATCTTAGGTAAAGAGAAAATAACCAATGGTTATTATATTCTAAACAACTGTACAAATTCTGTTCTTGCTCGATATAACGGTGTATCAGATGTCATTGAAAAGGTGGATAAAAAATATGTCTTTGGCATAAAACCCCGTAACGCAGAACAAACCTTTGGATTAAATGCTTTACTTAATGAGGATATTAAACTCGTGGCTTTAGAAGGTGTGGCTGGAACTGGGAAAACCCTCCTAGCCCTGGCCTCTGCACTAGAACAAAAGAATAAATACGATCAGATTATTCTTGCCAGACCCATTATTCCATTGAGCAACAGAGAGATCGGCTTCCTTCCTGGTGATGCTGAGGATAAAATATCGCCCTATATGCAACCTCTTTGGGATAACCTGACTTTTATTAAGAACCAGTTTAAAGCCAATGAGAAAAAGAGTCGTGTCTTGGAACAACTGCAGGAGTCAGGATTATTGACCATCACGGCCTTGGCATTTATCAGGGGGCGCAGTTTAACCAATGCCATGTTCATTATAGATGAGGCTCAAAACCTAACACCTCATGAAGTGAAAACAATCATCACAAGAGCAGGTGAGGGTACGAAAGTAATCTTTACCGGAGATATCAATCAAATAGATACACCATATATGGATGAGCATAGCAACGGACTCACCTATTTGATCGACAGGCTAAAAGGAAATGCACTCTTTGCCCATATCAAACTGGAAAAAGGAGAACGTTCCGAATTGGCTAATTTAGCAAATGAAATGCTTTAACAATTTTTCTGACTCAGGGTTTCACTCCTAGTGAACCCCTGAGTCTATATAAAAGAAATTTATTTTGTTACAAAAACCAACTTCATTCGTCGTAAGGAAAACCCTTACTAATGAAAAAATTTATCTTTTTACTCGCAGTCGTAATTACCACCTCCTGTGCTACAAATACATCCTTTAATACTTTCTATCAAAATAACCAGGAAGATTCTGAATTTTCCTTTGGCTTAAGCAGCTCCCTAATTGCAAATTTTCTGCCTGATGAAGATCTTGAAGACATAAAACCTCTACTAAAAAAAGCAAAGCATATCCGTATCCTGGTATTCTCTGAGAATGCCGAAGACAAGACTCAAAAATTTAACAAATTCATCAATCGTTCAAAATTTGAAAAGGTTGTTAAATTAAAAAGCGACAATGATAACCTAGGATTTTTTATCCTAGAAAAAAAGGATAAAATCAAGGAAATTGTACTGGAAATATCCACTGGAGATGAACTTGTATTATTAGGTCTTAAGACCAATTTGACTCAGGAAGATCTTAGCAAAATCATCGAATCTAACAACTAGCACTATTAAGTTACTTTAACTTTTCTGACCATCTTTGACAGCAGTACAGGAAAGAATCTTTTTACATATACAGCAAGTACTTCCAAAAAGCCTCCTATGACTACTTCCTGTTTTTCCTTGTAAATTGACTTGATTGCTTTTTTTGCAAAAAAGGTCGGGTTTAAACCATTTGCTGTAGCTTTATCTTTGGTCCCCTGTTGTTCTCCTTGCCCTGTAAGTGCATTTATGGAAACATTTGTGTTCACAAACCCAGGGCAGATGAGAATTACCTTAATATGATCTTCATGTAATTCAGCCCTTAAACTGTCAAAAAAGCCATGCAAAGCATGTTTGGATGCCGAATAAGAGGAGCGCAGCGGTGTGCCAATTTTTCCTACAACACTCGTGATCACAACAAAATGACCTCTGCTTTTTTCTTTAAAATGTGGTATCAAGGCTTTTGTCAATGCAATAGTTCCAAAATAGTTGACATCAAAGATCTTTCGATCAACCTCTAGACTTGTTTCCGCAGCCAAAGATCTTTGACTTATACCGGCATTATTGATGAGCATATCAACAGAGCCGTAAAATTTGATGGCCTCCTCAACATATTTCTTAAACCCCGAAGTATCTGCCAAATCCATTTCAAGGACTTGTACTTTTTCCGGTTCCGCACATGCCAATCTCACTTTATTGAGTTCATCTGTATTTCTAGATGAGAGGATTAAGCTGGCACCTAGTTTAGAATATTCAATAGCCATTGCAGCACCAATACCTGAAGAGGCTCCTGTAATCCAAATGATCTTATCTTTTACATTCATGAAAAAAGCGTTTTTTCAAATATAGTCATTTGAAGATTTCAGGGCTTTCCATATTCCATTCTTTCAAGGCAAATCACTTTTTAAGATTAATCGTACCTTTGCCAAAAATTTTTATGAGGAAGATCCTTTTTGTTTTCGCCTTTATAACTTGTTCTTATCTACAAGCCCAATATGCCATTCAGGGAACCATCGATCCTGATCATGATTATTCATGGATTCTTCTGTATCAAATGCAAAATGGAGACCAGACTTATGTTGCCAATGCAGATGTAATAGATGGTCAGTTCACATTTGAAGTTGATGAAAATCAACCTTCCGGAATTTACAGGGCTTACTATCAAATAGAAAACAGTTTGTATGTGGAATTCATTTATAATAAAGAAGAAGTGAAATTTTCTTTTGACCCCAACAATCCTGACGAATCTATCTCGTTTTCGCGATCAGAAGAAAACAGTATGTATCATGACTATTATAAAGCTATTAAACTAAAACAGCACAGAATTGACTCCATACAGGTTATGTATTTTAAGGCAACTCAAAAAGATGAAGAAGTACGTCTTAAAAAAGAATACAAAAATTTTCTCGCTGAATTAAAAGATGAACAAAATAAATATGAAAAAAATTCCTCTGCATTACTAGCAAATCATTTTATAAGAGCGAGTGCCCAGTACAATGCGATAGATCCTCATAAAGACTCGGATGATTATCTCAATGCAATCAAAACTCATTTCTTTGACGCGATGAGCCTTTCGGACAGTGTATTGAGCCATTCTACTTTTATTAATGACCGACTCAATGATTATGTTTTTTACTTGAATCAGGCCGATGATTATGCTTCACAGAATGCGCTCCAAAAAGATGCAATAGAAAAAGCAACAAAGTGGATCGGAACTGCTACTGAAGTCTTAAGTAATTTTGAAGAGGAACTGCTCGAAACCTACCTTTTACAAGAGAACGTGGAAATGATCAACTTTGTCATTGACAATTATTATCAAAATTTACCTACAGCATATCAAAATGAAGAATTATTAAAACAAGTGACGGCAACTTTAAAAACGGCTATTGGAATTACGGCACCCGATTTTAGCTGGAAAGAGGCTGGAAAAGACTATAACCTTCATTCTTTAACAGGAACGGATTATTATATTGTTTTGTTCTTTAGCTCCAATTGCCCTCATTGCCAGATGGAAATCCCTGATTTTTATACATTTATTAGCGGGATAGAAAATATTAAAGTTGTAGCAGTTGGCTTGGAAGATGAAAAAGAAAGCTGGGAAGCGATGACTAATGAATATACCGAGTTTATCAATGTTTTGGACCTTGATAAATGGTCTAGTCAAAAAGTTAAAGATTACGGAATTACAGCAATACCAACCTATCTGGTACTCGATGTCGATAAAAATATTCTTGCAAAACCCGAAGATTTTGAGGAGCTCAAGTCTATGTTTGAAACAAGATAATTCAGGCTCTAGGAGTAAAGAAAGAGACCGACTTAAAAACTATTCTTTTCAGAAATGGTAAAAGGCATCTTCAAGATGAATGACCGAGGTCTCCGCATTATTTTTCACAATTCCAATCACGTCAAAACGAACCTCCACATCAAGGTCATAAAGCACTACATAATGGTCAATAGCCTTGGTCAGTAGTTTTATTTTTTGCTCCTTTATGAATTCCTGAGGATCTCCAAAAAAACGAGTAGACCTGGTTTTAACCTCGATAACGGCTAATAATGATTCTTTTTGAGCGATAATGTCGACCTCAGCTTTTTGAAATCGCCAATTTTGCTCCCTGATTATGAATCCTTTTTTAATCAGCAAATCAATGGCCATTTGTTCTCCAAGAAACCCAAGTTCGTTGTGAGCTGCCATTTGTTTATCTAAATCTAATTTTTGATTTGTTTTTGGTGACCTTGATATCTACATAACTTCCCAATAAAAGGGTTCTATTGTCATCTATATGACCCGCAGGAAAGTTAAATACAATGGGGAAATCCGTTCCTTCAGCTGCATCCAAAACTATCTCTTCCAGAGTTTTGCCAAAGGGATTACCTTCATTGGATTTTAGCTTAAAATTTCCAACAATAATTCCTTTACAATCCATAAAATAACCGGCTCTTTTTAAACTGATCATCATCCGATCAATATGGTACAGGGCCTCACCGACATCCTCAATAAACAAAACTTTTCCATGCATGTTCAAATTAGTGTCAGAAGCAAGCATACTGTAAACAATTGATAAATTTCCGCCTACTATTTGCCCTGAACTATCGCCGAGGCGATTGAATACTGATGAGTCAAATTTATACTGCAATTTCTTTCCAAAAAGGGTCTGGTAGAGGCTTTGAATAGATTCCTTTTGCACCGGATCTTCAAGGTCAAGGGTTACAGGCATCTGACCGTGCACAGACTGGTAGCCCAATTCATGTAACTTATTGTGCAACACAGTAATATCCGAATAACCTATGATCCATTTTGGCTGTTCCATAAATTTTGAGAAATCAAGATCATCTACTATACGAACTGATCCATAACCTCCTCTTGCCGCCCAAATGGCTTTGATACTTGGGTCATCCAATGCTTTTTGAAGGTCATCTAAACGTTCCTCATCAGTTCCTGCAAAACTATTATCCTGAGAAAGTAAGTGATCGCCGAAAAAAACAACCAAACCCCAGTAATTGGCAAGTTCTATTCCTGCATCCAACCCTTTTCTGTCTTTAATGCGGCCGGCAGGTGCCAAAATCATAATGGTGTCTCCCTTTTTCAAATGAGCCGGTCTAACAAGATCTCTCGTGATCACTCTTTCAATATCGTTTTGAGCGTATAATTCGCCACATAAAACAGATAAAAACAACAAGAAGAAAACCAATGGTAATTTATTCAAAGACATCATATATTTTTTGATAAAAATAGAATTTAATATTTATTTTCTGACTACTCTTTCATAAGTATCTCATAAGGCCTTGATAAATGAAAATAAAGAATGACATGTTTACCCTTTTTCTTACTTTTGTGGTCTTAAATTTAATAGATGCAAGATCCTAAAAGATATACGATAACTGCGGCTTTGCCTTATACCAACGGACCTGTTCATATCGGGCATTTGGCCGGGGTTTATGTTCCTGCTGATATTTATGCCAGATACCTGCGTCTCAATGACAAGGAAGTTGTATTTGTTTGCGGTTCGGATGAACATGGTGTACCTATCACATTAAAGGCAAAGGCTGAAGGGATTTCACCCCAAGCTGTGGTAGATAAATACCATCAAATCATCAAATCGTCTTTTAAGGAATTCGGTATTACTTTTGACAATTATTCGAGAACTTCAGCTCCTATTCATCACGAAACAGCCTCTGATTTTTTTAAGGATCTCTATGAGCATGGAAAATTTATTGAAGAGACTTCGGCCCAACTGTATGATGAAGATGCCAAACAGTTTCTGGCTGACAGATTTATAGTCGGGACTTGCCCCAAATGTGGATATGAGGAAAGCTACGGAGACCAATGTGAAAACTGCGGAACGAGTCACAACGCACAAGACCTGATCAATCCAAAGTCAGTGATTACGGGAAATGTGCCTTCTTTAAAGGAAACAAGACACTGGTATCTTCCTTTGAATGAGTACGAAGACTGGTTGAGTGAATGGATTTTAAAAGGACATAAAAATGATTGGAAAGCCAATGTGCTCGGTCAGGTAAAATCGTGGGTGGATGATGGTCTTAAACCAAGAGCTGTGACAAGAGATCTTGATTGGGGTATCCCTGTTCCTGTTGAGGGAGCCGAAGGGAAGGTTTTATATGTTTGGTTTGATGCACCAATCGGATATATATCGTCGACTAAAGAATGGGCCAAAAGAACCGGAAAGGACTGGGAACCATTTTGGAAAGATAAAGAAACAAGCTTAATTCATTTTATTGGGAAAGACAATATTGTTTTTCATTGTATCATATTTCCAGCCATGTTAAAGGCACAAGGAAGTTATATACTCCCGGAAAATGTTCCGGCCAATGAGTTTTTAAACCTTGAAGGGAATAAGATCTCAACCTCGAAAAATTGGGCCGTTTGGCTACATGAATATCTTGAAGATTTTCCAGACAAACAAGATGTCTTGCGGTACGTACTTACAGCAAATGCACCTGAAACAAAAGACAATGACTTTACCTGGAAAGATTTTCAGGCAAGAAATAATAATGAATTGGTTGCCATTTATGGTAATTTTATCAATAGAGTGGTCGTACTGACCAATAAATATTATGAGGGAGTGATTCCTGAAGCTAATGAATTCACTGATGTAGACCTGCAAACTTTAAAATTGATGTCACAATATCCTGAGATCATTTCAAAGTCAATCAAGAGATATCGATTTAGAGAAGCCCTGTCTGAACTTATGAATTTGGCCAGGCTTGGTAATAAATATCTGGCCGACGAAGAACCCTGGAAGCAAATTAAATCAGATCCGGAAAGGGTAAAAACCATCATGTTTGTTGCCCTTCAGATTGCAGCTGCTCTCGCAGTTCTTTGTGAACCATTTTTACCTTTTACGAGTAAAAAACTGAAAGGAATCTTACATATGGAAGAACTGCCTACTTTGAAGTGGAATGCAGTCAGCACCGAAAAAACCTTGATCCCCGCACAACATCAGATCAAAAAAGCCGATTTGCTTTTTACTAAAATCGAAGATGCTGAAATTCAGCTTCAGGTAGACAAATTGGAGGCCTCAAAATCAAGTAATATTGAAAAAAAGCTTGAACCCCAAAAAGAAACTATCAATTTTGAAGATTTTACCAAACTGGATATTAGAATTGGCACCATTCTGGAAGCTGAAAAAATACCCAAAACCAAAAAGCTTTTAAAACTGAAAGTTGATGTTGGTATCGATACAAGAACCATCGTTAGCGGTATTGCCGAAAGTTTTGATCCCAAAGACATCATTGGTCAAAAAGTTACCGTTTTGGTAAATCTGGCTCCTCGCAAACTCAGAGGCGTTGAAAGTCAGGGGATGATACTGATGAGTGACACCTCTGAAGGGAAACTTAGTTTTATAGAACCTGATGGAGATACTGTGGTCAATGGAGAAAAAGTGAGCTAATATTTCGCATAACTACTATAAAACATGAAATGAAGAATTTGTTTCATGTTTTTTTATGCCCTAAATTGAAGTTTTTATTAATAATCCTTGTCAACCTTTATACTATTTTTCGCGTCTTTATATATGTAAGGCCCCCATAGAAGCATGCTCAAAGTCATTAAAATAAATACCGATTCAAAACTTATTAAGCAGGCGCTTCAAAATAACAGGCGGGCTCAAAAACTATTGTATGAGAAATACTCGCCAAAAATGTTGAGTTTATGTGCTTATTATATTAAGGACTTACAACAATCTGAAGAAGTAATGTTGAATGGTTTTCTTAAAGTGTTTACAAAACTTCATCAGTATTCTTACAAAGGGAGCTTTGAGGGTTGGATACGTAAAATAATGGTGTATGAGTGTATTTCTTATTTGCGAAAAAAGAATCATCTCATATTCACTGATCAAATTGAAATTTTTGAATCCATTGTTGAAAATGAAGCTGAATTAACAATTGCTGTTGAAGATCTTCATAATTATATAAACGAATTGCCTGAGGGGTGCAAAATTGTTTTCAATATGTATGTAATTGAAGGATATAAACATTCCGAAATAGCGGAGATTCTAAATGTAAGTATTGGAACAACCAAGACGCAACTTTATAGAGCGAGAAAAGCATTACAAGAAATGATTTCCGTACATCAAAAAAAGTATTATGAAACGACATAAGTACAGAGAAGCACTTCAAAATAGAACAATCAACCCATCTCCAGATTCTTGGGAAAAGTTGAATGAAAGGTTAAACCTTCATCAAAATAAAGACAAAGGTAGAAGCTTTCTTTTTTTAAAAATTGCCTCGGTTATTCTGATTTTTATCTCAGTTGGTATCTATTTTTTTGAACCACAGGAAGATATCATCAATACCCCAGTAATTGCTGTTCCAACTATAAAGGAAGATTTTAAAAATATTCCTGATGTTAATGATACAAAGCAAATCGAAGTTGCCACCGCGTCAAAAAATTCAACAAGTCAAAAGAAACCTTTAATCAATTCTTATACAGATGAAGCTATTTCAAAGGAGGTTGCTTTTGCTCAGCCTGATACAGAAGGGGAACCAACAGTAATTGAGGAAACTGAAGTCGCAGTAATTGACTCATTAACAGAAACAATACTCATCTCTGAAAAAACGAACGCTGAAGACCAAATTATGGATGATGAAATTGATGAATTATTACATCAATCAAAAATAAAACTCATTGTAAATGGTCAAATTTCATCACAAAAATTGGTGAATGCTGATGCCCTTTTGAATTCTGTTGAAGACGATCTGAATAAAAGTTTAAAACAAAAGTTGCTTGAAAAAATTGCAACCACACTTAAAAAAGATAGGGAAGTGGTAAGCTCAAAAGAAAATTGATAAAGTAATAAATCCATGATGAAAAAAATACTGCTTATTGCATTTATATGTAGCCAAGTTATTTTGTGCCCACAAATTTTGGCACAGGAAAATAAAAATGACATTGAAAAAGAAGGTTCTTTACAACAAAAGAAAGAGCAAATAATTGATGAAGAAAAAGAAGCGCTTAAAAAGGAAGTAATTGTTATTAATACGCAATTTAATAATGGCGAGATTACAACTGAAGAAGCAGATAGGTTAAAAGAAGAAGCAGCTGAAATACACGCCTTAAATATTGAAAATAAAATAGCCATTTTAGAGAATTCAGTTGCTCTTTCTGAGCGGGGAGGAATTTATAAAGATACTGTGGATACTAATATTGAGAATGGAGAAGCCCCTTCTCGACTTAAGATTCAGATTTTTGATGATGAAGATTCAATGATAGAAATATCCACTGGTCAACAAAAAAAATATGATAAAAGAACACGTTCTAATATGCTAGTGGCATTTGGTTTTAACAATGCCATTATTGAAGGGCAGTCTATTGACAAATCGCCCTATAAAATGGGTAAAAGTAAATTTTTCGAAATAGGTTGGACATGGTCCACACGGGTACTTGAACATTCAAATGCCATTCGCTTCAGATATGGATTTGCTTTTCAGTTCAATGGATTAAATCCTACCGATAATATGTATTTCGTCCAAGATGGGGACTTAACTTATTTAGAAGAATTTCCTGGAAGTTTAACTAAATCAAAACTTAGAATGGATAACTTGGTAGTGCCGATTCATTTTGAATTTGGCCCTTCTAAAAAAATTGATAAGGGAAGTTATTTTCGATTTTCTCAACGAAAAAAATTTAAATTTGGTATCGGAAGTTATTTCGGATTTAATCTTCGAACACGTCAAAAACTAAAATATTCTGAAAACGGTTCCAAGCAAAAGGACAAGATTACACAAAGCTATAATACAAGCAATCTCATTTACGGCTTAAGCAGTTATATGGGTGTTGACAGTTTTTCAGTCTATGTGAAGTATGATTTGAACAGGATCTTCAATGAACCAAATCCCAGAGAAAATAATATTTCACTAGGTTTACGATTCGATTTGTAAGATTTAGAAGATAAAAGCCCAATGTTATTTTTTCATTGGGTTTTTAAATTTCAGTTGTAGTTTATCTACTTGAAATAATACCTTTGTCTTTTCAAATCTGATCCATGCAATTATTAAGTTTTATAACTTCTAAAACAAATCTTCCTCTCAAAGGAATTGAAAATACAATTGAACTTTTTAATGAAGATTGCACAGTTCCTTTTATTTCGAGGTACAGAAAGGAACGAACAGGGAATCTTGATGAGGTTGAGATAGGTAAGATTCTGGAATTCAAAAAGGTCTATGAGGAAATTGAAAAAAGAAAAATCACCATTTTAAAATCACTGGAAGAACAAGAGGTTTTGACAGATCAGTTACAATCTCAAATCGATTCATCAACCGATTTAAATACATTGGAAGATATCTATCTTCCGTTTAAAAAAAAGAGAAAGACAAAGGCTGAAAAGGCTCGTTTGAATGGATTGGAGTCATTGGCAAAGATCATAATGAGCCAAAAAACGAATCCACTTGACTTGATCATAAAAAGATATACCACCGCTGAGATCGACAGCTCAGAAGCCTTGGAAGGAGCAAGACATATCATTGCAGAATGGATCAATGAAAGAAGCAGTGTTAGAAATCGAATCAGATGGCATTTAGGTAAATTTGCCAAGGTACAGACCAAAGTCATCAAGGCAAAGGCTGATGACGAAAAGGCGTTAAAATTCAAAGACTATTTTAATTGGGAGGAAGCACTCAAATCTTGCCCTTCACATAGACTACTGGCTATTCTCAGAGCTGAGAGAGAAGGCTTTATAAGATTGTCCATTGACCTTGATAAAAACAAAATAATTGATGAAATCAAGGAAAGGATCATCACAGGTCATCATGATTGTGCAACTCAAATTTCGTTGGCCATAGAAGATTCCTTCAAAAGATTACTGTTTCCTTCTCTTTCAAATGAAACGCTCCAAGCTGCAAAAGAAAAGGCAGATGAAAATGCCATCAGCGTTTTTTCAAAAAATTTAAGACAACTTTTATTGGGAGCACCATTAGGTGAAAAAAGAATTCTGGCTATCGATCCAGGATTTAGATCTGGGTGTAAAGTAGTTTGTTTAAGTGCTCAAGGGGCACTGGAATACAACGAAAATATTTATCCTCATGCGCCCAAAAACGACAGTAAAGGAGCCATCAAAAAATTGAGTTCCTTGGTAGATGCTTATAAGATAGATGCCATCGCCATTGGCAATGGAACGGCTTCACGTGAAACTGAAAGTTTGGTCAAAAGAATCCGTTTTAGCAGAGACATTCAAGTTTTTATAGTGAACGAGGCCGGTGCTTCCATTTATTCTGCATCGAAAATTGCCCGCGATGAATTTCCTAATTATGACGTTACGGTTAGAGGAGCTATTTCCATAGGGCGAAGACTAGCTGACCCATTGGCCGAGTTGGTTAAGATTGATCCTAAATCAATTGGAGTCGGTCAGTACCAGCATGATGTGGATCAACACAAATTGAAAAGCAGTCTTGATATGGTTGTTGAGAGTTGCGTGAATACCATCGGTGTCAATATCAATACGGCTAGTGTCCCCTTGTTAAGCTATGTGTCTGGTATTGGTGAAAAACTGGCAGAGAACATCGTCACTTATAGAGAAAAAAATAATGCTTTTATATCAAGATCAGACATTAAAAAAGTACCAAGATTAGGTGGAAAAGCCTTTGAACAAAGCGCCGGATTTTTGAGAATTAAAAATGCACAAAATCCACTTGACGACTCGGCTGTTCATCCCGAAAGCTATGTTTTGGTTAACAAAATGACCAAGGATTCGAATAAGACTGTCGCAGAAATAATAGGAAATAAAAACCTTCTTGCACAGATCGATCTAAAAAAGTATTGTACCGAACAAATAGGACTACCCACATTAAAGGATATTATTCATGAATTAGAAAAACCAGGACTTGATCCAAGGGAAAAAGCACGGATATTTACCTTTGATCAAAATTTGAAAAGCATTGATGACCTGAGAGAAGGCCAATTGCTTCCCGGAATCATCAATAATATCACTAACTTCGGTTGTTTTGTTGACATCGGAATCAAAGAAAATGGCCTGATCCATGTATCCAATCTTTCCGACACCTTTGTTAAGGATATCAACGAGATTGTCAACTTAAACCAACAAGTCATTGTAAAGGTTCTGGAAGTGGATAAAATTCGCAAACGAATTCAACTTTCCTTGCACCAAAAAGTCTAAGAAAAAACTAGGCCAATGAAAGTTCAACTGTTTTTTCGGCGTGAATTTTAGTGGTATTAAAAAGTGGTATATCCGTATCATTGGGAGCGATCAATAATGGAATTTCTGTACATCCTAAAATAATTCCCTGAGCACCTTGCCCTATTAAATCTTCAATAATGCGCAAATAAATTTTTTTGGATGTCAATTTTATCTCACCCTTAACCAATTCATTATATATGATATCATGAACTAAATCTCTATCCTCTTTTTGGGGTACTATGACATCTATTCCTTTGTCAATTAAGATGTTTTTAAAAAAATCCTTTTCCATGGTAAATTTAGTTCCTAACAATGCCACCTTGTTTAATTGATTTTCCTTGATCTGATCGGCAGTTACCTCCGCAATATGAACAATTGGAATTTTAGTATGCTTCTTGATGGCGTCCACGCATAAATGCATGGTATTGGCACCGATCATGATCAACTCAGCTCCGGCATCTTCAAGTGATTTAGCTCTTGAGATCATCAATTTATCCAGCGCTTTCCAATCACCTTTTACCTGAAGCTCCGCAATTTCTGCAAAATCTACCGATTCGATCACACAATTTGCAGAATGCAATCCTCCAAGCATAGCTTTCACTTTTTTATTGATCAGTTCATAATACAAAAGAGTTGATTCCCAACTCATCCCTCCTATCAATCCAATTTTCTTCATACACCACTATTTATCTTTAGATCCATCATTGAACTCAACAACAGATTGCCTTTCTCTGTTTACCACTAAACGCGTCACATCAGGTCTGGAATAATGGCCTACAGGATCAAAATTCTGTCGCTCCTCCAAAACCCGATTATAATCAATGTCTTGTGTAATCAACCCTTCTTTTCCAATTACTGGTTCAACTATCCATTCTCCATCAGGGCCAGCTATACACGAACCACCATTGGCAAGAACCTCAGGACAATCGGCCAAAATACTATCCAGATAGGGTGTTGACTTCGGGAAATCATTTTTGTTCATCAAACTGGATACGGAAACAACAAAAGATCTAGACTCGCGCGCAATAAACCTGGTAATATCTCTGGTATTATAATCTGATCCAGGCCAAACCGCTATATGCAAGTTTTCTCCTAATCCGTATAGGGCTGTTCGTGCCAGAGGCATCCAGTTTTCCCAACAATTCAAACCTCCAACACTGAATTTTTTAAGAGTGTGAACCTTCAAGCCGTGACCATCTCCTGGTGACCATGTAAGTCTTTCGTCGTAGGTAGGTTGCAATTTTCTATGCACTGAACGAATATTCCCTAAAGCATCAATATATACCAAAGAGCAATATAGACTATGCCCACCCCTGTCAAGAGGTCTTTCAATGATTCCAAGATAAATAGCCATTTTATGGGTTTTGCAAGCTTGACAAATTTTGTCCAATTCACCAAGCTCGATCTGAATGGAATTTCGAACATAATGTGCATGGATTTCCTTTTGCATCTTTGAATCAAATTCAGTTGCTTTAGTAAGGCCCAACCAAAAAGGATAACCTGGCAATAAACCTTCCCCAAAAACTAGTAGGTCGCAATGTTGCGATCCAGCTGCTTCAATCAGGTCAATTATCTTGTCAATGGTCTTTGACTTGTCTAGCCATACAGGAGAAATCTGAGCCATTCCCACCCTAAGTGTTGTTGCTGTTTTTGTCATAATTCTACTATTCTATTCTTTAAAAAAATGATGTTTAAAGATAAGTGCTTTTTTTAGAATTGGCCTTTGCTGAGCTATTGTATTCAAAGGTATTTGAAATAAAAAAAATAAGTATCTTGCTCCTTTCAAAGCAGCATCTATGAAGTATCCATCCATTAGATTTTATTATTTTTTATTATTTTTTTTATTTGTGTCATTTGGCTTAAAAGCGCAAGACACATCAACAAAAACCGATAGTACTTCAATTTCAAATCAATCAATTGCCAT
>RCNE010000090.1_pt1 | contig 39877 bp, 39 predicted proteins | sample 2041361 | NCBI WGS metagenome assembly RCNE01 (sample SAMN09708229, study PRJNA481090) | Marine sediment metagenome, whole genome shotgun sequencing project. | reverse complement strand
TTCAATAAACCCTTTTTCGTCCATATTAATTTTAAATTTAAATTATTTTTTCACAATTGTTGAGACAAATCTATAAAATTAAATAACGTATGCAACAATTATTTTATTCCATTTATCACCAGTAAAATCAATGATTTGTTAACTTTTCTTCAAGTTGTTGATTATAAATATCTTGATAATAGCCAGCCCTTTCGATCAATTCACTGTGAGTACCAGCTTCGATGATCTTACCAGCTTCCAGAATGATGATCTGATCAGCATTTTTAACTGATGAAGCCCTGTGACTGATAATGATAGAAGTTTTACCTTTTGTAGCTTCCTTTAGATTTTGAAGTATAATTTCCTCTGTTTCAGTATCAACTGCTGAAAGGCAATCATCAAAGATGAGTATTTCAGGATTTGAGATCAATGCTCTTGCGATAGAGATACGTTGTTTTTGACCACCAGATAAGGTAACTCCCCTTTCTCCAACCAAGGTGTCAAATTGCTCATTGAAATCAATGATATTATGGTAGATATAAGCAGATTTAGCTGCTTGTTCTACCTCCTTGTCTGTGGCTTGCTCATTACCAATCTTGATATTGTCTTTGATAGTATCAGAAAATAAAAAGGCATCCTGTGGCACGAAACCAATACTTTCCCTGAGTGAATCAAGGTTGATTTTCTTTAGGGGCTTATTGTCGATAAGAATTTCGCCCGCACTTACGTCATAGAGTCTGGCAATAAGCGCGGCTATAGTCGATTTACCAGAGCCCGTTCTCCCCAGAATGGCTAGGGTTTGTCCTTGATTTATCTTAAAGCTGACACCATCCAGTGCGGTGATTTCGGTATCTTCATAAGTAAAGGACACATCTTTGAATTCAATAGCTCCAATAATATTATTTTTTTCAGGAATGTAGTTTTTAATATCAGGTTCTTCCTTTAAAAATTCATTGATTCTTCGTTGAGAAACTTCTGCCTGTTGAATGATTGAAGTAACCCATCCTACTACAGCCACGGGCCAGGTGAGCATATTGACATAGATGATAAACTCTGCTATGATCCCAATGTTATCAATTTCACCATTGATGTATTGCATCCCACCTATATAGATAACAAGGATATTACTGATCCCTATCAATAAAAGCATCAAAGGGAAAAACAGTGCTTGTGCCTTATACAGTGAAATGTTTTTATCCCTACTTGTATTCGATAGTTCTTCAAATGAATTTGAAGTAAAATTTTCAATAGTATAGGCTTTGACTACATTAATTCCTGAAAAAGTTTCCTGAGCATAGGTAGTCAGTTTTGATAAATACTGCTGTACGATATTACTTCTTTTATTGATGATCCGGCTCAGAAAATATATAGATAAGGATAGAACAGGTAAAGGTAACAAGGTGTACAAGGTAAGTTTGGTATCGATGTTCCACATCTTGGTAATCGCAATAATAAAGAGCACCAGCATATTCATTGTATACATGATGGCAGGTCCAAAATACATCCTCACCTTACCCACATCCTCACTGATGCGGTTCATTAAATCACCTGTTCGGTTCCTTTTGTAAAAATTTAAGGATAATTGCTCATATTGATGGAAAATCTCATTTTTTAAGTCGAATTCTATGAGCCTGGACATAACAATAAGCGTTTGTCTCATCAGAAAAGTGAAAAACCCTGCGAGTAAAGCTGCTCCAATAATATAGAATATATTTATAATTAACTGTGATTTTACAATTTCCAGATCAGTGATACGATTGTTACTGTAATCCTCAACTATATTAAGAGATTCTTTGATTAATTGAGGTATCTGAAGAGCGAATACCTTGGAAATCACAGTAATTAAAATTCCTAGGATTAACCGGGATCTATATTTGTAAAAAAATTTATTTAAATACTTTAATGCTTTCATAAACAATCAACGCTATTCGTTGTGTTTGCGAAGATACGTAAATATTAGATGTTGACATTTCAAGGTTTCCGATCTGAATAAATTTTAACCTTTTCTTTACAATTAGAAAATAGGGTTTCAAAAAAAAGTGGTAATTTTGCCAGCAATTAAAATATCAAATAATTTATTTGAATTACGATCTTTATAATCATGGTAAATAGAAGACATATTCGTATCAAAGTGATGCAATCCATCTATGCTGTGCTCCAGTCAAAGAGCGATGACTTAACTAAAGAAGAAAAATTCCTTTTATTCAATATAAAAAAAGCAACTGACCTCTATGTTCTTCAACTCTTGTTGATGGTTGAGATCAGAAAACTGGCTTCGGAGCATATTGAGATCAAAAAGAAAAATTATCTGGCGACTGATGAGGACAAGAATCCAAATTTGAAGTTTATCAATAACGAAGTTATTCAATCGATCTCAGATAGCCCTGAAATAAAAGAATTTGTCTCCAAGTCAAAATTGGTTAAGTGGAAGGATAACAGAGAATATGTGAGGATCCTGCTAGATGAAATGACAGGAAGTGATATTTACAAGGAGTATTTAAATTCAGAAAAAGAAGGGTTTTACGAAGACCGGAGTTTTGTCATTGAACTTTTTAAGCATATCATTGCGCCAAATGAAAAACTCTTTGATTATTATGAAAGCCTTAATTTAAGTTGGGTTGATGATTATCCTTTGGTGAATACCACTATAATCAAAGTAATTAAGCAAATGGAAAAGGGGCAATTCATTAGTTTAAAACAGTTGGAGGTTAAGCAAGACGATGAAGAATTTTTAGTAGAGCTATTTAGAAAGGCAATACTTCATCAACAGGAGTTTACTGGCGAGATTGATGAAAAGACACCAAATTGGGACACAGAAAGGATTGCTGATATGGATATGATCCTTATCAAAATGGCCTTGACGGAGTTTTTGTATTTCCCATCTATACCTACCAAGGTGACCATTAATGAATATATTGAGATCGCAAAAGATTATTCAACGAGGAAGAGCAGCTATTTTATAAATGGTGTTTTAGACAAGCTTTTGAAAGATTACAACAAAACCGACAGATTAAATAAAATTGGAAGGGGATTGTTGTAAAAAATTATATTTTTACACAACTAAAATTAGATACAAATGAAAAAAGTTATTGCTTTATCGATTTTAAGTTTGAGTTTGATGACAATTTCCTGCAACGAGAATGCGGCAAAAAAAATCAAAACTGAAAATTTGGAATTGGCGAAAGAACGTGATAAAGAGATCAAAATTGGAGGGCCCAAGTTAAAGTTTGAAAAAACTGAGCACGATTTTGGAGTAATTAATGAGGGAGACGTGGTTGAAACAGTTTTTTCTTTTACAAATTCAGGTAAATCAGAACTGATCATTACTTCCGCTAAAGGTAGTTGTGGATGTACTGTCCCTGAGTGGCCTAAAGAACCAATTATGCCTGGTGAAGCAGGAGAGATCAAAGTAAAATTTAACTCTGATAGAAAACCTAATCTACAGCAGAAGCAAATTACTTTGGTGACCAACACAGATCAGGGAAAAGAAATTTTAAAGATCAAGGCTCAGGTAACGCCGAAATCAAAAGTCGAACAGAATAGCTAAATAAAACTATGTATCAAACACTATTTTTACAAACCGGAGCAGGTGGAATAGGAAATTATATATTAATTCCATTAATGTTTTTAGTGCTGTATCTCTTTATGATCCGCCCTCAAATGAAAAAACAGAAGAATGAGAAGAAATTCCAGGTTTCTATCAAAAAGGGCGCTAAAGTTGTGACGACAAGCGGTATTCATGGAAAGATTGTCGATTTGATTGATGCCGATAATACCTGTGTGATTGAAACAGGTGCCGGAAAGATTAAATTCGAAAGATCCGCTATTTCAATGGAATTAAGCAAGAAATATGCACCTAAGGAAGTTAAGAAAAAATAATATACCACACTTAAAATACAGGAGGCTATCTTGAAAATATGTTTTTAAGATAGCCTCTTTTTTTATACATTTAGACCACCAAGAAAATGGACCATCAATGTCTGAAATAAATAGCTCAAAAAATTCAGAACTCCAGCAAAACCATAAAAAATTACGAATTTTTTTGTTGTTCCTGCTGTTGGCTACTTTGTTTTGGTCGTTGATAAAACTTTCAAAGGAGTATATCGCGGAGGTAGAATTTGAGCTCGCTTATTCTGATATCCCCAAAAATAAACTGATTCAGAATGAACCTGATAAAAAAATAAAACTTACACTAAAGACCGTAGGTTTTAAATTGTTGAATTATGAATTCAAGAAAAGAGTATTGGATTATAGTTTGACTGAGATCGAGAGAAAAGAGGGTTCAATGTATTACAGTGAAACCAGATCGAATACAAATTATTTACAGGCCCAGCTTTCGGCAGAGACTGTTGTTTTGAATATAGAACCCGACACCTTGTTTTTTGACTTGGGTGTTAAACGATCGAAGAAGGTTCCGGTTATTTCACAGATGGATTTTCAATTTAAAACAGGCTTTAGCTTTGTGGGAGACTACACAATGAATCCTTCAGAAATAGTTATTTCTGGGCCTGAGAAAGTCATTGATACGATCAATGAAGTATACACGATAAAGGATGAATTGATGGAGATATCAGAATCTTTTGAGTATACCGTGTACCTGACTCATCCGAATGAGGTTATCGTATTATCAGAAGAAACTGTAGTGGTTAAAGGTGAGGTTGATAAGATTACTGATGGCTCTTATAACTTACCTTTTAAAGTGATTAATTTACCAAGGAACGTCATCATCAGTACCTATCCAAAGGAAGTCAAGGTTGTATATCAGGTTGCTTTAAAGGATTATAATAAAATACCTGAGAACAGTTTTAGAATACAATGTGACTATAAACAGACGGAAGATAATAACCTTGATTACCTGATCCCTAAACTGGTAGATAAACCCGAAATCATTACCAACGTAAAGATCATTCCTAATAAAATTGAATTTCTGATCAAGAAATAGTTACTTTTTATCTTAAAAAATGATGGTTTGAAAGTTATCGGTTTAACTGGTGGAATTGGGAGCGGTAAAAGTACCGTAGCCCGAATGTTTGAGTTGCTAAACATTCCGGTTTATCATGCAGATCAGGAGGCCAAAAATCTTATGAATAGTAACGCATCTTTAAAATTGGGGATGGAGCAACTTTTTGGAAATAAGGCCTATAAAAATAATATACTCAACAGGGCATATATCGCTGAAATTGTTTTTAGAGATCAGGAAAAGTTGAAGGCCTTAAATGCCTTGGTTCATCCAGAGGTAAGGAAGCATTTTTTAAAATGGATTGATTCGCAGCACGCGCCTTATGTAATCCAGGAGAATCCTTTGATTTTTGAAAAGAAAGATCAGCACTTGTTTGATAAAGTCATCGCAGTAGTGGCTGACAAAGAGATCAGAATTCAAAGGGTTATAGACCGGGATGGCCTGAGTAAAAGTCAGGTGCTTGATCGTATGGCGAATCAATTGGATGATACTATAAAAACTGAGGCTGCTGACTATGTTATTCTGAATGAAACACTTGAAGAAACTGAGTCTCAGGTGAATCGAGTACATCAACAACTACTTGGCTAATTTCTTAAAAAAATCTACTACTCCTTAAAGTTTTGTTAAATTAATCAAAATCTTCGTAAATATTTGTTAAAGGATTAATTATAACCTAAAGAAACTCTAAATTTGTTTTAATGAGTAAACGAATTTTTGTACTTTTAGTAGTATTGATGGGGATTTCTCTATTTGGAATCATAACTGTTCAGATTTTTTGGATTCGTTCTTCCATTGAAATGAGAGAGCAACAATTTTCAACCAGTGTGAAGTTTGCATTGGCCAGAGTGTCTGAGAATATACAAAAAAGAGAATTTAAAGAGAATATTTCCCGCTATGCTCCCCTTATTGACAGTATGCAAAAGTCAAAGGAAAGCAATGTTAGGGATTTTGTTTTTCAGCAAATTGATACAAGTAGAAATGAGATATTTACTTTCCGTCAGAGTATCTTACAAAACAACTATAAGTCTCAGATTTCACCTTTTGAAGCGGATACAGTTAATTTTAAAACTTTTTTAAGCAGAGAAGAGACACAAATAGAAAAGATAGAGTTTACGTCGAGAGATTTCACAGAATTGTCGCCCAAAGATAGGATGGTCAAAGTTGAAAGGTTAGATAAGTATGATAAGTTAGAATTAGAGAGTATATTTAAAAATATTGTAGCAAGAACACCTATTCACGATCGTGTAAGTACGAATGAGATCAGAATGAATCTGGATAATGAGCTAAGGGCTAGGAATATTGATACAAAAGTTGAATTCGGTGTTTTTAATGAAGATTTGATCACCAAGGTTAAATCAGAAAGATTTGTAGAAAAACGAGGGTATACCTATAATGTGCCATTGTTTATGACTGATGACAGTATCGATTATACGCTTTATGTGAGTTTTCCAGAGAAGAAGGAATATATATTGTCAACAATATCCTGGATTTTGATTTTGTCGGCAGTTTTTATTTTTATAATCATCCTGTCTTTTGCGAGTGCTTTGTATCAGTTGATAAGACAAAAGCAAATATCAGAGATCAAAACTGATTTTATCAATAATATGACACATGAATTTAAAACACCTATTGCAACGATCAATCTGGCTATAGATTCGATAAGGAATCCAAAAATAATTGGAGACAAGGAGAAGGTGATTAGATATGCTGAAATGATTAGGCAAGAGAACAAGAGAATGCATGCTCAGGTTGAAAACGTATTGAGAATCTCAAAACTTGAAAAAAATCAACTTGATATGAGTAAGGATGTGGTTGATTTTCACGACATAATCGAAGACGCATTGACCCATGTAGATTTGATTATTCACGATAGGGAAGGGCAAATTGAAAGAAATCTTGAGGCGAAGCAGAGTGAGATTTTAGCCAGTAAGTTTCATATGACTAATGTTATTACAAATATGTTAGATAACGCCATCAAATATTCTGAAGGAGCTCCAAAAATTGTTGTCGAAACAGTTAATGCAGGAAATAGTATCATATTGAAGATTTCAGATAATGGAATTGGAATGTCAAAAAATGTTCAAAAAAAAGTTTTTAATAAATTTTACAGAGAGCAAACCGGAAATATACACAATGTAAAAGGACATGGTTTAGGTCTTTCTTATGTGAAAAGCATAATTGAGAGACATCAGGGGAGTGTGTATGTGGAAAGTGAGAAAGGCAAAGGAAGTACGTTTACAGTTAAATTACCGATAATTTAAAAATATAGTAACAATGGCAAATAAAAAAATACTACTTGTAGAGGATGATCCTAATTTTGGGACAGTCTTGAAAGATTATTTAGAACTAAATGATTACGATGTTCACCACGCCAAGGATGGTCTTGATGGTTTGATCGCTTTTAAAAATGATGATTTTGATATTTGTATATTGGATGTCATGATGCCTAAAAAGGATGGATTTTCACTTGCCAAAGATATCAGAGCGGTTAATCTGGATATTCCCATTATCTTTTTGACTGCAAAATCAATGAAAGAGGATGTGCTTAAAGGCTATCAGGTGGGAGCAGATGATTATCTCAACAAACCCTTTGATTCGGAAATTCTGTTGCATAAAATCAAAGCAATTTTGCAACGAAAGGAGTCTGATGCGGCCAATGATGATAACCAATTTGAATTTGAGATTGGTAAATTCCACTTGAATTCAAAGTTGCGCCAATTGATTTTTGATGGTGGTGAGCCAAGAAAATTATCTCCTAAAGAGAATAAGCTTTTAAAGTTGTTGGCCATTTATAAAAATGACCTTCTTCCAAGAGATCTTGCACTCACAAAAATTTGGAGAGATGATAATTATTTCACTTCCAGAAGTATGGATGTATACATCGCAAAGTTGAGAAAATACTTAAGACCAGATGAGGATGTGGAAATTATAAATATTCACGGTGAAGGGTTTAGGCTTGTAGTTAGTTAAACTGTGTAAAATGTTTTAAAAAAGGCTGTATCATACTGATACAGCCTTTTTATTTGTAATTTTGCGATGATCAAAAGCTTTATTGAAGAAACAAACATGTCAAAATTTCTTAAAATATATGAAAATAATCCTGATCCCAGAGTAGTGGATCAGGCCGTTGAGATCCTTCGAAAAGGAGGGCTCATTATTTACCCTACAGATACTGTTTATGGTTTGGGTTGTGATATTACTAAACTCAAGGCATTAGAAAAAGTGGCCAGAATCAAACAGGTAAAACTTGAAAAGGCGAATTTTTCATTTATCTGTTATGATCTAAGCAATTTGTCGGCATATGTTCGTCAAATAGAAACTCCTACTTATAAGATTCTGAAAAGAGCCTTGCCCGGACCCTATACTTTTATTTTAAAAGGGAATAATAATCTTCCCAAGGCTTTTAAAAAAAAGACAACAGTGGGAATTAGGGTTCCCGATAACAACATTATCAGAACAATTGTTAAGGAACTTGGAAATCCCATTATGTCGACCTCTATTCATGACGAGGATGACGTCATAGAATACACAACAGATCCTGAATTAATTTACGAAAAGTGGCGTGATAAGGTTGATTTGGTCCTAGACGGTGGCTATGGTGGGAATATTGCATCCACCATTATTGATCTTTCCGAAGACGACATAGTTGTCATAAGAGAGGGAAAGGGGTCACTAGATATTTTATAACTCATCTTTTTGTGATAATGCAGCGTAATTACGCTTTAATTTTTTTAGGAAGAATCCGTAAAGGACCCTATAAAATAACCAAAAAATCAATAAAGCCAGGCATAGGAAAATAATGGAAAGGATCCAAATCTTAACCATGCTGGTACCGGCGGCTAGGTTATTTTGGAATTCGCTAGAATTGAAAACTGCATAAAAAATGTGAAGACCAATAACACCCATCATCGTAAGGTTATAATAAATGTAGTATTTAACGGTTCTCCTTGTTTTTAAGATATCACTCAGTAATATTTTTACTGTACTGCCGACTGATATATTTTGATAATTCTTATAAAATACGTAGATGAAAACTATGATGATTACTATATGAAGCACTGTATAAATCATCATGGCTCCCGTCAATCCATATTGCTCATAAAATTGTTTGGTGGCATCAAAATCAGTAAACAGGAATATCAGATTGGGTAAAATGAATTCCAGTAAACTGATGATCAGAATCCATTTTACGATGGAAGAAGATTTCTTCTGTACCATTTTATGGATGTCTTTCTGGGTAAATCGTATGTTAGATTCCCGCTGATTTTTCCAGATATTTTTTAAACTGTCTAAATTTTCCATACTTATGGATTTAATATATTTTTTAGTTTGGTCTTGGTCCTGTTCATTTTAACTCTTGCATTTACTTCGCTGATTCCAAGTGTTTTGGCTATTTCTCGATAGCTTTTATCTTCGAGATACATAAGTGCTAGAGCCTTTTCAATATCATTCAAACTATATATGGCTTGATATAAAAGTTTCAATTGTTTGTCTGCAGAGTCATCATAATCATGGTACTCCAGTTCTTTAAGATTATCGTAAATCTGCGTTGTTTCTACATTTCTTTTGTTCTTCCGATACAAAGAAATGGCCGTATTGAACGCCACACGATACATCCAGGTACTGAATTTGGATTCGCCTCTGAATTTTGGATAAGCTTTCCATAGCTGAATAGTAATCTCCTGAAAAAGATCCTTATGAGCTGCCTCATTATTCGTGTATGACCGGCATACCTTATGAATAATACTTTGATGCTGCTCTAATTCTTTAGCAAATTTTTGTTCCAGCGATTTGGTCACCAATAGTTGATTTACTTATTAGTAGTATTTCTTTTAAAAATGTTACTGTTTTTTTTGTTTAAGACATAAAAATCAGCAAATGAGATGCGAAAATTACAATTCATCCTCAATATATGACAATTCGGTAAATGTAAATTTTAAAATGAGTGTTCTCGTTAGATATTTGTTCCATCAATAAATCATAACACAAAAACTTCAAATGATGATACGAATTTTTATTACTGCAGTCCTTTACCTGATTAGTTTTTTTACCCAGGCACAAGGACCTTCAAATCAAGAGAATCAGCAAAATGTTGAGTCTTCTTTTACAATCAACACTATTGTGAGACAAATGAATAGTGATAAAGGAACTGTTTATTTTGCGCTATATGAATCAGCAGAAGATTTTGCCAATAGAAAGTCTCTTTATACAAGAAAGGTTGAGGCTGATAAAAATGGAGTTGCCGTTACTTTTGAAAAGATACCCGCAGGAGTATATGCTATTAGATGTTACTACGACGAGAACGACAATGGAAAAATGGATTTTGATCAGAATGGCATGCCTCTGGAAGATTATGGATCGACCAACAATGTTGTGAATTTTGGCCCTCCAAGGTTTAGTGATGCAAAATTTGCAGTGAGCGATAAAGACCTTACATTTGAGATTAAATTTTAATTTAAAGGACCATTAGATGAATAATCACGTTAAAAGAATTTTAGTTGTATTCATGATAGGTACGGTAATTTTTATTGTAGGTACAGGGATATTCAACAAATTTCAATTTGATAGCATAAATGAATTATTGATACGATTTAGCTTTTATCAGCTGTATGCTTTTGTGCTTGGTTATTCGAATATGGCATATTTTGGATACCTTGAAAAAATTAAATGGGTGGAGGGATCAACGGTTAAACGAATTTCTGTAGGGGTAATAGGCGCCCTGTTAATTTCAATAGTAGGGCTTTTTGTCCTTAGAATGGCCACTTCAGTTTTTTATGCTGGAAATTCTTTTTACTACTATTTGGAGCACGAGCGTTTTGAAAACTTCTATTTTGGAATTTGGGCTACCCTAACCGTGATTATCACTTTTCATGTTATTTATTTCTACAATAAGTATCAGAAAACAAAGGTAAAGGAGTCTCAGATAGTTGCTAAAAATGAAACCGCAAAATTTGAGTCATTAAAAAATCAACTCGATCCGCATTTTCTATTTAACAGTTTGAATGTATTGACTTCTTTGATTGGTGAGAATCCAAATCAAGCCGAAAAATTCACCACAAAGTTATCGAAAGTCTACCGCTACGTGCTAGAACAAAAAGATAAGGACCTAACTTCTTTAGAAGAGGAATTGAAATTTGCCAAGTCCTACATGCAGTTGCTCCAAATGCGTTTTGAAGAGGCCATTGAATACAATGTTCCGGAGGCAGTAAGTGATCCTGATCTAAAAATCATACCATTGTCTTTACAATTATTATTGGAAAACGCGGTAAAGCATAATGTAATTAGCTCAGAACAACCCTTAAGGATCAATATCTATGAGGATAGAGGTTATTTGGTAGTGGAAAACACCTTGAATCCCAAGGCATCCTTAGAAAAGAGCACAAAGGTTGGACTGAGTAACATTAAACAGAGGTATGAGTTGGTTTCTTCCAACAAGGTCAGCATTGAAAATGACAATAAAACATTTAGGGTAAAATTACCTTTATTAACACAAAAAATAAAAATTATGAGAACCGACTATATGGACGACAGTGCCAAATACCTTAGGGCTAAAAAAAGAGTTGATAATCTGAAAAGTTTTTATGGCAGCCTGGTTGCTTATTGTGTGATCATTCCTTTTCTGATCACAATCAATTTAAAGACATCATCTAATTTTCAATGGTTCTGGTTTCCTATGTTCGGTTGGGGATTGGGTTTGATCATTCAGGCATTTAATACCTTTGGTGTTAGCGGCAACTGGGAAGAGAGAAAAATAAAAGAGATCATGGAAAAAAATAATAAATTATAAGTTTAAAATATAATAAGATGGACAAAGAGCAACAAAATTTTAATGAAGAATACATGAGAGCCGCGGAAAGGCTCGAAGAGTTAAAAGGGTTTTATTCGAATATAGTAGCCTATGTGCTGGTCATCCCATTTCTGATCTTTATCAACTATATGACCTATTGGGATTATAAATGGTTTTGGTATCCAATGATCGGTTGGGGATTAGGGGTAGTGATTCACGCCCTGGTTACCTTTGGGTTTGGAGCTGATTGGGAAAGAAGAAAAATAGAGGAAATAATGGAAAAAGATAAATACAAGTAATTATGGAAACGAATTATTCAAAAGAGGAAAGATACAGAAGAGCAGAAAAGAGGGTAAAAGATATCAAAGGTTTTTATTGGCATCTATTCTGGTACCTGGCTGTAAATATATTTTTGACTTTTGGTGGGAGTATCAGAGGCTTTTTATACGATGGATCATTTGAAATGAGAAATTTTAATTTTGGAGCCTTTTCCGTCTGGTTTTTTTGGGGAATTGGACTGGTGGGGCACTGGCTGCACGTTTTCGGAATGAATATTTTTTTCTCAAGTAATTGGGAGGAAAGAAAGATCAAGGAGTATATGGATAAAGATAAATTCGATTAATTTATACGAAATAGGATGATCAATGTTATTATAATAGAGGATGAAAAACCTTCTGCCAGAAGACTGAAAAGAATGCTTGCTGAAATAGATATTGAAGCCCAGGCCATGTTGCACTCAGTAAGTGAAGCAATAGCTTGGTTCGAAGTTAATGAGCATCCTGATCTCATATTGCTTGATATTCAATTATCTGACGGATTATCATTTGAGATATTTGAAAAGGTAAAAGTGAAAAGTGCCATCATATTTACAACGGCGTACGACGAATATGCCTTAAAGGCTTTTAAGTTGAATAGTATTGATTATTTATTGAAACCAATCGATGATGAAGAGTTGGAAACAGCCATTGAAAAATTTAAGAATAACCATCATGAACCACATGATCTAATGGTTGATATTAATCAAATTAAAAAGTTATTAGTCAATCCATTAGATAGAGAGTATAAAAAGAGATTCACGATTAAGGTAGGCCAACATTTACGAGTGGTCGATATAGAAGATATCGAATGTTTCTACAGTGAGCAAAAAGCGACATATTGTTACACGAATGACAGAAAAAATTATCTTTTGGATTTCAGCCTGGAGCAATTGGAAGAAAAACTCGATCCTGTAAAGTTTTGCAGAGTCAATCGGAAATTCATCATCAATATGGAAGGGATATCTGATATCGTCTCCTATACTAATAGTAGGTTACAGGTTAAATTAAGACACTTTTCAGACCAGGAAATCATTGTGAGCAGAGAAAGGGTCAAAGACTTCAAAGATTGGCTTGAATAGCCTGTAAGGAGTCGTATGAAACGAATGACCTTTGAGGTTCTTCAGGCTTTAAAGAAGCTAAATACATTGCTGCCATATTTTCTCGCCCTTTCAAATTTGGGATGCTCGGAAAGCTTGGTTTTGTTTCCATGTTCAACGATTAGGGTTCCGTCTGTCTTGAGTAAATTCTTTTCAAAAACAAGATCTAGCAGCTGCATAAATTTCTCCATTTCCATATCATATGGTGGATCGGCAAAAATGAGGTCATAGGATTGAGAACTCCGTTCAAGAAATGAAAACACATCGCTTTTCATTGTTTTGAGATCAATTTCAAGTTCGTCACTCGTCTTTTCGAGAAACTTGATGCATCCAAAATGCTCATCTACTGCCGTAATATCAGTGCAACCTCTTGAAGCAAATTCAAAACTGATACTTCCAATTCCTGCAAATAGATCTAAAACTGTTAAGTCATCAAAGTAATAAGAATTGTTTAAAATATTAAAGAGGGCCTCCTTTGCCATGTCAGTGGTAGGTCTTACCGGTAAATTGTTTGGAGCTGTAATACGCCTGCTTCTGAACTTTCCCGCAACAATCCTCATGTGTACTGATTTAGGAGCGTGAAATACCTTCTCTTGATCTCTTCTTTGATATTTGAAGCAAATTTAAACTGAGATCTGTTTTCAAGCAGGCTTACTTTTCTAATATAGGTATAGGCAATTTTGTAAAAATCACTTTCCGCGTCAATAATTCCGGCCATGATCAGTTCGAAATTTTCAGGATTCAGTTCCAATTGTTCAGCTGTAAAAAGGATATAATAAATAAAGTCCTCTTTGGTTTGGTAAGCAAAGCTGTTATAAAACAATAGTTTTTTATCAGCAATTACCATAATTTCAAATTGCTTTTCACTAATATGAGCGAACATATGAGGATGTTCACTAAACTTAAAAGTGTTTAAAAGCGTATTGACAAGAACCGTCGAGAAATGTTTGTATTCAAAGCTTCCAAAACGTTCCAGAAAGAAATTGTTGACGTTTACAAAGGGGATGTATACATTGACCATGTCATGATTTTCCAGTTCGTCATGCACCAGGTAGTCATTGCTATAGGTTTTTGAAGAAAATTTCAGGTAATCTCTTATGCGATCTTCTTCAAACAATGATTTAGGAACAAGAGTTGAAAGTTGATTTAAATGACTGATATTGACCGATCCATATCTTTTTTGAAGGGCTTTTTCCCGTCTAAATAGGTCCTCTACGTTTTTAAGTAATTTTTCAGGACTGGGTAGGTCAGCTTTAAAGGAAAAATGTTCAATCCTTTCAACTTGTTTCTCGATTTTGTTGATTATACAAAATGAAAATCCATCCAAACTGAGTTGGATGGATAGATGTTTTTCATTAAGATTATTAAAATCTACAGCGATCTTAGTTTTCGGATTCTTCTTTAGATCCATCATAGAAAGGAGGCCAGTTACCATTAGTGTTGACGTCTTCCAAAGATCCTACAGCGATATATTCACCAGGAACATTTACACCACCTAACGCTTCTTTTTCCTGACGGATAAGGTCTTTGTTCATACCTTCTAGAACCACAGCCTTATCAACTTTAGCTTCGAAGACAGATGCCATCACTCCCTGCACTTTTTCCACAGAGCCTGTTTTTAACTCAAACTTAGCATCTGTACCAGGAATATTCATCATACCTTTATAATCTCTACCCTCAAAAGAGTTCTTAACCATTTTAAAACCTACTGTATCAACGACCCTTTTTTCAACATCAAGGGTAATTCTACCTCTTTGCTCTGTTACTACAATGTTTTTAACTTCTGTGATCGCAAATGAGTCTGTTTCAATAAAATTAACCAAGTCACTATAGTTCGCTGAAAACTTTCGATTGACAGAAGCATAAGCTAATTGTGCATCACGAATCGTCTTTAGATTTTCAATGACTAAGGCATATCGTTGCTTTTTAACTTTATTGAAATTGATTGGGGTCATGATACTTGAATATATCTGATAACCAAAATATACGATAACCACCCATAAAACAATCGATAAGACAGGCTTCATCTTGACCGGCAACTTATTTACAATTAAGTATGCTAATCCGGCTACGGCAAGAATAGACACTATAATTATTAAAATAGAAATCATTTTTTAATTTATTTTAAATTACGTTATTGACAAATCTACAAAAATTTTTCAATCAGGAAAGTAATATTTTGAGTTTATCTACTATTTTTTTGAAGCAATTAAACTGTGAAATAGTCAGACCTCAATTATCGAGGCAAAACACTATAGGTATAAGATAGAACGTTTAAAATAACAAGTAAACATGAGGATAACTATGACTATTTCTGGTTAAGTTTGTAAACTTGATCATATTCAACAGTAACGGTTATAATGGAACAACACGTAAGTCTTTATCGTCAATTTCTAAAGGGTTTCCATTTTCAGCCGACACAACGACAAGATGAACTTTTAAGAAAATTGGCTGATTTCGTGATCAACGGATCCTCTAATAGCCTTTTTTTAATAAAGGGATATGCTGGTACTGGAAAAACGACCATAGTTAGTGCGGTAGTCAATCATTTGAGTCCTTTAGGTCTCAAGGCTGTTTTACTCGCTCCGACCGGAAGAGCAGCTAAGGTGATGGGAAGTTATGCTAAGAAACAATCGCTAACCATCCATAAAAAAATATATTACCCTAAAAACGATCCGAATACAGGTATGAGTTTTGTTTTACAGCAAAACAAGCATCATAATACGATCTTTATAGTTGATGAGGCCTCCATGATCCCTGATGGGACTGCAGATGCGAGAATATTTAACAATCGATCCTTATTGTTTGATCTCATGCATTACGTTTATTCAGGAAAGAATTGTAAGTTGATTCTCGTTGGTGACACCGCTCAGCTCCCACCGGTGAAGCTGGATCTTAGTCCGGCGCTTGATCAGCACCATCTCGAAATAGAGTTCAATATGAAGGTGATAAGCCTTGAATTGGATGAAGTGATGCGGCAGCATGAGGCTTCTGGAATTCTTTACAATGCTACTCAAATAAGAGATTTGTCATCCAGAAATGTATTGAATCAATTTAAATTCGATCTTAATTTTAAGGATGTGCAACGCTTGACTGATGGCTATGATATTCAGGATGCCATCTTTAGTGCCTATAACGAAGGCATTGAAAATACGGTTTTTATTGTGAGGTCTAATAAAAGGGCAAATCTCTATAACCAGCAAATACGGAATGGTATTTTGGGCTATGATAGTGAAATCACATCGGGAGATATGATCATGATAGTGAAGAATAATTATTTTTGGCTCAAAGACGCCCCAAAAGTTGGGTTTATTGCTAATGGTGATATTTGCGAAGTGCTTGAGATCTTTAATTTTAAAGAATTGTATGGTTTTCATTTTGCAGAAGTAAAACTTCGGTTGGTGGATTATGAGGAGCAAGCTCCTTTTGAAACAGTGCTCTTGCTGGATACATTGCACAGTGAAGCCCCTTCACTTTCTTACGATGAAAGCAATCGGCTGTACCATGCTGTATCAGAGGATTATGCCGAGGAAAGGTCAAAGTATAAAAGGCTATTAGCTGTTAAGAATAATAAGTATTTCAATGCGCTTCAAGTCAAATTTTCCTACGCATTAACCTGCCATAAGACTCAAGGGGGACAATGGGATAATGTGTTTGTGGAGCAACCCTACTTGCCTGAAGGAGAAGATATTTCGTATCTTAGATGGCTATATACAGCGGTAACACGTGCACAGAAAAATTTGTTTTTAATTGGATTCAAGGATGATTATTTTGAAGAATAACGAGGTTTTAATCTTGCTTTTGTATTTGTTTTTAACAGGCTGTTCAGTCTCTAAGGAAATGGAAAAGGAATTAGAAGCCTCTGCTGCTTTAGAAACCTATTTTAAAGGGATTTCAGTTTTGAATGCTGAGACTGGCGAGGCTATTATAGATTTTAATGGAGAAAGGTATTTTACGCCCGCCTCAAATGTAAAACTTTTTACCTTATATACGGCTTGGAAGACCCTGCAGGATTCCATTGCCACTTTTGACTTTGTAAAAATTGGAGATTCCTTAATTCTTAAGGGGACTGCAAATCCTTTTTTCTTAAACGATTCTCTCAGTGAAAAGGCTATGGATTTCTTAAGGACCAGTGAAGAGAATATATACATCAAGGATGAAGATATAGAAGAGGCGGTTTATGGAATTGGATGGTCATGGGATGATTACCCCTACTATTATATGCCTGAAAAGCATTTATTCCCCATATATGGTAACGTAATTTCAATAAGTAAAATCGGAGATAGTATAAGCGTGGCCCCCGATTTATTTAAAGATAAAATACATACCACAGAGACGCTGAAAGCTATTCGCGATAAGGATGCAAACGAATTCTATATCGATAAATCAACTGAATTTTCCGATAGAAAGATACCTTTTAAAACATCTAATCAGTTGGTTGCGGATCTTTTAAGTAAAGAATTACATAGAAAAGTGGTTTTAGTGGATAATCAGAAGGATTATAATTTTAAGTCATTTAGGGCGATACCTTATGATACTTTGTATACAAGGATGATGGTGAATTCTGATAATTTCATGGCAGAACAGCTGATGCTGAGGGTTGGAAGTGTTGCCAAAGGAATGTATAGTGTAGAGGAGGCAATACACTATTCACTTGAGAATTATTTGTTAGATATTCCTCAAAAGCCAAGATGGGTTGATGGTTCGGGTTTATCCAGATATAATTTATTTAGTCCTAAAAGTATCACTTACTTACTAAAAAAGATGTTTGATGAGATGCCGCATGATCAACTGTTTTCTTATTTTCCTAAAGGAGGCGTGAATGGAACGCTTAAAAATAATTACCATAACCAGGCCTATATTCAAGCTAAATCAGGAGCCCTTTCAAATAACTATTCTCTTTCTGGATATTTGATTACCAAAAAAGAGCAGGTACTTATTTTTAGCTATATGAACAATCACTTCTCCGGAGGTAGTTTGGATAGAAAAAAAGAAATGTCAGCTTTTTTTAAAAAACTCTATGAATCCTATTAAAAACTTATTCATATAGAATTCGCTCTTCCGCGCCAAACCACGACCTGTACATGGGCATATGTATCTTTTCAACATGACTTCTTTTGATCTTCATTGTTGGCGTCATCAAGCCGTTTTCTACGGTCCAATCCTCTTTCATGACTATTGCTTTTTCAATTTTTTCATGCTTTTCCAAGGTAGGATTTATTTCAAGTATTGATTGAAGTAAACTCTCATTAAGTTCTGATTTTGATTTATTTTTACCAATAACAGAAGGTATGATTAGCATGATAGGTTGAGGAATTCCCATCCCAACAATACATACCTGTTCTATGTCAATATTTTTGCTAATTGCCAATTCCATGGGAGCCGGAGAAATGTATTTACCCTTGTCAGTTTTAAACTGATCTTTGGCTCTTCCGGTGATGGTAAGAAAGCCATCATGGTCATATTCTCCAATATCACCTGTTTTTAAATAACCCTCCTCATCAAAGACACTAACTGTCTCTTTAGGGTTTTTATAATATCCCAATAGTAAGCAATCGTTTTTTACGCAAATTTCACCAATATCAGATAATTTAGCTGTGGCCCCATGGGTAAATTTACCTACAGTACCGACTTTATTAGCTCCGGGAAGGTTACAATGAGAAATAATGCAATCTTCCGTCATGCCATAGGCCTGTATTATCTCAATACCCAGTTTTTTATACCAATTCATGATGCTTATGGAGAGAGGTGCAGCACCCGAAGCGACATACCTGGCTTTTGATAGTCCCAATTTTGATTTTAACTTGCTCTTAAAGAATTTGTTGAGAAAAGGAATGTTTAGGACAATATTCATTTTTTTTTGCGGAAGGCCCTCAAGGATCTTTTCCTGAAATTTGGCATAAATTCTTGGAACAGCAAAAAATAAGTCTGGCTGTGTATCTTCCAAATTTGAAGCAAATGACTCTAATGATTCGGAAAAAGTAAGCATACCTCCCATACTTATTGCGCCCATTTCCAGTCCTATCCTCTCTGCGATATGAGAGAGTGGGAGGTAGGAAAAGTATCTTGGATGTTGAGGTAGTGAAAGTGTCATACCGATGTTAAAGGCGGCGTTTGAAAAATTCTCATGACTATGCATAACTCCTTTTGGATTCCCTGTGGTTCCCGACGTATAGATGATGGTGATCAATTTCTTCGGATCCGGCAGGCTAATTTCCTGAAGTGCTTCATTAGTTCCCGTGAGTGCTTCCCACGTGTCCTCTTCAATGATGCCGTATTTTTCTACGCTGATCTTTGGAATATTTTTAAAGGCGTTTTTTTGAGAATCATAATTATCTAATTTTCCAATTATAACTAATTTAGATTCGCTATGCTCAATTATTGGTTTAATAGAATCTGCAATCAATGTGGGGTAGATCGGAACCGAAACATGCCCACTCATCATGATAGCCAGGTCAGCCATTACCCAATAGTCGCAATTCTTAGATATCAGTGCTATCTTACTTTGGGGTGTTAAGTTTTTTTCTTTTATGGCCTGTGCCATTCTGCGAATTTGCTCACCACTTTGTTTAAAAGTAAAAGTATCGATCTTTCCATTGTGAAATTGTCGTAAAAAAATCTTATCCGGGCTATGTTGCTCCCAGTAAAGAAAGGCTTCAAGAGGAGAGTTGAATTTTGTCATATTTGTATTTGGGTTGCTTTAATGTTACAATTTAAGAAAAAAAAACAAGAGCGTAAAAATGTAGTATGAACTTAAAAAAGATGTTTATTCTTTAAGGTTTTTGACTGACTATTTTAAAACTTGACTTTCAACATAATCAAAGATCTCCTCAAAATTTGTTTTAAAATCAAACCATTTGATGTCGGGATCACGCCTGAACCAGGTTCCTTGTCTTTTCGCAAACCTTCGTGTATTTTTTTTGATCTCCTCAATAGCCTGTCCAAGGGTTAATACTCCGTCAAAATAGGCAAATAACTCGCGGTAACCTACTGTTTGAAGGGCATTGAGTTCCTTATGTGGATAGAGGCCTTGGGCCTCTTCAAGTAGACCTTGATCCATCATAAGGTCCACTCGTTGGTTAATTCGATCGTAAACCACCTTTCGATCAGCGGTAACACCAACTTTAATCGTATCAAATCTCCGTTTCTTTGTGTGTAAACCTAAATAATGGGAATAGGGCTTTCCTGTGCCAATAGATATTTCTAATGCTCTAATAAGCCTTTGTTTATTGTCATTGTCTATTCTTTCGAATGAAAGTGGATCCAACTCTTTTAATTGTTCCTGAAGTATTTTAATCCCGTCATTCTCTAATTTGTTTTTTAAATCTTTCCTGATTTGAGCGTCAACTTTTGGGAAATCATCAAGACCTTTTATCACAGCATCAACATAAAGACCGCTGCCACCCACCATGACCATACAAGACTGATTTTTATAATGCTTCTCCAATAGCTCTAGGGCATCTTTTTCAAATGCACCCACATTATATTCCTCAAAAATTGATCTATTTTGTATGAAATGATGTTGAACAGCTAGCAATTCGTCAGCTGACGGAACTGCGGTTCCAATATTCATCTCCTTATAGAATTGACGGGAATCGCAGGAAAGAACCTCTGTCTTGAAGGCTTTTGCGAGTTCAATGCTAAGAGCTGTTTTGCCAATGGCGGTAGGGCCAACGACGGATATCAGATGCTTTATTTTCATACAAGATCAAAAATAGATAAAATATTGGTATTCTCCCCAGGTTTTATAAGACTTGAAGTTGTTTTTACCTACAATATACTAGGCTATTTTTCGTTTCATATGGGCGATGAAAGGAATTAATTACTTCAGGCTATGTTTAAAAATTACTTGTTATTTTTCTTATTTTTAGGTGCCACACATTTTGTGCATTGCCAAAAAATTCAAATTCAGGGCAATGGAATTGATATCGCCCAGGATGGGTCGAACATTCCAGCAATTGACGATTTTACAAAATATGTTAATGTTTCTGCAGGTAATATTGATAACCACGTTTTTTCACTTAGAAATATTGAGAAAAGAGGCGAAATAATAATTGTAAGCATCAGCGCAGATTCTCCGGAATTTTTAGTTGGCCATAGTCTAACAAGATTGGGTAAAAATGAATCAGGAACTTTTGACGTAACATTCAAACCAACTGCAGCAGGGTTTAAAAATGCCATTGTTTCAATAAGGGTTAGAAAAGGGCGAAAAGAAAAAATAGTTACTTTTAATATTAGCGGCAGTGATTCTAACGAAGCCGATCCAACCGATCTGATGATCACTCAATATTATGAAAATGGTAATGTTGACGAGATCGAAATAAAGAATTTGTCAAATAAGGAGGTCAAAGGAAAAACATATTATTTAGCATATTATAAATCTGGTGACAATATAAACAAAGCCCCTAAAAGAGGGAATCATATTGAAATCAAATTGCAACCCAATGAAGTAAAGGTTTACGACAATTTCAATTTAACCGGTAATGAGATAGTTTTAATTTCAACTAAGAAGGATAAAAAATGTTTTGAGAACAGAATAGATGTTATAGGTCAGCAAGGAGTTTTATGGGGTGAGTCAAAATCTTTTAGCAAGGGAGTCTGTGCTAGCGAATCTGCGCATAAGGAGTTTAACCCGAAAGACTGGATAGCCTTAAGTCTTGCTGAAGTAGATAATGCGTCAATTAAACAGAACATTCATATTGGAACATATCAAGAAGGACCTATTGTTTGGGACGGAGCCAATTGGACCTCCAATGCTTTGCCAGACAGAACCAGAGCTGTCATCATCGATGGTTTGTATTCATCGGAAATCTATAAAAATATTGAAGCCTGTGACCTTATAGTAAATGATGAACTTAATTTTGATAACAATGGAAAGAAATCTGTTGTCGTCTATAGAGATTTATCCATTACAGAAAATGGAAGCTTGCAGCTAGGAGATCAGGAATCTTTGGTGATGTATGATGACGATGCTATCATTACTGGCGTAATCAGTAAAGTCGAGAAATCAACACCATTGAATGATCCCTGCGACTTTACCTATTGGAGCGCTCCGGTTTCAGAGGCCTCTGTAGCAACTGTTTTTTCAGGTGTACGCTCGGGAAGAACCTATTATTTTGATCAATCTAAAACCACGGCTTCATCTCCTGATCACGATCCTGAAGGCACTTATTGGAATGTTTGGGTTACGGCGAATGGTAAAATGAAACCAGGCAGAGGATATGCCTCTGAGGCTAAGACTGACGCAGTAAGTATTCATCAATTAAGCTTTGAGGGCACACCAAACAATGGTGTTATATATGAACAAATTCATTATAACGATGATGAAAACGAGGATTTAGACAATGATTTTAATTTAATTGGGAATCCTTATCCATCAGCCATCGATATTGAATTGTTTTTTGACGAAAATGAGGGCGTTGTTGATCCTACGGTTTATCTATGGACTCATACCACCCCAGTTTCAGAACAGACAGGGGATTATTCATCAACTGATTATGCAACATATAATAAAACCGGAGGGACAGCTGCAGGAAACGGCCCTATTCCATCTGAGAATATAGGATCTGCTCAAGGATTCCTAGTTAGGGCTCTCTCAGAAGATGAAGTTGTTTTTAAGAATTCGATGCGCATCATAGATGGAAACGACCAGTTTTTTAAAAGTAGCCTTGTTAAGAAAAAAAGTAAGGAAGGGGAAAAAGACCGCATATGGCTGAATCTGTCTACCGATCAAGGTGGTTTTAATCAATTATTGATTGGCTTTATCGAAGGAGCCACCTCTGAATTTGATCGAGGATATGATGCCATAAAAAATCAAGGCTCAAATAAAATTAGTTTTTATTCAGTATTGTATGATAAAAAATTAGCCATACAAGGCTTGGGTATGCTAGAATCAAGATCAGAAATACCGCTTGGTTTTGACACGAAAGTAGCCAATAGAATGTATACTATTGCTGTATCCGCAGTTGAGGGTAAATTGAGGGATGCAGAGATCGTTTTGCATGATCATTTACGAAACATTAGTCATGATCTTAGAAATTCAAATTACATATTTGAACATGATAAACAAGGATCCTTTCAAGATAGATTTAGTTTAACGTTTAAACGAGAAGAAACGCAGTCAGCAGAAACAACGTTAATTAAGGATCAATTCCTTGTATACAATGAAGGAGATGTTTTTAAGATTGAGACCTTAAAAAGTGCAGAAACAGTTCGTATGTATGATATTCTTGGAAATATGATTATAGAAAAACATCCACGAAATACTTCTTTTGAAATAATTGAGCCTTCCTCAAAGCGAGGTGATGTCCTAATTATGCAAATTATACATGCTGACCAGAGCCATCGCATAAAGAAAGTTTACAAGCGATAAATCCTTATAATTTTTCTCCGCATTTATAACAATAAGTTGCATCATCCTTGTGATTACCAGCCAAACAATTTTGACAGGAATTGGTATTAAGGTCAATTTTAGACCCTTTATCTTTTGCCATTTCGACCCCTACAATACCAGTAGGAATAGCGATAATACCATATCCCAATATCATAACCAAGCTTGCCAGGAGCTGTCCTAAAGCCGTTTGGGGGGCAATATCACCATAGCCTACAGTTGTTAAGGTGACAATTGACCAATAGATACTTCTTGGGATACTTGTAAAGCCACTTGGATCTCCTTCAATCAAGTACATCAGGGTACCAATGATTACACAAATAATCATAACCGCCGAAATAAAGACAAGAATTTTATACCTACTTGCTTTTAATGCTTTCCCCAGGGTATCGGTTGCTCCCACGAACCGCACTAGTTTTAGTATCCGGAATATTCGTAACAAGCGTAAGGCCCTGAGCGCCACTAAAGCATGGGCTCCCCCACCTATAACCAGCGAAAGGTATTTTGGAATAGTGGAAAGCAAATCTATAATACCATAAAAGCTGAAGATATATTGCTTTGGTTTTTTGACGGTAATGATTCTGAGTACATATTCAATTGTAAATAGAACCGTGATCACCCATTCTGCTATATTAAATAATTTATGGTATTTGGCATCAAGTTCCTTGACACTTTCAAGCATAACCAGCACAATACTCAGCAAAATGGCGACAATTAGAACCAGATCGAAGATCCTTCCTTCACGGGAATCTGCCTCGTAAATTATTTCATGCCATTTTTCTTTCCATGAATTTGTATGTTGCTTATCTTTCAACAGAAGAAGTTTTTTCTAAAGATATTAAAGTATTATTAGTTTTAATGATTTCCTCGAAATTTCCTTGAAACCGTTACTTATAAATTAACATCCATTTAATGTCAGATTTTGATATCTAAACATATAAATATTTTGAGCTCTAGAATCGTATAATTTTTTCAACCTTGTTTCCGGAGAGGTATTTTTTAATGATCATATTCTGTATAGGATGATTTTCAGCACTGTTGATCAAGTTTTTGAGAATGTCTAAATTATTGATCTGATGCCTTAGTTCTGCGTAAGCATACCCCTGGTATTGATTGTTTTCAATCAGAATCACAGACTTTTCTCCCGTGACTCGTCCTTTATCAACAAGAATCATATTTTCATGATTAAAAGAGACCGATTCAATCCTCAACTTATTATTTCTATTGTGCTTTGGTTTATGAATTGAAATGACTTCCTCATATTTGATCCTTGCTACCAATTCACTTCCGGTAAGTTCAAAAGTAACCGAATTCATTTCCTTCAATAAAGTCCTGGTCCGATTCGAGCTCCTTAAAAAAACCTGATTCACAACTTTTTGTATGTTTTTGCCTTTACCAATATAGATAATGTCTCCATTGAACCGATGGAAATAAAACAAGCCAGACTGCACTGGTAATGTATCTAAGATCTTCAAAAGTTTACCTGACAAGTCTCGTTGATTACCCTCCTTGATCGTTTTTTTAACGATCAATTTGTCTTTATCTTTTTGAAGCAGGATTTCAAAGAGTTTTATAGTTGCCAAGGCATCTCCGTTTGCTCTGTGTCTGTCGCTTACAGGAATTCCTATAGTTCTACATAATTTACCAAGGCTGTACGATTCAAGATCAGGAAGTAATAGCTTACTTAGCTCAACCGTGCAAAGCGTAGGAATTTCAAAAACATACCCTAAACGGGAAAACTCATTGCGCACGATCCTATAGTCAAAGTTGCTGTTATGTGCTACCATAACACATCCATCCATGATCTCTATAATTCTTTTTGCCACCTCATAAAACTTAGGTGCGTTCTTCAACATTTTCGTGTTTATACCTGTAAGATTCACAACAAAGGGCTGAATATCTCTTTCGGGATTGATCAAGCTAATGAAAGAATCTACAATATCGATCCCGTCAAATTTATGAATTGCAATTTCGGTAATACCTTCTTCATTGAATTTACCTCCGGTGGTTTCTACATCTATAATTGCAAAATTCATATGACTTCTTCTGTTTTATTTCGCATCGAGAACCAATCTATCTTTTCTGTTGGCGATTTCCCATGCCGTATAAAATACAAATCGGGTTCTCAGTGCCAACAATTCAAAGTCAATTTTATCCGCTGTGTCAGTAATCCTGTGATAATCCGAATGAGTTCCATTAAAATAGAAAACAACTGGGATATTGTTTTTGGCAAAATTATAGTGGTCTGACCTTTTGTAGTAGTTGTTCGGATCCTCCTCGTTATTATAGGTGTAATCCAATTTCAAATTAGTATAGCTTTTATTCGTTTCCTCCGATATTTTATGCAGGTCTCCGCTTAAGCGGTCAGAACCAATAAGGTAAATATATTCTTTTTTATCAGCGTGTTTTTCATCAACTCTTCCTACCATATCTATATTCAGATCAACTACAGTACTGTCAAGTGCAAAAGCAGGATTTTGAATATAAAATTTTGAACCATAAAGACCTAATTCTTCACCAGTAAAGTGCAGAAAGAGTATAGACCGTTTTGGGCCATTGCCTTGCTTTTTTGCCAACTGAAATGACTGGGCCAATTCCATTACAGCTGAACTGCCTGAGGCATTGTCGTCAGCACCATTGTAAACCTCGTCACCTTTCATGCCTAAGTGGTCATAATGGGCAGAAATTACGATAACTTCATTGGGAAATTCACTTCCCTTGATATAAGCAAGTATGTTTTGGGACGGGCCGTTAGATTTTCCTTCAAAATATTCCTGAGGAATGTTTTGTGTATAATCAGGGTATGATTCAGGAGCGAGTAATTCTAGATGTTCATAATAAGCCGTGAAATAGTTTACAGCCAATTTTTGCTGTTTTTCACCGGTTTTTCTACCTTCAAGAATATCCGATGAAAGTAAGAAGAGGTGTTCTCTTAAATCATCTGCCTGGATCTCATCGGCATATTTTTCTTTGACTGATTCCTTTACGGTTCCGTCTGGATTGACTGAACCACAAGATAGCATGGTCGCAGCCAATAAGCCTAATATTAATTTATGCATCTAATATATTTGTTCAGCAAAAATAGAAATATATTTTCCCTATTGCATGATAAATTGGTTACTTTCTTTATCGAAGTAAATAGCGTTACTGTCAAAAAGCAGGTTTATTTGGTCAGATTCAATTAGTTCAGAGGGCTTTCCAGTGATGATATTTTCCTCCGTCATCAGCCATAAGGTGTCGGCTATTTGTGTGGCAAGTTGGATCTCATGTGTTGAAATAAGTATAGCTCGGTTCAATTCATGCGCTATTTTCTTAAGTAATCTGAATGTTTCTATTTTGTGTTGAACATCGAGATGTGCCGTCGGTTCGTCGAGAATGATCAGGCCTGTATTTTGAGCTAAAGCTCTGCAAATCATAGCTCTTTGCAATTGCCCATCACTGAGTTTGTCGCATCTGTCATGCATTAATTCAGTCAAATGAGACTCATTTATGGCCTCTTTGATATGATCAAGATCTTCCTGAAGTAATTTCCCAATCCAGTTTGTATAGGGTTGTCTGCCCAAGGCAATAAGCTCATATACGGTTAAATTACTGGAAGGAATTCTTTCGGTGAGCACGAGACTGATTATTTTGGCAAGGTCAATACTTGAAAATTGATCGATATTTTTCTTTTCAAGCAGGATTTCACCTCCTAGTCTCGGTTGCATTTTGCTAAGGGTACGCAATAAGGTGGATTTCCCTATGCCGTTCCTCCCGACCAAACATACCAATTCTCCTTTATGCAATTCAACATCTATATTTTTTGCAATCTCTTTGTCTCCTTTTTTTGAGCTGTAGCCAATACTCAGGTTTCTGGTAGTTAATACATTATGGATTTCTTTTCCTGACATAGTTGTTTAAAGTACCATTTTCTTTTTTCTTAATAATAACCAGATCACTATAGGAGCTCCAAACATTGTAGTGATCGCATTTATTGGTAAGGTGTATTCGCTGTTGGGCAATTGCGCTACTGTATCGCTGATCAACATAATGTTAGCACCCAAGAGTGCCGCAGCAGGCAGGATCAGTTTGTGCTCAGAAGTATTGAGGATCAATTTGGTCATATGTGGCGCTGCCAGGCCAATAAAGGCGATCGGTCCTGCAAAAGCAGTGATAACACCTGTCAGTAAGCTAGTGGCAATGAGTACCAGATTTTTAGTTCTTTTAATATTGATTCCTATGCTTTTTGCGTAATTTTCGCCGAGGAGGAGGCTATTTAAAGGTTTGATAACTGGAAGTATCAACAGACCTGCCAGCAGATAGATGCAGCTAAATATCAATACTTCAGTCCAGGTTAAATTTCCAAGGCTCCCAAAGCCCCAAAACATATATTGCTGTAGATTTTCAGCACTGCTAAAATAGGCTAGAACACTAATTACAGCCGATGTCAGACTACTAAACATTAGCCCAATGATAAGAATGCTCATGGTGTTTTTTACCTGTTTTGATACGATCATTACAGCAAATAGAACCAAAAATGAGCCTGCGCTTGCTGCAATGGTTATAAGCAACTGAGACTGGGCCAATAGGTTAAAACTTCCGCCAATGATGGAGGATCCCAAAATAAGCAAGGCTACACCCAAACTTGCCCCCGAACTTATTCCAAGCACATAGGGTCCTGCCAAAGGGTTTCGAAATAAGGTTTGCATCAGCAGACCGCTAATAGCTAAGCCTGAGCCAACCAAAATAGCCGTAATGGCCTTAGGTAATCTGTAATTTATGATGATATAATTCCAGGTATCCTTAGTGCCTCCATTTCCTAAAAGGCTGTTAAAAACTGATCTCAGCGGTATGTCTACTGATCCCAAACTAATATTTACTATAAAAAGTACCAGCAGCAACAGGATAAAAAGAAAAGAATTGATTTTGTATGAATTTTTGGGATTCAAGCCAGGTTATTGGATTTTGTATAAAGTTAGAATTTTTAATGCAATCAAAAATAATTAATCTAGTTTTTGAAGAAAGTAGGGTTCATATCCTGGTAAAAGTTCCGGATGAAGTACCTTGATCAGGTCTTTTAGAACAATATGAGGTTGCATTGGGGCAAATTCAAAGTATTCAACACCTCCATTCTCACTCCTTCTTTTAGAAAATGAATAGACCTCCTTTGTCTTAAAAGTCTCAAACTCCTGATAATGCACATTGGCTGCAGCTACTTCCTCTAAAGTTGTATAATAGCCAGAACCAATCCAATAGGCTGCCTTTTCTGCCTTGTCAAACACAGTTTCGAAACTCAGCACCAAACTTCCCTGACCTTTTGAAGTTTTCCATAAGTAGTTTGCATTGGCATCTTGGAAGAGTTGGGCAGTAAAACTTTCTCCTGCGGGCAGGTTCCATTTGTCTTTATATAAAACGCCAGACATAACCGTTGGTGTTTCTTGTGCCTGAATTGCTATTTTTTTTGCCTCCAGGTATTCTAATTCTATCGCCCGGAAGATACTGTCAGCTTCTTTGTCTTTATTGAATAGGGCCCCAAAGAATTTAATCCATTCGGCCCTGCCCAAGGGGCTGTCCTCAAGCCAGTCGCCATTATAAATAACGGGGATCCCGTTATTCTCGATATTTTGATACAGTTTATTTGATTTACCCATAGAGAATGCGACCATCACGTCGGGTTGTAAATTGATCAGAACTTCTGTGTTAAAATCCTGTTCATTTCCCAGGTCTTGCACTTTCCCTTGTTTGACGCGATCGACGGTTTTTTTTGATGAAATATAACTGGTAGTAGGAAAACCAATCAGGCTGTTGGCTTCACCAAGAGCCTCAATCATTGGAATATGAGTGGTGGAGGTGGCAACCATTTTTTGAACAGGGACATAGATCTTGCTGTTTCCATCAAAATCAGTTTTTAGATCTGCTACCAGAATAAATTCCTGGTATTGGTCAGCATCAGGGTAAGGTGATTTTATTATTAATTTTTTATAACCCTTATATTGCTGAATATCAAAACCTTTAGCATATTTAATTAAAGTTTTAGATTCTTTAATATTTTCACTTTGTTTTACTTTTTTATTCGGTTGGTCACAGGAAATAATGAAGAAAAACAGCCCTATTAGAGTCAGATAATTTAAAGAGATGCTGCTATTTTTCATAGGATGCTGTCAGGCTAATTTTAAGTTCTAAAATAAAGAGGCAAGTTTACAATAATTTCTAACAATAGCGTCGAATATATTTTTTTGATAGGGTTAAACCCTTTACATTTGCGCCAGATTTGGTCCCGCCATGGCGGGATAAAAAAAGGGAATCTCGTGAAAAACGAGAGCTGTCTCCGCAACTGTAAGCTTAGCTGTATTCACAGCGATTGTTGTTACAAATTAGGTCACTTTCTTAGGTGAAGGGAAGGCCAACAACAAGACGCAAGCCAGGAAACCTGCCAGATTTTAAACAGCAATGTTTTCGGAAGAAAAGCGATTGGCATGAAACGATTACTTCTATTGTTCATTTTAGCTTGTGGGACCTTATATTCTCAGAGCGATAGCATCAATAAACTTGACGAGATCATCTTACGCGGAAATTTTTCGCCATTGGTAAATAGTGGCTATGAGGTTCGGGTCATTACTGATTCCATTCTAAAAAATAATTATGAAAGCTTGGGGAACCTCCTACAGAAACAAGCCAATTTTTATTTCAAACAAAATGGTAATGGAATGGTATCTTCCATTTCACTTAGAGGAACCAGTGCCTCACAAACAGGCGTTTACTGGAATGGTATAGGTATTAACTCAGCCTTAAACGGACAAACTGATTTTAACACGATCCAGGCCAATAGTTTCGATGAAATTGAGATCCGGAAAGGAGGTGGAAGCGTTCTTTTGGGCAACGGTTCCATAGGCGGGGCTATCAATCTTAAGGATAAAGTTACTTTTGAAAAACATCAGGAAGCGCAACTTTTACTGGGGGCAGGAAGCTATGATACTTATTTTTCTCAACTAACAGCTACATGGGCTTCAGAGAAGTTTTATGGAAAGATTTCGGGCGGGGCCCTTAGTTCAGCAAATGATTACCCCTACCTGGGAACTGATCTTAAGAACGATAATGCGGCCTATGTCAATTATAATCTTAATGCAACTTTGGGCTATAAAATTAATGAGGCGCATACTTTGAAATTAAATGCTTCGATTTTTGATAACGATCGTGAACTTTCGAGAACCCTTAGCGCTGAAAGCGATGATCAATTAAAAAATAATGACAGTCGCTTGCTTCTAGACTGGACTTATTTAGGTGACCGCTTCACTTCATCTTTGAAAATGGCTTTCCTTCATGAAGACTTCAACTATTTATTTGATAAGAACAATGCTGATAATGAATCTTTTGGAGAAAGCGACAGGCTTATCGCTAAATACGATCTTAGCTATTTTGTAAACAATACTTTGTTTTTTAGGGCAGGTTTGGAATTTGAAAATGCCAAGGGTAAAGGAACCAATATCAGTGCTGTATCTCAAAATGATTTTACAGGCTACATCCTGATGCATCATGAGCCTTTGGACAGGTTGATGTACAATGTAAGTTTTAGAGCAGGGGCTTCTTCAGGCTATGATATCCCATTTATTTATTCTTTGGATGCTCGCTATATGGTGACAGAAGTTTTATCACTTAGGGCCGCATTTTCTGCGAATTATAGATTACCCACATTCAATGATCTCTATTGGGAGCCTGGAGGGAATCCTGATCTAAAACCAGAATATAGTAATTCTGGAGAATTGGGCTTAGAGTTTCATTATAAATCATTGAAAATTAGTGGAGGGGGGTATTTTATCAATAGTAAGGATCTTATTCAATGGCGCCCGGTAACACAGGATTTCTGGCAACCAGAAAATGTAAGTAAGGCTTCAAATTATGGTCTTGAATTTTTAGCTGAATTCAGCCATAGTATTGGTAATCATTTATTTAAACTTAATACCAGCTATGATTATACCATAGCCACAAATGAAGCAATTGATAAACAGCTTATTTATGTTCCCAAACACAGAGCAGGAGCCATATTGGAATATTCCTGGCAAAAATGGCAGTTCAACTACAACCTTCAATATATAGGGGAGGTATATACCACCACCAGTAATTCGCAAAGTCTGGATGATTATTTACTGTCGGATATTTCATTTTACAGAGGTGTTTTTAAAAATCGTATTGGGCTTAGCTTTAAGGTCAATAATTTATTTGATGTGAAATACCAATCTGTCGCCTACAGACCTATGCCAAATAGAAACTATGTAATTCAAATTAATTTTAAACTATAACTTCAAAATGAAAAAATCAAACTTATTATTTTACTTCGCATTTTTAGGAATTTTTATTAGTTCCTGTTCGGATGATGAAGGAGCTCCTCAAGAACCAAAAGGAGATTATGAAAATGGCTATTTTGTGATAAATGAAGGGCCCTTTCAAAATGGAAGCGGCACCATTACTTTTGTAGAAGATGGAGGTCCCGTTAGTCAAAATATTTATAAAACAGTTAATGAAGAAGATCTGGGCAATATTGTGAATTCCATGTATATCGATGGTGATAAGGCTTATATCGTAGTAAATAATTCGAATAAAGTTGTTGTGGCGAATATAAATACTATGGAAAAGGAAGCCGAAATTACGGGTAATGATATTGTAAACCCAAGGTTTTTCGTTGCCAACGACGGCAAAGGTTATATCAGTAATTGGGGTGATCCATTAAATACTGAAGATGACTTTATTACTGTGATCAGTCTTGAATCAAATGCAGTTTTGGGAAAGATTCCTGTAGGAGAGGGACCTGAAAAAATGATTATTGCTTCTGATAAATTGTATGTATGTCTGCAAGGAGGGTTTGGAAGTAATAATAAAGTGGTGGTGATCAATACATCAAATGATTCTGTTGAAGCAAATCTTATCGTTGGGGACGTTCCAAATTCGATTGTCGCGGATAGTGATGGAGATCTTTGGGTACTATGTGGTGGAAATCCATCCTGGACTGGAGCGGAAACACCAGGGTTTCTCTACAAAATAGACCCATCATCTTCTGAACTTTCATTCAAACAATTTGAAAATACGGAACATCCTTCGTTGTTATCACAAGAATTAGATAATTTGTATTTTGTTTTAGATGGAAAAGTTTTTAGAATGGGAAGTGAAGATGTTGAGCTTCCTACAGATGCTTTGGAAGGATTAGATGGTTTTTACTATAGTATTACTGTAGAAGATGGATTTTTATATGCTACAGATGCAGGAGATTATGCAAGTGAAGGAAAGCTCAAAGTATTCAATACTGTTTCAGGAGATTTATTGCAAACTATTACCACAGGAATTATACCTGGTCAAGTTGTATTTCCTTAAATTAGCAGTATAATTTTTATATTGTTCCTATGCAAAAAATAGTTCTGGTTAGTTTTCTTATGTGTATCGGGTATCATCTGAGTGCGCAGGAAATTGGAGTTAGATTCGGTGATATGTATGGGAACAATGTAGCTTTGGATGCTACGATTCCAATAAAGAATAAAAGAATTCATGCATCGGTATCTTTTGGAAGCAATGTTGGGGTGGATGCCATTTATGATTTTGCCGTAGAGCCGATTTTCAGAAGTCCAGACCTCCGTTATTATGTGGGAGTAGGGCTTACTACTTTATTCGCCAGTGAATTTAAACTAGGTGTGATGGGTGAACTTGGCATTGAATATAGTTTTCCAAGAACGCCCTTATCATTGGGACTTGATTACCGACCAGCTATTATGATCATAGAAAAAATGGATTTTATCTATGGAAATTTCGGGCTGAATATTCGCTATAGATTTAAATAATTCTTTCAGATCGTTATGGGGCTCATTGCTGGTCTATCTGAAGGAGTCTTCTTTAACCCTTGTCCAATACAATGTTTTACCGAAGATGGGATAACCTACAAAGCCTCGTACTTTTAACAAATCAGGTGCTGCTAGAGAAATATGGCAACCATATTCTTTTCCGTTTTTTGCATTCAGTATCTCAGCGCCTTTCCAGATGCCAGCTTCAAATGTCGCACCCTGTAAAATGATCATGCCGTTGATAGGCATGTTTTTTCGGTCATCAGTACATTTTACGCATGAATCCAACCTATGCTGCTTTGGAATAATCTGAATAATTTTAATTGAAAGTAGATCGTTCTCGATACTGATCTGAACTATAGATTCCTCATTATGTTTGTTAAAAATGTCATAAGTTTTCCACATACCAACAATGGTTTGAGCCAGACTTATTTGACAAGTCAACATAAACAAAAGGCCAACAAATAAAATCCGAAATAATTTCATTCTTTTACACGATACCAATATTCCGTTCTGCCGATAATTGAGAACCCAATATAGCCTCTTAGTTTTAGTTTATCCTGGCTTTCAAGGATTACATAACATTTGTACAGTTTGCCATTCTTAGGGTCCAGAATCTTTCCACCGGTCCATTCATCATCTTCTTTACTGAGGCCCCTTACGATGACCAATCCTTGAATAGGCTGATCTTTGTCTTTTCCTGTACATTCGATACAAGTCTTATCACGATCTTCTTCCTTTAATATGTGGATGATTTTCCCATAGATCTTGTCACCGGTCTTATATATTTCTATAACAGATTCCTTGGCCCCTGTATCAGGATCGATACTATGCCATTTTCCCAAAACACCCTGAGCCTTTATCGAATACGACATAAAGGTCAAAAGTATCATTACATAAAAAGTATGTTTCATTGTTTTGCTTCTAAATTTTGTTCATGAAGTTTTAATAAACTCGCATTCAACTCAAATCCAAGGAGCAATATAATAGAATTTAACCAAATAAAAAGCATGATGATTAAAACCGTTCCAATTGATCCGTAGAGCTGATTGTATTGAGAAAATTTGTCCACATAGATTTGAAAAATTTTAAAATTCAAAAGAAATAAAACTATAGTGAGTAATGTCCCGGGTGAAAAGAAGGAGCTTTTCCTACCTTCTCTTGTCCCGAAATAATAGAGTAGGGAGATACTAACAAACAGCATGCCGATCAGGACAATGAATTGCAGGGAACTGAGCCAAAAGTTGGTGTCGCTCACCATACCTTGCTCATTAAGGGATTTGATAAAAAACTCAATAAGAACGATAATACCAACCGTAATTAGCAATAAAAAAGCCAGTACCAGAGATATGGCTAAAGAGACCATATATTGACGCACAACAGTACGGGTTTGAATCTCATGAAAGGTATACTCAAAGCCACTTAGGACGGCGTTGACACCATTTGTCATCAAAAATATAGCTAAAATAAAACCAAAGGAAAGGAGTTCTCCGTATTTATTAGTCGCAATATCATTCAAAACATGAACCACGGCATCACTAGACTCTTTTGAGGGTAACATTTTAAAAACAATCGACATAAAATCGTCCTGAAATCCTTCAATAGGTACAAAGGGAATAAGAGTCAATACCACTAAGGCAAAAGGAAAGAGCGCAATAAAAAAGCTAAAAGCAATACTTCCGGCTCTGGATGTTAAAGCTCCTTTTACAATACCGGAAATATACATTTCCAGCAAATCATAGAGATTCATTCCCTCAAAACCGGGAATCTTGATCTTATGAAGCAGTTTAATAAGCCAATCGACTATAGGAATACGTAATGATTTTTTCCTACTATTCATACTATTTAATCATATTTGGCATCAAAATGACCTTGCCATTTATCCTGTACTTTTAAAACTTGTTCGATCACATCCCTAACACATCCTTTTCCACCCTCTTTCTGTGAAATATAGCCCGAAATATTCTGAACTTCAGGAACTGCATCTTTTGGACATGTTGCAAGGCCACAAATCTTCATTACAGGAATATCCGGGATGTCATCACCCATATATAACACATTAGACGGGTCAATAGTATAAATATCAAGATATTCATCCAATTGTTCTGTTTTATTATGGGCACCTAAATAAATATCTGTGATTCCAAGTCCCTGTAACCTGGATTTAACTGCAGGGTTTGTTCCTCCAGAGATAATACATACGTTATAGCCCATATCAACAGCGGTTTTTAAAGCATATCCATCTTTTATGTTCATTGTTCTGACCAATTCCCCATTTGGAAATACCGTAACAGTACCATCAGTAAGCACACCATCCACATCAAAGATAAAGGTACTTATTTGTGGCAAGATTTCTTTATAACTTTTTTCCATTTTTTTATCCTTTGGGTTGATATGTTTTAGTTATGGCGTTTGATAATATTGTGTAAATTTCTTTTTTCTCTCCTTCCAACATGTCTATATGCTTTTCAATTATAGCCCTGTCATTTCTTCTTGCCGGTCCTGTTTGCGCCTGTAAAGGGTCCATAGCTTGAATCTTTTTACCTGTTTCCAGGATAATGGGTCTTAAAGCATCAAAGGGAAGCTTGAACTCCTTGCACAATTCATCCGTACAGGTAAACATATAGTTACTAAAATTATTGGCAAAAACTGCCGCAACATGCAACTTCTCTCTTTTTGACGAATTGAGTTCAAAAACCCGTTCACTAAGTGAAGTCGCAAGAGTATCTAATAATTTAAGGTCTTCTGTTGTTGTTGCTTCAATGACCAATGGAACCTTTTTGAAATCGATTTTTTGATTGATGGTAAAGGTTTGAACCGGATAGAGTACACCTCTTTTTAAAGAAGAATGAATCGCATCAATTGGCATACTGCCGGAAGTATGTAGGACCAAACCATTTAGATGGCTTAGGTTTTCTGATAAACTGCCTATGGCGTCATCCTTAACGGCAATGATATAAACATCTGCCGTTTTTAAATGTTCAAGATTATTTGTAGCCGGCAAGAAAGTGTCAAAAAAGACATCATTTTTTCCATTTCGACTATAGCGCTGAATCAGTTCAACATTTTCTGCTGATTTCAGGGCCAGAGCCAAATGATAAGCAACATTTCCGGAACCGAGCAACACTACTTTGATCATAGAGCGAATATACAGAGTTAAACCTTGAAATAAAAAGTATTTTATCAGTCGTTTAAATGATAAAGATCAAAAAAGGGATAAATAAATTTATCCCTTTTTCACAATTAACTCTAACAAAAATAATATCAAGAAGCCTTAATCTGAGCCTGAGCTGCAGATAAGCGGGCAATTGGTATTCTAAATGGAGAACAACTCACATAATTCAAGTTGGTGTTATAACAGAATTCTATAGAACTAGGCTCGCCTCCATGCTCACCGCAAATACCTACCTTAAGGTTAGGATTTGTATTTCTACCTCTTTCTGTTCCGAGTTGCACTAATTGACCTACTCCTTCCTGGTCAAGGGCTTCAAAAGGATCTACTTTCAAGATTCCTTTTTCTATATAAATTGGTAAGAATTTACCAGCATCATCACGTGAATATCCAAAGGCCATCTGCGTTAAATCATTTGTTCCAAATGAGAAAAATTCAGCGCGTTGCGCAATTAGATTTGCAGTTAAAGCGGCTCTTGGAATTTCGATCATGGTACCTACTAAAAATTCAATGGTATCATTTCTTTCGTCAAATACCTTTTGGGCTGTTTCTCTGATGATTTCTTCCTGACTTACAAATTCTGCCAACGTACCGATCAATGGAACCATAATTTCAGGTTTTGCTTCAATACCTCTATCTTTAAGGTTTAAGGCCGCTTCAATAATAGCTCTTGTTTGCATTTCAGTAATCTCTGGATAGGTAATTCCAAGTCTACAACCTCTATGACCCAACATTGGGTTAAACTCTTCTAATTCAACGATTTTAGCCTTTACAGCATCCAAAGAAATATGCATATCTTCTGCTAATTCCTTTTGATGTGCCAATTGATGAGGAACAAACTCATGTAATGGTGGATCTAACAATCTAACAGTTACAGGTAAACCTTCCATAGCTTCAAAGATTCCTTCGAAATCTTCACGTTGCATTGGTAATAATTGCTCCAAGGCTTCTTTTCTTCCTTTAATCGTTTCTGCTAAAATCATTTCACGCATCGCCTTGATACGATCTACTTCAAAGAACATATGTTCTGTTCTTGTCAATCCTATTCCCTGTGCACCAAAACCTCTCGCAACTCTTGCATCTTTAGGTGTATCAGCATTGGTTCTTACTTTCATTTTAGAATATTTGTCTGACAACTCCATGATTTCAGCAAACTCTCCACTTAATTCTGGTTCTATTGTAGCAACTTTTCCCTCAATGATATTACCGGTTGATCCGTTAAGAGAAATCCAATCACCTTCATGATATTCATGACCGTCTACAGTAAGTGTGCGGTTCTTATAGTTTATTTTTAGCGCTCCTGCACCTGAAACACAACATTTACCCATACCTCTGGCAACAACAGCGGCGTGAGAAGTCATCCCTCCCCGAGCAGTTAAAATACCTTTGGCAATATTCATTCCTTCTAAATCTTCCGGAGATGTTTCAATACGGGTTAAAATGGTGTTTTTGTATTTGTTGGCTTCATCAGCGAAGAAAACAATTTGGCCTGTGGCAGCACCTGGCGATGCTGGTAAACCTTGTGCGATGATATTTGCTTTTTTCAAAGCTTTAGGATCAAAAACAGGGTGTAATAATTCGTCCAATTTGTTTGGTTCAATTCTAAGCAAAGCCTCTTTTTCATCTATCGAGCCTTCTTTTAATTTATCTATGGCAATTTTAACCATTGCAGCACCGGTACGTTTACCATTTCTGGTTTGTAAAATCCAAAGTTTACCATCTTGCATAGTAAACTCCATATCCTGCATGTCTTTATAATGGTCTTCCAGTTTTTGCTGATATTCGTTCAGTTCATTATAAATGGCTGGCATTAATTCTTCTAAAGAAGGATAATTTTTTACCCTGTCTTCCTCTTCAACTTTTGCTAATTGAGCCCATCGAAGCGATCCTAGTTTTGTGATTTGCTGAGGTGTTCTTGTTCCGGCAACCACGTCTTCACCTTGTGCGTTGATCAAATACTCGCCATTGAAAACATCTTCTCCTGTACCAGCATCTCTTGTAAAACAAACTCCTGTACCTGAATTGTCACCCATATTTCCATACACCATGGCTTGAACATTCACTGCTGTACCCCAATCTGCAGGATAACCGTGCATATTTCTATAGTAAACAGCTCTGTCACCATTCCAGCTATCAAATACAGCAACCACGGCGCCCCATAATTGGTCCCATGGATTTGTTGGAAAATCATGACCTGTACGTTTTTTTACAGCTTCTTTAAAATCATATACCAAGTCTTTTAAATCCTGGATGCTAAATTCTGTATCCAGTTCGATATTTCTTTTATGTTTTAAGGCTTCCATGATTTCTTCAAAAGGATCAATATCCTCCTTAGATTCAGGTTTCATCCCTAAAACTACATCTCCATACATTTGTATAAAACGACGGTAAGAATCCCATGCAAAACGCTCGTTTCCTGTTCTATTAGCCAAACCAATAACCACTTCGTCATTTAAACCAAGATTTAAAACTGTATCCATCATCCCTGGCATGGATACTCTCGCTCCGGATCTTACAGAGATCAATAATGGATTCTCTTTATCACCAAAAGTGGATCCCATAATAAGTTCTACATTCTTGATGGCTTCTTCAACATCAGCTTTGATCATGGCCACGGTTTTTTCCTGACCTACTTCGTTGTATTTGGTACAGACCTCTGTAGTAATCGTGAAACCTGCAGGAACTGGTATACCAATTGAACTCATTTCAGCAAGGTTAGCTCCTTTACCTCCTAGAAGGTTTTTCATGGTTGTATTTCCATCTGCAGTTTTATTGCCGAATTTGTATACATTCATCTTAACGTCTTGTAGTGTCTCCATTTCTTGTATTTTTGATAGTTATTAATTGAGGCACAAAATTAGGTATGAACCGTGTGCTATATTATGATATAAATCATAATAGGAGAGATGTGTAAGAAATGTTACAAAAAAAAAGAGATCATTTGATTTAAATGACCTCTTTATCTTATTTACTTTGATTTAAATACTAGTAATTCGCACCAATCAGATTTCCGCCTAATTGCAGCAATCTCAATTCGGCGACTTTTGCCGTGTATTTGGCTTGATTATAACTGTTAATAGCACTCAGGAGATTGACCTGAGCCAATCTGAATTCAACCGTTATGATTTGGCCTAATTTAAATTGCTCCTCACTTCTTGAAAAGTTTCGCTTATTTGTTTCCACGTTCTTTTTTTCGGCGCTTAAAACAAATAATGAGTTTTGATAGGTTTCCCATGCGTTGGCCACATTTCTTTCAAGGTCTTTCTCTACCAATTCTTTTTCTATATTCCTGCTATCAATGGCAATCTTGGCATTTTGAACCCTGGTTTTGGTGAGCCCTCCATCGAAAATATTCCAAGATACACTTAGAGC
>RCNE010000123.1_pt1 | contig 39900 bp, 34 predicted proteins | sample 2041361 | NCBI WGS metagenome assembly RCNE01 (sample SAMN09708229, study PRJNA481090) | Marine sediment metagenome, whole genome shotgun sequencing project. | reverse complement strand
ATTAACATTCATGTTTTTCAAAAGTGACATTTCAGTGTCAAGCCCCGCTTTTATGATGTCATCTGATTTATTCCAAAAATCAGCATTTACTGTATTGGTTCCTATTGGTATAAAATCCCAATTCATCCCGTTGATTATGAAATCTTCTCCATTGACCATCAGTTTTGCTCCTTGGTCATCATTTACAACTGATACTTGATCAACTTGTGCAAAAGTAGTTGCTACAGACACTAAAAGGATCAAGGCTAAAAAATTGTTTTTTATTGTATTCATGTGATTCTATTTGAGTTACTAAACTTATTATATAATATTATGAAGTCAATAAAAAACACCTCAACAAAAAACATACATCATAAATAAACAGGCTAATTTTTACAATTTTAGCATTAAATAAGCCCTTTGTTTAAGCCTTAAAAAAATATTATTTAGAAAATTATGGTTAGACGTAGTAGAAAATGGCCTTGTATAGGTATTGTTGAGGTGTTTTTACTTTTAGAGGTGTTATTTTAAATCTTGTATAGGTATTAAAGCTCAAGAATATAGCTAACAAGATTCTTTTCGTGTTGTAAGCTCATTTTTTTTCGCAGTCTATAGCGTTTAATTTCAACACTTCTAGCAGAAATATTAAATAACGGAGCTATCTCTTTAGATGACAGATTTAAACGTAAATAGGCACACAATTTTAAATCATTAGGAGAAAGGTTAGGATGCAAATTTTTAAGCTTCTTGAAAAAATTTCTATCCACATTATCAAATGCTTCCTTAAAGAATTCCCAATCATCATTTTTCTGCAAACTATTATCTATGGTATTCACAATTGGCATTATGACATCTTTAGGTTCAAAAGTATTCAAAAGTTGATTTTTAACCTCTGCTAATAATTCATTCTTTTTAATAATGCTCATGGTTGAAGCTGCCAATTCTTTACTCTTACTTTTAAAGTCTTTTTTCAGTTGTTCGTTCTTAATTTTAATGATTTCTTTATCATTTTGAGCTTGTGCCAATTCTAGCTCTCGTTTATTTTTATCTAATAATTTTTGTCGCTCCTTCCTATAATATCGCTTATAAATAGTATGCATAAACAGTAAAAAAAACAATACTGTCAGGATATAGATTACAATCATAAGATTAGACAGAAACCAAGGTTTTGCTATACTAAATGAATAAGATGCTATATTATTAGAAATTGTATCTCCAATTTTTGACCTTACTTTAAAGGTGTAATCACCAGAAGGAAGATTTTCAAACAAAGCATTAGAATTTTCGGACCAATCACTCCAGTCGTTATAAATTCCCAATAATTGAAATTGGTAATGCGAGTTGATTAATTTATTAAATTCAGGGGTGTAGTAAGAAATTTCAAGATTGTTTTCATGATTAGTAAAATTACCCTTCAAATTTTTATTCAGCAATATCTTGTCTTCGTGGTTCTTCTTATTAGTGCCTTTTATAACACTCCCTATATAAACCTGAAAACCTTTAACTATTAGTTTATTTATATCTAATGTTATATATCCATTAGCTGCCCCAAGCAAATAGGTAGTATTATCACCTAATCTTAAAACATTTTCATACCCAACAACATCTTTTCTAACCTCTTTTGTTAGAGGTATGCTCCTAATTTTAGGAGTGTTTGTTAGCTCTCCTGGAGTGATAAAACTTATACTTGAATTTGTAAAAACCCATAGATTATTATCCTTATCATCCACTGCCAGTTTACCAGAGACATACTCATCTTTAGTATAAAGCTTACTTAAAATGCTATCTTTAATAAATTTGTCATCAACACTATTATATTTGTAAACTCCGTTTACATACGAATACAACAAATTTTCGTTATACTTTATAATTCCAGAATTAGAACCTTTTATTAGTGTATCGATAGAAACATTGACTGCCTTAGAAAAGGCACTGTCTGCTGTTACTTTAAAAACACCTTTGTATTCATGGTTTACAAAGATTTTGTTTCCTAAAGTTTCAAAATATCGAGATGAATTATTAAAGCCTTTGATCTTATTTTTTAGTTGCCAAGTATTATTTGATTTTTCCAAAACATATAATCCATCATAATTTCCTTGAAGCAAATAATTAGAGTTATCTTTTAATTTAGCGATATTCCAAGTGCCTTGAGTCTTCGCTATTTTTTTTGCTTGATTCCCTTCAATAATAAATGTTCCTAAGTGATGTGCGCAAAATAATGTTTGATCAATAATTTTTAGGCTCCACACTTGACCACGAGTACCTTCAATAAAACTAAAATCATCATCACTTTCAAGGTTTTTATAAAATAACCCTTGATTAGTTCCTAAAAATAATTTACCATCATTAATAACTGAAACATAGACACTACCTAAAATTCCCTTAGTATCATTATATACCTTAAATGGTGCGTTTGTGTTGACATAGCTAATTCCATTATCAAGTCCTAACCATATATTATTATCTACATCTTCAAAAAGTGACAAAACGGTATTATTTGATATTCCTTTATTTTGGTCTACATGGTATAGTAAATCCCCTTTTTCATTAAGATAAATCAAGCCATGAGATATTGTTCCTAAAGCAAAGCTGTTATCTTTTAATCTAATACCATCATAGACACTCACATTTGATAACAACTCGTTTGAGTCTTTATTCCATTTTACCAATAAGCCATTTTCTGATTTATAAAAGCCATTGTCTCTGGTTAATATGAGCAACTCTTTATTGTATGGAAAAATATTAATGACCTCATTATTTTTAACCAATTCATCATCAATCACTAATAAAGCCGTGCCAGAGTCAATTTTAAATATTCCTTCATTAATTCTTTGGAAATAGACACTCTGATTAACCTTAAATGTATTGATTATAGGAGTATTTGAATCAATATTGTCGATAGACTCATCATTAACATTATAGATGTAAATTCGTTTTAAAGATTGAAAAACTATATAGTCATCTATATATATAATATTCCAGAACTCTTCATCTTCAATTAGTTCAATATCCATTTTTTGGGACAATGATGTATAATCTAAATTTCCTATATCATTCTTCTGCCAAAAACCAAACTCCATAAAAGAACCTGTATAAATACGTTCATTGACTACTTTAACTGATCGCATTATAGATTCATTGGGCGTTAGGTAGAGTTTCCATATTGCGCCATTGAATTCTAGTAATCCCTTGTTGTTAGCAACATATATTAATTTCTCTGAAGACTGAGAAATTGCCCAGTTTTGATTTCCGGCATTATAATCGGTCGGGGTAAAATTTTGAATAGGAGGTAATTCTTGACTAAATATGTTTTGCGAAAACATAATCAAAGCCAACAACTGAATAAGTTTATTTTTATTTAAGCTATATAACATTTTTACATAGTTGCTTTTTACCTAATATATTGCTAAAAATACTGTTTTACTATTAGTTAAATCATATATTACATAATATGTTATAATTTGTATAGTTTTAATTAAAGAAGAAGTGAAAATAAATTTTAATTTTATAGTGATTTAGCCTAGTTTTTGCTTAATTTTATTATTCTAAAGATTTACAACACTATTAAAAATTTAATGTATGTGTTTTAGAGCGAGGTGGTATCCTTAAATAATATTTCTAAAAAATATCTATATTGCACAACTTGGGAAGTCACTGTTAAACATTTTCTGTCATTATTAACTTCGTCTTTTTAGGTGCTTTTTTTAAATTTATTCTCTATAGGAACTTAATTCTTACGATAAATTGTTGTAAAATATGGCAAAGAAAACTGTTATAAAAGATATTGTTCAAGATTCAATAGAAACTTCTGCTAAATTTCTGGGTACGATGCTACTTTTTTATACGCCGATTCGCCATCAAGCCCTATGCATGTTGGAACACTCACTATTGTTGAGGGCTCAATAAAATTTGAAGACTTTAAAGACATTGTTGCTTCAAAACTTCATTTAATTCCTAAGTTTAGACAACGGCTTATGAATGTGCCTTTCGATCTCGATTATCCTTATTGGGTAGATGACCCAAATTTCGACATCGACTTGCATTTACATAGAATGAAATTGCCAGATCCTGCAAACTGGAAAACGCTACGTGACATCACCTCATCATTATTTAGCAATACCCTAGATTTACGCCGCCCATTGTGGTCGGTTAGTTTCATAGAGGGTTTAGATGAAATTGCTCAAGTACCAAAAGGATCAATCGCTATTGTTACTAAAGTACATCATGTAATGATCGATGGTAGTTCGGGTGTTGGCATCATGAGCATTTTGTTTGATAAAGATGAAAAAGGGGGTTCTAAAGAAGTCCCTAAGCCAAAACCTTTTGAGCCAGACCCTTTACCAGATGAATTAAGCCTGTTATTAAAGAGTTCTTATAAATTTTTAAAAAATCCATTAAAGATTCCAATTACCATAGGTGAAACTATTTTAGCGCTCGCTAAAAGCAAAGCAAATAATACTTTAAAAAGTAAAAAAGATTTTAACAGGCCTTCTTTTTCAGTTCCTAAAACTATATTTAATGGCATAGTATCACCTAAACGAACTTGGGGTACAGCCATTTTATCTTTTGAACGTATTTATGCTCTTAAAAAAATTATGGGTGTAAGTCTTAATGATGTCATTTTAACTATTTGCGCAGGTGGCATTAGAAAATATTTGCAAGAAAAAGAAAAATTACCTTCTCAACCTTTAGTTGCTAATGTTCCTATTTCTATTCGTTCAGAAAATAGTGAGCAAGAACACAATAACCAAATATCTAACATGCTTGTTAGAATTGCTACACATATAGAAGACCCTATTGAGCGATTAGAATATATTCATGAACAAACGTTGCAAGGAAAGACTCGTCACAAAGCCATGGGTGCAAAAACCTTGTCAAAAATGGCTGATGCGGTACCTTTTGGTTTTGCAAATTTAGCAGCAGGTTTATATAGCAGATATAATATTAAAGAGTTACACAGACCTCCTTTTAATGTTACAATTACGAATGTACCTGGACCCAAAGGCTTATTGTATTTAAAAGGTCATAAAATTGTCTCAATATTTGGATTAACCCCTGTACTCGACAATTTTGGTTTAATTATTGCCGCATTTAGCTATAACGGACAAGTAACCATTACTACAACTTCTGATGCTAAAACGATGCCCGATGCCGATAAATTCTCGCGATACATAAGAGAATCTGCCAACGAATTAGAAAAACTCATACAAAAGAGAGGTAAAAAAGTAGATTCAACTACTATTGTAAAATTTGAGAGCACTACTTTTTTTAACACACTTAAAAAGTACATTAAAAACAATCCTAATATTACAAAAAATTATAAAGGTTTGTATCGATTTGAAGTGACTTCAGGTAAAAACAAGGCATATTGGATGATCGATTTAACAAAAAAAGAAGGTGTTCTAAAAAAACAAAAAGGAGCTAAAGCTACCACAACAGTATGTATAACTGATGAAAACCTACTACATTTATATAAAGGAAAACTACTCTTAGAAGAATTAAAAATTCAGGAAAGAATTAAATTTCAAGGATCTGAAAAACAACAGTTAAAACTGATGCAATTCATATCTCATTTTTTAGCTAGATAATCAATGAATTACAGCACAAATACCTATAAAACTAAAGGTGGTGACTCTATTTTTTACTACAAATGGCCTCATAACACGACTATTCCATTTAAAGGAATTGTACAAATTTCTCATGGCGTAGGAGAACATGCAGGTCGTTACCATCGAATTGCTAAAATTTTACAAGACCACGGGTATGAGGTATATGCTAATGACCATAGGGTTCATGGTAAAACTGCCGAATCTAAAGAACTTATGGGCTTTTATGATGGTGAAAATTATTTTGATGATGCCGTTGAAGATATGCACCAATTAACACAACTTATTAAAAAAGAACATCCTGAAAAGAAAATTGTCTTATTTGGTCACAGTATGGGTTCATTACTAAGTAGAAGATATGTTGTAAAATATGGTGATGATTTACAAGCACTCATATTATCTGGTACAGCAAGCTTTATGAAAGGTTTAGGCTCTGTAGGTTTACTTAGTGCCAAAGTAATTAGTAAATTTAAAGGAAGAGCGAGAAGTAACGGTTTATTAAAATCAGTTTTTTTCTCAGAATTCAATAAAAAATTCAAGCCGAATCGTACCAAGGTAGATTGGATAAGTAGTGACGAAGATCAGGTAGATCTCTTTGAGGCCGATCCTTATAGAATCGAAGATTTTTCGTTGAGTATTTTTTTAGATATCCTGAAAGGGAGTAAAGAAATTAACAAACAATCTACATTTAATGCTACCCCAAAAGAGCTGCCTATATTTATTTTTTCTGGTGATAAAGATCCTGTAGGGGAAATGGGTAAAGGCGTGAAAAAAGTAGCAAAACAATATAAAAAAGCAGGTATACATGATCTCACTTTTAAACTCTACAAAGGTGGGCGACATGAAATGTTGAACGAAGTGAATAAAGAAGAAGTTGAACAAGATGTTCTTAATTGGCTTAATGAAAAAGTAGAAGCCTAAAATTTAGATATGGAAAACAATAAAACCCTATACAGATCATTTACAAGATTAGCAATTCACACTGCCATGAAAGGAGGCGTAGAACTTCAGGATGCTAGAAACATGATTTATAAAAGCTTTAACCACCATCCTTATGCTAAAAAAATTAAAAAATATGCTAAAAAAGTAGATTATGACAAGCATCAAGAACTAGAGCCATTACTGGCTAAAAGTATTGTTGTTTGTGAGGATTTTGGTCCAGATAGAGATTATTTAGCTTTAGTACTTATCTTAGAAAAAGTTACCTCACAAAGTATGCGAACTAGGGAGGTTAAAGAAGATAAAGTACAAATTGTTGATTTTATCGTTAAACGATTTAGAGCAGAAATTAGCCGTATCAATAAAAAGATTGATGCTCCGCCTGCTTTTAATGCATTGCTTGAAACCGTAGGCTTGCTAGAGTGGTCATCAATCTTCTATATCTATCCTTTTATCCCGAAACGTAGAAAGGGAAAAGGAAAGCCAGTATTGATAATGCCTCCATATCTAGGAAACGACTTTTCTACCCGTTTTGTACGAAAATATCTAACGTCTCTAGGGTTTAAAACCTATAAATGGGAATTAGGTGTAAACATGATTAACTCTAAATGCATACCTAAACTTACGGAGCGCCTCGATGAAATTTATGCCATTCATAAAGAAAAAGTGAGTTTGGTTGGCTGGAGCGGCGGCGGTATGCTAGCTAAAATAATTGCGAATAGACATCCTGATAAAGTAGCGCAATTGATTACTATTGGTTCACCTGTTTGGGGTGTGAAAGACATGAATACTCCTATGGTTAGAATGTTAGAATTTTTACGAGGTAAAACTTTAAAGGAGCGAAATGAAAAATTCCTAAATGAAATAGAAGCCATTCCTAAAGTGCCAATTACATGCATATTCACAAAAACTGACGGCTTACTGCCTTGGAAGCATTGCCAAGAGGCAGAAACACTACGAGCAGACATCAAAAATATTGAAGTATTTGGTAGTCATATTGGTATGGGTGCTAATGCCTCTGTATTGTTTACTGTAGCACATGCTTTAGGTGATAATTTAAAACTAGAAGCATTTGAAAGTAATTTTGCCCATCAAATAGAAAACATGTTCTTCCCTATGTTTTGGAAACAAAAAAGAACTGACATCATAAAAGCACTACTTTTTAAGTCGTAAATTTACTGATTATGCAACTAGAAGAAATCATCGACCATCCTAAATTTCAAGAAAAACTTGAGCAAATTGCAAGTGAGCAAAAATTAGACCTTGCCGAAGTACAAAAGGAAGGAGCCATTTGTATAAGAGAATTATATGCTGAGCAAAATCCTATAGCAAATATAGTATCTGCTAAAGGGTTTCAATATATGATTTCTAGAGCTTATGAAGATAAAATTGATGTTGACCCACAAGAAATTAAAAAATTAATGAAGTTAATGCGACAAAATTCTGTCGCTTTTATATTAACACATAAAACCTATTTAGACACTGCCGTTTTAATTAACACGTTGGCGCGTTATGGAATGCCAATACCCTACGCCTTTGGTGGAATCAATTTAGCCATGCCTGGAATAAAACAGTTAGGCAAAAGTTCGGGATTGATATTTATACGTCGAAGTTTTAAAGAAAATAAAGTCTATAAAGCAGCACTTAGACATTATATTTCGACACTTATTGACAATGGTGATCATCTAACCTGGAACATAGAAGGCACACGTTCAAGAACAGGTAAAATTGTCTATCCGCAAATGGGTATTTTAAAATACATCATGGAAGGAGAACGTCAAAGTTCTCGAAATATTAAATACGTTCCTGTGTCTATTGTGTATGACCTCATACCCGATGTTAAAGAAATAACCGAAGAAGGGAAAGGAAAAGGGAAAAAAGGTGAGAGTCTAGAAACATTTGTAAATTACATTAAAAAACTAGGGCATAAACATGGTAGAGCCGCCATAAGGTTTGGAGAACCTGTAGATGTTAGCGATCATCATAATGCTGTTATTCCAGATTTAGAAGAAGATAGTTATTCTGACAAAAACACGCTGCCTCGTTTTGCTTTTGAACTAATTCACAAAGCAAATATGATTATGCCAGTTACGACCGTTTCATTGGTGTCTAATGTATTGCTCAACAATTTTGCTTTAACAAAAAAAGAAATAGAGTTTAACGTGATTAAACTCATGAATTACATAGGCTATCGAAAAGAAGATGTGCTTATAGATCGCGGTAATAGTATCGCGGTTACTGTACAAAGAGCATTGAATCTACTGCTTAGTGCAGGTATCATTCAAAAAAGTAAGGCTGGCTTAAAAGTTCAGTATAGCCTGTCTTCTAGCGAGTACTTATCAGCGACTTATTATGCGAATATGGCATCGGGTCATTTATACCATCGTGCCTTTATAGAAATGGCATTGGTAAAAATAAAAGATGATACTTCTAATCAAAGAATTTTACATTTTTGGGAAGAAATAATGCGCTTACGTAACTTATTTAAATTCGAATTTTTCTATACTAATAAACCACAGTTTAGTAGTGAAATTGAAGCTGAATTAGAGTTGTTCGATGAGAATTGGCGGGCCATTGTCGCAAATCCTAAAGGTGATATTACTGAGTTATTAGCAAAACAAGAATTATTTGTGTCTAAAGCACTTTTAATCATTTATTTAGAAGCCACCAAAGTTGTGTGCCATACACTCAAAAGTTGGGATTTAGAAGATGACTTTTCTGATGAGGAATTTATTGAATTATGCTTATTTAAGGGTAAGGAATTACACTGGCAAACACGCATCAGTCGTTTAGATAGTGTTTCAAAACCTTTTTTAGTAAGTGCATTACGTCTTGCAAAAAACAGCAAACTTACTCCTATAAATAACGAAATAGATTATGACCAAATAGATCATTTAATGGCTTTATTAGATGATTTAACAATCAGGTTAAATTTCTTACAACAATTGGAGATTTCTGCCAGTAATAAGCCCAAAAAAGAAACTGTTATTGTAGAAACAGAACTAGTTCCTGGTTCAGACTTGAACATAATTTCTGAAGAAGTACTCAAACAAGAAGAAGATGGTTCTCATATTGCTGCATTTTTTGATCTTGACAGAACGCTTATAGATGATTTTTCGGCAAAAAAGTTTTTTCAATCTAGATTACTAAGCGGAAAGTCGAGTGCAAAAGAACTACTTTCTCAATTTGCGACAGTAGTGGCATATGCTGCCGGAAATCGAGATTTTGAAATGCTAACTAAAATATCTGCTTTAGGTATTAAGGGTGTTAAAGAAGCTGACTTCTTTGAACTTGGAGAACAAGTATATATAGATCATCTTGCTAATACTATTTATCCCGAATCGAGAATCCTAATTGCCTCACATTTAGAAAAAGGACATAAAGTTGTGATTGTTTCGGCTGCTACTGTCTATCAAATTAAACCAATTGCTAAAGAATTAGGCGTTAAAGATATTTTTTGCACTGAAATGGAAGTGCAAAAAGGACGATTTACAGGCACCATCAAAGAAATGTGTTGGGGAGAAGGGAAAGCTAACGCCGCTAGAAAATTTGCAAAAGCGAATGAAATTGATCTATCTAAAAGTTTCTTTTATACTGATAGTTTCGAAGATTATCCTCTATTAGAAATTGTTGGTAAGCCACATGCTACAAATCCAGATAATAAACTTTCGCAAGTAGCATTCGAAAACAACTGGCCTATTTTACGCTTTGAAGATACCGAAGAAAAACCCGTAGTAAAAGGGTTTAGAACTTTAATGGCCGGTGCCTCGATATACCCTTCGGCATTAAAAGGTTTAGCGAAAGGCATACTAACAATGTCTCGACAAGAAGGAGCTAATGCTACTTTTGCTAGTATCGGTGACTTAGGTACTAAAATAGCTGGCTTAGATATTAATATAAAAGGCAAACATAATTTAGAAGATTTTAGACCTGCTGTTTTTTGTTTCAATCACCAAAGCTCTGCCGACTTTTTTATCATAATGAAACTACTCCGTAAGGACATTACGGGGGTCGCTAAAAAAGAATTAGAGTATTCACCTATTGGTCCTATATTTAAAGCATTAGGAGCAGTTTTTATAGATAGGTCTGATAAGAAAAAAGCGATCGAAGGAATGAAACCTGCTGTAGAAGCATTAAAAAATGGAATTTCGGTAGCAATTGCACCGGAAGGTACACGAAGTGGCAGTAAAACGTTAGGAAAGTTTAAAAAAGGAGCCTTTCATTTAGCAATACAAGGTGGCGTACCTATTATTCCTATAGTGATTAAAAATGCCTACATGGCAATGCCAAAAGGGAGTAAATTTTTTAAACCTACACATATTGAAGTGGTAGTTTTAGATCCTGTTGATACCTCTGAATGGAAACGAAAAAAAGTCGACACGTACGTGGAAGAGGTTAGGAATCTATTTTTACAAGAATTAGAAAGTTAATTAATAATAGTATGAAATTAAAAGTTGGATTGCTTGGTGGAGGTTCATGGGGAACAACGGTAGCCTCATTAACTGCAAAAAATAGTTCTGTGATATTATGGGCACGGAATCCTAAAACGGTTACCGAAATTAATGAGCATAATACAAATCAAAAGTATTTGCCAGATGCGCATCTTCATAAAAATTTAAGAGCCTCAAACTCTATTCAAGAAACGGTAAAAGATGCTGATGTTATTGTAATGGGCATTCCTTCGCAAAATTTTAGACAAGTTCTAAAAGAAGCAAAGCCTTTTATAAGACCTTGGGTGCCCATTGTAAGCCTAGCAAAAGGGTTAGAAATGGGAACAAAAATGAGAATGACAGAAATTATTGAAGAAGAAATGCCTGGTCACCCAGCTGGTGTTCTAACGGGTCCTAATCTTGCTAAAGAAATACATTTTGGGAAAGCCGCAGCAGCCGTTATTGCTATGGTAGATGACACCATTGCTAAGCGATTGCAGTCAGTATTTAGTTCTGGTTTATTTAGAGTATATACCAATAATGATGTTATTGGCTGTGAGCTTGGAGGTGCTTTAAAAAATATTATGGCAATAGCTTCGGGCATGGGCGATGGCGCCAATGCTGGCGATAATACAAGAGCTGCTGTTATTACAAGAGGTTTATCAGAATTAACCAGATTAGGCGTCGCCATGGGCGGAAAAAGTGTAACTTTTTCGGGACTGGCAGGTATGGGTGATTTGGTAGCAACTTGTTCAAGTTCTAAAAGTAGAAATCATCATGTAGGCTATCAACTTGGTCGAGGAAAAAGTTTAGATCAAATTATTGAAGAAATGTCTGAAGTAGCTGAGGGTGTGAAAACTGCCAAAGTAGTCATGGAGCTTTCTAAAGATTATAATGTTGATATGCCTCTTTCTACCGAAGTTTATAAAGTTCTTTATGAAGGAAATACAGTAAATGATGCCTTTAAAGGCTTGCTGAAACGTGAAGTTGGTTCGGAAGGCGAACCTGGATAATAATAAAAGATTAATTATATAAAATCTCAAAGTCATGAGTAAAAAACGAGATGAAACTGCTTCATTTATGGTTCGGTTTAACCAAAAGATTTTTGAAGAAGATGGAGAATCTAAGGTACAATGGCGTGGGAAAATATCGCATGTTCAAGGAGGAGAAGAGCAAAATTTCTCTGATTTTAACGATGCTCTCTTGTTCATGCAAGACAGATTAGCAAATCTCACCAAAGAAGCTACAAAAGATAAAACTACAGAACAACAAGAAGGTATTCTTCAAAAAAGTTTATACATGTGGAAGACCATGAAAGAGGTTGGTCCCAAAGTATTGATGGAAACTATTAAAGATCCTAAAAAACAACTCTCACATATTCAAGATCAAATACAAGATCAAATTAGTAATATTAGCGAAGAAATTGGTGAAAAAGTTCATATCGATGAATGGCGAAATGCTTCAAGATCCGATTTTAAAAAAGTGAAAAAATCAATCAGTGAGCTTTCAAGTGAAATCAAAAAACTTTCTGACAAAATTGATAGCATTCGTAAAAAGAAATAATTTTTTACATGGCTGAATTACCCAACAAACTGCAACATCTAATTTCCTTTCAAGAGAATGCACCAATACGCATTCAAACATTGGGGCAGTTTACTGTTTGGCGTAATGGGGAAAAAATTGATGCTAAAGAATGGGGAAGAGATAAAACAGTACAGTTATTACAATATTTAATCTCAAACCGCCAACGAAATGCCCTCCATAAAGAAAAAATAATGGATCATCTTTGGGAAGAAGGTGATGATCGTGATTTTAAAGTAGCTATGCATGGCATCAATAAGGCTTTAGAGCCCGATAGACCTTCGCGAACTGAACCCACTTATATAGGTAGACAAGGTGTAAGTTATCAACTAAATTTAGATAAAATTTGGATTGACACTGAAGCATTAGAAAACTATATCATAATTGGAAATGGATCATTTAGTAACGATATAGCTACTGCAAAAAAAGCGTATCAATTAGCTATAGAAATCTATCAAGGTGTCTATCTACCAAATCGAATTTATGAAGATTGGTCTTCAGAAGAACGTGAAAAAGTACAGCTTCTCATATTAAGCGCTTATATTACCTTAGCGGAACTCTTGTTAGAAGAAAATCCTCTAGAAAGCATTCGATTATCTCAAAAAGCATTGTCTATAGACCCAACTTGGGAAGATGCTTATCGACTACAAATGCAGGCTTATCTTGCAAAAGGCAATAGACCACAAGCCATTAAAACTTATCAAAATTGTGTAAATGTTTTAGATGAAGAATTTGGTATTGATCCACTTCCTGAAACTAAAAAGCTCATCCGAGAAATCGAAGAAATTAGCTAAATAATCTTCCTCTTTATTCTTTGTAACTCATCTGTAACTGCCATGTAATATGTTTGCATCATAATTAACAGTAAAAAAGAAATAAATAACAATAAAACATACTAAATTATGGCAATTAAAAATAACAAAACAGTTACTAAAGTATTTAACAAAACAGTTGAAACAGTAAAAACTACAGCAACAAAAGCAAATGATTTCGCATTAAAATCTACAGAGAAAGTAGTTGTTGAAACATTAAATGTTGCTGGTCAATGGCAAGGTGTTACTGCTAAAGCGGTAAAAGGTGGTTTAAAATTAGCTGCAACGCAACAAGACATCATGTTTGATACATTAGAAGCTGCTAAAGGTCATGCGATCAAAGGTTTTAAAAGATCTAAAGCATTATTTACAAAATAAGAAATAGAAAATTTCAATGATAAGCCAAGTTTCATTTTTGATTCTTGGCTTTTTTTATGTAGTTGTTTTAAATAAAAATAACTCATAATCATCATTGTAACTCATTTGTAACTCCATCATATTACATTTGTATCATAAATATTAAATAAACATATAAACTATATATTATGGCTAAGAAATCTAAAAAAGAAAACAAATTGAAAAAAGCAAAAGCTATCATTAAAAAAATAAATAACGATTTAATTGATGCTTCTTTTAATGCTATAGAAACTACAGTTAAGACTGGAGAAAAATGGCAAAAATTAACGACTAAATTGATTAAAAAAGCAGAGCCTTTATCAAAACACCAAATAAATATGTTTGTGGATACTGCCGAAAATATTAAAGGTCAATTAGAAACTAGTACAGAACGCTTAAAAGATTTGATTGGTTACGACCCAAAGATGATCGAAAAAGCTAAAAAAATGGTTGCTAAAAATCCGTTGGCAAAAAAAGCTGATAATGTAGCAACAAAGCTTAAAAAAGAAGTAGAAGAGAATCCTTTAGTAAAAAAGGCTGAAAAAATGACAGCTAAACTAAAGAAACAAATCTCTGAAACTATAGAAGATGTAAAAGAAAAAGTAGAAGATTACACTGAAGGCGCTAAAAAAGGAGCTCCTAAGAAAAAGAAAACTACTAAAAAAGCTGTAGCTAAAAAAGTAACAGAAAAGAAGCCTGTAGCTAAAAAACCTACACCAAAAAAAGTTGTTGAAAAAAAACCAATGACTAAGGCTGCTCCAATAAAAAAAGCAACTTCTAAAGATGATATAAAAGAGATTAAAGGTATTGGTCCTAAAATGGAAACTGTATTAAATGCAGCAGGAATTACATCTTTCGAAGATTTGGCTAAAACAACTATTGAAGGCTTAGAAAAAATACTTACAGATGCTGGTATGAATTCAAGAATGTATGATCTATCTACTTGGGCAGATCAAGCAAAAGCTACTAAATAAACATCATTTAAAACCATATTAAAATGAGTACTAAAAAATCGAAAATAGCAGAAGTTAAAAAAAAGTTTAACGCTGTAGTAGACACAACAAAAAACTCAGTAAAAAAAGTAAACGAATATGCATTACATACAACTGAGGATGTTATTAATGAAACGTTAACTATCACTGAGCAGTGGCAAAAAGTTTCTATAAAAGCAATTAAAGAAGGTTTTAAATTAGCATCTAAGCAACAAGATATCGTTTTTGACGGTTTGGATATATTTAAAGCTCAATTAACGCAGGGTAAAAAAAGATTTACAAAGCTTTTCGCTTAATTTTTATTACCACTTATCATATTAAACCAAGCTGTATTTAAATATAGCTTGGTTTTTCTTTTGATAAAATTTTAAGCGGGAAAAAAGATGACCCCACTAGAAGAGTCTTTTTTAGCCCCTGTAACAGAGCATAAAACATTCACCTTGCTTTCGGCTCTTAAGACTCCCATGAAGGCGAAAACTAATGCCTCTTTAAACTCTATAAGTATCTTATCGGATATTATTATTTTTACAGAATCTCCTAATTTTTCTTGCAAGGTTTTCATTAAAAAAGTATTCAAAACTCCGCCACCTGTAACTAGTATTGAACTTTCTTTTTTAGTAGTGTATTTATGAATTTCAATTACTAGTTGATCGCAAATATGATGAATAGACGTGTGTAATAAATTTTCAATACTATCATTCGTGTTTTTTAAAATAGGAACTACCTCTTTTAAAAACCACTCATAACCTGTAGATTTAGGAAAAGGTAACTTATAATATGCCAGAGCATTCAAAGCTGCTAACATTTCTTGATTTTTAGTTCCTTTGCTTGCTATCTCACCTCCATTATCATATGACAAATCAATTTTTTGAGTACTATAATTCAAAATCATATTAGCCAAGCCAATATCATATGCTATTCTTTTTCCTTGATATTCAAATGAAATATTACTAATCCCACCTAAATTCAGACAAAAATCATATTGTTTGAATAATAATTCATCACCTATGGGAACTAAAGGTGCTCCTTGTCCACCAAGGGCGACATCATTCGTTCTAAAATCACAGACTACTTTGCAATTACTTGTATTTGCCAAATGTTGCCCCGAACCTATTTGATAGGTGAATCCTTTGTCTGGTTGGTGATGCACAGTATGACCATGGCTGGAAATAAAATCTACTTCAAGACTGTGTTCGTCTATAAAATTTTTAGCTTGTTTTCCTAGCCAAGCGCCATAGGTATTATTGAATTCTAACAAGTCAGTAGCAGATAAAAGAATAGCATTTTTTAGCATTAATAGCATTTCCTCATCATAAGAAACACTTTTAGTTTGCTGAATATTAAAAAACCATTGCTTATTTTCTTCCCAAATATGGCAATATGCTATGTCTAATCCGTCAAGGGAAGTGCCAGACATTAAACCGATAACTTTGTATGTATTCATTTAAACACAAATCTATTAAAATTTAATTTGGTTTTACACTTTTATAGAACAACCTATGGCTCTTGTAAAATTCACTTTCACTGGCATACCAGCTAGAAGAGCATCAACTGCATTTTCGACGTATTTTACTTTCACTGCGCTTGCATTACGTGAGCTATCGTCAATTCCCCCAATATACTCTACTTTCAAACCTTCTTTCGTTTTTTGTAAAATATAAGCATGTGGAGTAGCTGAAGCTCCATATTGTGGGAATATTTTTTGCCCTTCATCAAAAACATACGGAAATGTAAATCCTTTTTCCTTCGCTCTTACTTTCATCAATTCATAACTATCTCCAGGCTGTACCGTCGGATTATTAGGGTTGATAGCAATTACTGGATATCCTAAATTTTTGTATTTTTTATCTAGTGCCAGTATTCTATCTTCATTTCGAACTGATACCGGACACGTATTGCATGTGAAAATGACGATGAACCCTTTGGCTTCTTTATAATCGGCCATGGACACCATCTTTCCATCAATATTTTTTAAACTAAAATCAGTAGCAATATCCCCAACTTTATAACCATCTTTTGTTATACTAGAGGTGTTATTAGCTGTGAATGCTGATGCAATAACCAAAACGAACGCTAGTACTATTACATGTGTTTTCTTCATAATATTAAATTTTAGTGAATTTTTCTACTTCTCTAAGCAAGCTTTCTTTGGTAAATGATTGCTCATAGAAAGCTCTTTTTTCTTTATTGTATATTAATGTTGCTGGCAATGCACCAGACCAAGTTGAATCGATTGCTCGTATCCATTCATTTTCATTAGGGTCATCTAATAAAATAACTTGAGGTGTCACATTTTTCTTTTTTATAAACGGAATTAATTGTGTTTCTAATTTGTCTGGAAAATCTAAGCTTACCAAAATAACCTCAACATCTTTATTTGTATCATGTAATTCTTGAAAATAGGGTAATTCTTTAATACATGGTCCACACCAAGTAGCCCAAAAATTAATAATATATGTTTTTTCGGGATTAGCCTCATTTAATAGTGGTGCTAACTCACTATAATTATAGACTTCTATAACGTCGTTCTCTGGTGCTTTCTCAATAGTAGCTGGTGTTTTTTTACATGAAAACACTACAAAAAACAAGACTACAAAGATTATATTTCTAATCATATATGTAATAGATACTACACAAAAGTATGGAATCAATATTATTTTTTACTTCAAAGTGTTTTATTTATAATAACTTTAACTTTATGCTAAATAATTCATTATCAATTAAAGAGTAATACTATTTCTTAGTATTTTTACGTTGTTATAATAGTAAGTCCCTAAAAAAATTACAAATGAAAAAAATTATTATTCTATTATTATTGATTCCTATAGGAATGTATAGTCAAACTGAAGAAGTTACTAAAGTAATTGATTCTGTAAAAAAAGAGGTAAAAAAACCAATAACAGCCAAACAGGCAGCTATGGATGCTGTGGGTGCTGCGACTGCTGTCAAAGCATCAGAAAAAAAAGAACAAAACATTGTTCGCGAACCTGTTTGTATTAGTGGTAACTGTGAAAACGGAGAAGGAACCATGAATTATACCAGTGGTACCTATGTTGGTACTTGGAAAGATAAATTAAGACATGGGAATGGTACTTATAAATGGACCAACGGTGATGTTTATAAAGGTAATTGGGAAAACGATAAACGTCAAGGTCAAGGAGAATATCTATGGAGTGATGGTTCTAAGTATAAAGGAAATTATAGACATGGTATTAGAAGCGGTTACGGTATCTATTATTATACCAATGGCAGCATGTATGAAGGCACATGGCAAAACAATTTAAAACATGGTATTGCTAATTTCTATTATTTAGAAAGTGTAAATATTGGCGGTCGATATATTAATAATGAATATGTTGGTGGTACTGGTATCAACCAAGAATCTTACCAGTATAAACCTAAGAACTAACCTGTAAGGTACTAAAAAAGAATACGTCTAAGATAGCGGAGATTCTATAGAATTTCCCTTTTTCATAGCAATTCCCATTCTTAATTGATCAATTAAGAATGGGTTTTTTAGTTTATGCTAATGCCTGTTTAATATCAGCTAGTAAATCTTCTATATCTTCAATACCCACACTTAAACGGATTAAAGAGTTAGTAATTCCTATTTTTTCTCTTTCCTTAGCGGGAATTGAAGCATGAGTCATCGTAATAGGGTGGTTTACTAAACTTTCTACTCCACCAAGGGATTCTGCCAATGTAAATACGTTAAAGCTCTCTAAAATTTTAAATGCGGCCGCTTCGCTTTCCTCTTTTAATTTGAAAGATACCATGCCGCCAAAATCTTTCATTTGCTTTTTAGCTACTTTATGGCTTTTATCACTTTCTAAACCTGGGTAAAATACTTCTGAAACTTTAGGATGTGTTTCTAAGTATTTTGCAATTGCCATTCCGTTTTCACAATGACGTTGCATACGGATATGCAATGTTTTGATTCCGCGTAATGCCAAAAAACTGTCTTGAGGACCTGCAACAGCGCCGCCAGCAAACTGAATAAAATGCAATTCTTCGGCTAATTTTTGATCTTTTACCATTAAGGCACCCATCACTAAATCGGAATGACCACCTAAATATTTTGTAGCTGAGTGCATCACAATATCTGCTCCTAAATCTAACGGAAGCTGTAAATAAGGCGTTGCAAATGTATTATCTACTGCTACCAAAATGTCTTTGTTTTTCGCTTTAGTTAAAGTAGCTATTTCTTTAATGTCGGCAATCTTCATTAACGGATTTGTTGGTGTTTCAATCCATATCAATTTGGTGTTTTTATTAATTAGCTCTTCTACATTCGATGATTCTTCCATATTTACGAAATGGAATTTCAATCCGTACTTCTCGAACATCCTTGTAAACATTCTATAAGTACCTCCGTATAGGTCGTCATTAGCTATAATTTCGTCACCAGGATTTAACATTTTCAACACACAATCGATAGCTGATAGACCCGATGAAAATGCAAAACCATGTGTGCCATTTTCGATGGCTGCAAAATTGTTTTCTAATGCTGTTCTTGTAGGGTTCGCCGCACGAGAATACTCATAGCCTTTGTGTTTACCTGGGCTACTCTGCGCATACGTTGATGTTTGATATATTGGTGGCATTACTGCTCCTGTAGCTGGGTCATGTTCTTGCCCGCCATGTATTGTTTTTGTATTGAATTTCACTTTCTTAAATTTTTGATATCAGTCCGCTAAAATACTATAAACTTACAAGTAATTTTATGCGAATTTCTTAATTAATTTTCCAACTGTTAAACCTTGTACTATTATAGAAAATACAACAACTATATAGGTTATAACTAAAAATAAATCACGCTCCATTAATGGCGTTAAACTTAATGCCAAGGCAATCGAAATTCCTCCACGTAGGCCTCCCCAAGTCATGATTAAATTTGTTTTTGGCACAAAGTCTAATTTTTTAGCATAGAGTTTTATTGGTAATAGCAATGATATGTATCTGGCAACTAATAATACTGGGATAATTATAAAGCCCGCAACAATGTAGTCTGCTTTAAAGGTAAGCACCAGTATTTCCATACCTATCATTACAAATAGAACCGTATTTAAAAGTACATCTATAAGTTCCCAAAACTTATCTACATACTGTTCGGTAATTTCACTCATTGAATTTTCTCGTACCTTATCATTCCCTACAATCAGACCTGCTGTCACCATTGCTAAAGGTGCCGATAAATGAAATTGTTGTGCTAACATAGTACCACCCATCACGGCTGCTAGTGTAATAATAACTTCAATATCATAATCATCTATACTCTTCATTAAACGGTAGGTAACCCAACCAATGGCAAGTCCTAAAGCAATTCCGCCAAGCACTTCAACCAAAAACATTTCGGCAATATGCACCACGGAAATTTCAGTACCTCCTTGCGCAATTTGATAAATGGTTAAAAAGATAACTACACCTACGCCATCATTAAATAGTGATTCACCTACTATTTTTGTTTCGAGTTTTTTGGGTGCCCCAACTTGTTTCATGATTCCTAAAACCGCTATTGGGTCTGTAGGTGAAATTAACGCTCCGAATAATAAACAATAGATAAAATCTACATGTAACCCTATTAATTGTAGTACATAATACACGAATATGCCTGCTAAAAAAGTAGAAACAAATGTACCCAACGTAGCAAAAATTAAAATAGGTTTTCGCTGTATTTTTAGTTGCTGAAAATTAGTATGTAAAGCCCCTGCAAAGAGTAAAAAACTTAGCATTACATCAAGTAAAACGGTTTTAAAATCTATTTGAGTAATAAGCTCTCTTTCTTTTTCTAATAAGGTGTCGTCGAAATAACTCAATGCAAAAACAACTAATGTAAATACAATAGTAATGACCATTAAACCAATGGTGTCTGGCAACTTAATGAACTTTACATTGATATATCCAAAAACAGCAGAAAGCACTATCAATATGGTGGCAATTGCAAAATAATCCATAATTCTAAACGAATTTTATTAATGATAAAATAATACCTAAATGAATCCCTTCATGGAAACTATTGAACTCAAATGCTTCATTTATGTTATTTAATGTAACATTAACACTTGTTGGATAGGGTTCGTAATTATTAAAAATTTTAGCATTATAGTCTTCCTCAAAGGTATTTGGTAATGCTACTAATTGTTCTTTTATAGTGTCTAATTCATCTTGGGTAATATCTCTACATGGCGCTGTGCCTTTTTGAAAGGTTTCAACCATTTCTTCTGTAACTAAAATATTTAATCCAGCTAATTTATAACATAACAATTGTTGTGTTACTACTAAGTGAGCCACATTCCAAGCTATATTATTATTAAAACCATTTGGTATTTTATTGAGTTGTGCCAGTGTTAAATTCTCTATTATTTTAAGAATTAAAAGCCTGCTAGCTCTTATAATTTCAAACTGTTTTTCCATGAATTGTAATTTCGCATAAAAGTATTGTTTTTTCTATTCAATTCTTCCTACTTTTAAACCTCAATTTAATTAGAGCGTTGTTGAGTGAAGTTCAGCACATGAAAATTAAGCTTCAATGAAAAAAATATACTACTTAAAAACTTGTGATACGTGCAAACGCATTTTAAAGGAAATTAATCTTGATGGATTTGAATTACAAGAAATAAAGACACAACCAATTACCGTAAAACAGTTAGAAGAAATACATGTCTTAGCAGGAAGCTATGAGGCATTATTTAGCCGAAGATCTAAAAAATATGCGGCGATGGATTTAAAAAACCAAGTGTTGACCGAACAAGACTACAAACAACTTATCTTAGAAGAGTACACTTTTTTAAAGCGTCCTGTAGTCATAATTGATACTCAAGTATTTATTGGCAATGCGAAAAAAAATGTCAACGCTTTAGTTGCTTTTTTAAGCTAGTTTCGTTGCTTTTCTAACCAACTTTTCGTTCTTAATTCTGCATTTTTTTGAATATCTTTCCAAAATAAATTCACATCTCCTACATGGTAATTTTTCTTGAACATAAGAAAGATTCTTAACGGAAAACGAGGTAAAGTTGTCCAAACCATTCCATCAACAACTTCTAATTTCAACGCTTTATCGTAGATTTTATCATTACTAAATAAAAATCCTTTATGCGCTGCTCTTTTGGTTAGTTTAGTATCATCCCAAGTAATTGGATTTGTACTAACCTTACCCTTATACCAATTTTCATATTTTTTAGGAAATTTATTCTTTTTGTAAGTGTTCCAGGAAACAAAACCACCAGTTTCATTTGGGGTTGACATTTCATGAATTGTTTTAAATTCATCTTTTTTCGTTCCTATTCCAATAAGGTAAGCAGCAACTAACTGCTTTTGCAGCGGTTTGTTATCAAAAAATTCTTTCAGTAATAAGGTAGTGTGTGTTGTGCCTTGACTATGACTCGCTAAAATGATTGGCTTACCATTATTATATTTTTCTAAATAAGTTTTAAATGCTGCTTTAATATCGGTATACGCTAGTTTTAATGCTTCTTCACCTCCTCTGTTTAGCATTCGATACGAACGTATATGTGCTTGTCTGTAATAGGGCACATATATAGTACCCGAAGTTGCCCAAGCCGAAGCTTGAAAATGTACCGCTTTATTTAGAACCATATCGTTTTGCAAAATATCATCAGCGGCAACATTCCAACGGATATCTTTTTTACCACTAATCAATGTTGGGTACACGTAAAAAACATCAGCTTCAAGAATGCTGTTACCAGCTACTTCTTTGAGTTTTTCAGTATATTTAGACGGCAAAACAGCCCAATTTTTTTCTTCTTGATAATTTGGACGAAGTGGCACTTTACTTTCTTCGAAAGTCTCGGTAAGATAACTCGATCTACAACTTACAACTATTCCTAAAAGACAAATTAAAACTATCTTAAAAAGATAATAACTCCTTTTTTTCATTAGCTATTAAATCTCTTTTTTCTTAGCGTATAACATAGGGTTTAAACTATCATCATTATACATCTTCATTTGTTTGTATACTTTCATATACTTGTTACCTCTAGAAATATCTTGTAATAAATCATCGATAGCCTCACTCAAATCTTTACGTTGCTCTAGTAAAGTATTTAATTTTTCCTTGCACTTTTTTCTATGTTTTTCAGAAGCACTTTCTCTATTAGCTTCTTCTGTCATATGGTAAATTTTCAAAGCTAAAATAGAAAGTCTATCAATTGCCCAGGCCGGACTTTCAGTATTGATGGAAGCATCACTTTTAACTTCAACTTTTTTATATTTATCTAAAAAATAACCATCAACGTACTCAACCATATCTGTACGGTCTTGGTTTGAAGCATCAATTTTACGTTTTAGAGTTAAGGCTTCAACTGGATTGATATCCGGCAAACGGATTATGTCTTCATAATGCCATTGTACCGTATCTATCCAACATTTTCTATATAATAAATGTTCTAATTCTGCTTTATTATATGGGTTATCAAATGGCTGGTCAACAGCATCTATAACGTGAAATTTATTAATTACTTTATCAAATAATGTATTGTATTCTTGAGCTTTCATGTTAATGTACTTAGGGGTTTAAAATTTACGTTCAATCAACAACATTAAACGTTCTTCATAGGCGTCTTTACCTTGCCAATTGTATTCTGGTTTTACTTTTGTAAGAATAAAATCCTTGGCTTCTTTTTCGGTATTAAATGTATTTAATTGTGATAACACACGATTAAAATCAGCTTGACTGAAATTAAATAAATGGTTTACAAAAGCAATTCTATCATTTAAACCTACCTTAATGGTATCATTTAATAATTTATCATTAAGGGTTTTCTTTTCTTTTTTAAACGTTTCATCATCATCGAACAATGTCGATGTTTTATCAGCCGAAATAGCATCTCTAAATTCTTCTTTAGAACTAATTTGATTCGATTTTAAACTCCCAATATCTATCCTAACGGAATCAAATTTGGGTTCGAACATTGTTTCATGGCTCTCGGGCTTCTCCTCTATTTTAGGTTTTTCTTCTTTTCTAAACAAAGATTTCTCACTATTACTCTTAGATTTTTTAGCTTCAATCAGCTCATTAGCTTTTTCAATTTTTTTTAGCAATTCTTCTTTACTAATCTCAATATTAGAGGTAAGTATATGTTCATCTACAAAAACTAGTACTGCTAACCTCTCATAAAGCTCTCGTGCTTTATCTCGCAAAGCAGTTACTTCATCTTTATTTTTCATTTGTAAAATCCGATGTGCAAGACTTACGAGTTCTGCTTCTAACTTTTTGTGCATAAATAGATGTCTTTAATTATAAAAGGAGTACTATTTTTAATAAATTTGTTTTTTATCAAAATCTTTGTTAATCTAACAACGCCGAAAATTACAAAATGTTTCTTGAAAATACAGTAAATCACGCAGAACAATTCGGTTGGATAGAAGTAATATGTGGCTCTATGTTTTCCGGTAAAACTGAAGAACTCATAAGAAGGTTGAAGCGCGCGCAGTTTGCGAAGCAAAAAGTAGAAATTTTTAAACCTACAGTAGATGTGCGCTATGACGAAGAAAAAGTTGTCTCTCATGATGCTAATGAAATTCGTTCTACACCTGTCCCTGCGGCCGCAAATATTCGCATTCTAGCCAACGATGTTCAGGTAGTAGGCATTGACGAGGCACAATTTTTTGACGATGAAATTATATCGGTTTGTAATGATTTAGCCAATAGAGGCGTGCGTGTCATCGTTGCTGGTTTAGATATGGACTTTAAAGGCAATCCGTTTGGTCCAATGCCAGCACTCATGGCTACCGCTGAATACGTAACCAAAGTACACGCCGTTTGTACAAAGACGGGAAATTTAGCACATTATAGTCATAGAAAAGTGAAGAATGATAACGTCGTTTTTTTAGGGGAAACCCAAGAATATGAGCCGTTGAGCAGGGCAGCTTATTATAAGGAGCGCTTACAAGAAAAAATTCAAAAAATGGAAGTGAAAGATGTAGAAGAAATTCGTTCTAAAAAAGAATAATATGCCTCAAGCACAAGAAACTATTCTAGAAATAGATCTAGATGCGCTACAGCATAATTTTGAATTCATAAAATCAAAACTACATCATAATACCAAAGTTTTAGCCGTAGTAAAAGCTTTTGGGTATGGAAGTGACGCCTCTATTATTGCCAAACATTTAGAACATTTAAAAGTAGATTATTTTGCCGTTGCTTATGTGCATGAAGGTGTCGCTTTAAGAGATGCAGGTATTATGAGTCCTATTTTGGTGCTGCATCCTCAAATCGTAAACTTTGAAACCTTAATTGACCGTTGTTTAGAGCCAAATCTATACAACGCTAGAGTTTTGAACGCTTTTATTGCTGTTGCGGAAGAAAAAAAACAACCCAATTATCCTGTTCATATAAAATTTAATACTGGTTTGAACCGACTTGGTTTTTGCGAAAATGATGTTGATTATATCATTGAAAAACTTTTAAATGCTTCGCAAGTAAAAGTGAAATCATTGTTTTCACATTTGGCAGCATCCGAAGATTTGAATGAAACAGCATTCACTTTAGGTCAAATCGAATCATTTAAGAAAATAGCTACAGCATTTCAACAAAAATTAGGCTACAAACCACTACTACATCAATTAAATACATCGGGTATTTTAAATTATGCCGAAGAGGCTCAATTTGATATGGTTCGCGCTGGTATTGGTCTGTACGGGTTTGCAAATGACCCCAACATAACCGCACAACTTAAAAACGTGATGAGTTTAAAATCTATTATTTCTCAAATTCATTTGATAGAAAAAGGAGAAACCATAGGTTACAATCGTGCTTACAAATCACCCAATTATATAAAAACCGCCACAATACCTATAGGTCATGCTGATGGTATTCATAGAGCTTTGGGTAATGGTAAAGGTTATGTAACCATTAACAATAAAAAAGCACCAATAGTTGGTAATGTTTGTATGGATATGATTATGGTAAATATTACGCATATTGACTGTAACGAAGGTGATGAAGTTATGATATATGACAGTCAAAAGACAGTCAATGAATTGGCTAAAAAAGCAAATACAATTTCATATGAAATATTAACCGCCATCTCACAACGTGTTAAAAAAATTGTTAAATAATTGTTAATTTTTGTATATTGCGCCCTTATAAACCAAAAAAAAACTAAAAATCATGTTTAAAGAATTTAAGAATTTTATTATGTCAGGCAATGTTGTAGACTTTGCAGTTGCTGTTATTTTGGCTGGTGCCGTTGGCCTTATGGTAAACGGATTTGTCAACGATATTGTTATGCCTATTGTTGGTCATTTTGCAGGCGGTATGGACTTTGCTAGTATGAAACACGTTTTGTCTGAAGCTGTTGTAACTGCTGACGGTACAATCGAGAAACCAGAAAATGCCGTGCGTTATGGAGCATGGATCAATACCATTATTAATTTAATTATTGTTGGTTTTGTATTATTCATAATGGTAAGAGCCTATAATAAAACTAAAGCTCCTGTAGCGGAAGCTGCTCCAGCTGGACCATCTGATAATGATCTTTTAGGAGAAATTAGAGATTTATTGAAAAAATAAATAGTGTAACTATATATTTTATAAAAAGCCCGAACAAATTGTTCGGGCTTTTTATGTGATTTAGATTTCCGTTGAAATGGGTATCTAGAATATATTAGAACTAGATTCTTACCAAAGTATATCTTGAGAATTATGACTATGCTCAGCATAAACTATCGCCAAAAGACAGAAATTAGACAGGCGCTAAAATGGATTCCCGTTTTCACGGAAATGACTTTTAATAAGACTTATGAAAGTCCAGAAATTACGCCATCATTATCTATCGACATGTTCTCAGAAGCTGGCGTACTAGGCAAGCCAGGCATACGCATCATTTTACCGAGGATAGGAATTAAAAATTGAGCGCCAGCCGCAATTTCTATTTCACGTACAGTAATCGTAAAACCAGTTGGTCTGCCTAATAATTTTTCATTATCAGAAAATGACTTTTGTGTTTTTGCCATACAAATAGCAAAATCGTTAAAACCTAAACGATCAATACGTCGTAAGTTCAGTTTTGCTTTATTATCAAAATTAACGCCATCCGCGCCATAGATTTCTTTGGCAATTTTTTCTATTTTTTCAATCACAGGTGATTTCCAATCGTATAGTGGTTTAAACTGTGTTGCTTTATTCTCTACAATATCTACTACCGCTTTTGCCAAATCTTGCGTGCCGTTACCTCCTTCTGCCCAGCCTTTAGAAACAACTGCTTGTACACCTAAAGATGTGCATTTTTCTTTTACAAAATCAACTTCTTCATCAGAGTCATTAATAAAGGCATTGATAGCAACTACGGGTTCAATATTAAATTTTCGAATGTTTTCAATATGCTTTTCTAAATTATCAAAGCCTTTGGCAACACGCTCGACACTTGCAGTATTATATTCTTCCTTTGGTGAACCACCATGATGGCGCAATGCTCTAATGGTAGCTACCAACACTACACATTTTGGATTTAATCCTGCGTAAGCGGACTTAATATTCAAAAACTTTTCAGCCCCAAGGTCTGCACCAAAACCAGCTTCAGTCACTACATAATTAGACAGTGATAATCCCATTTTTGTAGCAATTATCGTATTTGTTCCTTGCGCAATATTCGCAAATGGACCACCGTGAATAATTGCAGGGTTGTGTTCTAAGGTTTGCACTAAATTCGGTTTGATGGCATCTTTTAATAAAATTGTCATCGCGTTTTCGGCTTTTAGATCTCGTGCAAAAATGGGTTGTTTATCAAACGTAAACCCCACAAAAATATCGCCTAATCGCTTCTTTAAATCTTCTAAATTTGTAGCCATACATAGAATCGCCATCACTTCGGAAGCCGGTGTAATATTGAAACTATCTTCACGCGGAATTCCATTTGCAGTGCCGCCCAACCCAATGGTAATTTGACGTAATGCTCTATCATTCATATCAATCACACGTTTCCATGCGATGGTACGAGGATCAATATTTAGGTTATTTGTTTTATTTTGTAAATTATTATCAATTAATGCAGATAATAAGTTATTTGCTTTTTCAATGGCATTAAAATCACCTGTAAAATGCAAATTAATGTCTTCCATAGGTATTACTTGGGAGTATCCTCCGCCAGCTGCACCTCCTTTAATTCCGAAAACTGGCCCTAAGGATGGTTCTCGCAATACCACGGTGGCTTGTTTGCCAATTTTATTTAACCCTTCTGTTAGGCCAATAGATACTGTTGTTTTACCTTCACCTGCTGGCGTAGGTGTTAATGCTGTAACCAACACCAAGTTATTTTTTGCTATTTTTTGTTCATTAATAAGATTCAGCGGAAGCTTTGCCTTGTACTTTCCATATAAAATCAAATCATCTTCATCTATATTTATTTTTGAAGCAATTTTTTTAATGTGTTGTATTTCTGTTTGTTGAGCAATTTCTATATCTGAAAGATGTGCCATAGTGTTCTAAATTATAGTGGCTAATATACTAAAAATAGCATCGTTATTGTTTCAAATTACACTCCATAAGTAACAAGTTTTCAATTTGTTTCATTAAAAAACAACCTACAATAAAAAAATATAAAACAATTGGGTATTCTTTTACGAAATACTATATTTGCGCGTTAATTACAAATAGAAGATTTAAACAGAGAAGATAATGCAGAACAAAGGACTGATTAGAACATTTGCCATCATATTTGGTATTATATGTGTGTATTACTTATCATTTACTTGGGTAAATAATACTATAGAAAATGATGCTAAAATTTATGCAGAAGGTGATTATGCTATAGAAAAAACACGTCAAAATTTAATTGCCAAATTACCAAAAATTAATTATGAACAAGCTTATTTAGATTCCGTAGCGAATTTACCTATTGCCAATTACGGGTTTACAAAATACACCTACAGTGAAGTACAAGATAAAGCCATTAATTTAGGATTAGACCTTAAAGGTGGTATCGATGCAACCTTAGAGGTATCAGTTAGAGATATTCTTTTTGGTTTATCAAATAAATCTAAAAACCCTATTTTTAATAAGGCCTTAGCAGATGCTACTATAGCTCAAAAAAATAGCGATAATGACTATTTAGACTTATTTTTTGATGCTTTTGATAAAGTAAGTAACGGTTCGGTAAAATTAAGTGATCCAAGTATTTTTGGTAATAAATCACTAAAAGATAAAATCAACTTCAAGTTAACTAACGATGAAGTAAAACCCATTCTTACACAAGAAGTAAAAGGATCAATCGGGACTGCTTTTGAAGTGTTGCGTAGTAGAATTGACCGTTTTGGAGTAACATCTCCTAATATTTCTCAAATAGGAGAGTCAGGTAGAATTTTAATTGAATTACCTGGCGCTAAAGATATAGAGCGTGTAAAGAAATTGATTACTCAATCTGCCGAATTACAGTTTTGGGAAGTATATGAAAATACTGAAACAGCAAATTTCTTTATTCAGGCGAATACGCTATTGGCTGACTTATTAAAAGATGAAATAGCTGCTGAAGTTGAAGAAGTACAAGATTCGGCTGACGCAAAAGATGCTGAACTTGATGAATTATTAGGTGATGTCAAAGATTCTGTAGATACCAAAGCTGCAAATCCGCTATTTACCATAATGAATCCTAACATACCGCAAAACGCACAACAACGAAGTTCTGCTGTTGCTTTTGCTAGTATTAAGGATACGGCTACAGTAAACAAGTACTTAGCCATGAAAGAAGTAAGGGCTTTGTTATCTGCTGAAATGACATATGCAAAGTTTTTGTGGGATGCAAAACCTACCGAAGGAAGTGAAGTCATTAGCTTATATGCTATCAAATCAAATCGTGAAGATGTTGCACCAATTCAAGGAGATGTAATTGCTGATGCGAGTCAGGTTTTTGATCAAATGGGAGTGAATCCTGAAGTAAGCATGAGTATGAACAGCAAAGGTTCTAAACTTTGGGCAAAGATGACTGAAGCTAATGTTGGCAAATTCGTTGCTGTAGTTTTAGATGATTATGTATATTCAGCACCAAACGTAAATGAGCCTATTTCTGGAGGAAGAACTTCTATCTCTGGTCAATTTTCTATCGAAGAAGCACAAGATTTATCAAACGCTTTAAAATCTGGTAAATTACCTGCTGCTGCCAGAATACTAGAATCATCGGTTGTTGGTGCTTCGTTGGGTCAAGAAGCAATTGACAGTAGTGCAATTGCATTTATGATTGCATTATCACTCGTATTAGTTTGGATGCTTTTCTATTATGGTAAAGCTGGGGTTTTTGCCGATATCGCATTAGCGTTGAACATCTTGTTCATTTTTGGTGTATTAACTTCATTTGGAGCTGTATTAACATTACCGGGTGTTGCAGGTATTATTATAACCATTGGTATGTCGGTAGATGCGAATGTTATTATCTATGAACGTATTAAAGAAGCTTTAGCTCGGGGTCTCGTATTAAAAGAAGCCGTAAAAGAAGGGTTTAGTTTAAAAGGTGCCTTATCTGCCATTATCGATGCCAATGTAACGACTTTTTTAACTGGTGCGATTTTATATATTTTCGGATCTGGTCCTATTAAAGGATTTGCAACTACGTTAATGATTGGTATTGCCACATCGTTAATAACAGCAGTATTTATTACTCGCCTATTAGTTGATTGGTATGCAGATAAAGATAGAAGCATGACTTTTAATACACCTATTACAAAAGGTTGGTTTCAAAATTTCAATACTGATTTCTTAAAGAAGCGTAAAATTGCTTACGCTATATCTTTGGTAGTCGTTCTTGCTGGTGCCACCTCATTGGTGACTCAAGGTTTAAACTATGGTGTAGATTTTACTGGTGGTAGAAATTATACCGTTCGTTTTGATCAAGATGTAAGTTCAACTGAAGTGAGCAGTTCATTAAAAGACATCTTTGGAGACGCTCCAATCGTAAAAACGTATGGAGGTTCTAACCAATTAAAAATAACTACAAAATATAAGGTTGATGATAATGGATTGGAAGTAAGTGATGAAATTCAGAGTATGTTATTCAAAGGATTGCAGTCATATTTACCAGATGGCACTACCCTAGAAAATTTTAAAGTAGGTGCAGAAGATACTACTGATAAAATTGGTATTATGAAATACTTTGAAGTAGGACCTACTATTGCCGATGACATTAAGCAAGCTGCAATATGGGCTATCTTAGGCTCCTTAATTGTAGTATTCTTATATATCTTATTTAGATTTAAAAAATGGCAATATAGTTTAGGTGCTGTAATGGCTGTTTTCCATGATGTATTAATTGTGTTGGCTATTTTCTCATTATTTTGGAAAGTATTACCTTTTGATATGGAGATTGGACAGTCGTTTATTGCGGCACTGTTAACCGTCGTCGGGTATTCATTGAATGATACCGTAGTCATTTTTGATAGAATTAGAGAATTTGCTGATAAGCATCCTAAATGGGCATTTGCAAAAACTGTAAATAGTGCCTTAAGTACAACATTAGGAAGAACTATAAATACTTCATTAACAACATTAATTGTATTATCAGCTATCTTTATTTTTGGTGGAGATTCTATTAAAGGATTTATGTTTGCGATGATTATTGGTGTAATTGTAGGTACATATTCATCGTTATTTATTGCTTCGCCAATAATGTATGATACCTCCAAAATAGGAGTTAAGAAATAAGAAAAACACAGTATAGTAAAAACCGTTTTGTTATTCTGATTTTTTCAGTATCTCAAAACGGTTTTTACATTTATTTTAATTGAATTATGGGTATTATAAAATTACATGATAAGTATTTTAAGCCTTATTTAGGAGCCGATAAAATTTCGGATTCAGTTGTAAGAATTGCTCAAATGCTAGAAAGTGACCTCAACGGTGAAGTGCCCATATTTGTAGGTATTCTAAACGGTTCTTTTATGTTTGCTGCCGATATTATTAGAGCCTATAACGGTAATTGTGAAGTGTCTTTTGTAAAACTATCCTCTTATGAAAATACGAGCTCTACTGGCACCATAAAACAATTAGTAGGTATCAATGAAAATCTAGAAGGACGCACCGTCGTTATATTAGAAGATATTATTGATACTGGAGCGACATTAGAAGAAATTTACACTATTTTTAGAGATAAAAATTTAAAAAAACTAAAGATTGCTACATTATTTTTTAAACCAGATGTTTTCCGTAAGGGTTTGCATATAGATTATATTGGCATTTCTATTCCTGATAAATTTATTGTGGGTTACGGATTAGATTATAATGGTTTAGGAAGAAATTTAGCTTCTATTTATCAATTAACAACACAACAAATGACAAATATTGTTTTATTTGGACCTCCTGGAGCTGGTAAAGGAACACAAGCAGATATCTTAAAAGACAAATACAATTTAATTCATATCTCTACGGGAGATGTTTTTAGGTACAACATCAAAAACCAAACTGAATTAGGTATTTTGGCAAAATCATTTATGGATAAAGGCAATTTAGTCCCTGATGAAGTAACCATAGATATGCTCAAGGCGGAAGTTGATAGACATTCCGATGCTAACGGATTTATTTTTGACGGATTTCCACGTACAGAAGACCAAGCAAAAGCCTTAGATACTTTTTTAGCTGAAAAGGGTGAAGGTATCAACGGAATGGTAGCCTTAGAAGTTGAAGAAGATGTCTTAGTTCAACGATTATTAGAACGCGGAAAAACAAGCAATAGACCAGACGATCAAGATGAAAATAAAATTAGAAATCGCTTTAACGAATACAATACCAAAACAGTGATTTTAAAAGATTACTATGATGCTCAGGACAAATATTTTGGTGTAAACGGTGTTGGGTCAATAGAAGATATTACCAAATTAGTGAGCGACGTATTTGACAAACTTTAGCCTGTCATCCTGAACTTGTTTCAGGATCTCATTAATAGTATGAATAATTTAAAAAAGATTCCCGCCTTCGCGGGAACAAAGAGATGACTGAAGGAAACTTTGTAGATTATATAAAAGTATTTGCTGCCTCAGGTGACGGCGGTAAAGGATCTGTGCATCTACATCGTGAAAAATTCATCCAAAAAGGTGGCCCAGATGGTGGTGATGGTGGTCGTGGAGGTCATATCATTCTTCGCGGTAACAAAGAAATGTGGACTCTCTTTCATTTAAAGTTTAAAAAACACTTCAAAGCAGAACATGGTGGTGGTGGTAGTAAAAGCCGAAGTACAGGTAAAGATGGTGACGATATATATGTAGATGTACCGTTAGGAACTATCATTAGAGATGGTGAAACACAAGAAATATTATTCGAAATTACCGAAGAAAAGGAAGAAAGAATTCTAGTCGAAGGCGGTATGGGTGGTAGAGGGAACTGGCATTTTAAATCGTCTACGAACCAAACACCTCGTTATTCGCAACCTGGCGTTGAAGGGCAAGATGGATGGTTTCAAATGGAATTGAAGCTACTAGCTGATGTTGGTTTGGTAGGTTTCCCGAATGCTGGTAAATCAACCTTATTATCTGTAATCACCTCAGCAAAACCTAAAATTGCTGATTATGCCTTTACAACTTTAAAACCTAATTTAGGGATTGTAGAGTATCGTAATTTCCAAAGTTTTGTGATGGCTGATATTCCCGGAATTATTGAGGGTGCGGCAGAAGGCAAAGGTTTAGGACATCGTTTTTTACGTCACATAGAGCGAAATTCTACACTCCTCTTTTTAGTCCCTGCTGATTCGGATGATATTCAAAAAGAATATGAAATCTTATTGAATGAATTAAAAAAACACAATCCAGAGTTGTTAGATAAAGATCGCTTATTGGCAATTTCTAAGTCTGATATGTTAGATGATGAACTGCAAACTGAGATTGAAAAAGAACTTCCAAAAGACATTCCGCATTTATTTATTTCTTCTGTAACTCAAACTGGTCTCATGGAACTTAAAGATACCCTTTGGAAGATGTTGAATTCTTAAGCGAAAAAATTTATACCTTAACTTTTTATACTTTAGTGCTTTCAACTAAAATAAAGCCCTATGAGTAGTAACTACGACAACCCATCCTTTAAAAAACTACTACAAAAACTACAAGAAGAAAGTTGGCAATTAGAACTCCTTATTTCTGGGTTTGCCATTTTTGGTTTGTTTAGTGCTTGGGAGCCTATCCAAATTTATGCCAGAGAAGCCCAAAATAATCAGGAAGTATTAAAATCAATTGTATTAGTTGTTGCTAGTGTTTCATGTGCTATTTTGTTATTTAACTTGTTACTTCATGTAACATTACGCGGGCTCTGGATTGGTGCTCTAGGCCTACGGTATGTCTCTGGAGATATCGACTATGATGAACTCAAATACAGCCCAAAATTCACGAATTATTTAAAAAAGAAAATAGGGTCATTCGATAAATATATTGCTACGTTAGAAAATTATTGTAGCATTATTTTTGCCATTTCTTTTTTGTTGATTTTTTATGTACTCGCACTTACATTTACGATTGCCGCCATCGGGTTAACAGCCGAAAATATTATTGACAATGAAAATTTACCTACATGGGTTTCAAAAGGATTAGGTATCCCCATTGTTATTTTTATTGTAATCGGAATGCTCTTAACTTTTATTGATTTCATCACACAAGGTTGGTTAAAGAAAAAACAGTGGATTTCTAAAATTTATTTTCCTATATATTGGGTGTTTAGTTTTATCACCCTGTCTTTTTTATACCGCCCCTTGGTCTATAATTTTTTAGATAATAAATTTTTAAAACGGATTAGTTTTATTTTGGTTCCGTTCTATTTCATCATCCTTTTAGGGACTTCATTAAAGTATAATAAATCAAATTATATTGAAAAATCTAATACTTCAAGTACTTATTATGCAAGTAGTAAAAACTATGAAGATATGCTCAATGAAGAAGGGCAATTTATCAAAATAGCTGCAATACCGTCAAAAGTCATCAATGATTCCTATCTAAAAGTTTTTATGATTTTTTCAGATGGGATTGAAGATCGAATATTTTCAAGAAATAAAAGTTTAAAACCTGAAAAAGATAAACGTGGCTTGACTACAGGTATGGAGTTTTCAGGTTCAGGTTTAAATCGTAAAGAAAGGGATAGCCTAAAACGTGAATATTTAAAAACATTTAACAATATCTATAAAGTTGTAATCGATTCTGTTCAATGGCATTCTGAATTTATTTTAGGGGAGAGTAAAACCAAAGAGTTTGGTTTCGAAACATATTTGGATATAAAAAAATTATCTAAAGGAAAGCATACATTGAAAATTCAGAGGGATTCTTTCAATAAAAAAGACACTACTATTGTAACCTTTATAACTATTCCATTTTGGTATTTTAAAGATGAGTAGTGCAATTAAAACTGACGATACGTAGCTCCTAAATATTGATTAGCTTCTTTCTCTGCAAATTTTGCGGTTTCGCTGTTCCAGTGAAGTGTTTCATTAGGAAAGCGCCCTGCAATTACACCTAGTAATATGGTTTCCGTAAGTCGAGCTGCATAAGAAAACGGAGCAGTACAGGTATCGGCACCTAAACAGGCATCTACAAATTGATGGTAATGTTTAGGGCCTTCTGATGCGTAATCACGTATGGGTTTCCCCATACTATTCGCTTTCTCTATTACCGCAATTTCAGTAGATATATCAACGTATTCTCCGTTTACAATTTTTCTGGGTAATTCCATAAAATGAGGTAGTAGTAAACGTCCTTTTTCGCCTATAAACATAGCTCCTTGGTTAGGTAATTTACCATCTAACGTTTCTTTAGTATCAAGCGAAATTTTAGCTGAAATGGAGTCTTCACTATCATCTTGTGAATTTCCATCTTTTTGTGACGCGTTTACATCTTTTGGTAATTTCAAATCTTCATGTATTACGGGAGCACCTGGACCGTCAGACCAAACCCATTTTAGTTTTTCGGCCGTATATTTTGTTCCTGGAAATTCATATGTCACTATATTATTTTCAGGATACCCAAATCCATTTGGTTCTCTACATTCATTCTTTATGCTTATTGGCACATCTAACGCTAATGCATTGTATGGAGTATCAAAAATATGCACCCCCATATCGCCTAGTGTTCCACAACCATAATCCATTAATTTACGCCAATTACCGGGGTGATAAACGCCTTCCTTATATGGTTTTTCGGCTGATGTGCCCAACCAAAGATTCCAATCAAGTGTTTCTGGAATAAGATCATTTCCTTCAGGTACATTACCATCATATCCCCAATTTTTTGGTGACCATGCTCTTACGGTATGCACTTTCCCGATGATTCCAGATTGAATAAGTAAGGTGGCTAACTCATAGTCATAAAAAGAGTGCACCTGAATTCCCATTTGTGTAACCAGGTTCTTTTTTTCTGCCAATTTTCTCATTGCTCTAGCCTCAGTTACATGATGTGTCAATGGTTTTTGACAATACACAGCTTTATTCAAGTTCATAGCCCACATAGATGCCGATGCATGAGTATGATCTGGTGTAGAAACAATAACGGCATCTATTTCATTTGCTATTTCCTTGAACATAATTCTATAATCTGAATAGGTTTTTGCCTTAGGATGTAATTTACTTGCCGCGGCTAAGTAATTGGCATCTACATCACATAAAGCTACCACATCGACTTTTGTATGCGATGAAATATCTCGTAAGTCTTCGCTCCCCATATTACCAACTCCAATATGTGCAGTGCGCAAACGTTTAACTAAAGCATTAGTCGTGTTTTTTTCTTCTTTAAAAGAGAGTATGAACGACGGTAGTACGGCTGTTGAAGAAGCTAGAATGACTGATTTTTTTATAAATTCTCTTTTTTCCATAATATGTGCTTACCGTTTTCTAATTTTTATATTTCTAAACCATATAAAACTTCCATGGTCTTGAAGTCCAATCAAACCTTTTCTAAATTTTCCATAATCAGGATATTCATCCCATTTTCCTGAATTTCTTCTCAGTTTCCAATCTTCTGAATACGGAACAAAAGAAACAATTTTATTTCCGTTTAACCAATACTCAGCTTTTTCGGAACTAAAAATAATTCTCGAAGAATTCCATTCTCCTGCTTTTTTTACAATTTTTTGACTTGAATCGGCAGGGTACATGGCATAATCAGCCCCTAATTTTTGCCAATCCTCAAGCGGTTCAGGAAATTTTAGATCATCAATCAATTGATATTCAGGCGCATTTTGATAGGGTGAAGTGTATTGCTCTCCTTCTTGTACGTGATAAAAGATTCCGCTATTGCCACCTTCAGATATTTTCCATTCTAAAGAAAGTTCAAAATGTTCGAAACTTTGCTTTTCATACACGATATCTCCACCAATATCTCCACCAGTTCCTAGAGATTTAAGGGTTCCATCTTCTATGATCCAATTTTCTGGTAAGACATCTGAATTAAATCCTCTCCATCCATTTGTATCTTTTCCATCAAAAAGAGAAATCCATTCTGACGTCTCCTCTGTTTGATTTCCTGCTTCTTTTGGTTCGTTATTTTTTGGTTTTTGTTGACAAGACATCAATAAAACTGCAATGAACATTAATGTAAAAAAACTGTTTTTCATAATTCGACTATATATTTTATTTTAATTCTTCAATATAAATATTTCTCCATCTTACTTTAATACCTCCCCCATCATGAATTTGGAGAGCTATTGATCCTTCTCCTTCGCCAATTTTATCGTCAGTGATGCTTATCATTTCTTCGTCGTTTAACCACGTAGTCACCGAAGATCCAACTACTTTAATCTTCATTTGATTCCAATCTCCCATTTTAAGGGCTTTATCTTTTTCAATGTCTGGTTTGATTAACCATCCTCTACCGTAAGATTCATATATGCCACCGCTGTGTTTTCCAGGAGGAGCAACCTCGGCTTGCCATCCAGTTATTTTTACACCATCTATAGTTGATCTAAAGAACACACCACTATTACCATTTGCTTCCTGCTTGAATTCAAGAGTAAGGATAAAATCCTTATAATGCTCATCGGTTCCTAAATAACCGTATTGAGCATCAGGTCCACTTTCGCAAATGATCTCACCATTTTCAACATACCATTTTTCGGTACCATAATTTTTCCAGCCTTCCAGATCTTTCCCATTAAAAAGAGATGTCTTTTTTGGGGAGCAACTTGTGAATAGTAAGGTAATAAAAACAACATAAATTATGCGACTCTTGACAAAGGTTTTTTGAAAAATTTTCATGATTAAAAAAGAATAAAAATTATTATAGTTTGAATAGTAAAAATCAGGTATTTTTAATTTGTTTTATCTTGTTATGATTACTTTTTAAAAAAACCTTTTGTGAAATTAGTAAATTAATTAATAATCATTTAATTATTTCTACAAATGACATTGAAACAACTATGAAGAGGTCCTTATAAGATATTAATTATTAAATTTATTAATTATTTTCTTTAAGTTTGAGTCAATCAAAATTTGTGCATGATCAATTTCGAAAGAGTAATAGGTTTCTTTATTATTATAGCCTTACTAGTTTCCTGTAAAGATGAAGCATACTTCGATTTAAAGCCTAGTCATGAGACGTATGGAGTAAATGGTTATGTTGGTGCAAGCACCTGCATTGAATGTCACAAGGAAGCTTACGATAAGTGGATCGGATCTCACCACGAGTTGGCGATGCAAATTGCGAACGATTCTACGGTTTTAGGGAATTTTGAGAACGTCAAGGTGAATATAGATGGAGTAAAGTACTTTTTTTTTAAAGAAGACAGCACTTTTTTTGTTCGTATTACCGAAATAGATGATTCCGAAAAGGATTATAAGATTAATTACACTTTTGGTGTTATTCCGTTACAGCAATACCTGATTGATTTTGAAAATGGAAAAAAACAGGTATTAAGGGCTACTTGGGATGTGCTTAAGAAGGAATGGTTTCATCAATATAAAGGAGAATCCATTGAACCACATGATTGGTTACATTGGACAAAAGGAGCACAGAATTGGAACACTATGTGTGCCGAATGTCATTCTACTAATTTAGAAAAGAATTATAGTATTGATACAGATTCATTCGATACAACATATAGTGAAATTAATGTTTCATGTGAAAGTTGTCATGGTCCGGCCAAAAATCATAACATTTGGGCCGCTAATGACACAATAGGGAATAATTCCTATATTATAAAAGGACTCAGCCAGAACGAACAACTAAATCTCTGTGCCCCTTGCCATGCCCGACGGGCTAAACTAACAGACAATCTGGAGCCGGGAGAAAGTTTTGAGAATCAATATTTGGTTCAAAATATAACTAATAATTATTATCATGGAGATGGACAGATCGAAGAAGAAGATTATGTTTATGGTTCTTTTTTGCAAAGTAAAATGTATGCCAACGGGGTTATGTGCAGTAATTGTCATGATCCACACTCTTTAGAACTTAAATTTCAAGGAAATACCCTGTGTATTCAATGCCACATACCAAATGATTATGATACTAAATCGCATCATTTTCACCTGGAGAATACCGAAGCTAGTTTATGCATCAATTGCCATATGACCGGTGCAGTGTATATGGGAAATGATTTTCGTCGTGACCATAGTTTTAGGATTCCGAGACCAGATCAATCAGAAAAATTTGGAACTCCCAACGCCTGTATTCAATGCCATACCGATAAAGGCGATGCTTGGGCTTCAAACGCCGTTAAAAACTGGTACGGTAACGAAAGAAAGGAACATTTTTCAGACAAACTGTTAGTAAGCGGAAAAGATAATTTAAATCAGAATGAACGCCGTGAGCTGGAGAAATTCATAGTTGACTTTAGAAATTCCGCAATAGCGAGAGCAACGGTTATTGAAAACTTAAATTTTACAACTGAAGAACACTTTAGTACCTTAATGCAGGTTTTAACCGACAGTTCTTCTAGTGTTAGATACCATGCACTTATGAAGTTTAGATTATTGTCTCCTCAAATTAGAACATCTATTGCGCTAAAGCACATGAATGACTCTATAAAATTGGTTAGAATTGGAGCTGCACAATTGGTGCTTGGTATCGATGAGAACAATTTTAGTGGAATAGATAAAACGGATCTGAATAAATCTTTAGAAGAATTTGAAACCATGTTATTCGCAAACGCAGATTTTTCTACCGGCAGAATGCAATTAGGGGATTATTATTTTCAGAAAGGTAATTACTATAGCGCCATCGATCATTATAAAATGGCCCTTAAAAAAGACAGCTTACTTTT
>RCNE010000127.1_pt1 | contig 40004 bp, 41 predicted proteins | sample 2041361 | NCBI WGS metagenome assembly RCNE01 (sample SAMN09708229, study PRJNA481090) | Marine sediment metagenome, whole genome shotgun sequencing project. | reverse complement strand
ACCGCATCCAGATCAGTTCCGATGGCCGCTTGCCAAAGGGCCTCCGCCCGCGCGTCGCCCAACAAGGCGCGCACCTTGGTCCGCAATTTTTCACTGCGCGCTTCCAGCGTCAACGGGGTCATTAGATCATGGCGCAAACGGCGCACCTCACCAGAAACAAGCGTGAGTGTGATCAGTGATTGCGTTTCGCTCAGGCTCTCGTCTTCGACAACTTCGATCCTCTCGCGCAGTGCACAGATGTCTTTGTCCCGCGCAACCGCATCGCTGAAATTGGCAATCGCCCCTGTGGCATGGCCCAGCAGCGTCATCGCGCCCGTATGGGCATAGCTGAATTTAACCTCCAGCCCCGTCTTGGGCACAGCAATGTTGCACACCGACATCCAGCGCGGATGGGTGCGGATTTTAATGGCCTCGATACGGTCCGCCTCGACATCAGTACCACCGAGTGCTTCCAACATGGCGTGCAGACCATGACAGCAGGCGTGGAACTTGTGACTGATCGAACTGATCTGCCAGTCCTTGCGCGGCAGTTTAACATCAGCAGCCTCGCCATGATGCGTCTCGCCAAAGCCGAGAGGCCCTTCAAGACCGTCTTCGGCCGCGGTCATGCCCGCTTGTGCCCAAAGGGCCGCCTCAACGCCTGTGCGCGCGGCCAATCCGGCATTCAGCGGCTTTGCCATTGTGCCAAATTGCGCCTTCACCCCTGAGGCCATACTTGCGCAAAGCCCAAGCGCGTTGCGCGTCTGCCCTTTGTCCAGACCAAGCAATCGCGCGGCGGCGAGTGTGGCCCCGAAAGCGCCCGCCGTTGCCGTCTGGTGGTATCCCACCTGATAGTGCGCGCGGCCCAGCCAGACGCCTACCATCACCGATGCCTCGACACCGATGGTTGCCGCATCAATCGCCTCTGTCAGCGGTGTATCCAGTGTCTCGGCCAGCGCCATAACGGCGGGCAGCACAGCAACTGAAGGGTGTCCGATGTGGGCAAAGTGGGTGTCGTCATAATCAAGTGCGTGGCTCAACGTGCCATTGATCAGCGCCGCAGAAGCAGCCCCAAGATCACCGCCACCAAAGATATGCGCAGGGCCATCCTCGATCATCTGTGCGCTGCAAAAACGCGCAAACTCGGGCTCAACCGCGCCCGCAATCCCGCAGGCCGCCCAATCAAACAGCGACAGGCGCATCATCGCGGCGGCCTCTTCCGGCACCTCACTCATGCTGAATTTAATGAGTTGGTCTGTGATCCCCATGGCGTCCTCCCCCGACGTTGCCCCAATCAGGGTCAGCCATAAAGCGTGTTTGCCCGCTTCTCAAACGCTTTGACGACCCGCTGCATTGCCTCGTTAAAAACGACGCCAATGATTTTTTGCAAAATTGCGTTGCGGAACTCGAAGTCAACAAAGAACTGCACCTCGCAACCGCCTTCCACATCTCGAAAAGCCCAGTTAGATTTCATATACTTGAAAGGACCATCGAGGTATTCAGTGTCGATCTTTTTGACCTCGGGCCACAGCACCACGCGAGAGGAGAAACGCTCCCGAAATACTTTGAACGAGATCACAAGATCGGCGTCCATCACACTGTGATCACCCTTATCCGTGACGGATTTAATGCGCGCGGCGGATGTCCACGGCAGGAACTTGGGATAATCGCCAACATCCGCCACCAGATCGTACATCTGTTGGGCCGTGTAGGGCATCGTGCGGTTCTCTGAGTGCGTGGGCATTGAATTCCTAGGCTCGTTTAGGTAGCGCTGTATCAAAGCCCGCAAGGGCGCACAATCAAGAGGTGGCCATGCAAACGCGTCCTTATGTCATAGATCAGATGATTTCGGCCAAATCCATTGCCGCACGGATTGAGGAATTATGTGTCGAAATCCAGACCGAATTTGCCGATACGGACAAATTGGTGGTTGTGGGGCTGCTGCGCGGGAGCTTTGTGTTTATCGCTGATCTGGTGCGCGAACTGGACCTGCCGATCGAGGTCGATTTTTTAGAAGCCTCAAGCTATGGAGACGGAATGGAAAGCACCCGGGAAGTTCGCATTCTCAAGGACTTGCGCGGCGGCATTGAAGGGCGTGATGTATTGCTGGTCGAGGATATCGTGGACACCGGATACACCCTGTTCCATGTCACCGCCATGCTACGCGCGCGCAAACCATCACGGCTGAAAACCGTAGCACTTCTGGATAAACCCTCACGGCGCGAAGTGGATTTGCGCGCCGATCATACCGGCTTTGAGATACCTGATGAGTTCGTCGTAGGTTACGGTATCGATTTTGCGCAACGTAACCGCAATCTGCCGTTTATTGGCAAAGTTCGGTTCACTGACGAAGCATAAGAAATGCTTGATCCACGTCACCTTCTCCGGGCCAAACGCATGGTACAAAATCCGCCCTCGATCAAGCGGGTTAAGCTGTTAGTCGCAGTGCTGGCCATCGCAGCCGTGATATTTGGTCTGGAATACTTTGGCTTCTGGCCCGAATGGGCGCAGGCGGAGCGTATTCCCCGCCGCTTCTAAACTCCTCAGGCGATGCCAAGTTTCTTGTTCCGCGCTGCACGCAGCTGCGCGAAATCGTCGCCAGCATGATAGCTTGAGCGTGTCAGCGGGGTCGCCGAAACCATCAAGAAACCTTTGCCATAGGCGGCCTTTTCATAGGTCGCAAACTCGTCTGGATGTACAAAGCGGTCCACGCGATGGTGCTTTGGCGTAGGCTGCAAATATTGACCGATGGTCAGGAAATCGATGTCGGCGGCGCGCATATCGTCCATCACCTGCATAACGGACTGACGGTCCTCGCCTAAACCGACCATGATGCCGGATTTGGTAAACATCGACGGGTCCAACTCCTTGATCCGCTGCAACAGGCGCAACGAATGGAAGTACCGCGCACCAGGGCGGACTTCGGGATAAAGACCCGGAACGGTTTCCAAGTTATGATTGAACACATCTGGGCGTGCTTCGACGACCTTTTCAAGGGCTTCCGGGGCACACTTGATAAAGTCAGGTGTGAGAATTTCAATGGTCGTGTCAGGGGCACGGTGACGGATCGCACGGATTGTCTGGGCAAAGTGCTCTGCCCCCCCGTCTTCTACATCGTCGCGGTCCACAGAAGTAATAACCACGTGGTTCAACCCAAGCTTCGCCACCGCATCGGCCACACGTCCTGGCTCGAACACGTCCAAATCCTCAGGCGGTTTGCCCGTGGCAATGTTGCAGAAGGTACAAGCACGCGTACAAACCTCGCCCATGATCATCATGGTAGCGTGACCCTGAGACCAACATTCCCCCACATTGGGGCAGCCTGCTTCTTCACAAACCGTCACCAGTTTGTTCTCGCGCATGATGCGCGCAGTGTCCTCATAACCCTTCCCCCCCGGCGCGCGGACGCGAATCCAGTCTGGCTTTTTCGGCTGGGCATTGTCAGGGCGGCGCGCCTTTTCAGGGTGGCGCTGTTCGGGAATTTTCAGATCACGCATGGATACCTCGTGTGATGGACGCTTTATATCTATCACATTGAGTATTGAACAAAACCCTGTCCACGCGCAATGCGGCTATGCACCGCAATTTTTCATCCAATCATAGCGCCACTTTGATCTGTATTCTCGGAATAGTGCCTCTTGAGCCCCATAAGGGCGATCCGCAATACGATCTTGCCAGAGCGCGCAGACCAACCCAGTGTTTTCTCCGCGGTCTCCAATCCTTCCAGAAAACAACAGCACCGCAGGGTAACATCAGACAGACCCGGTCCGATATCCTGCAAGGCGGCAATCACGCGCGCACGTGCCCGCTCTATCGCGCCTGCGCTTTGCGCAGGGTCAGGTATAGGACTGTCGCGCAGCGCAACCAGAAACTGGTCCCAGTCCCGCGCCACCTCTGCCTCCATCTGTGCCATCTCGAAATCCTCGCGCAGACGCTCTCCCGCATGCACCAGATCATCGCTCAAGAACCGCTCCCCCTCGCGGTCGCGACGGCGGGCGAGTGCGACAAGCGGGCTTTCTGCCATACCATAGCGGATGCGGCGCGGTGCATCAGAGGCGTCACCCGTCTCTGGCTCAAGGGTACCACCCGCCTGTACACTCTCGTCGCGCGCCATCAGATCAGCAAGTGCGGAACGCCCCGCCGCGGTAATCTGGTAGCGTGTGATACGGCCCGCCTTCGGTGCCATGATCCAGCCCTTGAGCGCCATAGCTTCCGCAATCGCGCGGTCCACAACGCCAATGCGCGTGCTTTGCCCGCCCACACCACCTTCGCGCACAATCACAGCCTTCTCCAAATCAGCAGCAACCGCCAGAACAGCACCCGTTTCAGACAATCGGCGCAGAATACGCATCCCATCCACCGACAATTGTGCGGCATCCGGCAAATCATTGGCTTCATGCGCGACAGATCCCAGCCGCACAGCGCGATCAACCGGTGCGCGCGGTGCAGGTACCACTTCCGACTTGCCGCCGAGGGATTTTAGCACCCCGTCTACCAACGGATCATCCCGCAGTGTCTCAACCCGCCTGATTTGTCTCAGAATTGTAGAAGCGTGACACCCTTGTTTGCGCGCCAAGGCACGGATCGGAATGCCCATTTCCGTGTGATCGATGTAATTTTGCACTGAACGGGGCACCCACCCCGGCATAACGCTGGCAACGCCTCCCGCACGAAGTTGAGATTGTTCAATGTCCTGCATCTGTGGTCCCATGTCTGAGTGTCCCTCCTCAGTTTTGTTAACAATAGGTAAATTCAACCTATGGATGAATTGGTTACCTATTCGTTAAAATAAACGTTAGATCCCATGATTGTTGACAAAAGAGAAACAATCCTAAATGCGCCGCGCGCTGCGTAGGCTCAGCACGCAACAGGCGGAAAACTGGGGGATTATAGCGATATCAAAAGCAAGCAAACGCCTTGCCGCAACCCTAGGGAGCTCAAAATTATGAAAGATATCCACAGCCTATTGGCCAGCCTGCACCGCCCTCGTCTGTTGATGCGCGCTGCGCGTATCGGTGCGCAGGACTACCGGCGCGATGCACATCTTCCACGGTTGCTAGGGTATGGCGTTTTACCACGTCATGCGGACGCGCTAATGCGCCTGATTGATGCGGAGCAGGAAATTGAAAATCAACGCGCCGAGACTGATCCATGCTATAATGTGGTCAGTCACGTTGACATCATGATCGCAATTGTTGGCGAAGCGCGCGCGCTGCGGGCCATGAAAGCAGACCCGCAGCTGATATAGCTACATGAAGCTGTCAGGCTCTGCTGCTTTACGTTTGGCGACGAATTCGTCCAGAGCTTCGGTGATCGCAGGATCCATCGCAGGCTGCTGATAATCGCCCAGCATCTTCTCAACGCGCAAAGCGGCGAGGGTCTGCGTATCACGCGCGCCCTCGTCCTCCCATGTCTCGAACGGTTTATAATCCAACAGGTCGGATTTCCAAAACGCGCTCTTGAAGTTCGCTTGCGTGTGCTCACAGCCCAGATAGTGCCCCCCTGGCCCTACCTCACGGATCGCATCCATCGCTTGGGCGTTCTCGTCAATCTCCACGCCACGTGCCAGATGGTGCAACGTCCCCAGCTGGTCTGCATCCATCACAAACTTCTCGAACGACGACACAAGACCCCCCTCCAGCCAGCCACATGAGTGCAGCATAAAGTTCACACCGGACAAAAGGCCCATATTTAAACTGTTGGAGGTCTCATAAGCTGCCTGCGCATCCGGCAATTTGGACCCGCAAAATGATCCTGCCGAGCGGTAGGGCAGCTTCAAACGCCGCGCCAACTGACCCGCTCCGTAAGTGATATGCGCAGCCTCGGGCGTGCCAAATGTCGGCGCGCCGGAGTTCATATCAATCGAGGTTACAAATGCGCCCATGATCACCGGCGCTCCGGGTTTGATCAGCTGGCTATAGGCAATACCCGCCAACGCTTCGGCCAGCACTTGGGTCAATGTTCCCGCAACGGATACAGGCGCCATAGCGCCGCCTACGATAAAGGGCGAAATGATACAGGCCTGATTGTTCTGCGCATAGACCTCCAGCGCACCCATCATCACATCGTCAAACGTCATAGGTGAGTTGATGTTGATGAGCGAAGTCATGACCGTGTTTTCCTGCACGAATTTCTCGCCGAACAGAACGCCACACATATCCACTGAATCCTGTGCGCGGCTCGGCTCTGTCACCGAGCCCATAAACGGCTTGTCGCTCAACGTCATATGGGCGTGCAACATGTCCAGATGCCGCTTGTTTACAGCAATATCCGTAGGCTCGCATACCGTCCCACCGGAATGGTGCAACCACTTGGACATATAGCCCAGCTTCACGAATTTGCGAAAATCATCCATCGTCGCATAACGACGCCCACCAGCCAAATCGCGCACAAAGGGCGGACCGTAAACGGGAGCCAGCACAAGGTTCTTGCCACCCACAACCACATTGCGCTCAGGGTTGCGCGCATGCTGCGTATAAGAGGAGGGTGCGGTCTTGATCAATTCGCGCGCCAGACCTTTTGGCAAACGCACCCGCTCACCTTGCACATCTGCGCCCGCTTCACGCCAACGCGCCAAGGCACGCGGATTGTCGGGAAAGTTAACGCCGACTTCTTCGAGGATCGTCTCGGCATTGGCTTCAATGATATCAAGCGCTTCTTCAGTCAGAATTTCGAAGTTGGGGATGTTGCGCTCGATATATTTGGCCGTCTCGAACGAGACCGCTGTGCGCGCGGCACGCCGTGCTGCCCCGCCGCCACCGCGTGCGCGTCTTGCTGGTTCTGCCATATCATTGTCCCCTCATGAATATACTTACGCCCCGAGTACCCCAATATGCCCCCTTCGCTCGCAAGGATAACGGCCATGCAGGTAGAAAAGCGACATACCTTCGTCTATCTTTCTTGGCCCTAAATCCTCCGGGGGACGGCTTTGCCCAGCAAAGGCGGGGGGCTGGCCCCCAAATCCACCTTGCCACGCAGCACAGCCGCGCATAATCAGGGGCCATGACACAACATACCCATGACCGCCTCCTCATCATCGACTTCGGCAGCCAAGTGACCCAGCTGATTGCCCGCCGCCTGCGCGAGCTGAATGTCTATTGCGAAATTCACCCGTTCAATACGGTCGATGACGCCTTTCTCAAATCCTTCGCGCCAAAGGCGGTCATTTTATCAGGTGGCCCTGCCTCTGTGATCGACGCAAACGCACCGCGCCCCCCTGCGAAGGTCTTTGAGATGGATGTGCCGATCCTGGGCATCTGCTATGGCCAGCAAGTGATGATGGAAATGCTCGGCGGTAAAGTTGAGACAGGCCATGGCACAAAAGAATTCGGACGCGCCTATGTGACGCCTGCCGCAACAAAATCCGAACTGCTCGACGGGTGGTTCGTAACTGAGCGCGAGCAAGTCTGGATGAGCCACGGCGACCATGTCAGCAAAATCGCACCGGGGTTCGAAGTCTTTGGCACCTCCCCCAATGCGCCCTTTGCAATCACCGCCGACGAGAGCCGCCGCTTTTACGCCGTGCAATTCCACCCCGAAGTACATCACACCCCGAATGGCCTGAAATTCTACGAGAACTTTGTGCGCATGGCGGGCTTTACCGGTGACTGGACCATGAACGCCTACCGTGAGGAGGCGATCGAGAAAATTCGCACCACAGTTGGCGACAAACAGGTCATTTGTGGTCTGTCGGGCGGTGTCGATTCTTCCGTTGCGGCTGCCCTGATCCATGAGGCCGTTGGTGATCAACTCACGTGCGTCTTTGTTGACCACGGTTTGCTGCGCAAGAATGAGGCCGAAGAAGTCGTGGCAATGTTCCGCGACAATATGAACCTCAAGGTGATCTACGCCGACGAGAAAGACCTCTTTCTCGGAGAGCTCGATGGCCAGTCCGACCCCGAGACAAAGCGCAAGATCATTGGCCGTCTGTTCATTGACGTTTTCCAAAAATACGCAAACGAGATCGACGGCGCAGAGTTTCTGGCCCAAGGCACGCTTTATCCCGATGTGATCGAGAGTGTTTCCTTCTCTGGTGGCCCCTCTGTCACGATCAAAAGCCACCACAATGTGGGCGGCCTGCCCGAAAAGATGGGTTTGAGCTTGGTTGAGCCGCTGCGCGAGCTCTTCAAAGACGAGGTGCGCGCCCTTGGCCGCGAGCTTGGCCTGCCGCCCAGCTTCATCGGTCGCCACCCCTTCCCTGGTCCGGGTCTTGCGATCCGCTGCCCCGGTGAGATTACGCGCGAAAAACTCGATATTCTGCGCGAGGCGGACGCAGTCTATATCGACCAAATCCGCAAGCACGGCCTCTATGATGAGATCTGGCAGGCCTTTGTCGCGATTCTTCCCGTGCGTACCGTGGGTGTCATGGGCGATGGCCGTACCTATGATTTCGCCTGTGCCCTGCGCGCTGTTACTTCTGTGGATGGCATGACCGCTGACTATTACCCGTTCAGCCATGAGTTTCTGGGCGAGACGGCAACGCGAATCATCAACGAGGTCGAAGGCATCAATCGCGTCACTTATGACATCACCTCAAAACCTCCTGGCACCATCGAATGGGAGTGAGTATAGGGTACGCTACAGCATCCGACACCACTCTAGAGTGCACTATAATACATTGATTTTGAATATTTATTTATTCTTGGCCTTTCAGCCACTATTGGTTGGATACTGATCGTTCTGACGGTATGGTTGACGGTATCCCAGATTTCCAATCACCCCAAAATCCAATGTACCGTCAGGACGAGCGAAGGCGTTGGTGGTAGGGATTTATATGTAATATCTTGATATCAATTATGAATATAAGTCAGTTTGGCTATATTTCGACGTGACGGTATATTTGGCTGTTTTCGCTCAGTGGATTGAATATCAGCAGAGGAATACGTTAACTGATGCAGCTCTTAGAGCACTGGAACCAAAGGATAGGTTGTACAAGATTGCGGACCGTAACGGTATGTGTGTCACCGTCCAACCATCGGGTACCGTCGTGTTTCGTTTCGACTATCGTCTGAACGGACGTCGCGAGACCCTGACCCTTGGACGATATGACCCAACTGGCGTTTAGCTCGCTCAGGCACGAGAAGAATTGATCAATGTCAGACGCTTGGTCAGCGAGGGCCGCTCGCCTGCTCAGGAAAAGCAGCGGGAGAAGCGCCGCCTGAAAGAGGTGAAGAGCTTCGGGCAATTTGGCGAACGCGGGCTTCAGGAAAGCAAGATGGCGGACAGTACGCGGGCAATGCGGCGTGCGATGTTCAAACGAGATGTTCTCCCGACGTTCGGAAACCGGCTCCTCGCCGAGATCAATGCTGACGATCTGAGAACCATGTGTAGTAAGGTGAAGGACCGCGGTGCGCCGACTATGGCAGTACATGTCCGGGATATCGTGAAACTGATCTATGCCTTTGCTATCCTACATGGAGAAAAAGTCGCAAATCCTGCTGATGAATCTGGACCGTCTTCCATAGCCACGTTCGTTCCAAGAGACCGATCGTTGTCGCTGTCAGAGGTACGGATCATGCTGAACCAGCTCGAACATGTCGCGACCCTTCCGACCATTCGCCTTGGAGACAAAATGTTCCTGCTGACAATGGTACGTAAGAGTGAGCTTCGGGATGCAACTTGGGATGGGGTCTACTTCGAAAACGCTGTCTAGTCGATTCCGAAAGAAAGAATGAAGCGATCGAAGCCGCACAACATTTATTTAGCACAGCAGACGATTGATATCCTGATTGCGTTCAAAACCTGTGCGGGCAATTCGCGTTACCTTCTACCGTCACGCTATGACGCGGATGCTCCAATGTCGCGGGCGACATTTAATCGCGTAACGAAATCGGTCATCGTACGTGCGCAGACGCAGGGCCTGCCGCTGGAGCATTTCACAGTTTACGATCTGCGCCGCACTGGTTCAACGCTGTTAAACGAGTTGGGGTTCAACGACGACTGGATTGAAAAGTGCCTCGCGCATGAAGACGGACGATCTTCGCGCGGAATCTATGATAAAGCCGAATATGAGCATCAGCGCCGCCATATGATGCAGGAGTGGACCAATCTTGTCGACGCGTGGGTTGGAGGTCAGAAATGCCAACCTACGCTCTATCCGCCTGCGATGGATTTGCTCGTCCCCGAGCCGACAATTTGACCGAGCGGGCTTTGCGTAAGTTCACGTCCGGTATTGGGGCGCGCTTATGTATTTTGGCATCCGACATCCTACGGCGCTCGTCGAGCCACGCCTCCACCTCTCCTTGGTCCCAGGCCACTCATCTGCCTGACAGATAAAAATGAAACCCAAGCTGACTGGTCCGACACTGCACTGTGCGTTACAAAGCAACCATTGATTTTAGCCTTACTCCGTGCGTTTCACTCAGGACCTAACATGCTTTTTGAGATACTCTTCGTCTTCCTACTGGTCGGCTTGAACGGCATACTCGCCATGTCCGAGCTGGCGGTGGTCGCATCTCGGCCCGCGAGGCTCAAGATGCTCGCCGAACACGGAGATAGGGGCGCCCGGATCGCTTTGAGCCTTGCGGAAGATCCGGGCCGGTTCCTGTCAACCGTTCAGATCGGGATCACCTTGGTGGGCGTCCTCGCTGGTGCCTTTTCGGGCGCGACAATCGGTTTGCGGTTCGCCGAGTTACTCCCCGAATTTGGCGTTCCCGAGGGGGTAGCGAATGAGGTCGGCGTCGGCCTTGTGGTCCTCGTCATCACCTATCTGTCGTTGATCATCGGCGAACTTGTTCCGAAACAGATTGCGCTTGCTGCACCGGAACGCGTGGCGAGCCGAGTCGCTCCGGCGATGCTCGTCCTATCCCGCATCGTGGCACCGGTGGTCTGGGTGCTCGACCGTTCGGGCAAGGTTGTCCTTCGTCTGCTTGGTCATTCGGATCGGCGACGGGAATCCGTCAACGACGAGGATATCCGGATGATGCTCTCCGATGCTGCTGGCGCCGGCGTCATCCACAGGGCCGAGAAGGACCTGATCGGCGGCGTGATGCGCTTCTCCGACCGGCGCGCATGGGGTCTGATGACGCCCCGACATGACGTCGAGATCGCCGAGGTGCACGATACGCGCGCAGAGATCCTCGCGCGCTTCCGGGCATCCGGCCATTCGCGTCTGCCGCTCCGTCGCGGCGGGCCGGACGATATCGTGGGTGTGCTCCACAGCCGCGATCTCCTTGCGACGACGGATGCAGAAATCGATGCGATGGCGCTCGTGCGCCCGGCCCCTGTGATCCAGGAGACCATGCCGGCACTCGACGTGATTGACCGGCTGCGCGATTCGCCATGCCACATGCTTCTCGTCTACGATGAATATGGGCACTTCAAAGGGATCGTCACGCCGATGGATGTCCTGGGCACGATCGCCGGGGGCTTCGACGAGACCGCGACGATCGAGCAGAAACTCGTCGAACGCTGGGACGGCTCGGTGGTCGTGGCGGGCTGGATGCCGATCGACGAACTCACGGAGCGTCTTGGGATCGTGATCGAGAGCCGACCAAGCTACGATACGGTTGCGGGTCTGGTGCTAGAGCGCCTCGGAGAAGTGCCGACTGTGGGGCAAAGCATCCGTGTCGATGGCTGGCGCATCGAAATTGTCGATATGGACGGGGTCCAGATTGAAAAATTGCTCGTCGAGCGCGACACGGCGACCAGAAAACACAGCCAGACAGACACGCCGTAACCCGTCAGGCTTTCCCCGAAGCAGGAACGGCAAGCACGTCTCGATCAGCCATTCGCAGCACGGCTTCGGCTACGCTGCCGAGAAAGAATTTCGCGACGCCGCCTCGGCCCTCAGTTCCAAGAACGATAAGATCGACCGCTTCACCCTTCGCGGCGCTGAGGATCTCTTCGGCTGGCGCGTGAAGCCCGAAACACACGCGTTGGCGCGGCGATCGCGCGCCAGTTTCCTTCACGAATTTCGCGAGACCTTTCGCGGCTTCCTTGCGTTGCTCTTCAAGATAAGCCTCCCGGTCATCCATATGCACGGTGTGGCTCACCCCACCTTGGCGACCGGACAGCGTCTTCGACGACGGCCGCCGCGTCTATGTCGTCTTCCCACGCGGTATCATGCAGGGCGAAATGCCGGCCCTCTTTGTTCTTGGGGCGGATGGCAGCGCAGAACTCGTGAACACCCGCGTGGTCCGGAACGTTCAAATTGTGGACAGGCTCTTTGCCGCCGCAGAATTGCGGCTCGAGAGTGACGATTAGCAGATGGTCAGGATCGTGCGCACAGATGGGAGGCCGCGGCCATGACAACGTCAGCCTCAGACCCCGAAGCACTTCCGTCAAGCAACCCCAGCGACCCGTTCCGGCTGCGACCTGATCCGCCCCGCGTCGTGCGTCTCTCCCGCAAGGTCCTCGGAGGCCTCGCCGTCATCACAATCCTCAGCATCGGCGGCGCACTGATCGTCGCATTGCTGGATCTCCCGGCCCGAGACCGCCCCGGCGAGCTCTTCACCACCGAAAACCGACCCACAGCAGACGAAACGCGCGGCCTGCCTTCGGATCACAGCGGCATTCAGCAACTCGGACCTGCGCTGCCAGGAGACCTCGGACTCCCGATCCTGCGCACACAGGACGCGGGTCGACCCGTTCCCGCCTCGCCCATGCCGGGCCCGACTCCTGCTGAGCAGCGGCGTCTGGCCGAAGAAGAGTCCGCCCGCACCAGCGAAGTGTTCCTTACGACGCAATCACCGACCGTTCCATCGGGCTTTGCGGCACCAAGTGCCGCACCTCCGATTAGCTTCATCGCACCACAACCCGGCGGTGGCGCACAAACGGATCAAGACCGCCAACTTGCTTTCCTCAATGCCCCCGTCGATCGTCGCATCCTCGCGACGGACCGGGTCACCCCACCCGCTTCGCCTTACATCCTTCAGGCAGGGTCCGTCATTCCCGCTGCCCTTGTCATCGGTATCCGTTCTGACCTCCCCAGTCTGATCGTCCCTCAAGTGACCCAAAACGTCTATGGCAGCCCGTCCGGCGCTAACTTCTCCTGCTGCAAGGATCCCGCCTCATTGGGGAATACGACAATGGCGTCGGCTTCGACCAACGCCGCATCCTGCTTGTCTGGACTCGGATCATCTTGCACAACGGCCATTCCATCGTTCTGGAACGGCAACCCGGAGCAGATAGCGCGAAATCGTGCGTCGTTAGATTGATATACCGCTGACCCTCACGATCCGGCCGGGTTTCCGGTCCGCATGATCGTGACCCGCGATCTGATCCTCGAACCCCAAGGAGGTCACTGATGACCAAATTGAAACTGGGCGCTTTGTCGAACGACAAACCGGTCAAACTGACAGTGGAACTGCCAGCGCCCGTCCATTACGATCTGATTGCTTATGCAAAGGTACTGGAGCGGGAAACCGGACAAACCATCAAGGATCCCGCGAAATTGATCGCACCGATGGTCAAACGCTTCATGGCAACTGATCCCGGCTTTGCGAAACTCCGGCGCGCAGATAAAGGCGCGAAATCACTGTCAGGAAAAACCGAATAGTTGGCATGCCATCTTGCTAGGTCACGCGATTAACCGATCAAATTCACTCGGCAATTGCTGCAATCTGGCCCAACGGTTTTATCACAACTGCTGTCAGATAATCACTCTGCCGCAGTACACGTCGCACACTGTGCGGCGGGCAAAAGAGTGTTGGGCATCTATGGACATGGATCCGCGCACCGATAGAAGTCGTACCTGCTTCTTACAGTGTCGTGAAGAACGGTCTTCCCAGTTGAGTGACGGCCAGTTTGTAGCTCGCATTGTCGAATTTCTTGGTATACTTCGTTATTTGGTAATCTCGTCGGTTTCGGTACAATATCAGATCATGCGGGCAACGTCAGTGGGTGGCTTCATAAAATTGTTTGAATACCGATAGTTCTCGAACGTACGGTTTTCGCGAAACGAATAAAAAGGCCAATAATTTCAAGAGCCGCTGCATTTGGCGGTCTAATTGACGGTGTATGCAAGATGGAATTTTTATTTGTATCAAAAGATCAATGCCTTAAGATACAGATTGATAATCGAATGGGAGTGAGCGCTCACCTTTCCCACAGCTTTTCTTCTAATGGTATGGGCGGCTTGCACTGCGCATGAACGTGGTGCTCAAAGCTGCGCTTTGGATGACAGGAGCGATTGTCTCCTTCTCGTTCATGGCCGTGGCGGGCCGTGAGCTTGCAGGCGAATACGATACGTTCGAGATCATGTTCTACCGCAGCCTTGTGGGCGTGATCATCGTCATCGTGCTCACCACGCTGAACAAGCGCTGGCACGAGGTACAGACCAGCAACATCCGCCAGCATTTCCTGCGCAACGTCTTTCACTTCACCGGCCAAAACCTGTGGTTCTACGCCGTGGCCGTGATCCCGCTGGCCCAAGTATTCGCGCTTGAGTTCACCTCACCGCTTTGGGTGGTGATCCTTGCGCCCCTGCTGCTGGGCGAGCGGATGACCCGCCTTCGCACCCTTTCGGCCATACTGGGTTTCATCGGCATCCTGATCGTCACACGCCCCAACCCCGAGACTTTTCAAATCGGCCTGGTCGTCGCCGCCACCGCAGCGATCTTCTTTGCCCTGACGATTCTGCTGACCAAACGTTTAACCCGCGATAACTCTATCACCTGTATTCTGTTCTATCTCACCGCCATGCAGCTTGTATTTGGCCTGATTACCGCAGGATTTGACGGGGATATCGCCCTGCCCACCGCGTCGAGCTTCCCGCTTCTTTTCCTCGTCGGCTGCGCGGGACTGATGGCACATTTCTGCCTGACCAATGCGCTGTCCATCGCGCCCGCGACCGTCGTTGTGCCAATTGATTTCGCTCGGCTGCCCGTGATCGCGATTGTGGCCATGGTGCTTTACGATGAGCCACTGGAGGTTTGGGTCTTTGTCGGTGCAGTTGTGATCTTCGCGGCAAACTATCTCAACATCTGGAACGAAACCCGCAAGAAGACATGAGCATTTGCGCATCTTTCGGATCGTGGGTTGATCTTCAACGCCGTACACCCACCCCATGACTGAACGCACAATTTCCAACGAAAGCTGGGGCTTAATGGCTCTGCTCGCACTCCTCTGGGGCGCATCGTTCCTCTCGATTCGTATCGCATTGGACGAGGTGCCGCCGCTTACAGCAGTGGCACACCGTGTCGGTTGGGCAACTTTGGTCCTGTGGATTTACGTGATCATCCGCCGCATGCCCTTGCCCCGTGGCCGCCGCGTCTGGATTTCTTTCGCTGGCATGGGTTTGCTCAACAACGTCATCCCCTTTTCGCTCATGGCATGGGGCCAGCTTTACATCCCCTCCGGCCTCACTTCGATCTTCAACGCTGCCACCGCCATTTTTGGCGTTCTGGTCGCGGCCCTCCTTTTGAAGGACGAGAACTTGTCTGCGCGCAAAGCAATCGGCGTGGCCGTGGGATTTGCGGGTGTGGTGACTGCCATCGGGATCGACAGCTTGCGCGCCTTTGACATAACATCGCTTGCACAATTGGCTGTCCTTGCCGGTACAATATCCTACGCTTTCGCAGGTGTCTGGGCGCGCAAACGTCTGTCAGGATTGGCCCCGCAGGTTGCTGCTGCGGGCATGCTCACGGCCTCGACGCTCATCATGCTACCGCTTGCTTGGATCATCGACGGCCCCATCCGCCTTGATCTGCAACCGCGCACCATGCTGGCCATCGCATATTACGCGCTTGGGGCTACGGCGCTGGCCTATCTGCTCTATTACCGTGTGCTGGCGCTGGCCGGCAGCGGTAATCTGATGCTTGTCACCCTGATGATCACCCCCATCGCAATCCTACTAGGCGCTGTAGTTCTTGGCGAAACCCTGAGCGCAAACGCCTATAAGGGATTCGCCCTGCTTACCCTCGGGCTCATCATCATCGACGGGCGCATGATTGACCGTCTGCGGCAGCCGCGCTAGGGAAGACAGACCCTGACGCCCGGAGGCCTCAATGCTCTATCCCGATGCAAAAAGCTGGCACGCAGCGCCGCATAAATCCGTGCTTTTCTTTGGCATGTCCGGCTTGGGCAAAACCCATGTGTCCAAAATGCAGGTAGAGCAAGGTGGCTGGTTTCACTACTCCGTCGATTACCGCATCGGCACTTCCGGTATGTATGCGCACATAAAGGACAATTTGATCGCCCACGCGATGAAAGAGCCGTTCTTGGCCGAAATGCTGCGCAAGGATACGATCTATATCGAGCCGAACATCCACGACCATGACCTCAGCGCAGTTGCCGCATATCTGGGCAAGCCGGGCGATCCGTCTAAGGGTGGCCTTCCCATGGCTGAATACACCCGCCGTCAGGCTCAATTTCGCGACGCCGAGATCAGAGCGTTGATTGATACGCCCATGTTTATCGAGCGCGCGCAAAACCTGTACGGCTACCCGCATTTCATCTGTGACACAGGCGGCTCGATCTGCGAATGGATCGACACCGAGGACAAGAATGATCCTTTGCTCGAAAAACTGTCTGAGCATTGCCTGCTCGTCTGGATCAAAGGGGATGAAGCCCACTCCCAAGAGCTGATCCGCCGCTTTGACCGCGCGCCAAAGCCAATGGCCTATCAACCCGCGTTTCTGGAGCGGGTTTGGGATCAATATTTAAATGAAAACAACACTCAAGAAGACGAAGTTGATCCCGATACCTTCATCCGTTGGACGTATGGTCAAGCACTTGCACACCGTCAGCCGCGCTATGCTGCTATGGCCCGCCACGGCATCACGGTTACAGCTGAAGATATCTATGCCGTGACCTGCACGGAGGATTTCGAGGCCCTGATCGCCTCCAAGCTCTGAACACACTCCCGTGCACCCCCTTGAGAGGACCGCATGATCGCCCTATCTGTGATCCTCTCCTGACAAAGAAGTACCAAACCTATGCCCATCAAGATCCCCTCCAATCTGCCCGCCTACGACGTTCTCACCCGTGAGGGCGTTCAGGTCTTGGACGAGGACCAAGCTGACCGTCAGGACATCCGCCCCCTGCGCATCGCGCTGCTCAATCTGATGCCAAAGAAAATCCAGACAGAGAACCAATTTGCACGTCTGATCGGTGCGACTCCTTTGCAAATTGAACTCACGCTGCTGCGCATGTCCGACCACCAGACGCGCAACACAGCAGCCGAGCATATGGAGAGCTTTTATCGTCCCGTCTCAGAGGTTTGGGATAAAAAATTCGACGGTCTGATCATCACCGGTGCGCCCATCGAGCATCTGGAGTTCGAGGATGTGAGCTATTACGCGGAATTGCAGCGGGTGATGGACTGGACCCAGACCAATGTACAATCCACCATGGCCGTATGCTGGGGTGGTATGGCGATGATCAATCATTTCCACGGTGTCAAAAAGCACATCCTTGATGCCAAAGCCTTCGGCTGCTTTCGGCACCTTAATCTTGCGTCCGCATCCCCCTATCTCAATGGGTTCTCGGATGATTGCGTGATCCCTGTGTCCCGCTGGACCGAAATTCGTCAGGATGAAGTGGATGCCGTGCCCGCTCTCAAAACCCTGCTGGGCAGTGACGAAGTTGGCCCTGCGTTGATCGAAGATGCGGCCCACCGCGCCGTCTATATTTTCAACCACTTTGAATATGATCGTGACACGCTCAAGCAGGAATATGACCGCGACGTCGCCTCAGGTACGCCGATAAACGTGCCTGCAAACTATTACACTGACGATGATCCCAGCCAGCCGCCCGTAAACCGCTGGCGCAGCCATGCCCACCTGCTCTACGGAAACTGGATACAGGAAATCTATCAATCAACGCCTTATGACATTGAGAAAATTGGTAACTAATATGCTTATGTTCGCCACAGTTGTTCTGGCGTTCATTGGGGTTGTGCAATGGCGCGCTTCTGCGCGTGAAGCAGCGGCAAGCATCGCCTATCCCCCACAAGGCCGCGTTATTGATGTGGACGGCACACCCGTTCACGTGCTGATCGCGGGCAGTGGGCCTGATCTTGTGCTTTTGCACGGGGCCAGCGGTAACGTGCGCGATTGGACATATGGTTTCACCGACCGCCTTTCGGACCGCTACCGTGTGATCATGCTCGACCGTCCGGGCCTTGGGTGGACCGGGCGTATGCAGGGGAAATCCGGCGCATGGAACACCCGCACCGAGACCCCGATGGAGCAAGCAGCCCTTTTGCAAAAGGCCGCAGCAATCATAGGGATCGAGCGGCCGATCGTTGTCGGGCACTCCTTTGGCGGTGCCGTTGCGATGGCTTGGGCCCTGAGCCAGCCCGAAGAGACCGCAGCTCTTGTGATGTTGGGCGCGGTCTCCAATCCATGGCCCGGTGATCTTGGCTGGACTTACACCGTCATGGGCAGCGCTTGGGGCGGTGGACTGGTTGTGCCGCTTGCCTCCGCCTTTTTACCGCGATCCTATATCGACGATAGTGTCGAGGCGATTTTTAGACCCCAGCCCGCACCCGAAGGTTACGTGGAGCATGTAGGTGCCACGCTGGCGCTGCGCCGCGAAAGCATGCGCGCCATTGCCCAACAGGTGAACTCCCTGCGCCCGCATATCGTCAAAATGTCCAAGCGGTACGAAGGGCTGTCGCTCCCGCTGGAAATCGTGCACGGCGATGCCGATACAATCGTTCCCCTGACCATTCACTCGGAACCGCTGTCAAAACAGGTGACCGGTGCAAATCTCACGGTGCTCAAAGGGGTCGGTCACATGCCCCATCACGCCGATCCGCGCGCAGTCGAGGACGCCATTGACCGCGCCGCCACGCGTGCGGGTTTGCGTAAGTCCCCGTAACATCGCATATTGTCTAAAACGCAAGGCTGGAGGCCAAGGATGGAGCTGCCCTTTGACGGTGCGATAAGCGCCTTTTACAAAACTGACGCACCAAAGGCTGTCCGCAGCGCCGTCAAATCTGCAAAAAAGGGTAATATCCTCACGGAGAGCTATCCACATAAAAGCCGCATGGGCCGCAAATCCTACGAGCGTGAGATGGCGCTTTTGCAGATTGAACTGGTGAAGTTGCAATCATGGGTGCGCGAGACGAACACTCGCATTGCAATGGTATTCGAGGGCCGCGATGCCGCGGGCAAAGGCGGGACGATCGAACGCTTTCGCATGAACCTCAACCCGCGTGCCGCACAGATAGTCGCACTGGGAAAGCCCACCGAAACAGAAGCGAGCGAATGGTATTTTCAGAGATATATCAAACACTTGCCTGCCGCAGGGGACTTGGTTTTCTTTGATCGCTCTTGGTATAATCGCGGTGTTGTTGAGCCTGTCTTTGGCTTTTGCACACCAGAACAGAACGCACAATTCTTCCAGCAGGTTCAACCCTTTGAGCAGATGCTGGTCGAGGACGGCGTACATCTTTTCAAATTCTGGCTCAACGTGGGGCGCGCCGAACAGCTGCGCCGCATGCTCAGTCGCGAAAGCGATCCCCTCAAACAATGGAAGCTCAGCGGGATTGACGTCAAAGGTTTGCACCTGTGGGACGAATATTCCACGGCAATCCAGGACACCCTAGTGCGCAGTCATACGGTCCACGCGCCTTGGACAATTGTGCGCTCTGATGACAAACGCCGCGCGCGCCTGAGCGCCATCCGCACTGTGCTCCACCATTTTGACTATACCTACAAAGACCTTGATGCGATTGGCGCGATCGACAGCGCCATTTGCGGCGGGCCTGACATCTGGGATGCCTAAGCGCGGATACCACCACGGCAATTTGCGGCAGGCGCTTGTCGATGCCGCACTCCTGTTAATTGAGTTGCGCGGGCCGACCGGCTTTACGCTTTCGGAGGCTGCAAAACAGGCGGGCGTTACCCCCGCTGCCGTTTACCGCCACTTTGAGGGGCGCGAAGACCTCATCGCGGAGGCCGCCCTTCAAGGCTACGAGATTTTTGGTGATCTGATGCAGTTCGCCTATGAAAGTGGTCAACCTTCCGCATTGCAAGCATTCGAGGCCACGGGCCGCGCCTATCTTGCGTTTGCGCGTAAATACCCCGGGCACTATATTGCGATGTTCGAAAGCGGGATCCAGATCAACCGCACTGCCGCCCTCGCCTCTGTCGCAAACCGCGCCAATGGCGTTTTGGAGCAGGCCGCTGTCGATTTGAGCCAGCACATCCCCGAACACAAGCGCCCGCCACCGTCCATGTTCTCTGCCCACATCTGGGCGATGAGCCACGGTGTGGTGGAGCTGTTTGCACGCAATTCACCGGGCCGCGCGTCACCCTTCCCGCCAGAGGATTTGCTGGAATCGGGTATCGGCATTTACTTGCGCGGATTGGGTCTCATTGCGCCGGATGATTAGGCCGCAAGGGCAATCTCGCTCAACGCTTCTGCTGCAATGGTGAACGAGCGCTTGCGCGCAGCGTGATCGTGAATTTGCCCTGTCAGGATCAATTCATCAGGCTGGTACTTCGCGATTAGCTCCGTCAGTTGCCGCCGTACCGTTTCGGGTGCCCCTGTCGCGTTGATCCGCAGCGCCTGATCTACACCGCGCCGCAATGCAGGGCCAATTTCCGCGTCGAGATCATCGACGGGGCGCGGCAGTTTTCCGGGCATCCCGCTGCGCAGCCGTGCAAATGCCTGTTGCACCGACGTGCGCAAATAAGCCGCCTCCGCATCTGTTTCCGCGCCGATCACATTGACAGCTAACATGAATTTTGGCGCCGCAAGCGTGGCCGATGGTTTAAAATCACGCCGATAGATATACGCCGCATCCTCAAGCGCATCAGGCGCAAAATGCGACGCAAACGCGTAAGGCAGTCCAAAATGGGCCGCAAGCTGTGCGCCATAAAGCGACGAGCCGAGTATCCACAACGGTACATGAGTGCCCTGCCCCGGATGCGCCTGAACAGCAGCGCGTGGGTCAGCGTCGCCAAGGTACCCCATCAATTCTGACACCTCCGCGGGAAAATTATCCTCCCCCGTACGCCCACGCCGCATGGCGCTCCAGACGGCATGATCACCACCGGGCGCACGCCCGAGCCCCAGATCAATCCGGTCGCCATACAGAGTGGCGAGCGTGCCGAATTGCTCCGCAATGCTCAGCGGCGCATGGTTGGGCAACATAACGCCACCCGCGCCCACACGGATGGTTTTTGTCTTGCCCGCCACATGGCCCAGCAGCACGGACGTCGCCGCCGACGCAATGCCGGGCATGTTGTGATGCTCTGCCATCCAATAGCGGTGATACCCCAAGCTCTCGGCATGCTGTGCCAGATCGGCACTGTTGCGCATGGCATCTACAGCGGTGTGGCCCTCGGGTACGGGGCAAAGATCAAGGATAGAGTACTTCATAGAGATCCCTCATTAACTGAATTCTAATATAGGATGGGAAGTTGGTCACCGAAAGCCCCGGAAGCCGTTAAGCTTTGCATTCGACGTTGCCGAATTTCGCCGCACATTTTTGTTGTGTACACTGCCTGATCTCTCCGTCGCGCCGTGGCTTGTTTCGATCAACGGTGCGCACAGCGGGTAACGTATAGTATTCAGTCCGCATGACTTGGTTGCAGGTCACGGAATTCCCGACCCCGGTGCAGGTTGATCGACCCGTCGGAACCAGCCTCGTATGGGATCGGTTGTACAGTTCTTGCTCAAGCTGCGGTGGAATTTTAGTGAGCCACGTAGACTTACATATATCTTGCTCAGCTCTGAATTCAGGCGTCCCGCATGACGGCAATACAGTAAGAAGCCCGAAAGTTATTACTTTTCTTAGCATTGTGCGTGCTCCCTGCCTGACATCAGTATGCCTCGACAGTGTATCGGCTTACGTCTCAACAGGGAAATGACAAACTTGGCCATTGCGTGTGACAGTTTGGACTATCCAAACGAAAAAGGCCGCACCAAATGGCGCGGCCTTTTCCAAAGTAATCGTAAAACTTAACGCTTGGAGAACTGGAAGCTCTTACGCGCTTTTGCTTTACCGTATTTCTTACGCTCAACAACACGGCTGTCACGTGTGAGGAAGCCTGCTGCTTTGAGGGCGCCACGGTGCGACGGGTCAAACAACTGGAGTGCTTTGGACACGCCGTGCTTTACCGCGCCGGCCTGACCTGACAAACCGCCGCCTTTGACTGTCGCGTAGACGTCAAATTGGCCATCGGTACCAGTAATGCCGAATGGCTGCTGCAGGATCATCTGCAAAACGGGGCGTGCAAAATATTCATTCTGCGGCTTACCGTTTACAACAACCTTGCCGGAGCCGGGCTTGATCCAGACGCGGGCAACCGCATCTTTACGTTTGCCAGTGGCATAGGCGCGGCCAAATTCGTCACGAACAGGCTCACGTGGTGTCAATTCGACTTCTGGAGTGGCTTCGATACCGGCTACAGATGCGAGATCTTCGAGTGTGTTGATTTCGTCAGCCATGCTCATGCGCTCCGCGTGTTTTTCTTGTTCATGGATGCAACATCCAGAACAGTAGGCTCTTGGGCCTCATGTGGGTGTTCACCACCTGCATAGACGCGCAGGTTGGTCATGATTTGGCGGCTCAAACGGTTGCCGGGCAGCATGCGCTTGACGGCTTGTGTCACGATACGCTCGGGGTGCTTGCCCTCGAGAATGTCGGCCTTGGAGCGTTCTTTGATCCCACCGGGGTGGTTGGTGTGCCAATAGAACATCTCTTCACGCTTTTTGCCGGTCATTTGGATTTTCTCGGCGTTGATTACGATGACGTTGTCGCCGCAATCCATGTGAGGAGTGAAGGAGGGCTTATGCTTGCCCCGCAGACGCATGGCGATCACTGATGCAAGACGGCCCAAAACGATGCCTTCGGCGTCGATGATGATCCATTTCTTGTCAATGTCTGCCGGTGTTGCAGAAAAGGTTTTCATGTAGGGGTATCCCGTTCGTGGTGTATCGGGGCAGATGCCCCTATGTAATGGAGGGCTTATATCCGAGCCACAGTGCGGGTCAAGCACCGCAATCTTCTATATATCATTGCTAATCAGTGACTTACAATTAAGGTATCATTTTACCCCATAAATTGACCTCATTCCAAGGTCCACTCTTCTTCCTGTCCGTCATGGCGTATAGAATCTGTGGGAAACAACCGGATACTTCAAATGCTCCCAAATATTTCTGCACTTGTCGCCGCTGCGATCGAGTTAAGCATTCCACATACTTTGGGCTCATTCCCATTCACCGGATGATCCAACGGCGCAAGGCACGACATGAGCGGCGGTGGGGATGCTGTGGAACGCAGAAGTGGCGTGCTAGACGCCAATCTCCTCTGTGGGGTTATCCAGCAGATCACGCAGTCGCGCCATTGCCGCCTCGAAACTTTTAAGGCTGACACCAGCGTTGATCGCCATACGCACAGCATGTGGGGTTTGGGCATTGCGAACTGCAAACTCCTCAGCGGCGCGCACCCGCACGCCCCGCGTCTCGGCGGCGCGGCAAAAAGCACTGGCGCGCCAACCTTCGGGCAGGTTGAGCCAGACAAACGGGACATCCTCACGCCAGCGCAGATCATAACCGCCCAGCATATTCACCGCCGCTCTGACATAATCCGCAACTCCGCCGCGGGTGCGTGCCAGCACCGCGTCAAGCTGCGGATGCGACAACAGCGCTGCGACCAGATCGGTGATCGGCGTGGCCAACCCGAAAAAACCGTGCTCTGCCGCGCGGTGCAGCGCAGGCGACATCTCACGCGGGCCAATGGCACAGCCAACCCGCAGCGCCGGCGTGATCGATTTACTGAGCGAAGTGAGATACCAACCCCGCTCAGGCGCAAGCTGGCGGTAGCCAGGGGCCTGAGCCTCCCCGATGCGGTAGCAATCATCCTCGACGATTTGCAGATCAAAGCGCCGCGCCACTTGGACGATCTCATGCCGCCTTGCCAGCGGCGTAAACCCGCAAGTCGGGCTGTGAACTTCCGGCGATGTACAGATAATCTGCCCTTCGGGATACCGCTCTGCAGCGGCGGCAAGCGCGTCGGCGCATATTCCGTCCCCGTCCATCGCAATTGGCACAATATCCGCGCGCAATGCCGTAGCCACACGGCGAAAACCGGGATAGCACAGCTCCTCTACAAAGATCACAGGGCGGCGCCCTTTCAGGATCGTCTGGAAGATAAGCATGATCGAATTTTGACCGCCATGGGACAGAACGATATCGCTCTCCTTCAACGGACCGACGTTGGTATCGCGCAGCCAGTGCATCATCGCCTCACGCGCGGGCAATCCGCCGCGCCGTGAAGGATAATGCATCACACCAGAGGGTGGATCATTTGCGATCTGCGCCAGCAACGTGCGGATCAGTTTGGACTGTCCCCCATTTGGCAAATGCGGCGAGAACAGATTTACGTCAAAGTTATCGCCCCCTGTCAGATGCTCGATCACGTCCATCTCCATCAGGTTCAGCGGCGGCTCGGCCAGCGTGGCATCTGCGACAAAGGTCCCGCGCCCAACCTCAGCAACCAGAAGCCCCTCATCAGTGAGCACAGTATAGGCCCGCGCCACGGTCCCCGGTGTCATTTCCAGTTTCCAACCCAACTCCCGCACCGGCGGTAGCTTTGCACCCAACCCCAGCGCACCTGAGCCCACTGCATCGCGGATGGCCTGAACCACTGCTTTGTATTTCGGTTTAATCGCCGGATCGACCTGCGGCACCCAAATTGTATCCATTACAATGTTTCCATGGCTTTCTGTAAAATCGTATTGTACCAATTAATCATGGCAACAACGCCACATTGTGTCAATACAATTCATTTTAGGAGATTTACCCATGACACACGCAGCGATCCTGACAAACGACTCCCTCGCAGTTCTGAACTCAACGCGCAGCCTTCCGCTGCTCGCAGTGGTCAGCGTCAAGTTTGCAGCCTGCGTGACAAAATGGGTAACCCGCCGCAGCACCCGCCTGTCGCTTCAGCAACTTGAAGCATGGCAGTTGCGCGATGTGGGACTAACACCTAACGCGGCTCACCACGAGGCGCGCAAGGTGTTCTGGCAAGCGTGACATCCCCGTGACGCAGCGCCAGACCTCTTTACTTGGGCAGGGTTCATCCCTGCCCTTTTTTAATACAATCCTGCAAAATTTTGAATTGTACCCCTAGATCACTTTTGCGGGAGGGATTGCATAGGTCATTGTCGCCTGTGCCACGGGCTCTGCCATACCTTCGGAATAGACCAACACGTGGCTCACAGACAGCTGTCGTCCCAGCTTTAACAGCTTGGCCGTGGCGATCAAATCCACCCCCGCCTTGGGCTTGCGCATGAAATCAATCGAGCAACTGGTCGTGACTGCCAAAGCCTTGGGTCCGATCATCGCCAGTGTGGCAATGTAGGCCGCCACATCCGCCAGCGCGAATATCGACGGCCCAGACACCGTGCCACCGGGGCGCAGGTGCTTTTCAGTGATGATCAGCCGCATGGTCACCTCGTTTGGTTTGACCTCTTCGACATTGAAATCATCCGCCACCTGTTGGAACACTTCGTGCATAAACGCCATCAGCTCCGGCGCCTGCATCATCACTTCACCTTTGACGGCCATACTTGTTCTCCCTGTCCTGTTGCGCGTAGAGTTGCCCTAAGCAACAGGGGGCGCAAGATGGCAATTCTGGAAGTAACGCAACGGGACGCGGTCACACATCTGACGATGAACAGCCCTGAGCGGCTCAATGCACTCAGCGATGAGATGCTGGCGGCATTACAAGAAACGTTGGATACGCTGGCCGAGGACCCCGATTGTCGTGTGATCACCCTGTCAGGCGCGGGAAAAGCCTTCTGCGCGGGCCACGACCTGCGCCAGATGCAGGCGATGCGCCAGAGCGAGGATGGCGGCACGGCGGCTTTTACCGACCTGTTGGCGCGCTGTACCGATGTCATGATGCAGATCCAAACCATGCCCCAACCCGTGATTGCGCAGGTGCACGGCATTGCAACGGCTGCGGGGTGCCAGTTGGTCGCAACTTGTGATCTGGCCGTGGCTGCACATGGCACGCGCTTTGGCGTGAATGGCGTGAACATCGGCCTTTTCTGCTCAACCCCGATGGTGGCCCTCTCCCGTAACATCGCGCCGAAGAAGGCATTCGAGATGCTGACCACAGGGGACTTCATTGATGCGGAGCGGGCCGATGAGTTGGGCCTGATCAACCGCGTTGTGGCTGCGGAGGCCTTGGAGAAGGAGACCGCTGCCCTCGCTGACCAAATCGCGAGCAAGCTGGGGGCCGCTGTGCGGATCGGCAAGCGCGCGTTCTATGAGCAGTTGGGTATGCAGACACAGGCTGCCTATGGCCATGCCGGTGCTGCAATGGTCGAAAACCTCAGCAACGCGGACACTGGCGAAGGCATGCAGGCCTTCATCGAAAAACGTCCACCGGATTGGAAACACTGACTGCTTCCTGAGACGCGACGGTCTATTTCCACAGCAATCACCGCAATTTTTGCATAATTTTCGTAACAAGCTTCTCAATCTCGTGAGGAGCAATGTGATGAAGATTTTAACGCTTGGCGCATTTGGCGCTGGCCTGTTGTATGGTGCTGCGGCGGTTGCAGGATCATTGCCCGCGCCCATCAACGACGGTGATTTCCACCAGTTCCCTGCCGAGTTGATCGAGCTGGGGCGTGATCTGTTTTTCGATCCTATCCTGTCGGGAAACAAGAATATCGCCTGTGCCACCTGCCACCATTCCAGCCTTGGCACCTCTGGCGCGATGTCTCAATTGGTGGGTGAAGGCGGTGTCAGACTTGGGGTTTCGCGCCGCGTGGACATGGGCAACGCACCCAAGGCCCGTATCCCGCGCAATGCGCCTGCCCTGTTTAATATGGGCGCTAAAGAATACACCATGATGTTCCACGACGGCCGCACGGTCAAAGACCGCACACTCGAGCGTCCCGTTGTCTCAGCGCTCGCCGCGCAAAACATCCTGCCGATCCTGTCGCCGGATGAGATGTCAGGTCATGCAGGTGAGAATGACGTCGCCGATGCCGTGTCAGAAGAGCGGATTATGGGGGAAGGTGGCGCGTGGGATATCCTTGCCAAACGCGTGGACAGCATCGCCGAATACCGCAAGAGATTCGAAGCCCTTGATACCTCCGACATTCACATTACCCACATTGGCACCGCGCGGTCGGCCTTTATCGGGTCTGAGTTTCGCGCAACCGACAGCCTCTTTGACCGCTATCTGCGCGGTGAGGATGCCATGCCCGAAGTCGAACTTGCGGGAATGGACCTGTTCTACGGAAAAGCGCGCTGCTCCACTTGCGATGCGGGCGCGTTCCAGACCGTACATAGTTTTCACGCGATAGGCCTACCGCAGATTGGCCCAGGTAAAGACGACTAGGCCTCTGACGTGAGGCGCGGCATGATCATTGGGGAGCCGGAAGATATGTACCGCTTCCGCACGCCGACCCTGCGCAACGTCAGCATAACAGGCCCCTACGGGCACAACGGCGCGTATGCCAACCTTGAAGATATCGTGCGCCATCACCTTAACGCAGTCAAAGGCCTCGCCACCTATGACCGAAGCAAAGCAGTGCTGGCGGACGATGTGGCCGTCGATGACTGGAAAGCCATGGATAATTTTGACGAGGTCATGCGCATCGCGGAGGCTATCGAGATTAGCAATGTTGGCTTGGTCGAAGACGAGATCGTCAAGATTATGTCATTTTTGGGCGCATTGACCGATGAAGGCGCGGGCAAACGCGGGATTGGCACACCCAATTCCGTTCCCTCAGGGCTGCTATTGGATGCAACAGCATACTCATCTTAAGTCACTGATATATAACCGTTTAATAACCCCCAGCGCATTTAGTGACCGGAGGATTTTCATGCACATTAACCATTGTTTCCAAATCAGCACCGCACTGTTGCCAAGTTACGTCTAGGAAATCGGGCAACAATAAGGCACAAATAGGACATGGCAAGCTAAGCTGCCCCATTTAGGGTCGCCGCCAGCGGAAGGTCCCTCCAGATCAGACTCTCATCTGATCCCCTTATTCCCGCTGCGGCGACCCCAAATCTCCTGCCCGAGTTTGGCAAATTCCTAAAAACCTAATGATCACGCTTACCGCGCAGTTTTGCCGCATCGCATATGCGCGCGCGCTGTTGCACCACCTTGGCTGCTGGCTTATCTGCGGGGCATGGATAACACATTACACATCATCGGCGGCGGTATGGCCGGATCAGAGGCTGCATGGCAGGCCGCAAACCTTGGCATTAACGTGGTCATCCACGAAATGCGGCCCAAGGTGGAGACCTTCGCGCACCAAACGGGTCTGTTGGGCGAAATGGTCTGCTCAAACTCCTTCCGCTCGGATGACAGTGAGCAGAATGCTGTAGGCTTGCTGCATTGGGAAATGCGCAAAGCGAACGGTCTGATCATGGACACCGCTGAGAAACATCGCCTGCCTGCTGGTGGCGCGCTTGCTGTGGACCGTGATCCCTTTGCGCAATCGGTGACAGACGCGCTTCTCGCGCATCCTAACATATCGGTTGAATACGGTGAAATCACCGCCCTGCCCGACAGCGGCCATTGGATCATCGCTACTGGTCCGCTCACGTCTACGGATCTCGGCGCTGCCATCGCCGCAGAAACCGGAGCCGAAGCGCTGGCGTTTTTTGATGCCATCGCGCCAATTGTCTACCACGACAGCATCGACATGAGTAAAGCGTGGATGCAATCGCGCTATGACAAGGGCGAGACAGAGGAAGAGCGCACGGCCTATCTCAACTGTCCCATGGACAAAGAGCAGTATGAGGCTTTTATCGACGCCCTCGCCGCAGCTGAAAAGACCGAGTTTCACGAAGGCGAGACCGCAGGATATTTCGATGGCTGCCTGCCGATTGAGGTAATGGCAGAACGGGGGCGCGAAACGCTACGCTTTGGCCCGATGAAACCTGTGGGTCTCACCAATCCACACCAGCCCGATGTAAAAGCCCATGCCGTGGTGCAGTTGCGCCGCGACAACAAGCTCGGCACGCTCTACAATATCGTAGGTTTTCAAACTAAGATGAAATACGGCTCTCAAGCATCTGTTTTTAAATCAATTCCCGGCCTTGAGAATGCCAACTTCGCTCGTTTGGGCGGCATCCACCGCAACACATTTCTGAACTCGCCCACACTGCTGGACGGCCAGATGCGCCTCAAGTCACAGCCGCATATCCGTTTTGCAGGCCAGATCACCGGTGTTGAAGGCTATGTGGAGAGTGCCGCGATGGGTTTGCTCGCGGGGCGTCTTGCTGCTGCCGAAATCCAAGGCGGCGCATTGGACACTCCCCCGCCGACGACAGCCACAGGCGCGCTGATCACCCATATCTCTGGAGGCGCCGAGGCCAAGACATTCCAACCAATGAACGTGAATTTCGGCCTCTTTCCCCCAGTGGAAGGTCTGAAAAGCGGCCGCCGTGGACGCAAGGACCGCTACAAAGCCTATACAGACCGCGCAAAAGCGGATTGGCAGGACTGGCTTAGTGCTGGACAAGAAGGGTAACGAACTTAAAGTATCCGAATGAGTATATTCTTAGAACAAGCGTTTCATGAGCGTGACGCAAACGAAGCCCGCGCGTTTTACGGCAGTTGGGCGGATACATACGAAGCCGATATTACCGCTCAGGGCTATTCAACCCCAGCCCGCTGCGCAGAGGCTTTGGCCGCGCACGTGTCTGATTTATCAACGACAATTCTTGATTTCGGTTGCGGCACTGGCCTTTCGGGTCAGGCGCTTAAGGATGCCGGTTTCACTCAGATCAATGGTGTTGATATTGCGCCTGCAATGCTCGAGCAATCTCGCGCAAAAGGGGTATACTGCGATTTGTCCCCGATTGCAGCGGATGCAACACCGAAAGGTAAATACGAAGTGATCAGCGCCGTTGGCGTGATCGGCCTCGGCGCAGCCCCGAGCAGCACAATCGACGTACTGATGCATGCCCTCCCAAGGGGAGGCAAACTGGTGTTTTCCCTCAATGATTACGCGCTTGCCGACCCCATGCAAACGGGTCGTTTGAACGAGTGGATTGATTGCAGCGCCGCACGTGTGCTGTTTGCCGAGCACGGGCCCCACCTGCCCACACAAGACATGAGCTCTACTGTCTACGTGGTTGAAAAGTATTGACCTTTCGGACACGTTTTGCGCCATCACCCACAGGGCCACTCCACCTCGGTCATGCATATTCCGCCCTGCTGGCCTATGATTTAGCCAAAGCTGCACAAGGCGAGTTCCTTTTGCGGATCGAGGATATCGACCAGTCACGCGCACGCCCCATATGGGAAGCGCAAATCTATGAGGACCTCGCATGGCTTGGATTGCAATGGGGAACTCCCGTCATGCGCCAATCGGAGCGCCAAACCGCATATGACGCCGCACTGGACGATCTTTGGCAGCGCGGAATACTCTATCCTTGTCACTGCTCGCGTGCCGATATCGCCGCCGCCGCCAGCGCACCGCAAGAAGGGGCACCGCTGTTGGGACCAGATGGTGTAGTCTATCCCGGAACCTGTAGGCCAGATCAGCCTTTAACTGGCAAGCGTCCCCACGATATCCCGTTACGCCTTGATATGGCCCGCGCCTCTGCCGCGTTGAAATGGCCTCTCCTTTTCATCGAAGAAGGTGATGGCCCTGCGCAAAACATCGACATTTCTGCTAATGATATGATCCAAACCGTTGGTGACATCGTTCTCGCGCGGCGCGATATGGGAACGTCATATCATTTGTCGGTTGTCATCGACGACGCGGCACAAGGCATCAGCCACGTTGTGCGAGGCCGGGATCTTTTCGATGCCACACCCATACATATCGTCCTGCAACGTCTTCTGGGCCTGCCACAACCGCGTTATCACCATCACCGCCTGATCCGCGATGAGGCAGGCAAGAGATTGGCGAAACGCGATGATTCCCGCGCTATCGCGCTTTTCCGCAGCGAGGGGCGTACAGTCGAGGATATTCGCGAAATGATCGGTACTTAAGCCTTTGAAGTAAGATCAACTTCTCCTTGCTCAGTCACTTGCGTGTAAAAACAACTCCGCGCGCCTGTGTGACACGCCGCCCCGATTTGGGCGACCTGCATCACCAGACAATCGCGGTCACAATCCACACGCATCTCTTTGAGAGTTTGCACATGCCCCGAAGTAGCCCCCTTGGCCCAGAACTCTTGCCGTGAGCGGCTCCAATAGGTGACTTGCCCACTCTTAAGGGTTTGCATCAGGCTCTCGGCGTTCATCCACGCCATCATCAACACCTGACCCGTCTCGTAATCCTGCGCAATCGCAGGGATCAGACCGGCCTCATTGTATTTCAAAGTAGATGGATCAAAGGACATCGTGGCGCACCCCGTTCAAAAGTTTTTGCATCCGCACTGGTTAAGCTTATGTAGAGGGCAGACAAAGGAAATGCCATGTCCAACGATACCGATCTGATCAAGCTGTACTCTGCCCGCATCCTCGCTCTCGCGGCCGACATTCCGCATCTGGGGCGGCTGGAGGAACCGGATGCAAGTGTGACACGTCGCTCGCCCCTGTGCGGGTCGAGTGTGACTGTCGATGTGTGTGTGGCGGACGGCCGCCTCAGTGCACTCGGACAGGACGTTAAGGCCTGTGCCTTGGGACAAGCTGCGGCTGCCATCACAGCGGAGGCATCAGAGGGTGCAACGCTGGAGAGCGTGCAGAAGGGCCGCGACCAGCTCAAAGCGATGCTGAAAGGCAAAGGTGGCGTGCCCGATGCGCCCTTTGACGGCTTCGAAGTTCTCACTCCAGCGGTTGAATACAAGAATCGCCACGCCTCAATTTTGCTCAGCATCGAAGCGTTGGCCGAAGCGATGGGCAGCGCAGGCGCCTGACGTCACAGTTCTAACAGACAAAAAAAGGCGCCGCACATCCAAAAGGATGGCGGCGCAAAAAAAGCGTTTCTCATGTGGGACACAGGGACCGGATGGGGAAAGGCACCCCCAGATAACATGTCATGGACAGGCAGAACGTGACATGTAAGGCGCATCAGTTTGGGACATATGCGCCGAAAAACGGACCCTGGCATGAGAGCGCAGGCAGAAACTCAAACAATCGCAGGAAGATGCAGACCAACCATAAGCATTACAATCAAGGCTGCGGCCCCTGCCGCATCATGCACAAGCGTGTCTTGCGACCGTGTAGCGATGGCTTTGATTGTTTTATAGAAGGTCATGTGTCTCTCCGTTCTTGTTGCCACTTTGTTCTCATATGATTAACGCCATGTAAAGAACTTTATGAGAACATTTGTGAACTTTTCAGAACATCCAAGATTAACCCACTGAAATCAAACGAATTGCCTCATCTTGCCGCGTGAGCCACAAGAGCATCCGCGCTGCACGGCCCCGATCGCTCTCCAACGCGGGATCTTCATAGAGTAGTTTGCGCGCATCCGATTGGGCAACGGCCATCAAAGCAGCCTGTTTTTCAAGATCAGCGACCTTGAAACGCGGCACACCTGATTGCGCAGTGCCGATCAGATCGCCTGTTCCACGTATCTTGAGGTCCGTCTCGGCGATCACAAACCCGTCTTCGGTCTCGCGCAACACTTCGAGGCGTTGCCGCCCTGTCTCGGTCAGCGGGCTTTGGTACATCAGCAAGCAGCTCGACGCCGCCGTGCCGCGGCCAACCCGCCCACGCAACTGGTGCAACTGTGCCAGACCGAAACTCTCGGCCCGCTCAATCACCATGATCGACGCATTGGCCACATCTACGCCAACTTCGATCACCGTGGTCGCCACCAGCAGCTTCGTCTCGCCGCGTTGGAATGCAGCCATGGCAGCGTCTTTGTCGGCAGGTGGCATCTGGCCATGCACCAGCCCGACAACCCCCTCACCCATTGCGGCACGCAGCCGCTTGAACCGCTCCTCTGCGGCGGTCAGATCGCTGACCTCGCTCTCCTCCACCAGCGGACACACCCAGTAACACTGACGCCCGTCCGAGATGGCCGCGCTGAGGCGATCAATCACCTCCTCATAACGCTCGGTGCTGATCAAAACCGTTTGGATCGGTTTGCGACCGGGCGGCTTTTCATCCAGCACGCTCACATCCATATCGCCGTATTGCGCCAGTGCGAGACTGCGCGGTATCGGCGTGGCAGTCATCACAAGCACATCAGCTTGGCGCCCCTTGCGCCCCAACTCAAGTCGCTGGCGCACGCCAAAGCGGTGCTGTTCGTCTACCACAGCAAGGCGTAGATCATGGAACACAACGCTCTCTTGAAACACAGCATGGGTGCCGACCAGCACGTGAATATCGCCACGCTCAAGTGCGGCAAGCTTCGCGGCGCGTTCCGCCCCTTTATCTCGGCCTGTGAGGATTTCCAGCACGACACCCGCGCTCTCGGCCAAGGGGCGCAGTCCTTGCAAATGTTGGCGTGCAAGGATCTCTGTCGGGGCCATCAAGACACCCTGCCCGCCCGCTTCCACTGCGGCTAACAACGCCATAAACGCCACCAGCGTTTTCCCCGCCCCCACATCGCCCTGAAGCAGGCGGTTCATCCGCTGCTCGGTCGCCATGTCGGCGATGATCTCGGCAATCGCGCGGCTCTGCGCGCCTGTTGGTTTATATGGCAGACCCGCCAGCACCTTGGCCTGCAATACCCCCGTCGCATGCGCAATGCGGCCCTTCTTGCGCCGCTCCACCTGTCGCGCCAGCGCCAATGTGATCTGATGCGCCAGCAACTCGTCATAGGCCAAACGCTCCCGCGCCGGTGCAGTTGCTGCGATGTCGCCCAAGCTGGCCGGATCATGGGCGGCGGACACGGCAGCACTGAAATCAGGCCATTCGGCTTTCTTAAGCTGACTTGGATCAATCCATTCACCCATCGGCGGGATCAGAGCGATTGCGCCGCGCGTGGCCTTATACATCAGCTTTTGCGTGACACCTTGGGTGAGTGGATAAACCGGCTCAAAGCGCGGAATACTGTCCGCCTCGTCCTCTGGCACTGTAAAATCAGGATGCACCATTTGCGGGACACTGTCGAACAACTCCACCCGCCCGGATACGATGCGGCGACTGCCCTCAGGCAAGGTTTGCTCCCAATAATTGCCACGCGCATGGAAGAACACCAACTGGAAAGACGTCTCGGAATCCTCCACATGTATGCGGTATGCACCGCCTTTGTTGCGGGGAGGGTAGTGTTTGCCGATGGTCACTGCCACGGTTAAAGTCGTGGGAAATGGCGCACCCTCCACTGTTTCGATCAGCTGCCGGTCAATACCAGATTGTGGAAGCGTAAACAGCAGATCACGGGGTGCAATCACCCCAAGACCTGCAAAATGCTGCGCCGTCTTAGGGCCAATTCCTGTCAGCGTATCCAGCCCCGCAAACAGCGGAAACAAAGGCTCGGGCCGCGTGCTCATGTATTTGCGATCAGGGCGAGCCAACCGTCCTCGTCCAACACCTCGATCCCAAGATCAGCTGCCTTCTTTGCCTTCGACCCCGCACCTGGCCCCGCGACCAGCAGATCGGTTTTGGCACTGACCGAGCCTGAAACCTTGGCCCCCAAACGCTCGGCGCGGGCCTTGGCCTCTGCCCGTGTCATTTTCTCCAGCGTTCCGGTAAAAACAACCGTTTTGCCCGCAACAGGGGAGCCTGAGGTATCGGCGCGCACGGCCTCTTGCACCTCAAGTTCAGAAACCAAGCGCATGATGGACGCGCGCTCGGCGTCTTGGGCAAAGGCCCCGACCAACGATCCCGCCATGACAGCGCCCATACCGTCAATCGCCAGCAGATCATCCCACGCTGGTCCCTCTTGAGTGCTGGCGTCCTCAATCGCTTGGGCCAGCACATCCCATGTGCCATAGTGCAGCGCGATCATATTCGCCGATGCTTCTCCAACGTGCCGGATGCCGAGGCCGAATATGAGCCGCGCAAAGGGAATTCTACGCTTGTCTTGAATGGCGGCGAACAGTGCGTTGGCGGATTTATCACCCCATCCTTCACGGTTCTTGAGTTGCTGCATGCCGCTGCCATAGCGCGCCTGAAGCGTGAAAATATCAGCAGGCTCCGCGATCCAGCCGTCAATATAGAACTGCTCAACCTGTTTTGCGCCCATGCCATCAATGTCAAAGGCCGCGCGGGAAACGAAATGCTTGAGCTTTTCCACCGCCTGCGCAGGGCAAATCATACCGCCCGTACAGCGGCGCACCGCATCGCCGGGCTCTCGGATCGCGTCACTACCGCATTCGGGACAGGCGTCAGGAAATACAAACGCGTCCGCATCAGGGCTGCGCTTAGAAATATCTACATCAGCCACTTTCGGGATCACATCACCAGCACGGTAAACTTGCACCAGATCACCTACTCGAATGTCCTTTCCGCCCCTGATTTCTTGCCCCTTACTATCAAGGCCCTTGATGTAATCTTCGTTGTGCAGGGTGGCGTTTGACACGACAACACCACCGACTGTGACCGGAGAGAGGCGCGCAACAGGACTAAGCGCGCCGGTGCGGCCGACCTGAATGTCGATGCCGTCCAGCGTCGTCCACGCAAGCTCGGCTGGAAATTTATGAGCAATTGCCCAGCGGGGGGTGGTCGAGCGAAAACCCAAACGCGATTGCAGTTCAAGGTCGTCCACCTTGTAGACCACACCATCGATGTCATAGCCGAGATCCGGCCGCGCTGCTTCGATCTTGGCATACTGTGCAATCAGCTCAGCCGGCCCTTCGCACTGCTCCGTGAGCGGATTGGTGGCAAAACCAAATGATGAGAGCGCCTCAATCGCACCGGATTGCGTGTCGCCAAGCGGCTCAGACAGACTTCCCCAAGCATAGGCGAAAAAGCGCAAGGGCCGTGCACGGGTGATCTCGGAGTCAAGCTGACGCAGTGATCCAGCGGCGGCATTGCGCGGGTTGGCAAATATCTTGCCGCCGCGTTCTTCCTGCCGAGCGTTGAGCGCCTCAAAATCTGCATGGCTCATATAAACTTCACCGCGCACCTCAAGCAAGTCTGGCGCACCCGTCACATTATGCGGAATATCGGCAACGGTCCGGGCATTGGCTGTGACGTTCTCGCCCACAGCGCCGTCGCCGCGGGTGGCCGCCTGTACCAAAATACCGTTTTCGTAGCGCAAGGAGAGCGAGAGTCCGTCAATCTTCGGCTCTGCCGTATAGGTCAGCGGCGCATCTACGGCCAAGCCGAGGTACTTTCGAATAGAGGTATCGAACTCACTGACATCCTCATCGGTAAATGCATTCCCGAGTGACAACATCCGCACATCATGGCTTATCTTGCCAAAACCGGAGGCCACTGCTGCACCCACTTGATCACTAGGGCTGTGATCGCGTTTCAGATTTGGAAACTGCGCCTCAATCGCGGCATTGCGGCGCTTGAGGGTATCGTATTCTGCATCCGATATCGTCGGCGCATCCTCGGTATGATAGGCAGTGTTCGCTTCTAAAAGTTGCTCGGCCAAAACCGCAAGCTCTGCTGCTGCCTGCTCCTCAGAGAGAAGCGCCACATCAGAATTCAAACCAATTGTCTCAGAAGTCACAAAACCTGCCCTTTTGGCTGCTGCCTACCTACGTTTAGATAGGCCGCGACCAAAGGCAGGTCTAGGTCATTACACTTGTTTTCTGCCCTTTCAGGCGCTCACAGCCAAATCCATCTCGACAGGGTCAGGATCACGCAGCACATACCCACGGCCCCAGACCGTCTCGATATAGCTTGAACCGCCTGTTGCGGTGGTCAGTTTCTTGCGCAGCTTGCAGATGAAAACATCAATGATCTTCAGCTCTGGCTCATCCATGCCACCATAGAGGTGGTTCAAGAACATCTCTTTGGTCAGCGTTGTCCCTTTGCGCAGGCTCAACAACTCCAGCATCTGGTATTCTTTGCCAGTGAGGTGCACCGGCTTTTTCTCAACACTTACGGTCTTTGCGTCCAGATTGACGGAAATCATGCCCGTATCGATTAAGGATTGAGAGTGCCCTTTGGAGCGGCGAATAATCGCATGGATTCGGGCAACAAGTTCTTCACGGTGGAACGGCTTGGTCAGATAGTCATCTGCGCCAAAGCCAAAGCCCCGGATCTTACTCTCTGTATCATCGGCACCGGAGAGAATCAAAATCGGCGTCTCGATACGGCTAAGCCGCAATTGGCGCAGGACTTCGTGACCCGTCATATCCGGTAAATCGAGGTCAAGTAGGATAATATCGTAGTCATAAAGCTTCGCCAGATCGATCCCTTCCTCCCCCAGATCCGTCGCATAGACGTTTAAGTTGGCATGGGTCAGCATCAATTCGATGCTTTTCGAGGTGGTAGGATCATCTTCGACAAGCAAGACGCGCATATTGTTCAACTCCGCCAGATAAGGACTGTTCTATGGACCTAATCGTGAACAAAAAAGGTTAACTAAGGATTAAACATAACCAATGCGTGTATTTAAACAACCTAAAGTTGTCTATATTTTTGAACCATTGTCGCTTTTAGCGCAACTTCACCGTGGGTAGATACTGCCCTAACCCATTCTATGAACTCGTCATCACTTAGGTTATAGCGGTCAAGCGCGTCATCCTTGCTCAGCAAACCGTAGACTACGCCGCGGACCACGGCCGCTTTTCGCGATGCAACCCAACGCTGTGTGCCAACCGGCGGCAGATCCGCCATCGACATCACCGTGCCATCGGCAAGGGTTACAGCACGCGGGCCATCAACTTTCTTTAAATACATTGTACAACACCATCCTCTTTACAAAGACACCATTGCGCCACGTCCGTTAAAGACAAATGAAGCCGCCCCTTGTGAGTAGTTCGCATTTTCCTATATTCCACAATAACACCACCCCACAGGATAAAACCCCATGCCGCTTGACCAAACACCACCGCTCAATTCGCTTGGCTTTGCCAAAGCGCCCGCAGACACCCGCGTGGTGGTGGCGATGTCAGGTGGTGTCGATAGCTCGGTTGTCGCCGCGATGCTGGCGGAGCAAGGGTACGACGTCGTTGGCGTGACGCTCCAGCTTTATGATCACGGTGCGGCATTGGCGAAAAAAGGGGCCTGCTGTGCGGGAATCGATATCCATGATGCCCGCCGCGTGGCCGAAGACATGGGCTTTCCCCATTACGTGCTCGACTATGAAAACGTCTTTAAGGACGCGGTGATTGACGAATTCGCCGACAGCTATCTGGGCGGTGCGACACCTGTGCCGTGCATCCGCTGCAATGAACGTGTGAAATTCAAGGATTTGCTGGAGACCGCAAAAGACCTTGAGGCCGATTGCATGGCGACAGGTCACTACATTCAGCGGATGATGGGGGCCAACGGTCCTGAACTGCACGCCGCTGCGGACGCCAGCAAAGATCAGAGCTACTTCCTCTTCTCCACCACACCGGAGCAGCTTGATTACCTACGCTTCCCGCTGGGGCATTTGCCGTCCAAGGAAGCCACCCGGAAATTGGCCGAGAAATACGGGCTGCGCGTGGCGAACAAGCCTGACAGTCAGGATATCTGCTTTGTCCCTGATGGTGATTATGCCTCTGTTATCCGCAAGCTACGGCCCGAAGCGGCTGATCCCGGTGATATTGTAGATACCGAAGGCCGTGTGCTGGCCAAGCATGACGGTGTGATCAACTATACGGTCGGCCAACGGCGTGGCCTTGGCATTGGCGGTCTGGCTGAGCCGCTGTATGTGGTGCGCCTTGATGCGAACCTCAAGCACGTTGTTGTGGGGCCGAAGGCAATGCTGGCGACCCGCACGGTACCGCTTAAAGAGATCAACTGGCTCGGTGATGAGGAATTCACCTCCCGCACGGAGTGGCCTGTAACAGTACGCGTTCGCTCGACCCGACCACCGGTGGATGCGATCCTGCGCCCGATCACGGCGACAACTGGTGAGGTTGAACTATTGGTTGCAGAAGAAGGTGTAAGTCCCGGTCAGGCTTGTGTCTTCTACGATCCCGAGAGCAGCCGTATCTTTGGCGGTGGCTGGATTCACCGCGGCTAACTATACCTGATCCAACCCGTCGAGAACCGCCCGCGCTGCGCGCAAGCCGGGGGCCTCGCCTCCACGCCCGAGCCGCTCCATCGTGAGGGCCATAGCTGCGCGCTGAAGGTCAGGTGCGGCCATGACATCTGCAATGCCAGTGGCAATCAGCGCAGGATCACAGGCCTTACCGATAAACTCCGGCACCACCCGTGTGTCCGAGACGAGGTTCACAAGTGTGACCGTATCCACCAACATCATGCGGCTGATGATAAAACGGCTCAGCGGGCTCATATCATAGGCGATAACCATGGGTGTATCGGCGGCGGCAAGTTCCAGCGAGACGGTACCAGAGGCGGCAAGTGCCACATCGGCGGCGCAAAACGCTGCGCGCTTTTGATCCATGGCAGCAGCATAATCGCCCTCGCGTGGATCAAGCACTGTTGTATCGGGCCATGCGGCTGTCAGCGACTTGACCGCATCCGCAACAGGGCCAGCGGCAGGAACGACAACCCTTAGGTCAGGGATTTTCGCCTTCACCCGCGCGACAGCATCCGAAAAGCGTGGACCGAGGCGCGCCACCTCTCCACGCCGCGAGCCGGGAAGGACCATCAGCAAAGGCGCGTCACCGATACCGTGATCTGCGCGAAAACGCTTCGCATCAACTTTGGTCGCAACAGCTTCTGCCACAACGGGATGACCCACAAAATCACAGCGCATACCAGCGGCTTGCATCAATGGCGGCTCGAACGGGAAAAGCGCAAGCACATGATCAATGTGACGTGCCATCTTGGCGGCGCGCCCTGCCCGCCATGCCCAAACCGTCGGTGCTACGTAGTGCACGGTGCGGATTGTGCTGCCTGCCTTCACCAGCTTGGCCACACGCAGCGAGAAATCAGGGCTGTCGATGGTGATGAGCACATCAGGCTGCATCTCGATCACCGCCTTTGCAGTCTCCGCAATACGGCGCTTGAGGTGCCGGTATTTGGGCAGCACCTCGGCCAGTCCCATCACGCTCAACTCGTTCATGTCAAAGCGGCTTTGCAATCCCTCGGCCTGCATTTGCATGCCGCCGATTCCCTCGAACGTCACATCGGAACGCAATGCCTTCAGCCCTGCCATAAGTGCACCACCGAGCTTATCCCCCGATGGCTCCCCTGCAAGAATAAACACCCGCAG
>RCNE010000423.1_pt1 | contig 40054 bp, 35 predicted proteins | sample 2041361 | NCBI WGS metagenome assembly RCNE01 (sample SAMN09708229, study PRJNA481090) | Marine sediment metagenome, whole genome shotgun sequencing project. | reverse complement strand
TATGTTGGCTACAAAATCACAGATGTATTTTCTCTTTATGCTCAAGACGTAATGCTTTATGACCAGGTAGAATCAGCCCAAGTAGGAACTTTTTTGCTATTTATTCGCCCTGTCATTGGAGTCTTGATTGGGATATTGGCCGATCGCTCACAAATCACTTTCTGGTTAGTTATTGCTTTTGTTCTTTCATTCCTGGGAGCATTAATTTTCGCTTTTGGTTTGATTTCAGATTCGGTAACAGTTTTGTTTTTTATTTCGATTTTAGTCGTGACCACCGGTGTTTTCGCCGCACGTTCTTTGTACTTTGCAGTAATGGAGAAAGGTCAAATCCCTTTAGTTCTTACGGGAACTGCAGTAGGCATTATTTCGCTGATAGGTTATACGCCCGATATTTTTGCAGGGCCAGCAATGGGATATCTCTTAGAAAATTCGCCAGGCGCTAAGGGGCATCAGCACGTATTTTGGATGTTGGCTTTATTTTCCTTTGTGGGCGGTATCGCATCATGGTATTATTTCCGCCTGTATAGTGATAAGAAACGATCCATTGAGGTGTCAAACTCAAAATGAAAGAGCTTCTCAAGGCAAGACTTTTGGCTAATTGACGGCAGACGTGGATTAGGGAGGGATCTGTTCTCATCAAACTTAACACCAGCAGCCATCGAATTATACGATGAACCAAATCAACAAGTAATTGAGCTTTATTAAATTATTGAGTGAGGCTTAAAATCGGGCATTCGTATGGTAAACTAAAATGATGCCTGAGATCATTTCTCCTATGATCAAAAAAAAATGTTTTACGAGTTAAAATAAGTCCTTAATTTGTAAGTGATAATCAGGAAGAACTTTTATACACAATTGAAGAAAATTCAATAAATCTTTTCTGGGAAAAAGCAAGGATTTCTATACCAATAAAATCTTATTTAAATTAAAGGAAATTATACCATAAAATGAATTTAGAATTAGCCCCTAACAAAACTTTAAAACTGCTTTTAGCTACTATTTTTATACTACTTATCGGAAATTTAATAACCATTTATCTTTTGCCGATTTTTGATTACAATTATAATAATAGCCTTATCAGATTACTCAATTTCGATACAGAACAAAATATTCCAACCACATTTTCTTTTTTGATCCTCGGCTTTAGTTCTATCCTACTCCTTCATATTGCTAAATCTAATAAAAAAGCGAATTTAGATTTCAAAATATGGTTATTTCTAGGTTTTGTTTTTATGTTTTTAGCCTTTGATGAAGCTCTTTCCATTCATGAAGTGTTATCGAGTATGATGGGAAAATTATTCGGACTTGAAGGGATCTTTTTTTATGCATGGGTCATCCCTTATGGTATAATACTTTTGATTGCTTTAATCCCCTTAACTAAATTCTTACTTAAACTGCCTGTTGAAATTTCAAAATTGTTTGTCATTTCCGGTGTAATATTCGTTGTAGGTGCAGTTGGTTTTGAAATGATTGAAGGTAACATCCATTTTAGTGAAGGTAAAAGAAACATGAATTACACTATTTTTTATTCCATTGAAGAAACTTTAGAAATGCTTGGAATTTCTTTATTTATTTATGCTCTGTTGAAATATATTATAATTTCGAAAATAGAACCCATTAAAATTAGTTTTAAAAATTAGTTTACACAGATTGACGAGGTTGGTACGGGCGAATAAACTTCCCTCCTTCGGCGGGCAGGCTCCTCCTTCGGCAGGTATACTTAAAACTTAATCCTTAAAAAGTAACACTTAGTCCCTACCTCCGGCGGGCAGGCTCGTCCTTTCGCCACTATTATTTCATCAAAATTTTAAACAAAATAATATTTAAATCACTTAAATAATAACTACCTACAACAAGACGGGTATCAGCAATAGCTCGAATCATTATTTGAAATGAAAATTAAACGAACCCCGCTTCCAGCTGGGCAGGTAAATAAAATCAACAGTCGTAGGTGAGCTGCTGCTCATGCCCAAACCTTTGGCAACAAGCTTGACCAAACCGACAGAATAGAATTAAAAAAACTATGGATTTAATAACTGACTGGAATAAAATAAGAAAACATTTTAATAAAAGTTTTAGCTCGAATTTTTATGTTTCTGTTGCATCAGTAGATTCGGAAAATAATCCGACTATAACTCCGATTGGCTCAATGTTTCTTAATGACAATCAGACTGGGTTTTATTTTGAAAAATTTCCCTCGAAATTACCTAAACATGCAAAAGAAAATCCCAATGTATGTCTTTTAGGAGTAAATAGTGGACGCTTATTTTGGGTTAAGTCTTTGTTTAAAGGGAATTTCTCGAATTATCCAGCAATAAAACTTTATGGAAAACTTGGTGAAAAGCGAAAAGCGACAGAAAAAGAAATTTACCGATTAAATAAACGAATGAAGGTCACTAATGGACTTAGAGGAAATACCTATTTGTGGAAAAAAATGGAATACATTAGGGAAATAAAATTTATAAAAGCTGAAAAAATCAATTTAGGCGAAATGACAAAAGATCTATGAATAAAGCCAGTTGGTAACTACGGGTATCAGCATTAGCTCTGCTAATTATTTGAAATGAAAATCAAACGAACCCCGCTTCCAGCAGGGCAGGTAAATAAAATAAACCAACGTGGGAGAGCTGCTGCTCATACCAAAACGTTGGCAATAATATGAAAACTGACGAAAATTAAAAAAATGAAAAGAATATTTACCCTCATTGCCGTAATGTTTTTGGGTTGCCAACCTTCTACGAAAACAGAAGAACCTTCCTTTAAGCAACTAACAAACTTAATTGACCAATATGCCGATAATACATTAAAAAAAGGAAATATTAATTCGCTGGCGGTTGCGGTCTATAAAGAAGGTCAAGTCTATCACAATTATTATGGGAGCATTCATAAAAACGATCAAAACCTAGCCAACGACAATACACTTTACGAAATTGCATCCATCACAAAGGTATTTGTAGGTTCTCTTGCTGCTCAGGCGGTGTTCGAAAACAAAATCGCTTTAGATAATGATATTAGAGATTATTTAAAAGGTGATTATCCAAATTTAGAATACGAAGGCACACCCATTACAATTAGAAATTTATTGACCCATACACTAGGTTTTAAAAACAAAAACCCAAAACATCTAGAAGAAATTGAAAATAAAATCTCGGACGGATACTATGAAAATAGACCCATAGATTATACTATCAAAGAATTTCTAGAAGAACTAAAAACCATAGAACTTGATAAAAAACCAGGGTCTTTTTATAACTACAACTCTATTGGACCAGAATTAATGGCCTATATTTTAGAACAAGTTTATAGTGATTCGTTTGAAAATTTGCTTACAACGTTTTTAGATGAATTAGATATGAAAGACACATACTTACAAAATAGTCACGACCAACAGCGTAAAAATCTTATAGATGGCTATGGTGAAAATGGGGAATTAGCACCTAAATCCAGAAGCGCCATACTAGGCGGAGGTGGCGGTATGGTATCCACTTTACCAGACTTAATTAAGTTTATGAAATTTCAATTAGAAAGTAATAATCCTTTAATTAAAGAATCAACTCAAAAGTTATTTGAAAATGATGACGATGATACGTTGGGGTACCTTTGGGAAGTAGGTATTGCCGAAGAAGAAGGTTTTTATTATTTGAAAAGCGGAACTTCACAGGGTATTCAAAGTATCATATTAATATGCCCTGACACTGACTATGGCCTTATTCTAATTGCCAATAGCACCTCGGAAGTAGCATTTTATGATTGGGCAAACCTCTATAATCAAATAGAATCCGACCTTATAAAATATCCGAAAATTAATTTGGTATCATTACTTAAAGAAGAATTAGTTACAAACCCAGAGCAAGCAATTCAAATATATAAACAGCTTGTACAAGAGAATAACAATTACTATTCTGATCCAGATGATTTGAATACAATAGGGTATGAATTATTAAATCATGAGGAAGTAAAAAAATCAATACTCATCTTCAAATTATTAGTCTCTGAATTTCCAGACAACTTCAATGCTTATGATAGTTTAGGGGAAGCATATTTTGTAAATAATGATTATGAAAATGCTCTAATTAATTATAAAAAGTCTCTTGAATTAAATCCTAATAATGAAAACGCAAAAATATATATTTCTAAAATTAAAAAACTAGAGCATAAAAACTAAAATTTAAGACAATTAGAAGATGGAGATTTCATTATTTGAAGTATTAATGTAGCACAGATAGAACACTCTAAAGCAGGTAACATTTCATCAAAATTTTAAACAAAAAAAAGCTCCTCAATGTTTGAGAAGCTTTGTGCGGGCGAAAGGACTCGCACACCGTGAGGCACTAGATCCTAAGTCTAGCGTGTCTACCAATTTCACCACGCCCGCAAAATTTAGGATTGCAAATATAATCATTTTTGCAAATTAGCAAACAAAGAATAAGAATTTTGTTTCCTATTTTAATAAGTATCTTTTATCCAATTATAGGGTTTTCTTTTCACCCAAAGTCCACGGGTAAAATCGGGAAAATCCTGGGGCTCACCGTTGTTCTCAATAGATAACTCAGAGAGCGGTGTAATGGCACTCCAGGCAGCAGCATCATACACGTCAATCGGAGGTGCAACTTGTTGCTTTACTGATTCCACAAAGGCATGAATCACAAAGAAATCCATTCCTCCATGCCCTGCCCCGGTGGCATGCTCTCCATATTTTACCCAAAGCGGGTGGTCATACTTTTTTAACCACTCATCAGCATCATCCCATTTATGAGGTTCAGAGACTCCTTCTACATATATCCGGTTACCATCAACCTCCCAAAGCCCTTTGGTGCCCTGTACCCTAAAACCTAAAGAATACGGTCTTGGAAGGCTGGTGTCATGGGTTACTATAATAGTTTCTCCTTGTGCCGTTTCAATGGTACTTGTGATGACGTCACCCATTTTGAAGTTGAGCTTTGAATTGGGATGATTGGCGCCTCCGTTCTCAACAATATAGTTATGCAATCCTCTGCTTTTGGTTGCGTGTGAAGTCATTGACAAAAACCTGTTGCCTCTGTTGATATTGGTCATGGCGGCAATAGGGCCAATGCCATGTGTGGGGTATACATCCGCGTTGCGCAAAAGAGAATGCTGAGTACGCCATTTGGCTTCTGAAATCCCCTTTTCGCCAAATTCTACTCCTTTTCCATGAGCTGATTTTCCATCATTGAGCTTTACAAACCGAAGGTCGTGTTGATAGCCACATCTGAAGTGCATCATTTCTCCCAAAACATTTTGCCTCACCATATTGAGAACGGCCAAGACATCCCTTCTGTAATTCACATTTTCCAGAATCATCAAATGAGTACCAGTTTGCTCATGAGTATTCACAAGATCCCAACATTCTTCCATGGTATTGGCGGCAGAAACTTCCAACCCTACATATTTACCCGCAAGCATGGCATCTTTAGCCATACGTGTATGCCATAACCATGGCGTTGCAATTATTACCGCATCTATTGAGTCAAGTTCGAGAAGATTCCTATAATCCAGTTCATCCCTGCCAAAAACTTCAGGTTTCTTCTTACCTTCCCTATCCATCAAGTCAAGGTTCAGAGAAATTCTTTCCTGATCGATATCACAAATAGCAACTATATTCACATCATCTCTGAGGAGTAAATTGTTAAGATGATTGCTTCCCCTTAGGCCAACTCCAATTAAACCGATATTGATTTTGCTGTTTTGTAGTGAATTCGCAAAGCTCAAATTGGGCAAAACACTCAATCCCGCAGTTGCCAGAGCGGTATTTTGGATAAAAGTTCTTCTAGACTTCATTTACATATTTTTGGATGAAAAATATTATTTTTTATTCTTTTAGACCATAAAAATAGGTCTTTTCTTTTGTCTATATTTGTTTACATTAAAAAAATTACTACAGCTTATGTCAGCAGTTAAGACTTACATCAATCAAAATAAAGACAGGTTTATTGAGGAGTTGATTTCTTTGTTGAAAATACCATCCGTAAGCGCGGATAAGGCTTATCAAAAAGATGTGTTAAAAACAGCCGATGCTGTTGCGAATTACCTGGAAAAAGCAGGATGTAAAAAAGTAGAAATCTGTGAAACACCTGGTTACCCCATTGTCTATGGCGAACATATCATCGATGCTAGTTTACCTACAATACTCGTCTACGGCCATTATGATGTACAACCCGCTGACCCTATTGATTTATGGGATTCACCTCCTTTTGAACCCGTAATTAAAAAAACTGAATCGCATCCGGAAGGGGCTATTTATGCAAGAGGCTCTTGCGATGATAAAGGGCAAATGTATATGCACATAAAAGCTTTTGAGATCATGATGAGTCTGAACACACTCCCATGTAATGTAAAATTCATGATTGAAGGAGAAGAAGAAGTAGGTTCGGAAAGTTTAGAATGGTTTGTAAAGAGGAATCAGCAAAAATTGAGCAACGATGTGATCCTTATTTCAGATACGGGGATGATCAGCAACGAACAACCCTCTATCACTACTGGTTTAAGAGGTTTGAGTTATGTGGAGGTTGAAGTAACAGGACCTAACAGAGATCTTCATTCAGGTCTTTACGGAGGCGCTGTGGCTAATCCCATTAATATTCTAACTAAGATGATTGCTTCCTTGCAAGATGAAGACAATCATATCACAATTCCAGGATTCTACGACAAAGTGATTGACGCTACGGAGGCAGAAAGAAAAGAAATGGCTAAGGCGCCATTTTCTCTTGAAGCCTATAAAAAAGCCTTGGATATCGAAGAAGTTTACGGTGAAACCGGATATACGACTAATGAAAGAAATTCGATCAGACCTACTTTAGATGTCAATGGGATCTGGGGAGGTTATACCGGTGAAGGTGCAAAAACGGTTATTGCCAGTAAAGCCTATGCCAAGATCTCTATGCGTTTGGTACCTGATCAGGATCCTGATGAGATTACCCAACTATTTATAGAGCACTTTAAAAGTATCGCCCCAAAAGCAGTGAAAGTTAAAGTATCACCCCATCACGGTGGTCACGCCTATGTAACCCCAATAGATAATATTGGGTACCAAGCGGCAAATAAAGCCTATACAGAAACTTTTGGTGTGCCGGCAATACCTCAACGCTCAGGTGGAAGTATTCCAATTGTAGCTCTTTTTGAAAAAGAATTGAAAAGTAAAACAATTTTGATGGGTTTTGGGCTAGACAGTGATGCCATTCATTCTCCTAATGAACATTTTGGTGTATTTAATTATTTAAAAGGAATTGAAACCATTCCGCTATTCTATAAAAATTATACAGAATCGTATTTAAATCAATAAACGATTAAGATATCTTTTTCACATATTTCGTGATGATCACAATTTGTGTAGGCCCGACTTTTCCTTCAATAAATTCAGCGTTATCTCTATCTAGTGAAATTCTCCGAACTGCGGTTCCTTGTTTTGCCACCAAACTTGAGCCCTTAACTTTCAAGTCTTTGATCAAAACTACCGAATCACCGGCTTGTAATACGACACCATTTACATCTCTGTGAACAATTTTATTTTCACTTTCCTCCCCTTCACCTGTGGCTTTCGCCCACTTCAAATTCTCCTCATCCAGGTACATCATATCCAATAAATCCTGGGGCCAGCCTTCTGATCGCATCCGGGTAAGCATGCGCCAAACAACCACTTGGACCGCAGCAACTTCATTCCACATACTTTCGTTTAAACAACGCCAATGGTTTACTTCTACATTGTCTGGGTTTTCAATTTGATCAGAACAAGTATGGCAAATCAAAATAGCATCGTTTTCATCTCCTGTTGATAAGGGTAATACCTCATAAACGGTCAGTTGTTCTTCTGAACCGCATAATTCGCATTTTGATTGGCTTCGTTCTTCTAATTTCTTTAATAAACTCATAGGCTTGTTTTGTGGTGGCAAAAGTACATTTATTAAACATGCTCACAAGTTTTCGGAGAAAATCCCTCCTGTTTTTTAACATTGATGCAATTTTAACAAAACTTTAGTATAACAAAGACAATAACTGAGCAACATATAGGTGGATAATTTCGTTGTTTTTAACTAAACCCTCCTCTATTATGATAAAAGAATTCTTCTGGATGTGCTCTGGCGCAGACACCGACCTGCTTCAGGAAAGTCCAAAATCTGAACAAATTAAATATGCCGGTATTGGCGGTACCGTTTTTTTTACGGCAATTATGGCCTTGGTTTCGAGTGCCTATGCCTTATACACGGTATTTGACAATGTATATATGGCCCTGTTATTTGGATTGATCTGGGGCTTATTGATATTCAATCTGGATCGATTTATTGTTTCTACCATAAAGAAACGAGATAACTTTTGGCAGGAATTTCTTCAGGCATCTCCGAGAATTGTCTTGGCATTGATTATTGCTGTCGTTATATCAAAACCGCTCGAGTTAAAAATATTTGAAAAAGAAATCGACCGTGTTTTACTCGAACAAAAAAACCAGATGACCCTGTTAAATCAGGATCAAATCGCCCAACAATTCACTCCTGAAATCACTCGTGTCGAAGGTGAAATAAAACTGATACAGGAAAATATAGCTGCCAAAGAAAAAGAAGTTAATGACCTGTATGACACCTATATAACCGAAGCTGAAGGTACACAAGGCACCATGAAACTAGGGAAAGGACCTGTTTATAAGGAAAAAAGAGAAAAACACGATGCTCAGCTCAAAGAATTGCAGCAATTTAAAGACAATGGCGCAGCTAAGATGGCTGGAAAAGAGATCATGCTGAGTGACTTAAGAGAAAAACAAAAACTGCAAACAGCAAACAGTCAACCCATCATTGATGGATTTGATGGATTAATGGCCAGAATAAATGCCCTTGAAGAATTGCCTGCGATTCCTTCTATGTTTATACTGTTGCTTTTCATCGCTATCGAAACAGCACCGGTATTTGCCAAGATCATGGCTCCTAAAGGCGCATACGATTTAAAATTTGAGGAACAGGAGGATGCCTTAAAAGTATGGGTGACCCAGCAAAAAAATCAAAGAGCCGAGGTGCTGTCTACTGACACCACCCTGAATGAAAAAGTATATTACGATGTTGCCAAGGATGAAGAGATTTATGAATACAAAAAGCAAAAAGCAAAGGATCTTCTCAAGTTGCAATCAGATACCTTCTATAAAAAACAACGCGATGTATTAGGCTAAATAATTAGGCTATATTTGAAATCTAATTAAGCCCTATGATTGTTTTAAGTACTGAGAGACTGCTTATCAAGAGGATCACACTGGAGAATGCTCCATTTCTTTTGGAACTGATGAATGACAAAGACTGGATCAGCAACATTGGTGATCGGGGTATTCGAACCATACAAGACGCTGAGGTATATATCACTGCAAAATTTCTAAAAAGCTACAAGGAGCAAGGATTTGGCTTTTATGGTATTGTTTTAAAGGAAACTTCTGAAATGATCGGTACGGCCGGTCTGATTAACAGGGAAGGCTTAGATCATGTTGACGTCGGTTATGGCATGTTACCAGCATTCAGGGGAAAAGGATATGCCTTTGAAGCCACCAAGGCAGTCTATGACTACGGATATGAAGTCTTAGGGCTCGACAAGATCGTTGCCATCGTTCACCCCAATAATAAAGGGTCCATCAAACTTTTGGAAAAACTCGGCTTGATGTACGAGAAAATGGTGCGACTTCCAGGCGAAGACATAGACATTAAACTCTTCTCCTAAACTATTGTATTCCATTGATTGAACTAAGCTCAGTAGTTTACCCCTGCTCTTAACCTTTTTCGCGCCATTGCTATATTATTATATCTATTTGAATGGTATTATAGGAATCCTACCAACAAATAATTACTTTTATTCAAAAAAAATCAATGGATCAAATTCCATACATTAATAATGAATTTATGGAGTCTCATACTGACTTCAAAAAACTGATCAAATCTTTGAAAAATGGATTTGCAGATAGCGCTGTTGAAACCCCTATGCGGCATCATCATGATTATGCCAATCCAGTAGAAGAAATTGATTCAACCCTGCTATTAATGCCTTCATGGGAAGCTGGAAAGGATCTTGGCGTAAAGATCGTTTCCGTAAATCCTAATAATGGGAAATACAATTTGCCTTCCATTCAGGGCACCTATCTCTATATCGACGGCCATAAAGGAATGATCAGGGCAATTTTCGACGCCAAGGCACTTACTGCCAAAAGAACTGCAGCCGCTTCGGCACTTGCTGCTTCCTATCTTGCGAAATTAGATGCTTCAACTATGCTGATGCTCGGAACTGGTGCTCTTTCGGTAAATCTGATAAAAGCACATGCAAGCGTCAGGCCTATTAAAAAAGTCTTTGTTTGGGGTCGAAATTTTAACAAAGCGAAGTTGATTGCCGACCAATTTGCGGAGCTAGCCATTGAGGTTATTCCTGTGGAAGATTATCTGCAGAAAATCTCTGATGTAGACATTATTTCATGCGCCACTTTATCAAAAGAACCACTTGTTTTTGGTAAACTCCTTAAGCAAGGGCAGCACCTGGATCTCGTGGGCGCCTATAAAAAAGACATGAGAGAAGCCGATGATGATGCTGTGCTAAGATCGAGTATTTTTCTTGATACGTATCAGGGGGGATTAAAAGAATCAGGAGACATTGTCATCCCAATGGCCCATGGAATTCTTAAGAAGTCGGAGGTCAAAGCCGATCTTTTTGAGCTTTGTTCCGGGTCAAAAAAAGGAAGAGCATCAGACAAAGAGATTACCTTTTTTAAATCTGTAGGACATGCGTCTGAAGATCTGATTGGAGCGAGGTATTTTTATCGACAATGGAGGGACATTGAAACAATGAAATAATGATGTAATGATTTAATGATTTAATGAAAAAGTGAAATAATGGGTACTTTTCAAAATATTCAACATAATAAACAATTTGATCCTGATCCTAATTGGCTTCAGATCAAGACCATCGATATGCATACTGGCGGTGAACCTTTGCGGGTTATTACTGAAGGTTTCCCTGAGCTAAAGGGAAATTCAGTTCTGGAATACCGAAGATTTTGCAAGGAACATTATGATCATCTGAGAACTGCCTTGATGTTTGAACCAAGAGGGCATGCTGATATGTATGGTTGCATACTGACCCCTCCCAATGATGACGAAGGAGATTTTGGGGTTATTTTTCTGCACAATGAGGGCTATTCAACCATGTGTGGTCATGCCATCATCGCCTTGACCACCCTTTGTGTCGAAATGAATTGGATTGAGCTTAAGGAGGGTGACAATATCGTTAAAATAGATGCCCCTTGTGGCAGAATTACCTCCTTCGCTCATATTAAAAACGGGACACTTATCGGCGTGCGATTTCATTGTGTGCCAAGTTTTGTGGCAGGACTAGACAGGAAAGTACCGATTGCTGAGCTAGGAACCGTAACCTATGATCTGGCTTATGGAGGGGCCTTTTACGCCTATGTGGATATGGATAAAAACAATTTTGATTTTGACCTGTCAAAAGCCTCTTATCAGCAATTGGTCAGAACAGGGATGGATATCAAAAAAGCTGTCATGAAACAGGATCACAAGATCTTGCATCCTTTCGAAAAAGACCTCAGTTTTTTGTACGGAACCATCTTTACCGAAAAGTCGCATAAAGACTCCATAGACAGCAGAAATGTTTGCATTTTTGCCGATGGCGAAGTTGATCGATGCCCCACAGGATCGGGAGTTTCGGGTAGAATGGCGATTCACAGAATGAGAAATGAAATGGATCTAGGTGAAACCATGAGCATCGAAAGCATCACGGATTCTGTGTTTATAGGATCGGTGGTGAAAGATGTTGATTTCGGCCCCTTTAAGGCGGTCATTCCACAGGTCGAAGGAACAGCAAATATAACAGGAATGCATACCTTTGTCATAGACCCTAATGACTCCATGAAAAACGGATTTATACTAAGATAAAATGATGCATACAGATAAGATTTCAGCTTCGAATAGTTTATTGAACCACATACACATTCATCATGAAACGTTGTCTGCAAAGATCTATCCAAATCTGGGAGGCAGTATACAGGAACTTATTGTCAACAAGGTGAAGATCATTGATGGTATCAGTAATGACCAAAAAGGACTTGACGATTATGCAGTTACTTACAAATCATCGGTTCTCTTTCCGTTTCCCAACAGGATCGAAGATGGATCTTACAAATATATGGAGACGAAGTATCGCTTTCCAATCAACGAGCCATCTGTAAATAACGCTATTCACGGTTTAATTTACAACAAAGCATTTGAAATCAGTTCAATTCAATCAGAGGAGGAAATCTCGACCGTAGTGCTCACCTACAGTTCTAATGGCTCAACTCCTGGTTTTCCTTTTCCTTTTGAATTAAAACTGACCTATACGATATATGCCACAGGGAATCTGAAACTTAGGTTTGACATCGCCAATAAAGGAGAGAGTCCGTTTCCTTATGGGATGGGATGGCACCCTTATTTTATGGCCGACCCACTTCATGATTCCACCCTGTCATTTCCTTCAAGAGATTTTTATGTCTGTAACAAAAGAAGCCTACCCGTAAATATGACTACTTCTGGCCTGTCTGAAACCTTTAAAATGGACGACAGCACTTTTGATGATGCCTATTCACTCAACAGATCTGAATGCCTGTTTCAATCAAAATCCTATAACTTAAAGTTAGACTTTGATTATCCTGAAGGCACCTTTTTGCAAGTCTATACTCCTCCCCACCGAAAAAGTATAGCCTTAGAACCCATGACCTGTGTTGCTAATAGTTTTAATAATAAAATCGGTTTAAAGGAATTGCTTCCTGGCACATCCGATTCCTGGTGCATACATCTGGATCTCAACGTTAAACCATGAATTGACTTTATGCAAGAACCCGATTATAACAGCTTAGTCATAGAACCTTCCACTGCAGAAAAAATCCTGCTGGATGTTTACCAACTCACGGGAAAGGCTAGTTTATTGCCTGGTGAATACGACATGAATTTTAAGATATGTATCGATGATAAGGATCAGTATATTCTGAAAATATCAAGGCCCGATACAGATCCTGAAACTCTTGATTTTCAGCAAAAACTATTAGTACATGTGGAGGATGGCCCAAACGCCATTAAAGCTCCACTTGCAATCAAAGACAAAGTGTCAAATTTGGTGTCTTCATTTACTGACGGTTCAGGACGCAACAGGCATGTTCGTTTGTTGAGTTGGATTCCGGGACGCATGTATCACCAGGTTCATCCCAAACGCGATAAATTGAGGCTCAGCCTGGGGCGTATTGGCGGAAAACTCTGTAAATCTCTTCAGGGATTCGATCACCCCAAGGCTCATAGAACCTTTGAATGGGATCTTGCGAATTCCTTATGGACAACTCAACATATTGGACTTTTTCCTGAAAATGAAAAAAATGTTCTACGCTATTTTCAGCAACGTTTCTCACAATCACGGGAAGGTTATAGTACTTTGCGGAAATCTATTATACATAACGATACTAATGATCACAACTTAATTGTTAGCCCTGACTTAAAAGATCCATCCGTTTTAGCTGTAATCGACTATGGCGATGCTGTTTACTCACAAATCATCAATGATTTGGCAATAACCTGTGCTTACGGCATCATGGAACAAAATGATCCTTTGGCTGCTGCTCTCCACATTGTTAAGGGATATCATCAGGGGATGAAACTTTTAGAAAAAGAATTAGCCTACCTCTATGATTGTATCGCTATGAGGCTGGTCGTTACAATTACAAAATCGGCATTAAATAAGATCAAGGAGCCAGATAATACATACCTGCAGGTAAGTGAAAAACCAGCCTGGGAACTTCTTAAAAAATGGAAAGAAATCAGTGCTGATTTTGCACATTTTAGTTTTAGGGATACCTGTGGCTATGCACCTCATCCGAAGGAAGAAAAATTCAAGTCATGGATTTCGACAATAAAATTAGATCTTGATCAACTCTTTCCAACAAGAAATTCTAAGGAATGCTTGAATCTTGACTTAAGCGTGTCAAGTAAATGGTTAGGTCATTTAAGTGAATTTGCAGATTTTGATCTTTTTGAATATAAAATCAACAAACTTCAAAAGAAACATCCAGGCAAGATTATTGGCGGGGGCTATTTGGAACCACGACTTGTCTACACGACAGCAGCATATCAAAAAAATGGGAACGAAAGAAAAGAGAACAGAACAGTTCATCTTGGAATAGATTTCTGGCTGCCGCCAGGCACCCCTGTTCATACCCCGCTAAAAGGTGAGGTCGTGGTGGCCGTAAACGATGCTGGTGAAAAGGAATATGGGGGATTAATAATTTTGAAACATCAGATAGAAGCCCTTACTTTTTTTAGTTTATATGGTCATCTCTCCGTGGCTAGTGCCACTTCCAAAAGTGTTGGTGATATTCTGGAAGTTGGGGAACAAATTGCCGTTATTGGCAACTATCCTGAAAACGGAAACTGGCCACCTCATCTGCATTTTGAATTGATGTTGTCGATGCTCGATTATACCTCAGATTTTCCAGGGGTAGCCTATAAAAGTGAATTGAGCATTTGGAAAAGTATCTGTCCCGACCCTAATCTTCTCTTTAAGCTAAATACTTTAAAAGATATTGCTCCTGCAGACAATAAGACATTAACAAACTTTAGAAAAGTTCATTTGGGAAAAGGGATGAGTTTATCATACGAGGAACCTCTTCAAATAGTGAGAGGTGCGGGCCCTTATCTGATCGATCAATTCGGGGCCATCTATTTGGATACAGTGAACAATGTGGCTCATGTGGGCCATGAGCATCCCCTTGTAGTAAAAGCCGGGCAGGAACAAATGGCCTTGTTAAATACGAATACCAGGTATTTACATGAAAACATCAATCTGTTGACTAAAGAATTACTCGATACATTCCCTCCTGAATTATCTGTAGTTCATTTTGTAAATTCAGGTAGCGAAGCTAATGAACTTGCTATACGTATGGCGAAAATTGTTACAGGAAATAAAGATATTCTGGCCTCAGAAATGGGCTATCACGGTAGTACAAATGCCTGTATAGAGATCAGTTCATACAAATTTGATAGTAAAGGTGGCGATGGATGCCCAGAACATACGCAGCTATTTCCAATGCCAGACAGTTTTAGAGGTCTATACAGAGGAGAAAGCACAGGAGAAGTTTATGCAAAAGAAGTGGAAAAGAAAATTTTAGGGCTTCAAAAAACAGGAAGAGCACCGGCAGCATTTATTATAGAACCCATTGTCAGCTGTGGTGGGCAAATTGAATTACCACCTGAATTTCTATCTAAAGCCTATCATTATACCCGAAAGGCAGGAGGCTTGTGTATTTCAGACGAAGTACAGGTAGGATGCGGAAGAACGGGTTCGGCTTTTTGGGGTTTTCAGTTGCATGGGGTAATCCCTGATATTGTGACCCTAGGAAAACCTTTGGGCAACGGCCATCCTGTTGCAGCAGTAGTTTGCACAAGAGAGGTAGCTGACAAATTTGCCAACGGCATGGAATATTTTAATACATTTGGAGGAAACCCTGTTTCCTGTGCGATTGCAACAGAAGTGTTAAAAACAGTCAAAAGAGATCATTTGCAGGCCAATGCCTTAGAAGTGGGAAATTATCTTAAGACCGAACTAAAAGAATTGGCTAAGACATTTACCATCCTAAAAGATATCAGGGGTCAGGGCCTATTTTTGGGTATAGAATTAACAGATGATCAGCTAAAGCCACTACCTGAGCAAACCAAATATCTCGGCAACCGAATGAAAGATAAGGGCATTCTTATGAGTATTGACGGGCCTGATCATAATGTGCTCAAAATCAAACCTCCTTTGGTGTTTTCCAAAGAGAATGCCATTGAACTGATAGAGGCTCTGACATCGGTTCTTAGGGAAGATTATATGAAAACCAAATAAATATCATCATGAAAAATAGTTTATTATTACTAATTCTTATCCTGCTCACATCTTTTAAAACAAGCACAGTTGTGGATGATGAGACCGCGATTAGAAAGATTTTAGAAGATCAACGGCAGGCATGGAATAATTACGATTTAGAAGGTTTTATGCAGGGCTACTGGAAATCGGAGGAACTTAAATTCTATGGAAGCAACGGGGTTACCTATGGCTGGGACAATACTCTTAAACGATACAAAACGGCCTATCCTACAAAAGAGCATACGGGTACTTTAAAATTCGTGCTCAACGACATCTCAAAAATTGATAAAAATTCCTACTATGTTATGGGCGAATATCACCTCGAAAGGTCAGTAGGAAATGCAGACGGAATCTTTATGATTATTCTCAAAAAGATCGATGGAGAATGGAAGATCATTGCAGATACGTCCTGCTAAAGGCATTTTAAAAATCTACAAAAAAGGTGTATTAATTCATGTATTCCATCAGAAAGGCAACTTTAAGTGATCTTCATATACTGTTAGATTTCGAGCAAGCTTTAATCAAAGCGGAGCGTCCTATGGACCCTACGATCCGGCAGGGTGAGATTTCCTATTACGATATCGGCGCTTTTATTGAGGCAGATGACACGGAACTTATTGTAGCGACTCATAAAGGTGAAATTGTGGCCTCAGGTTATGCCAGAATTATAGACGACCGTCACTATTTAAAACATGATAAACAGGGCTATCTTGGCTTTATGTTTGTAACAGAGGCCCATAGAGGAAAAGGACTTAACAAGCGTATCATTGATGCTTTGATACAATGGTGTAAAGAAAAAGATGTATTTGAGATCCGACTCGATGTGTATCAGGAAAACCCGAAAGCCATCAAAGCCTATGAAAAAGCAGGATTTAAAAAACACATGATTAGCATGAGGCTGGACGCTAATAACAGTTAAAAATAACCTTATGCCATTAATGCTTCAATCTCTGCGATCTCAATGGGCATATTGGCCGTAAGATTGATCGTCTCGTTTTCTGTTATCAAATAATCATTTTCAAGTCGGCAACCAATTCGCTCTTCCGGGATATAGATTCCAGGTTCACAAGTAAGCACCATTCCGGCTTCGAAAGGTCTCGAATACAAACCAACATCATGAACGTCAAGACCAATATGATGAGCCGTACCATGCATAAAATACTTTTTATATAAGGGTTTTTCAGGGTCCTGAATGGCTATTTCAGCCAAGGTCAGCAAACCTAAACCAACAAGTTCATTTTCTACCAGCTTGGCCATCTGCTGTTCATATTCAACTGAAATAATACCCGGCTTCAAAAGTTTAGATCCTTCTTTTAAACAATTCAATACGGCCTGATATACCTCCTTTTGTCTTTTTGAAAACTTGCCATTTACCGGGAAACATCTGGTCGTATCCGAATTGTAGTTTGCATAGCACACCCCAAAATCCATAAGGATCATTTCTCCGTCAATACATTTTCCATCGTTGCTGTTATAGTGCAAGGCACAGGCATTTTCACCAGAAGCCACAATAGGTTTAAAGGCATGTCTGATCGCTCCATGTTTTAAAAATATATAACTAAGTTCAGCCTCTAGTTCATACTCCATCATTCCGGGTTTAACTGATCTCAATACTTTCTCGAATCCCTGGATACTGATATCCGCAGCTTTTTGAATCATAGCAACCTCCTCAGACCACTTGATCTGCCTAAGTCCTCTTGTGACTTTGGCGGCCCGCAAGTACTCATGCAGAGGGTATTTAATTTTACACCATTTAATCAACCTGTCTTGCCTGGTTTCCAACTCCTTGGTTGATCTCTTGATATGCTCATTATGACCCAGGTAAAAACCATCCGCTTCGAAGGCGATCAGTTGTAGTATTTTTTCAAAATCTTCTACCCATTCAACCCTTGTGATACCCGAAATCTTTGAAGCCTCTTCCTGCGTCAACTTATCGCCTTCCCAGATTCTCATATGTTCATTTGTTTTTTTTACAAAAAGAATTTCACGATTCTCTTCTTTATAAGCATCAGGGTATACCAGCAAGATGGATTCCTCCTGATCAATACCTGACAGATAAAAGAGATCATTATTCTGGGCAAATCCCATGCTGTCATCTGCATTGGTAGGTTGCACATCGTTCGAACAAAGCAGGCCAATGGTGTTATCCTTCATGGCAGCAGCAAAATTTCGGCGGTTCTTTATAAACAAGTTTTTAGAAATGGAATCATATTTCATGGTGGTTGGGTTATTTAAAATGTTCTATCGGGGTTAAAGGGATGAAGATCAAGTGATATTTTCTTGTCGGAAATGATCTCGGAAACTAATTTACCTGTGCCAGTTGCCATGGTCCAGCCCATCATGGCATGACCCGCGGCTATGGTAAGGTTCGCGCAGTTTTGGGTTCTACCAATATAGGGTAAGCCATCAGGTGACAAAGGCCTTAAGCCAGAGGAAGCCTCTTTCATTTCACTTTCCACAACAGTCACTTCAGGATAATAGTCATGGGCCGCTTTGGCTATGGCTCTTACCCTTGCCGGATTAACAGTATTATTAATGGCGTTAATTTCCATGGTACCGGCAAACCTTGTAAATCCGTTCATTGGGGTTACCGCTACATTGGCCTCCACAAGTATGGCCGGGTAAGAAATTTTTGTTTCACGTTCCACATTAATTCTGTATCCTTTACCCGCTTGCAGCAGAAGTTTTATCCCCAGTTTTTTCGCAACCAGACCTGTCCAGGAACCGGCGGTCAATATAAATTCGTCACCCTCATAAACCGCTTTGGTTGTAATAATCTTGTTTATCTTTCTCTCTTTTATTTGCAGATCAACCACTTCTTCTTGAGCATGAATCTCAACTCCGTTTGACAAGAGGTGTGCCTTCATATTGCTCATAAATTCATGCGGTGTTGAATGCGCGTCACATTTGTAATGGGTGGCCCCAATTACGTCAATGTCAACTTCCGGTTCAAGGAGCTTCAATTCGTTCATACTGATCACTTTTGCCTCGAGGTCAACTTCTCCTGCCAAATGAGCCAACTCTATCTCCTCCTCCAGCATTTTCTCTGTTTTGCAAAGCATCAGCAAACCCTTCTTTTCAAAATGAAAATCAAAACCAGGCTCACTTTTAATATCCTCATACAAGTCATGACTAAAAACCGAAATATCCCTGATCACCGGGATAGACCTTTTTACATGTTCTTGCGTACAGCTTTTATTGAATGCCCAGGCCCATCTCAAAAAATCAGGATCCAGCCTTGGTTTTACATAGAAGGGGCTTGCAGGATCAAACATCCATTGTATGCCTTTCTTTACAACTCCAGGAGCAGACAAAGGCACAATATGGCTGGGAGAAATATACCCGGCATTCACATATGAAGCGCCTTCATTCATTGCAGACTGATCGATCACAGTTACCTGATGTCCTTCTTTTTGAAGATAATATGCGGAACACAATCCGATAATGCCTCCACCGATGATGATGCATTTTTTCATAAAATAATGATGTAATGATAAAATGATGTAATGATATATTGATACATAATACCCGTTTTTTGAAAAGCTAATCTTTCTGGTTGGCCATAAACATAGTAGATTTTTCTTTTGACATTATTTTTAGTATTTCAAGGGATTCTTTAATCAAATACTTCAATTTATCCTCCCTTGCTAATTTAGTTTCTTTCAGCAATTCTAACCAATATAAGGTTTCATCTGCTTCTTCCACCACAATTGAAATTTTGGCAAAAAACTCCTTTCTTGACCTCCCCAGACATGCTGACCTATAATTAGCAGCAGTCGAAGTTGCCGATCTGATCAATTGCCTCCCCATAATCTTACCTGGTTCCGACTTATCAATGAATGGATAAAACATTATGATATCTTTTGAAAATCTTTTTGTTCTATCTTTTAATCCCTTGACGAAAACATCCTTTTTCATATTTATTAAAGATATTATTTTTACCACTTAATAAATTTTCAACTCCAAAGTCATCGCAAACATAATGATTCAATGATAGAATGATTCAATGATATATTCATACATAATAACCGTTTCTTTGAAAAGCTAATCTTTCTGGTTGATCATAAACACTACATCATTCTATCACTCTATCACTCTATCATTAAATCATTACAACAATATCACAACACCTGAAACCCATACGCATACGGATCATCTTCCTCATCGATAACAATGGTATTATAACCAGTTACTTTCGCCCAGCCTTGTATACTGGGCACAATAGCCGGAATACCCTTGATCGTTGTTTCTTCCTCTACCCTGCCAATAAAGGTAGAACCTATATAACTTTCATGAATAAAGGTTTCCCCTTTTTTGATTTTCCCCTTGGCATACAACTGGGCCAGTCTTGCTGAACTACCTGTTCCACATGGTGATCTGTCAATGGCCTTATCTCCGTAAAACACAGCGTTTCTTCCCGATGAATTTGAATCCAAAGGCTCACCTGTCCAGAGCATATGGCTTACTCCCCTTATCGAATCATTTTCAGGGTGTACAAAATAATCGAGATATTTTTCATTAATACGCCTCCTTACGAGCTGCGAATACTGAATGATTTGACCTGCTGTAAAGTCTTGAACCCCTGTGTAATTTTTTTGCGGATCAACAATTGCATAAAAATTACCTCCATAAGCCACGTCAAAAACCAGCTCCCCCAGATCGGGACAGTCTACCGTCAATCCTTCTGCTGCCAGATAACTCTTTACATTCGTCAGCCTTACCGATTTCACCTTGTCGTTCTCTTCCTCGTATTCGATTTCTACTAATCCGGCCGGAGCCTCCATTTTAATCTTACCCGCTACTTTTGGCTTGATCAGACCTTCTTCGATTCCAATAGTAATCGTTCCAATGGTTCCATGCCCGCACATTGGAAGACAACCCGAGGTTTCCACAAATAAAATAGCAAAATCATTATCAGGATCATGAGGTGGATAAATAATACTCCCACTCATCAAATCATGACCACGTGGTTCGAACATTAACCCTTGCCTGATCCAATCGTATTCCTTTATAAAATGAAGTCTTTTTTCATTCATATTCTTGCCCAACAGCTCTGGCCCACCACTGGTTATGACCCTCACAGGATTACCGCAGGTATGTCCGTCAATACATTCAAAAATACTACGCGCCATGTTTTTTACTGTCAATATATTGATCTATTCTTTTTTCCAATAAAGGAAGGGTTACCGTTCCCTGTTCCAGTATTACTTCATGAAATTGCCTGATATCAAAATCTTTACCTAATGCCTTCTCGGTTCTGGTTCTCAACTCCCTTATTTTTAATTCACCGATCTTATAAGACAAGGCCTGTCCCGGCCAGGAAATATATCTATCTGTTTCTGTTTCTATTTCATGTAAAGAGAGTGCTGTGTGTTCTCTCATAAACACAACCACCTCTTCTCTGCTCCAGTCGAAGGCGTGAATTCCTGTATCAACAACCAAACGACAGGCTCTCCACATCTCATAGGTCAATTGTCCAAACCGTTCGTAAGGATTCGTGTACATTCCCATCTCTGCGGCAAGAAATTCAGAGTACAATCCCCAACCTTCCCCATAAGCTGAGAGATATAGATCTCTCCTAAAACTTGGAATACTATCTCCTAATTCATTGTTTAGACTGATTTGCAAATGATGCCCTGGAACGGCTTCGTGTGCCGTTAAAGCAGGCAAAGTATACAAAGTTCTACTAGGTAAATCATAAGTGTTTACCCAATAGAATCCAGGCTCATTTTCTTCCTCGGTACCTATATACCTTCCAGCTGTATATTTAGGAGCAATGGCCTCAGGTACAGGAGCGACACCATAAGGTTTTCTTGGTAAGGTTATAAAAAATCTTGGGAGTTGTTCGTCAGCTCTTTTCGCCATATCCCTAGCAATCATCATTAATTCTCTAGGTGATTTGGCATAAAACTGTGGATCTGTTCTAAGAAAAAGTAAAAAATCATCGAAAGAACCTTTAAAACCCAATTCAACTATGATCTTTTGCATTTCATTTTGAATGCGCTTCACCTCTTTTAATCCGATCTTGTGAATATTCTGAGCCGTATACTCTTCACTTGTAGTATAAAAATTGATTCTGTTTTGGTAAAATAAAGCTCCGTTTTGAGTTGCAGATATCCCCAAGCTCGTTCTAGTATTTGGTAAATAGGTTTTTTCAAAAAATGTTTTTATTCTTTTGAATTGTGGGGTTACAAATTGCTCAATACTGATTCTTGCGGCATCTAATACCGAATCCTTTTGCTGATCAGTAAGGTCATCAGGTAAATTTTTAAAAGGACCATAAAAAAAGGAGTCTTGAAAATTCTCAACCAGATGCAAATCATAGGTGCTTTCATAGCCTTTAAAGATTACTTTGGGTTGCGAAACGCCCTTTTCCAATCCTTTTTCAAGTACCACAAAATATTCATTTACATACCTTGGTATATCATTTAAAACCTTAAGATAATTCTTGGTTTGTTCATAATCCTGCAAGGCCTTGACCTCATATACCAGATTACTGTGAAATCCGGAATCAGACAAAAGAGGGTTCAAATACATTTCAAAAGTATTGTAATCAATCTTATCCTGTAATTTGAATTTCAATAGCGCATAGGAAATTTCCTCTGACTCTGAAAAACCACCCCTGTCCAAATTGTTTAATTCATTGAGACGGTTCAGCGCAAAATCGGCTTCAGCCTGAAAATAAGCTTCATTGAATAGACCCAATGGAAATGCATCTTCATCATATCCTTTATGATCCTGGATCTTTTCAATAATTTCAGCTAATAACACTGAATCATCTTTTTTGCCTGGTTTACAGGCATTTAAAAAGAGCAAGGTAAAAGCGAAAAAGATGATTTTTACCTTCATAAGCTTATAGAGAATCAGTACTTAGTTGATTATTTACCAATCTAATGATCCCTAATGGATTCTCATTTTTCAACGCATCCGGTAATAGCTCATTCGGCCAGTCCTGATAGCTAAAAGGTCTTACCCATCTTTTGATTGAATTGATCCCTACCGCAGTAAATCTGCTGTCGGTCGAAGCCGGATAAGGACCGCCATGAACCATAGAAGGACACACTTCAACCCCGGTGGGAACACCATTAAAGATGATCCTGCCCACCCTGTTCCTAAGGGCATCGACTACTCCTGGAAAAGCATTCACTTCATTCCCTTCTGCAATAAGTGTTCCGGTTAACTGGCCTTCCAATTTTAAAATAATAGCTTCAAGTTGTTCTTTGTCATTGCATTGAACAACCATAGTAAAAGGGCCAAATACCTCCTGATGTAAAGCCGGGTTTTCTAAAAAAGTTCCTCCTTCAACAGTAGTTACCGCCTGTCGAGCCACGTTATGACCAGTTGACCGCTCATACTCACTTACCAATTCCAGACCTTGCTGTGATAAGGCCTTTTTCTTATTGGCCTCATAATTTCTTATGATATTAGGGTGCAACATACAGCCTGGTTCAATTAAAACGATCTCCTCTGAAAGTCTTGTGATAAAACGGTCAAGGGAATCTCCCTTGATACCAAACAGCAGTCCTGGATTAGTACAAAACTGACCTGTTCCCAAAGTCACAGAACCTGCATAGGTTTTAGCCAGTGAATCTCCTCTTTGAGTTAAAACTTCGGGAAGAAAAACTACTGGATTCACACTTCCCATTTCGGCAAATACCGGAATCGGTTCCTCCCTTTTGGCAGCCAGATCATATAAAGCCCGTCCTCCTCTGATACTTCCGGTAAAACCTACCGCCTTAACCTGAGGATGCTGTACAAGCTGCATACCAACTTCTATACCGCTACTGTTTAAATTAGAAAAGACGCCTTCAGGCATTCCTGTTCTTTCAGCAGCCTTAATAATTGCTGAGGCAACCAATTCACCTGTGCCTGCATGCATTGGATGTGATTTCACAATTACAGGGCATCCGGCAGCCAAAGCTGCAGCTGTATCACCACCTGCCGTAGAATAGGCCAAAGGAAAATTACTTGCCCCAAAGACCACAACAGGGCCTAGAGCTGTCATCATTTTTCTGATATCAGGCTTAGGTATTGGTGCACGATCCGGAAGGGCAGTATCTATTTGGGCCTCAACCCAATCTCCTTTTTTGACCAATTCGGCAAAACTTCTTAACTGAAACACTGTTCGTCCTCTTTCACCCATGGCCCTCCCTGCCGGTAAACCTGTTTCTTCACAATAAGTGTTGATCAATTCATCTCCCAGAGCCTCTATTTCATCCGCAATTGCGTTTAAGAATTCGCCTTTACGCTCTCCTGAAAAATCCTGATAGCTTAAAAAAGCCTCCGAGGCCATAGCGGCGGCCTTATTGATCTCTTCAGTTGAAGCTTCATAAAAAGATTGCCCGTTCTCGGCATTGCTAACCGGGTTGAAGGTTTTAAAAATTTTACTTCCCAGTGCACTTCTTTGGGTTCCAATATAATTCTTTCCTGTAATCATCTAATGTTTTGTTTTTTTATATGAGCTTCTTTATTTACCAACTGAAATTCGCTCTTTTATGGAGCGAAATCCATCCTGCTATAAATTTTTATAATCTGGCAACAATGGCCTGTTTTTTATGGCCTGATCAATAATGCCCAAGACTTTTTTTCTCTCCGCTCCGGCCAAAGGTAATCTGGGCTCTCTAACATTTTCAGTACCAATTCTAGTGGCAACTTCCGCCAGTTTGATATTTTGTACTAATTTAGTGTTTATATCCAATTCCAACAACGGTAAAAACCATCGATAAATATCAATCGCTTCCTGTGTTTTTCCTGCTCTCGACAATTCATAAATAGCTACAGTTTCGGCAGGGAATGCACATACCAAACCTGCTACCCAGCCATCTGCTCCTATTAACAAACTTTCCAAAGCCAGGGTATCTACTCCACATAATATGGCAAGACGGTTCCCAAATCTGTTTCTTATACGGTTGATATTTGAAATATCCCTGGTAGATTCTTTTACAGCCTGAATGTTAGGACACTCATTCAATAATTCCTCGAACATATCAAGCGTTACTTCAATACCATAATCAACCGGGTTGTTATAGATCATGATTGGTAGTGATGTGCTTTGAGCCACTTTTTTGAAATAGGTTGTAGTTTCTCTGTCGTCAGCTTTATAGCGCATAGGTGGCAACATCATCAAACCGCTTGCCCCGTCTTCCTTCGCCATTTGGGCCAGGTCAATAGCCGCCTTTGTTGATTGCTCGGCAATATTGATGATCACAGGAACAGCACCTTTTACAAAGGATACAGTTTCCCTAACAAGAGTTCTTTTTTCCAATTCTGATAAAGTACTAGCTTCTCCCAAAGTACCTCCAAGAACTATTCCGTGAACACCAGCATCCAGTTGTGCTTGAATATTTACTTTGAAGGTCTCAAGATCCAGTTCATCGTTGTCGTTAAATTTAGTGGTTACGGCAGGCATAACCCCTTTCCATTGAATAGTCATAATTATGATTGTTTTTATGCAAAATTAGGAGAAGAATAACTTATGGCGTTCATGTAAATTAGCCATTTATGGTACTATATTAACTCTATTTCTAATTAATTACATATTTTTGATTAATATTTATCTAAGTTAAACTATGAAAGTACTTCCTTTTAAAATCCCGAAGCCGGAAAACGCTACCCTGGTCATTCAAGAAGATCGAGCGACCAAGCTCTATGATAAATTACATCAGCATCAGGAAATTCAGATCAGTTTAATAAAAAAGGGAGAGGGAAGTTTTATCATCGGTGATTGTGTTGGTGAGTTTCATGAGGGACAAATATTCGTTATTGGAGAGAATCTGCCTCATGTTTTTCACAACGACCCCACAGAAGGATCGGTGCATATGATTTCATTATTTTTTATGAAATCTACTTATGGCGATCAATTCTTTAACCTTCCTGAATTCAAAGGTATCAACCATATTTTTCAGGCAGCCTCCTTGGGTTATAAACTAAAAGGTGAACAAAACAATTTAATAGGCTCGATAGAAACACTTCCGGCCAAGTCAAAACTTCATAGATTCATTTCATTTTTGGAGATCTTAGATGCCATCTCAAAAGAACAGCTTATTACCTTATCGTCTGCTATTCACAACAAATCCTATGGAGAAGAAGAAGGGAAAAGAATGAGGGATATCTTCGAATATACTCTTAACCATTTTGACCGCAACATCAGTCTTGACCAAGTGTCAGGTATCGCCAACATGACACCCAATGCTTTTTGTCGTTATTTTAAACAACGAACCAATAAAACTTATATCAATTTTTTACTCGATATCAGAGTTGGGAATGCCTGCAAACTGCTTACAAAAAAAACAGATCTTAGCATTGCCGAGATCTCGTATACATCAGGATTCAACAACCTGACAAATTTTAACAGAAAATTTAAATCCATTAAAGGGATGACGCCTTCTGAATTCAGGAAAAAGTCTTAAATAATATTCACCAGGCAAATGGGTTTGCCTGGTGAAAAATTACTAACAAAAACAAATTACTTAGATAATCCGGATACGTAGGTATAGATATAATCACCATGTATTCCCGTGTAATATTTACTCATCTTTTTGCCCATTTCAGTTCGGGCTGCTTCATCGGGCCAGGCTTCTTTTGCAAGCGTATCCATGTTGTCAAGCATTTTATCAAGATCTGCCAAAGAATCTACATAAAAAGCCTCAAGGAATTCTGTTCTGTCTGCACCGTAATAATGCTGACTTGGATAATATGCCTTGACAAACTCATTCTTATGCACGATGTTCTCCAAATACTTCTTGTTTAATTCTTCCCATTCCTCATTACTTCCATCTTCGGGAAAAGCAAAATGTCTTATTTGTAAATACAATGTCATGTTTTCTGCAGGCATTTCTGGCATAACTTTTGCTCCATCCATGGTAGCGTAAATTTCATCAGAATGTTCGGGCGCATAAAATTTGTTTCTCTTTTCAAAAAAAGCTTTTCTGACTTCATCATCTGGCCAGGCTTCCTTTGCCAACTCTGCATCTCTATCAGCAGCCGCATGAATGTCATTCCAGGTATTGAACACCTGAACATAAAGTAATTCAGAATTGTCTTCTGTGAATTGATGCATAAAAAAGGATGCTCCGGCAATGAGTTAACAACTTTTTCAAGGTATTCTTTTTCAAGGGCCTTCCAATCATCATAATCATAATCTTCCTGTTCCATGTTCCAATGCATGGTAGTTACCACATAAAATTCAGGTCTTTTTTCTTCCTCCTGAGCGATAAGGTTTGCAGAAAAGGAGATAAGAATCACTGCAATTAGTAAATAGTTTTTAATTGATTTCATAAAAAAGGGGTTTAATATTAATATATCCTGAAAAATATGTTTATTTGAAGACATGAGAAAACCCACAAGGACGAATGACCTCTTTTACTTTTCCAACAGCCGCTTTTCTTTACCGAACGATTTTCCCCGTAATTTGGATAATATGCATAACCAAATGATTATTATTTTATCTGATCTCGAAGTTTTTTAGATAAGCCACTGGTAACCAGTTCATAGGAATGATCTATGAGCTTCTTAAAGAAATCATCAGAAAAAGAACCGTCAACTTTGACCGTATTCCAGTGTTTTTTATTCATATGAAAACCGGCAATGATACTTTCATATTCCTCTCTTAACGAAATGGCCCAGTCAGGATCGCATTTTAAATTAACTTTAAAATCGGGATTTTCCAAGCCCGTAAGTGCAAACATCTTTCCACAGACCTTAAATACAAGGGTAGTTTCGTCAAAGGGAAATTCTTCCTTAACCATTGATTTACTTAAACAATAACTTCTAAATTCTTCTATGTGCATCATTCATCTTACTATCAAGCTAGATAAAAACCAAAGCCATTTTGATTTGATCGTAACTTACTTCTCCCTTGAGTATATCAAAAATGGGTTTCAAGCTGATCCTTTCACCTGGCCCAATTTCTTTCAAGAGTTTGTTTCTCGCTTTCTTCACCTCGTTCAAGACTTTATCGTCTGGTTTGAATCTGCTCAGATCTGTTTTTGGATAGAGTTCAGCTATCCTTATAAGATGTGTGGAAACTGTACCAAGAGTCAGGTCTCTCTCAATAACAATATCTTCCAGAGAATGACCTTTGTCTATCAATTGTTTGGTGATCAGATATGTTGACCTCTTAGTTACCTTCTTCCCTTTATCCAGATTCTTACGATTCTCACTGATCTCATCTTTGTTGGAAATACCTCCACTCTTCTTAACAAAATTTCGTGCTTTGATCTCCAGAACCTCCTCTTCAAAAATATCTTCTACCTCTTTGGATAATTCCTGAAACCTAAGATCGGCCTTGAGAGCCAACCCATCGACTTCCAGAGCCGTATTGTTGAAACCGTTTAACTGCAAACCGCTTAGCCCTTTTACCCTTGACAAGGCTACATATCCCTGACCTTTTTCAAAGGTTTTACTCAAGTCCATCACTGCACTGTCAAGTGTCATTCCCTGACTCTTATGCACCGTAATTGCCCAGGCAAGTCGCAGAGGAACCTGGACATAGCTTACCAGAAGTTTTCCAGCTTCATCTTCTATCCTCCAGTCTTCAGGCTCAGCAGTTATCTCATACCCATTGTTCAATCGTATCACAGGATAACCCTCATCGTTATATCTTATGACCTTACCTAAAGAACCATTCAAGTAGCCCTTTTCATAGTTATTCTTAACAAACATCACTTTGGCATCCTTTTTCAACTCCAGGGTTTCTGGAGCCATGATAGATCTTTTGATCGTTTCGGCAAGTTTCAGATTCCCTTTTACTTTTGCTTTAAATATCTTTTTTCTCCCCTTGATCTCTCCTATATGAGCTGTATTGATCCGGTCGACGTCCAAATTATGGGTATATAGCCTGGTGGGTTCTTCTGTTTCTATGAGGTCTTTTGTGGCTTGTAACATGGAAACGGAATTGTCTGAGACCCTTCCTTGTCTGATCTCATTGAGTATGTCATTGAGCTCGCTGTCTGTATGTCTGTATTGATCTGTTAAATAACAAATGGAGAGATTGGCATTTAACCATGACTGAGACATAAAGCAAAACTTATCTCTGTTGGTTTCACCTGAAACACCAATAGGTGGTAACTGAAAAAAATCACCACAAAGAACCACTTGTATTCCGCCGAACGCTTTGTCATTTTCCCTAAAGAATTGCAATACTTCATTAACCAGATTAAATTGCTTTTTATGAAGCATGGAGATCTCATCAATGATCAGCACCTTTGTTTTTTCAATGTGTTTCTTTAGGTACTTTTTCTCCCTGAGGTCCCTGAGATTTCTTAGGCTCAAGGAGTCTTTTATACCGATGCCAGACCAGGCATGGATCGTAGTTCCTTGTAAATGAGTTGCAGCAATACCGGTTGAAGCCGTTATGGATACAGGAATTTTTCTTGCCTTAAGATATTGAATATACTTGTTTAGTACATAGGTTTTTCCCGTTCCTGCTGAGCCGGTTAAAAACACATTGTCTCCTGATTTTAATATGGCCAGAGCCTGTTCCTGATTCACGTTTTAATTTTGGTTTTTTTTGTGAAGTAACTTATGCTTCCAATTCTTTTAATATATTTTCCTTTAGCATAATTCCTTTATTGTTTTTAGCAAGGAGAAGATCTTCATAGTCTAAGGTCCAGCCAATAGTCTCTACAATATTTTGAATTAATAGTACAGCTTCGAGCGCTTCACTTTTTGCAGTATCGAACAAACCACTCTCAGGGATCTTTAACAATACATGTTCCTTGGCTTTTGAATTGACCTCCGTAAGATCCGTCGAATCAAACTTATTGAACAAACCCTCTTTTTTATCGTAATACTTTAAGTCGGTTTCAAGACTTAAGATCTGGGGGTCGGGAAATTCAGTCAGCCTGATCACTTTTTTATCATTGTTCGCCTCCATTTTTATTTTCGAAAGGTCATAGCCCACATGCGCCTTGGCATTGATCAGCAATATTGCTTTCTTTTTACTGGAAACCATACTCATAAATCGCTCCTTGGTGTTCTCATAGTGATAGATCTCCGCAAACTCCCCTTCAACCGTAATCAATTTCCAAACCTTTCTGATCTTTTCCATAATGACCATAGATTGAGAATTTGTAATGTCTTTCCTTTTCTGAATTTTGATATATTTCAAAACCCAATAAGTAATAACTGCACCGAGAAATAAACCTAATAAACCTTCCATATAACTATTTGATGACTTAAAAGTACTAAATATATCATACTTTCAATAAAAACAAATCAGAAGAGATTCCATCAGCAAGAAAATAACTTTCTGGTCTTAGAAATAAATGTTCCTGCGCTAAATATAAGCTTCCCTGTTCCAAATATTTTTCAGCCTGAAGAAGAATCTCTTTTTTATATTTTTCACCATGCTTCTCCTGTATCGCTCCAAGCGATACCCCCCATATTGTTCTGAGCCCGGTCATAATGGTTTCGTTGATCCTGTCTTCGGTATTGAGAAGTTCTCTTTCATTTGGCAGCAAGTTATTTTGAAGCGTTGAAATATATTTCGAATTATTGCTAATGTTCCAACTGCGGTAATCACCATCGTAAGAATGTGCCGAAGGCCCTATCCCCAAATAGGGTACACCTTTCCAATAGGAGGTATTATGTCGAGAGAAAAAACCTTCTCTCCCAAAATTCGAAATCTCGTATTGCACATAGTTTTGTTTTTCTGTGAGTTCCTGAAGGATTTTAAAATGTCTTTCTGTCAATACATCCCGAGGAGCCTCAAACTTGCCGCTCTTGATAAAATGATCTAAAGCCGTTTTGGGCTCGACCGTAAGGGCGTAACTGGAAATATGTTGTACTCCCATATCAAAGGTTAAGTCAAGATTCTCCTTCCATGATGATTCAGTGAGATGCGGCAATCCATAAATCAAGTCAATACTGATATTATCAAAATGCCTGATTGCCAGTTCCAGAGATTTTTTTGCTTCACCCGCATTATGAGCCCTGTTCATATACTTCAGATCCCTATCAAAAAATGACTGTACGCCAATACTGAGCCTGTTCACCCCCGAAGCAGCCAGTTCATTAATTTTATGTTCTGAGAGATCATCAGGATTAGCTTCCAACGTAATCTCGGAATCATCACTGAGGTCATAATGTTCTTTTATCAGGTCAAGTATCTGGTCGATTTCAGCCGTATTCAACAAGGAGGGAGTTCCTCCTCCAAAATAAACGGTATCGACCCGACTCGAAATTTCATCTCTTCGTAAAAGCAATTCCATTTCTATTGCTTTTAACATGTCATCCTTTCTCTTTAGGGAAGTAGAAAAATGAAAATCACAGTAATAACAGGCCTGTTTACAAAAAGGTATATGAATATAAATACCAGACATATCTGATCCAAAATATTAGAGGCGTAAGATACAAAGTAAGCGCCAGTATCAATGGTTTATTGAATATGTAGCTGAAAGTAAACATCCTATATATCTTAATCTCATTTGCAAAAAACAATTGTGATTTGGCAAAAGACACATAACATAAATGCTTGCAAGGAGTTAAACAGGATCAAGTCAACCTATCCTCTTTTCATTTTGCTTTATAAAAGAACCCCATCCGGAATAACTTTTCTCAGATTGCTGCTTACCTGCATTATAAAAATGACAAACTGCAGCTGCGAGACCATCGGTAGCGTCAAGATTTTTAGGAATTTCCTTTAGCCCTAAAACACTTTGTAACATTTTAGCTACTTGCTCTTTTGATGCATTTCCATTTCCAGTGATGGCCATTTTTATTTTCTTTGGAGAATACTCGGTGATGGAGACCTCTCTGGATAAACCGGCTGCCATGGCGACACCCTGTGCACGACCCAATTTCAACATCGATTGAACATTTTTACCAAAAAAAGGAGCCTCAATGGCAATTTCATCTGGATGGTAGGTATCTATAAGTTCTATAGTCCGTTCAAAAATCAGTTTGAGTTTTGTATAATGATCGCTATATTTCTTAAGCATCAGCTCGTTCAATTGCATAAATGACATCTCATTGTCTATGACTTTGATAAGACCATATCCCATCACCGTGGTTCCGGGGTCGATTCCCAATATTATTTTCTCTTTTGACAATTTTAATTCTTTTAACGGTTGGAGCTAAAAATCAGAACGATATTTTGTTTCTTTGCGTAAATGTACAATATCTTGCAAAAATACTTTTCGAGTTTAGTGTTTTTAATTAAAATACTGATCATTGCCGGCGCTTACTATATGATTTCAGATAAGTTGCTCAATGATGTTAATTTTAATAGTGTTTTATGGATAGAGAAGATTGATTCAAGGGGTTTTGCCGGGGGTTCGCTTGTTTTATTACTGCTTTTTTTCACCTTGATTAACTGGTTACTTGAGATTTTAAAATGGCAGTCTCTTGTTAGTACCCTCACCCCGATCTCTTTCTTAAAAGCTGCTAAGCAAAGTCTGGCTTCCTTAACTGCTTCGCTGATTACACCCAACAGGATAGGAGAATATGGCGCCAAGGCCATGTATTTTACCAAGCCTCAAAGACCAAAGGTCATGATGCTTAATTTTTTGGGTAATGTAAGTCAAATGCTTGTAACCGTTCTTTTTGGGCTTTCAGGATTAATCATTCTAAAAGATCAATTTTCTTATGATATATTGCCATTCACAACGTTCTTTGGCATAGGAATTATAGTTGTTCTTCTAACGGCAGTCACCCTCTTTTTTCGAAAAAAATGGCAAAGTGGTTTTCTTAGGATTTTGAATAATCTTCTAAAGATACCGGCCACCGTGCATAAAAGAACTTTTTTATACTCGGTTGCGAGGTATTTAGTCTTTTCACATCAGTTCTACCTGCTTCTTATTTTCTTTGGAATTGATCTGGAATACAGCGTGGCGATGCCAATAATTGTTTCCATGTATTTAATTTCCTCCGTGATCCCCGGGTTTGTTCTTTTCGATTGGCTCGTGAAAGGATCGGTAGCCGTGACCCTTTTTAGTTTATTCGGTGTTGATGAAATGATCGTACTTAGTATTACAGCTGCCATGTGGGTTTTTAATTTTGCCCTTCCTGCCACCATAGGGAGTTTTTATATATTGACTTTTAACGCTGAATCTTTGGTTTTAAGTGAAAGAAAGCTTGTAAAATGATCTTCGCCGCGCTATTAATTTTTGTGTCTTATGCTATTCTAATCTTGTATTTTAGCAGTGGTATTGAACGTCTGAAAAGCCCGGTAAATGATCACAAAGAACCCGAGACTCTATTTTCTATTCTGGTCCCTTTTAGAAACGAAGTTTTAAATTTACCAGCGCTCTTACAAAGTATTGCTGCACTTGATTATCCAAGCCATAAATTTGAACTTATTTTGATTAATGATAATTCTTCAGATGAGTCGGTATCTATTGTAAATGTCTTCATAAAAGATCATCCTAATTTGAAAATAACACAGCTTGACAATATAAAACAAAGCAGGTCACCTAAAAAATCGGCTATTACTATTGGTGTTGCATCAGCCTCTCATCCATGGATTTTAACCACAGATGCCGATTGTATAGTTCCTCACACATGGTTGCACGCCTATGACATGATGGTTCGACAGGAAAAATTTAGAATGATCGTTGCTCCGGTGGCCTATGTGCGTAGGGCCGGATTTTTACACAATTTCCAAGTTCTTGATTTTTTAAGCCTTCAGGGCACTACTATGGGTAGTTTTGGCATGAAAGATAAGCGTCTGGGGAAACCTTTTTTATGTAATGGAGCAAATCTTTGCTATCAAAAGGAAAGTTTTACAGAGGTAAATGGTTTTAATGGTAATGAGCATTTGGCTAGTGGAGATGATGTGTTTCTCCTTGAAAAAATGTACAAATTATTTCCTGATGAAATTCAATTTATTAAATCAAAAGAAGCGATTGTGTTAACTTCTTCCAAAGACTCCTTAAGAGAACTCATCAGGCAAAGGGTAAGATGGGCCTCCAAAACTACGGGCTTTGATTCCTTTTTTGCCAAACTGGTTGGCTTATTGGTTTTTGGAACCAGTCTCTTTATGGTGATTGCAATTATCTTGGGTGTTATGGGTCAAATGTCCTGGGCTTATGTGGGCCTTCTCTTTTTGCTCAAATTCAACGTAGATTTTGTCTTTCTGCATAAAACTTCTGAATTTTTTGAGCAGCAGGATGCGATGAAATCGTATTTTTCTTCCAGCCTGTTGTATCCCTTATTCACGATTTTGATCGTGGCCTTATCCCTGAAGAAAGGATATACGTGGAAAGGAAGGGTTTTTCGCTAAGAAATCTATTCTTTCGAAGAAACTACAATGGGTAACTTAAACATGGAATTAACAGGAATTCCCCTTTTTAAAGATGGCTGTACTGCTGAAGGAAGGGATGCAATACTTTTGAACAATAGGCTGTCAAGCTCAGGAATCTGACGTTCAGTTTCAGAATTTTTGTGAATTTCGACTATCGATATTTTGCCTTCCGTATCGACAAGAATATCAACCATAATCGTATCGCTAACCTGATCAGATGCACCTAAATGACTATTACTGGTATATTTCTGCAAGCGCCTGATAAGTTCCATTTCAAAACAAAGATTTTGTTTTTCACTGCTGTCGCAATTATTACAATCCAGAAATAGAGGATACACATCCACATCATTATAATCAATAAGGGTATCGAGCAAAGCGGCGTTTCTCAGAGTCGTCTTTTCAGGCGATATAAAATCACAGGAATACGTTACCACTATAATATATATGAGGATGATCAGCCTAAAAAACATTGTATTCGCTTATACATCGTGAATGTACAAATATTTTTGAAAATCATTCCCGATTGTACAAAACTTGAACAAATTGTTAATACAATGGGTTATCCATTAAAAACACTTAGCGAATTGAAGGATTTTCCTATGGTAAATTCAAACAAACTATACCCATGTAGGTTCTCTCTGCCTCGAAAACTATCATGCTATGATTAATTTTCTTGATATAGAAATTCATCATCTGAATTCATTTTTCAGATCTTTCTCTTACATTAGCCTATGGATTTGATTTTAGTATTTCTTGGTTTAATTCTTGTGCTCCTTGGGATTGTTGGATCTTTACTACCTGTTTTACCTGGTCCTGTTACAGGCTGGTTCGGGCTCTTGCTGCTTTTTTTAACCAATACGATACCCATAAATTATTATTTGCTGGGGATCACGCTTTTTATAGCCCTGGCCATTTTTATTTTGGATTATCTGATCCCAGCTCTTGGAGCCAAGAAGTTTGGTGGCTCAAAAAAAGGAGCAACCGGAGCCACTATTGGCCTTATTATCGGACTCATACTTCCCATTCCGCTTGGCTTTGTGATAGGAGCTTTTGCCGGTGCACTGATCGGAGAACTCATTCATGATCCAAAAGACCTGAAAAGGGCTCTTAAGTCGGCTTTTGGATCGTTCATAGGGTTTCTTGCTTCTACAACGATGAAATTGTTTACCAGTCTTATTTTCTTAGTGATCTTTAGCTATACAGTTATCGAGTACTGGGGCGAACTTTTTTCTTTTTAACGTCGTCTTCTGACCCTTTAATGTCCCTATTAAGATCATTTTTTAAACTTTTATTTATTGAATGAAAAAATCATTTTATCCATTTAATTTGGTTTGGTAAAAATCTCTGATTTTAAGATGTAATTAGCTTAATTATAGGGCTTTTCTTCAAATTTTATATGTAAATTTGATAGAACAAAACTTCCTTCCAATCGTATATATTAATTGAATTAAAGCCTGATGTTCCTCTTAACTTTTCCTTTTTTTGCAGGGTTGATTGCTTCAATGCTTCATGTGATCATGGGGCCCGATCATGTGGCTGCCATACTTCCTTTTGTGATTGAATCAAAACGGAAAGCCTGGAAGATAGGTCTGTTCTGGGCAATCGGCCATATTTTTGGCATGTTGTTAATAGGTTTGTTATTCATCCTGTTTAAGGAATTGATTCCCGTTGAACAAATATCTCTGTACAGCGAACAGCTTGTGGGGCTTGTTTTAGTTTTCATTGGAATCTGGGCATTTGTTAAAATTTTTAAATCTGATCAACATCATAAGCATCTGCATGTTCACAGTGAAAACCAGCCTATTATTCATAAGCATTCCCATGAACACAGCCATAACCCCAGTCATAATCATATTCATCCACCTCAGGAAAAACAAGGCTATTTGGCCTCTTTCTGGATAGGGGTTCTTCATGGACTAGCAGGAGTGGCTCATTTTATATTGTTCCTTCCTGTTCTGGGTTTTGAGAATAATTTTACAGCAGGAATTTACATTGCCGGGTTTATTCTGGGAATTTTGTTATCGATGACTGTATTTTCTCTGATTGTTGGGAAAATAACAGGGTTTGCCAGAAATGAACACAACCAGAATCTATACCGAGGGATCCGGCTTGCTGGAGGAGTTTTCGCTATAATTATTGGGATCTATTGGATAATAGGGCAATAAAACCATATGAAGATTAACAAATTCTTGGTAGTTGTTCGCCAATTAAAGGGCTCACCATTCTTGTTCCTCCAATAGAACTTTGCATAACAACTTTATGAGGGTGCTCCTCAGTAATATAGCCCACACATGTAGCATTTTTCCCTTTTGGATCCTCTTTCATGAGCTTGAGAAAGTCATCGGCAATCTTTTCGTCTACGATGCTGATAAAAACACCTTCATTAGCTACATACAACGGATCAAGACCCAATATTTCGCAGGCTGCCGCCACCTGTTTCTCTAAAGGAAAATCATTTTCAAAGATCTTTATTCCCAAGCCGATATCACCAGCGATTTCAGACAACACACTTGCCATACCTCCTCGGGTTGGGTCTCTGAAAAGGTGTATGTCTTCTCCAAAATCATCAAGCAATTTTAATACCAGATGATTGATATTAGTGGTATCACTTTCAATGGTAGACTCAAACTCCAGTCCTTCCCTTTCAGACATGATGGCCATTCCATGTTGTGCAATGTTTCCATTTATAATGATACGGTCACCCGCCTTGATATTTTCTGCATCAATTTTAGCCTTGGGGTGAACTGCTCCAAGTCCTGTTGTATTGATAAATATTTTATCTCCCTTTCCTCTTTCCACCACTTTGGTATCGCCGGTAATGATTTGAACACCGCTATCATCCGCAGCCTGTTTCACCGACTTTACAATTCGGATAAAATCATCCATTTTAAGTCCTTCCTCAACAATAAAGGCAAGAGACAAATATTTGGGTATGGCTCCGCACATGGCCACATCATTAACAGTGCCATTGACGGCCAGTTCTCCTATGTTTCCTCCTTTAAAAAAAATCGGAGATATGACAAAACTATCGGTTGAAATGGCAATTTCTGTTTCAAATTTTACAATCGAACCATCGTGTTTTTTGTTCAATAATGGATTGTCAAAAGTCGAAAAAATGACTTTGTCAAGCAGGTCTCTTGTCATGAGCCCTCCACTTCCATGTCCTAAATTAATGGTCTTCTCTTTAAGCTCTTTTGTATCCATGTCTTTATCTTATTGAATGTTCTGAAAAATTGTAATACGCACTGCATGCACCTTCCGATGAAACCATTGGCGCCCCAAGAGGATTTGCAGGAGAACAGGTTGTTCCAAATTCAGGGCAATCGACCGGCTTCTTTATTCCTTTCAAAACATCACCTGCCATGCAATTGGGATGCTCGCTTACTTTGATCCCTTCTATGCCAAATTTACTTTCGGCGTCATAAGCAATAAAATTCTTAGTCAATTTATAACCACTTTGAGGGATCATTCCAATACCTCTCCATTCTCTATCACTCACTTCAAAAATCTGTTTGATAATTCTTATTGCATTTAGATTTCCTTCTTCCTTAACCACCCGGGCATATTGATTTTCCACCTTATGAATTCCAGCTTCCAATTGCTTCACTGCCATTTGAATACCCTGAACAAGGTCCAGAGGCTCAAAACCTGTAATAATGATTGGAATTTTATATTTCTCAACAAGTGCGTGGTATTCTTTATAACCCATTATGGCACAGACATGTCCCGCGCCCAAAAAGGCATCTATACTGCTTAATTCGTCATCTAAAATAGCTTCCATGGCCGGAGGCACCAATACATGAGATACCAATATGGAATAATTACGCAATCCTTCCTTTTGTGCGTGAAGTACAGACAGTGCATTGGCCGGTGCCGTAGTTTCAAATCCAACAGCAAAGAACACAACTTCCTTATCGGGATTATTTTTGGCAATTTTAACGGCTTCAAGGGGAGAATATAGGATTCGAAGGTCACCCCCATTCGCCTTTGCTTCCAAAAGACTTTGTTTGCTTCCTGGAACTCTGATCATATCTCCAAAGGAGCACAGAATCACCCCTTGTTCCAGCAGCTCAATGGCTTTATCAATAAGATGAAGCGGTGTAACACAAACCGGACAACCTGGTCCGTGAATCATGCGAATATTTTCGGGTAATAAGTCTAAAATTCCATTCCTCACCAGCCCATGGGTTTGACCTCCACAGATTTCCATGATGTTCCAGGGCCTTGTCACCATTTTTTCTAGGCTGTCAAGCACCTTTTTAGTGGCTTCAAGATTTCTGTATTCACTTAAATATTTCATCAGTTCTTTAAATTGACATTATTTTTAGCATACGTGGAAGTTTTTTCATTCTATTGATGGGCAACGCATTGTGTATAATACATCAGCTGACCGAATGATATATTTTCATCATTAGGAGCTAAGTTACGGTTAAAAAATAGCTCGAACCTGTTTTCTGATAATTCCTTGACCATATCGATCAATACAGTGTTTTGAAAAACGCCACCACTCATTGCAATTTTATGCGATTCTGTGAGTGTTGCCATTTCTGTAATCACAGAGGCAAGGGTATACAGAAAGTTTAGTATGATCTTCTCTTTTTCCATTCCATCGCAAAAATCTTTGTAAAGGTTCTTCCATAAATCATGGGTACGTATTCTAAAATCCTTTCCTGCATGGACATATACCTTCAATTGACTGAGATTATAATCTTGAACCGCATTTTCCAACAATATGGCTCCTTCTCCTTCGTAAGTGTTTACATCACAATAGTCTAATAACGAAGCTAAAGCGTCAAATATTCTTCCTACTGAAGATGTTTGTAAGGTATTAGAGCTCTTTACAGAAACATAGATATCGCGTTCATTATTTGTAAATTTATCGTTTAAAAAGCAAGCCTTCTCGTCTGTATTTAAGGAAAATAATGAAAGTCTGGGCTCTTTCGACATTTTATCTCCGGCAAGCCAATCAAAATACTCAAAATGACCTGACCTTTTCATATCCCCCGATCGATACGTAAAGAATTCTCCTCCCCAAATTTGACCATCATCACCATATCCGGTTCCATCCCATATGACACCCAAAATTCCATCGGTTGATGCAAACAAATTATTCTCTCCCAAAACTGAGGCAAAATGCGCCTTATGGTGTTGAATTCTGTATAAGGGAACCCCTGTTGTTTTAGATAATTCCTCCCCGTATTGACTGCTGAGGTAGCCCGGATGCTTATCTATAAGTATACAATCAGGTTCTTCCTCAAAAATTCTCCTAAAAACCGTTGTTGTTTCTGTAAATCTGCTGTATACTTCAAAATGATCCAAATTACCGAGATATTGACTGATGTATAAATAATCATTAGGAGTAAACGCAATCGTACTTTTCAAATGCCCTCCCAGTGCCAGAATCTTCCCCATATTCTTTTCGAATTGATCAAAGTAATTTGGTGCAAATCCTCTTGATCTTCTAAACATGATCCTTTGACCATTCCTGAAACTGTATTTCACCACAGAATCATCCTGAGCATTTACAATGCTAAGATTATGATGTAAAAAATAGTCAGCAACATCCGAAATCAGTGCAATTGACTTTTCCTTGTCGCTAATAACAGGGCTGCCATGTATGTTTCCACTAGTGGCTACTATGGGCTGCGCCAATTCCTTGGACAATAATTCCAGCATACCCGAATAAGGTAACATGACGCCTAACTGATTGAGCCCGGGTGCCAAATCATCCACAGCCAGCTGGCCCTTAAAACCGGTACTTGAAAGTATGACAATCGGCCTTTCGGTACTGCATAATTCTTCACGTTGCAGCTCATTAACCATAAGTTGCTCCTGCAACAGCTCGAGTGAAGGATACAAAATTGCAAAGGGTTTTTTGGGCCTTCTCTTTAAACG
>RCNE010000089.1_pt1 | contig 40104 bp, 31 predicted proteins | sample 2041361 | NCBI WGS metagenome assembly RCNE01 (sample SAMN09708229, study PRJNA481090) | Marine sediment metagenome, whole genome shotgun sequencing project. | reverse complement strand
CATCGAGCACCCCAATCACACCAACCGGAAACCTGAACTATGACTCTGGGTCGTTCGATGGTCCCCTAAACGTCGGCGACGTCACCTGGACAGGCGCAACCGATTCCGACATCATCTCCGCCCCGTCCGATTCGAGTCGCAACTTCCTCGGGCAGTTCGGGGGCACAGATTCTGTGTCGCTGACGATCGACAATCTCGCCGCACACACGATCATTTGTGTCAGCTTCGATCTGTACATCATCGATACATGGGATGGGGCCGGTAGTTGGGGTCCTGACAGCTTCGGCGTCCAAGTAGATGGCAGCACGGAATACGAAGAGGTATTCGATCAAAGCGACGGCATTACGGGCGAGACCGAGTCGGACAACCTTGGTTATGGATCTGGAGGCAGTGGTAGCGCTGTGTTACCGATCACCGTCTGCGACTTCGCCCATTCCGCCGACAGCGTGACATTCAACTTCTTTGGCAACTTGACCGAGGCCGTGGGCAACGAGTCCTGGGGTATCGACAACGTCGTTGTCACCGCAAGCTGACCAAGGGCCTAACCCAGCGTGATCGCCCACGGGTTGATGTTGGCGTACTCGCTTGCGGGGACAGGTTCGGGCGACAGATACCCAACTGGCAGCCACAAGGTCCCGACCTCGGTCCCGACGTACACCTCCCAGTTGTAGAAACCTCGAAGCGCTCGTTCGTCGAGCTTCACCAGTTCGGCGTATGCGAGCACCGCGTTCACATAGTTGTCGGAGTTGTTGTACCCGAATAACCCCGCACGAATGTCGTCGAGGCCACCTCGTTGCACCAGATATCGAGCCGCCCCGTCGATTGCGTCGCCCGGGTCATCGATGTCGCCGCCATCGGACACCTCATCCCATGTCGATGGCAGAAACTGCATCGGGCCCTGAGCGCCAGAGGTACTCAGCCCACGAATGCGTCCCATGCCGGTCTCGATCAGGTTGATTCCCGCGAGCAGCTGCCAATCGATTCCTGTTGCTTCGCCAGCGCGTTTGTAGTGCCCAATGAGCGTGTCCAGTGGCTCGGGGTCGATGATCGTCCATGCGGGGATATCGGCTGCTGGGTCACCTCCGCTGTGCAACTCGCTCAGTTCGCGACGAGCAGTGAGATGGAGGTCGGCGATCGCCACGTCGGCTGGACTCAACGCGGACCGAAACGTTTCGACCCATTCCTCGTTGCGAACAAGCTGTCTGATTACCAGCTGTTCGGTGTGCCCCAGGTCGGCGTGGATCAGAGGGTCCTCCTCGTCGACGCGAAGGCCCGCCTGCACCTCGGTGAACAAGGCAGCAGCCTCCTCGCCATTGGTGGCCACACGTGGCACGACGCGTCCGTTGAATGCGACGAGGGGCTCCACTTCGGTTTCAGCCGGCCGACCGATGGCTGCGGTGTTGACGACGCCGTCATCGGCTTGGTTCGCCGAAGCACTCTCACTGCTCACTGCGTCCTGGTTCGTCGGAGTACCAACGGAACGTGACGCGGCCGGCTCGGAACTGCATGCGCTGGCAACAACGATGACCACGAGGACCGTTCGGAGAAGCATGGGCAACAGTCTGCTTGGTCACACCTGTTTGCCCACGGCCTCACCTAACCTTGTTCGAATGGATCAGCCCCGCCGCCTCGATCTGGCACGACTGTGGCGAGAATATGGCCAGCGCCTGATGCGATACGGCGGCGTCACGATCATCGGTAGCGCAGTGGGCGTCACGACCTTGCTGATTGGCCTCTACGCGTTCGACTGGCCCGGGGTCTTTGCCAACTTCATCTCGGTCTGCATGAGCACACCACCGGCGTACTACCTGAACCGACGTTGGGTGTGGGAACGAGGCTCAGGCAACCACAGCGCCTCGCGTGAGGTCGGCCCGTTCTGGATCATGACGTTCTTCGGCTTTGTGGTGTCCACGGTCGCCATTGGTATCGCCAGCTTGATTACTGACCTCAAGCCTGTTCTTTTGATCACGCAGGTGGCATCGTTCGGTGCACTCTGGCTGCTCAAGTTCGCCTTCCTCGAGAAGTATTTGTGGAAAGACGCAGAACACTTCCACGAATCGGTCTGAGCATGCTCGATCGAGCACGCGCAGAAGCCGCTCGTGGGTTCATGCCAGTCGATGAGGGATTGGCACTCCACGCACAGGCTGCTGCCTGCCCCGTCGCAGGGCCGTTCCTCGAGGTGGGTAGTTATTGCGGAAAGTCTGCGGTGTATCTGGGTTCGGCAGCGAGAGACAGCGGCAGGCTCTTGTTCGCGCTCGACCACCATCGTGGATCAGAAGAGAACCAAGAGGGGTGGGAGTGGCACGAGCCCGATCTCGTCGACCCCATCTTGGGCATCATGGATACGCTCCCGCACTTCCGGCGGACCATCCACGATGCAGGACTCGAATCGCACGTCGTTGCCCTGGTCGGTGATTCGCCAGCGATCGCTGCCGTGTGGAGCACGCCGCTCGCTCTGTTGTTCATCGACGGCGGGCACGGCACCGAACCCGCACACTTCGACTACGAGGGATGGACGCCAAAGTTGGTGAGCGGGGGCACGCTCCTCATCCACGATGTCTTTCCGGATCCGGACGACGGTGGGCGACCGCCGTATGAGATCTACCTTCGGGCGCTCGATGATGGTTTTGTCGAAACCGAAGTGGTGGGTTCGCTCCGAACCTTGCGGGCGCCCTGATCACTCACTGTCTGACGAGACCTCAGACGGGCATCTGGTCGTGGTCGATAAACATCCGAGCGGCACTGCTTCGACTCGAGAGGGCGTCGTTTGCGAGTAGGACGGCAGCCGACGAGTACGTCGACATCTCACCGCCGGGAAAATGAACCTCTTCGGGGTGCACTTCTCCGGTCCAATAGCGGCCGTCGTCGCCTCGAAGTCGCCACGTCGTCGCAAACAACTCTTCGGCAATGGCACGTTCGCCAACTGCAAGATGCGCCAGAGCACACTCGCAGGTCTCGGCGGTGGTGATCCACGGCCGATCTCCCACGCAGCGCACGCCCAAGCCGTCCATCACGAACGTGTCGTACCGCGATGCGAGGCGCTCACGCCCGATGTCACCGCGCATTGCTCCGCTCAGCACCGGGTAGTACCAATCCATAGCCCAACGGTTTTTCGGGGCGAACGCGCCGTCAGGTTGTTCGCGAAGAACCTGCCCTAATCGTTCGATTCGAGCAGCCCAGTCCTCTCGGTCGCGGCCAAGAGCTCGACTTGCGGCAAGAGCTGCCCGAGCTGAGTGATACATCGATGAGGACCCGGTCAAGAGTGCGAACGGCCAGGGTGTGCCATCAGCGTGGCGAGCCCAGAGAATTTCGCCTCGTTCTTGTTGCAGCTCGAACACCCAATCGATTGCTCGTTCCACGATTGGGAACATCGACTCGAGAAACCCGGTATCGGAAGTGATTAGCCAGTGGTGCCATATGCCAGCGGCGACGTAGGCGATGACATTGGCATCGAACTTGTCCTGCTCGACGCCCTCTGCTGTGTAGTACTGATGCCACGACCCGTCGTCGTGTTGGAGGGACGCCAGCCAGTCGTATCCTCGCTCGGCCTCTTCGACCCGACCCGCCACCGCGAGCGCCATACAGGCCTCGACGTGGTTCCACGGATCTGCGTGTCCACCCGGCAACCACGGGATCATCCCTGAGGGCAGCTGCCCCTGGGCGAGCGTCTCGGCCGTCTGGGCGATCTGTATGTCGGTGAGAAGGTGCGGTTCGCTGATGTTCATGACACACCAACCAACTCGGCATGGATTGGGCGTACGCCATACACCACGAGACTCTTGCCCAGGACGGGATTCAGCACGCGGTCGACGACCTTGAGTGCCGGAGGTTGTTTCATGATGTCCCAGGTGAGGAAGCGGTTGTAGAGGCTGGTGAGCGCGTTGTCCTCAACATCTCGATTGACCCCGACCGCGCAGCGGAGCCACCAATAGGGCGAGTGCAGTGAATGTGCCCGATGTGAGCCGATGATGTCGAGTCCGGCTGCTTCCATTCGTTGTGCCAGTTCGCCGCGCCGGTAGATCCTCACGTGCCCACCCTCGACCTTTGGTGCGTGGTACTCATCGGTGAGTTTCCAGCAGATCTGTTCGGGCAGCGTGGCAGGCACCGTTGCTGCGAAGGTGCCGCCGGGGCGTAGGACACGGACGAGCTCATTGATTGCACCCATGTCATCGTCGATGTGTTCGAGGATCTCGCTGGCGATGATCCGATCGAACGATCCATCAGGAAAGGGCAGTCGCGTAACATCGCCGTTGCACGACGACGAATTCACGCCGTCTGGGAGTTCGCCGTCGGTGTGCATAGCCGACACTGTTTGTTCGACTTCGACGAGCTCGGGCAGGGAGAAATCGCTGCTCACCACATCTGCACCTCGGCGAAGGGCTTCGTAGCTGTGGCGTCCGAACCCGCACCCGATGTCGAGGAGGCGGTCGCCCGCATGTAGACCAAGCAATTCATAGTCAACGGTAAGCACTGTATTTACCCGTTCGCTCGGTCTGGCCGGGCCGGTTGTCCTGATGTGTGCGGCCGGGTCTTCCCGTTCGTTTGGTTCAGCCGGGAGCCCGTTTCTGCGAGGAGGGCCCGGTATTGCTCGACCGTCTTGACCGCCGTGTGTTTCCAACTCCAGTGGTTCACCACGCGCTCGCGCCCGGCGTGACCGATTCGATTCCGAAGTTCGGTGTCGCCAAGCGCGGTGTTGATCATCGCAGCGAGCGCCTCGGAGTTTCCGGGTGGGACCAACAGGCATGTCTCGTTGTGTGTGCCGCACACCTCGGGAAGAGCTCCGCCTGTTGTTGCCACCAACGCGGTGCCACATGACATTGCCTCGATTGCTGGCAAAGAGAAACCCTCATAGAGCGAGGGCACAACAGCAAGTTCGGCCTCGGAATAAAGCTCGACGATCCGTTCATCGCTCACACCACTGACGAACTCGACGACATCGGACAAGCCGAGTTCTTGAAGTGTCTGTTCGGTCTTTGAGCCCTCCTTTGGTTTCCCGATGATCACGATCTCGACATGGCGTTCCGTTCGGACCTTTGCCGCTGCCTCGAGCAGATAGACGAGGCCTTTCATGGCAACATCTGCGCTCGCGGTCGTGATGAGCCGGCCAGGAACCTTGGCTACACCCTCGAGTGGCCGGAAGAGCGCTGGATCAACACCGACCGGTACGACGTGGATGCGATCGGCGTCGACGCGATGATCGGCGTGGATGTCGTTCTTGGAGTTCTCTGACACCGTCATCACACGGGTCATACGTTTGGCCACCTGGGTCTGCATCTTGGTGAAGGCGTACCAGCGTCGTTTGCCGATCCGTTCCTTTCGCGTGCGTGCGTGGGCGATTTCGAGCTTTCGATCGACGGTGATCGGATGATGGATGGTGGCGAGAACGGGGAGGAATCGTTGAATACCGAGGAGTCCCCAGCCGAGCGTTTGGTTGTCATGGACAAGATCGAATTCGTCGGGGCGTGCGCGCAAGTTGTCCCAGGCCCGCCACGAGAAGGCCATTGGTTCTGGGAAGTTCCCTGTATTGAACGACGTATTCTCGAGCCAGTCCCATCGATCCTTCAACTCGAACATGCGCGGCTTGCGCATGGGGAAATGATCGTTGAACGTCTCGAGGCTTGGAAGTTTCGTCAACGGCACCCGCTCATCGAGGATGGGGTAGGGCGGACCACCGAGCACTTCCACGGTGTGGCCGAGATCGACGAGCGCCTTGGTGAGATGCCGGGTGTACACGCCCTGCCCGCCAACGTGTGGTTTGCCACGATATGACAGGTACGCAATTCGAAGCGTTTCGTCGGACTGTTCAACATTCTTCGAAGGCATAACCATCCGATCCTACCGGCGGGTAACCTCCGGCCCATGCGGGTACTGGTGCAGCGCTGTGCAGAAGCGTGGGTGACCTCTGATGGTGTCGAGGTGGGACGCATCGATGCTGGGCTGTGTTGCCTCGTCGGATTCACGGGCGGAGACGACGAAAACGTTATACCCAAGATGGCCGAGAAGTTGTGGAACCTGCGGGTGTTCGATGATGTCGACGGGGTCATGAACGTGTCTCTGGCCGACACGTCGAGGTCGATGCTGTTGGTCAGCCAATTCACGCTGTATGGCGACGCCCGCAAGGGACGGCGGCCGTCGTGGATCGAGGCTGCACGACCGGAACACGCCGAACCGCTCTTCGATCAACTCGTCGCTGAACTCCATGACCTTGGCGCACACGTCGAAACGGGTCGCTTCCGGACCGACATGCAGGTCGGGCTCATCAACGATGGTCCGGTCACGCTGATGATCGAGCTCTGACCCGCTCGAGACTCGAGACAACGAGGAAGGCCGCCGCGGCGAGCACGAGCATCGGGACTGCTCCGAAACGGGTGGCGAGGGTCAAGCCGTCACGACGTTCGACCGTCGCATACAACACCCGCTGCTCAGAGATCGCAGTTCGTTCGATGACGGTGCCGCTGGGGTCCACGATCGCGCTGAAGCCAGTCGGTGCGGCTTGCAGCACCCAACGGCCGGTCTCCATGGCTCGAAGCCTTGACGATGCCACCTGTTGGGACTGAAGAATTGTGAGCCAGTAGCTGGATCCGTTGGTTGGATTGACCAAGATTTCGCCGCCGTCTCGAACCGCAGCTCGACTTCGGCTGTCGAAGAAGATCTCCCACGAGATGCTGACGCCGAGGGTTGCGACCGGGCTCTCGAGAACTGCTGGTCCTTGGCCCTGCAAGACGTCGCGACCAGGTAGATCACTCGAGAACACCTCGATCAAACCTCTCAACGGCACGAACTCACCGAAGGGCACGATTCGGACTTTGTCGTAACGACTCACCGTTTCGCCCTCGGAGGTCACTGCGGTCGAGTAGTTCACGGTGTTGTCCGGTGCAGAGGAACCCGCGGAGTGAAACCATCCGGGAATGAGCACGGCTTGTTGAGATCGAGCAATGTCCGCCACATCGGCGACCGCCTCCGACATGAACAACAGGTCATCGCAGCGACCGAGGGGACGCCCGTCGGACGTGGGATTGACCACGTTCTCGGGCCAGAGCACAAGGTCGACCGCCCGATCGATCGACGCAGTGGCGTCACGATGCCGGTCGAACACCCTTTGATTTTCGCATGTATCTGCCCGGGTGCGTTGCGGCCCGCCACCCTGGACAACGGCGACATCGATCGTGTCGATCACCGCGCTATTTGGTGCAAGCGCACCGATGATCGTGACGAGGACAACCGATGCGAACATCGCTCCCGCGGCGTTCCATCGACGATCGGCGAGCAGTCGAACGGTCAGCCCTGTCGCGATAGTTACGCCCGTGAGGAGGAGTCCCCCGCCCAACGGCAACACACTGGTGAGCGGCGACGAAACCTGGGTCATCGGCACGGTTGCCAACGGAACACCACCAAACGGGAACGACCAACGGAACCATTCGTAGAGGACGAACCCCGCAGGTAGCAGTATCAATCGTTCGTCACCAGAGCCGGCCAACAGCGCGATCAATCCGTAGCCAGCACCGAAGACGACGAACACCATCACGTATCCCGGTGGGGTGAGGTCGAACATCCACAATTCACCCATTGCGAGCCAGACGAAACCGGCGGCCCAGCCGGCCGAGAAGCGCTCCAGGCGAGACGCGGATTCGGTCGCGTAGGCGAACAGAGCGAACCCGAGAATTGCGAGAGGCCACCATCCCCAAGGCGGCAGGGCGAAGGCGATCAGGAATCCGGAAACAGCGCCGAAGAGAAGTCGTTTCGCCAGCACCATCAACACAGTCTGGCCCCTTGCGAAGTGATTCCCGTTTCTTCACTTGTGGCGCGCACATGCCGATGAAAAGACATAACTGGTGAGGTGCGCGCTCAGATGCGCTGCCCTGGAGGAACGAACGAATGAGTTGGCAACGACGATTGGCTCCGCTTGCCCTGGTTGTGGCGGTGTCGAGTGCATGCAGTGGAGACGGTGAGCAGCCGGGCGCAGATCAAGCCGCGCCTGTCACGACCATTTCGCAAGACATAAACACGAACACGACAGCACTGCCGGAAAGCCCGACGACAACCGCGGGAAAGGCTCCCTCCGGATCGACCGACGCTGCGCCGGAATCGTTGGCGTTCTCGTCATCATCGGATCTCGGCCGGCTCTTCGAGATCGAAGGCTCAGCAGCACCGGCAGAGTCCGCTGGGTCAGATACGCGTGGCGGACTGCTGAGTGACGGAACCGTCGTGCAAGCAACGAACCTTCGTGCAAACAATGGCGAGGTTTGGGTTCGGATCAACACGACCGATCTCTACAGCGACGTGTTGGGATGGGTCGTAGCCGATTCGCTTCGCCCGACTACCCAATCCGTCGAGCGGTTCGATCAAGACAACGCCACCGAGTTTCGACAGGTGAGTCGAGCCGTCGTTGGTGATCTGCTCGACGTCTACGCGAGCCCAGGTGGCACTGGCTCGAAGACTGGTTCGCTGACCGAGACCGAGGTCGCAATGCATGGCGGCAACGATGTGCTCAACGCAAGCGGTGACCGTTGGGTCGACGTCGTCGATTCGACGTCCCAACAGCGAATTGGATGGGTGCTGGCTGACTTGTTCACCACGTTGAGCACGATCGAAGCCAAGGCCCCTGACGCGACCGACGTCGATCGACGTGCGGATCCATCGACGTCCTACGGTGGGGACATCTCAAGCGGCAATGTCACGGCCGTTGGATGTAATGCGCAACAGATCACGTTCACTGCACGCAGTGGATTGCTCGGTAGCGCGATCGTCTTCGGCAACGCAGTACCAACGGGAACTCCACTTCGTGGATCCACCACCGAGTTCCGCTGGTCGGCAACGGGCGGTTCGACCGTGTACGTCGATGCTGGCGAGACCGTCACCTTCACCTTCCCAAGCCGAGGAACTCGCAACTGGTACTTCACGACGCTGGGAGAGGATGGCCAGCCGGCATACGCAACCAGCGGCGGAACCGCTGCGCTGAACGCGTCTGGCAAAGCCGTGGCCACCGATGTCCAGGAGTTTCTGGTCGATGCCGGCTCGTGTGCACCCTCCGAGCAACCCGAACCGACCATTGATCCTTACATCTACGACCTGCCCGAGGATGAACGTGATGAAGCCCTCGCAGCGTTCGAGCAAGAACTCGCCGAATTCCAGGCCTCAGGTGGGGCGGTCACCGAAGACGGCGTTTCCGTCGAATCGGTCGATGAAGGAGCAGACGGTGTCGAGTAGATCTGAACCAATGTTTAGTGGCTGCAGCTGGGCCCGTGCTCGTGATGAATGTCAACGCCGATCTTTTTGCGAACAGCACCTCGTACGTCGAGCTGCACGCTGCTGGCATAACCCATCAGATTCGGGGCCACATGAATCTTCACCCCGTCCTGGCGAATGACTCGATAGGGAGCCAGGTCTTTCCCCTTCAAATGCATGTCGACCGACACGTCATGTTTGGTGCGGCCTCAACCGATCGGCGGAATGAAGTCGATCGCAGCGATACCGCCGCGTTTCTTGATCAGTGTTAGGGCACTAGGGGTAACGAAGAGTTCCATGGGTTGTTTCCTTGTCGACACTTGTTGAAACCCTGTGTGAAGAGGTCTCATTCCTTGCCTTAGACGAGAGGTAAGAGGCGGTGGATGTCACCAATGAGGCCAACACCCTTGATCTTCACCGAAACTGCCTCATCTGCGCTCACCCAGTCGGGCAGATCAGCGAGTTCGCATGAGCCCAGGATCTCACCGGGTTGTGCGGCAGCACAGAGTTTTGCGGCCAGGTTGACCGGTTCTCCGATGTAGTCGTCACCCTCGAACAGCAGCGCAATGCCGCTCGCCAATCCGACGCGAACCTGCAGGTCCGTGGCTGCGAAGTAGTGGATCAAGTGGGCGCCGAACGCAATTGCTGCGGTCGGATCCACACTGACGATCATGACGCCGTCACCCAGCCATTTCGCGACCCGAACACCACGTTTTGCGGCGACGTTTCTCGCGACTCGTCGAAACTCACCGAGAATCTTTACGGCTTCGTGGGGGCCGTTCTCGCGGGTGAACTGCGTGAAACCCGAGAGGTCGGCAAAGACGAAGGTGCGGTTGACATTGAGGTGCGCGTCGCCGGTCGGCAATTCATCGGGCGACTCGAGGCCGGAACTCTGTTTGGCCTCATACCAATCGAGGGCGGGGCCGACGTCGGCAGGACTGACGCCGAGAACTACCTCACTTCGAGCTTCCTCGGCACGCCCGGTGGTTCCGGACGGCTCCACAATTAGTGGTTGTTTCATTACGACCTCACATCCCGCCAACCAGCAAGTGAACCACACGAACCCCGTTATTGCACTACATCGTCAGGGATTATTCGCGTGGGGAGTCGCCCCTCAAACCGACCTTCCTGAGGCAACGACCGCGGGTAGACCGAGCCCGTTTCTCCAGGCACCGACAAGGGTGAGGCCTGGCAATTCAGCGCATGCGGAATCGACTTCGCGCAGCCAATCTGCGTGTCCTACGTCGTACTGCGGGAGGCTCTGTGGCCATCGAGCAATCGTCCACTGGCCACGTGGCACCTCTTGGCTCAGGACCTCCGAAGTGTCCGCGTGCACGACGTCGATCAGCTCGTCGTCGGAAAAACTTCGCCATCGCAGGTCGTTGCGGCGGCCGACCGAGATTCGAAGGATCTGGCGGTCGTCGTCGGCGAGATCGGGCCACTTGTGCGATGCAAACGAGATTGCCGTCACGTGGAGGCCACATCGGCGCGGCACAAGGACGCCGCTGATCGTCGGATCGATGTCGAGTGTTCCGGGGGGGAGCACGACGATTGACACGGCGACCGACGAATACTCGAGCGACGCGAGCCGGTGGCTGAGGTCGGGGGCGAATGGTTCCACTAACGAGGCCGCCGATTTCGCGGGGGTGGCGATCACCACGCGGTCTGCGTCGATCGACCCAACCGTCCAGCGCTTGCCGTTCTGTCGAAGGGTGGAGGAACTACCCGTCTCGATCGTCACATTGGGCCGAGACCTGAGTTCTGCCTCAGCAGCATCGACCAGTCGACAGAGTCCACCGCGAATCGACCGGAACACTGGGCCAGGGGCGGCGGGGCGGGTCTTCAGAAAGGTTTCGGCGGCATCGAGCAGGCTGGGGCCGTGCGCTCGTAACTCGGCAAGCTGCGGGGCGCCGGACTCGAGGCTGAGGCGGTCGCTGTCTCCCGCGTTGATACCGCCGAGTAGTGGGTCGACGAGGTATTCCAGCACCTCATCACCAAGGCGACGCCGAACCATGGCTCCGACAGATTCGTCCGCGTTCGGCCGATCGTCGGGCAGGGTTCGATCCTGAAGGGCTCGTGCATTTCCAGCGGCACTGATTAAGCCAGTTGTGCTCAGGTCGTCGGTGGCCGGAATGCCGAGAACATTGGGAGGCAGGGGGTGCAGCCGACCATCGCGGTAGATCCGCGGCGATCGCGCCGACGGTGAAATGAGATCTTCAGCGAGTCCAAGACGTTCGGCGAGATCGCTGACCTCGTGCCGTCGCGCAAGGAAATTGTCGGCGGCTTTGGGCACGACAATTCCGTCGATGGTGACCTCGTCGAGTTTTCCACCCAGGCGCGGCGCTTGTTCGAGCAGGTGTACATTCGCGCCGCCCTCGCTGAGCTCGAGGGCAGCGACGATCCCAGCCAGCCCTCCGCCGATCACGACGACCGTCTGCCCATCTATGTCGTGAGTAGGCACCGTCTGGTCAGACACGATGAGCGTGCACGCGTTCGACGACTCGTTCCAGCGTGTGCGGATCGCTGTCGGGAGTTACTCCATGACCCAGGTTGAAGATGTGGCCCGGGTGCCCGGCGTTGCTCTCGAGCACTGCATCGACCTCGGCCGCCACGACCTCCCATGGCGCTCCGAGAATCGCGGGGTCAAGGTTTCCCTGGAGAGCTCGGTCGGCGGGAATGCGGGTACGGGCTTCGCCGAGTGGAATACGCCAGTCGACGCCGACGACGTCGGCGCCAGCCTCGGCCATGAGACCGAGGAGTTCGCCCGTGCCCACGCCGAAGTGGATGCGGGGCACACCAGTTGCGCCGATGGCCTCGAGAACCTTCGCACTCGAAGGCATGGCGTAGCGCTCGTAGTCCGCTGCTGAGAGTGCGCCAGCCCACGAGTCGAACAGCTGAACTGCTTCGGCGCCGTGCGCAACCTGCGACTCGAGCGATGTAATGGCGAGGTCCGCGAGTCGATCCATGAGTGCGAACCAAAGCTCGGGGTGTGCCTTCATCATCACCTTGGTGTTGTGATACGTCCGTGAGGGTCGACCTTCGATCAAGTAGCTGGCCACCGTGAAGGGGGCGCCGGCAAACCCGATCAACGGGATGTCGAGTTCAGCGACCAGATTGTCGATCGTCTCAAGCACGTATGGCGTGTCGGCTTCAGCGTCGAGTGGTCGGAGGCGGCTGAGGTCATCACCTGAACGAAACGGTGACTCGACGACGGGACCAACACCTGGAACGACGTCCATGCCAAAGCCGATTGCGTGTACGGGAGTGACGATGTCGGAGTAGAGGATTGCGGCATCGACGCCGTATCGACGAACCGGTTGCAGTGTGATCTCCGTCGCGAGTTCTGGATTCGCGATCGCATCGTTGATGCTTCCCTCGCCGCGAATCGCGCGGTACTCGGGCAACGATCGGCCAGCCTGACGCATGAACCAGACCGGTGTGATCTCATGCGGCATGCTGCGGCAGGCAGCGAGGAATGGTGAGTCGGGCCGGGAGGTCACGGGGTCCATCGTATGCCGGCGATGGCGCACTTTTGATGGGTTGCCCGGGTCGGTGGATATCATGACATCCCCCCAAACTGCCCCTCGGCAGATGTGAATCAGCGGAGCATTCGTCATCCATCCCGATCTTGAAGCAGAACAACAATATCTCGATCACGCACATGCGTGTGTGGAAGACGCACGGGAACTCGCGCGCAAACTTTCGGAGAATCTCGAGGTCGGCGCCGGGGGAACCAACCAAGCTCGTTTCGAACGAGACGCCTTCACCGAGAACATCGTCGACCGCCTCAATCAGCTGAACATCGGCGACGCTTCGCTGGTTTTTGGTCGGATCGACCATGGTGGCGAGTCGAGCGATTCCGAGTACAGCGATTCGTTGTACATCGGTCGAGTTGGCGTATGGGATCGTTCGCAAGATCCAGTTGTCGTCGACTGGCGTGCACCAGCAGCTGAACCCTTTTACCGGGCCACGGGCGGCGACCCGCTGGGCCTCGAACGTCGACGACACTTCGCAACCCGGCACCGTCAGCTTCTCGATATCGATGATGAGTTCTTTGGTGATCTCGATCGTCTCGATGAGCAGGCCGCCGCAGGCAAAATCCAAGGTCATGGCGCGCTGATCACCGCACTCGAAACAGCGCGCACCGGCCGACTCGGCGACATCGTCGCAACAATTCAAGGTGAACAGGACGAAATCATCCGAGCACCACAGGCTGGTCTTTTGGTGGTCCAGGGTGGACCAGGGACAGGAAAGACGGTTGTCGCGCTCCATCGGGCGGCTTACCTGTTGTACTCCTACCGATTCCCCCTCCAGGATCAAGGTGTGTTGGTCGTGGGGCCAAACCGACTCTTTCTCGCATACATCGAACAGGTCCTGCCGTCGCTGGGTGAGGCTGGCGTCCGCCTTGCGGTGCTCAGTGACCTGGTCGTTCCTCGGGTTCGCACAGATCGTCTGGACACCGAAGACGCGGCAGCGGTGAAGGGCGACCTCGCAATGGTCGAGTTGATCCGGCGCGCCGTGCGGCAGCGTGAGCGTCGACTGCGCTCCGACCTCGTCATTGGATTTGGGTTGCAGAACCTTCGTTTGACCGTGTTCGAGAGCGAGCAGATCATCAAGGAAGCCAAACGCCGATTCCGCACGCACAACGCGGCGCGCAAGTTCATCGAGAAGGAGGTGTTCGCGACCCTGGCGAACAGCGCACGCGAAGAGGTCGACGTGGCCGCAGTTCGAGACCGTCTCCGGCGCACGCTGCCACTTCGAGAGACCCTTGAGTGGATGTGGCCAATCTTGACGCCGGCGCACTTCTTGCACGATCTGTTCCGGAGTCCGCACCTGCTGGCAGCGGCCGGGCGCGACCTCTTCTCGTCCGAGCAACTCTCGGCGCTCCGTCACGATTCGGCAGTGCACGCCGACGACATCAAGTGGGCGTTCACCGACGCACCGCTGCTCGACGAAGCCCGGTTTCACCTCGGAGCGCGCCCCAGTCGTCGCGGCGAGGATGATATGCGCACTTACGGACACATCGTCATTGACGAAGCGCAGGACATGTCTCCCATGGAGTTGCGGATGGTCTCTCGACGGTCATTGAACGGGTCGATGACCATCGTTGGCGACATTGCGCAGGCCACTGGCACGTGGGATCGCCAATCGTGGGACACGATCATCGAACAGTTGCCGCAGCGGCGCGAGCCCGAGCGACGCGAACTCACCACCGGGTATCGAATCCCTGCACCCGCGATGAAACTCGCTGCGCGAGTGTTGACGGCGGCCGCACCAGGTCTGACCCCACCGGTGGCGATCCGAAATGACGGAGCGGAGCCCGTCGTTCGTTATTCCGAAGACCTTGCTGCTGGGCTGGCCCAGGCCGTCGAGAGCGAACTCGCCGAGATTGACGCCGGAAACCTTGCCGTGATCGTTCCCCGATCGCTCATCGATCCAGTAGGAGCAGCGCTCACCGCGGCGGGGATCGAATTTGGTGGAGCGACCAGATCAGGTCTTGACCGTCAAGTGACCGTTGTGCCGGTGCAACTAGTCAAGGGACTCGAGGTCGATGCTGCGCTTGTTGTCGAACCTGCTCGGATAGTCCGAGAGGAACGCCAGGGAATGCGTGCCCTTTATGTCGCACTCACCCGAGCGACGAAACGAGTGGGCATCCTTCATAGCGAACCACTGCCGCCAGTCCTGTTGGACTGACGGCAGGCCCACCCCAGGGTGCGTGCGTGCGTGCGTCACGTCGTGCGAGCAGGCGAAGTTGTTCAGTTTGCGAGGGTTGGCTGGACGATGATTGCGAGGTCGGCCGTGATTGGCTCGGTCCAGACCGGGTCACCGGTGCTGGGGTTGAGTTTCGCATTAACTTCGAGCGTCAGATGGAGCACATCGACTGATGAATTGACTCCGCGGAGGTCGATGATGCCGCCGTTATTGTGGAGTTCGACTCGGTCGAGGTCGGTGCTGAGTGCAGCTCCGCCTTGGGTGGCGGAGATGGTGCCCCACATTTGGTCGACTTTGGCCATGAGCTCTGCGGGCAAGCGGATCTCGCCCCACTTGTTAGAGCTGTCTGCACAGGTGCAGGGGAGGATGACCGTGCTGAGTTTGGCGTCGACGCAGGCGGTGAAGCCTTCGGGGTTGAAGGAGTAGAACACCGAGTCGTGCCCGAGTCCAACGATGCACTGATCCGAGATCTGAGAGAACCCGTACGGCCTGGCGTTTCCGCCGCCCGTGAACGCGTCGTTCGTGGTGAGAATGGCGCTGTCTGGGCAGGGGACGCTGCCGTCTTCCCAGCTCCAGCAACCGACCTTGTTAGAGTTGCCGCCGGCGATGAACGTCCGTTTGCCCTGCCAGCTGATGGCGTCTCCGGCCCAGGAGCTACTAAGGCTGCTGAAGGCTGATGACATGCCGGAGATCGCACCGAGATTTGCGCCATTGAGCGAGACACAGCCGCTGTTCCGTGTTTGGACGTGGAAGACGCACACGCCGTTTGCGGCGCCAGCCGTGTCGTAGCGGAAGAACGTCACGTTGTCATCGCCGCCGTTGCCCAGAGTGTTGTTGAAGACCGGGGTGAAACACGAGCTCCCATTGGACAAATCAACGCATTGGAAGAAGACACCCGTTGGCGTGTTTTGCGTGAGATACAGTTCCGAACCGAGTTGCTCGCCATTCGTGATGTAGTTCTGCGAGTTGTGTAGCCCTGGCATGCGGGAATCCCCAAACACCGACAAGTTCTGAGTTGCAGTTCCGCAAGGGGCCATCGCTGACGTCACGCAGCCGAGCTGGCCATCTTGGGACACGACGAATAGCTCACCGTCGTATTCCCACGGTCCGTTCACGTTGATCCAACCAGACCAACTCGAGCCCGTGGAGTCGAAGAGGTCGACGAAGGGAGTGCTGCAGTAGGCACGGGCGGCGGCATCGAAGCACGCCAGACCAGAGCGGTTGGTGCCTGAATCCCGGGCAGCGAAGTAGATCTTGCCGTTGGGGGCGATGTACTCCGTTGGCCGGTTGCCCGTCTCGTAGTTGAGGGGGAAGTGGTCCCCGGAGGCCGTGCATTCGGACTTCGTCTCGACGCTCATGCAGATGATCTCGTAGTTGGAGCCGCCGTTGGAGTGGTGGTTGACGGCCCAGATCTCTTCGATGCCGTCACCGGTGGCGTCGCTGTCGAACAACAACGGGCCATACCCGTCGCCCTGGCCGGTCGCAGCGAAGCCGACGAAGGGTGGGTTGATTTCGATGGAGTGGATACATTCGGCGCCGCAGTTGGACAACACCGCGGTTCCCTTGCGGGTGATTTGTGGGGCGTCTCGGAGGAGGTTGGAGAAGTATTGGTCGCCGTCTGCGCTGAGTGAGACGCTCATGCCATCACCCTCGCGGGTGATGGTGACGACGGTTCCGTCGTCGGAGGTGATGGTGAAGATGGATTGGTCGCCGGCGACGTTTGGTGGTGGGGAGAGTTGCACTTCAGTTGGTGTTGACGAGAAGGTGTGGCCGCTGGTTTCGAGGAGACCGATGATGGTGTTGACGGCGGCGCCCATGGCTTGACGTTCTGCTTCGGCTCGTTGGGTGTCGCTGAGTTCGGCCCAGGTTTGGACGCCGGCGGTGTCGAAGTAGGCCTTGTATTCGCGGTCGTAGGCCTGCATGCCGTTGAGTGATCCAACGTCGGCGGCGCGTTGTTGGGCCTGGCCTTGGCGGTACCAGGCGCCGAGGTCGGTCGCGAAGGCTGCGATGAAGAGCAGCAGCATCATGACTAGGGCGGAGAGGATGAGGATTGCGCCGCGCTCATTGTTGGAGCCGGAGATCCTTTTGCGGAGGTTCGAGAGAGGTGCCACGAAGGAGGTGTCGGCTCGTTTCCCCTGAGAATGTGTAGGTCGGAAGTCCCGAATCGGGGCAGTGCAGACGTTCGAAGAGGCAGCCATAGATCTCTATCGGCGCGTTGTGACTCCAAAGTAGGTAGATCGCTGCGGGTCGGACCGATGGAACACGTTCGTTTATGGAGGTTCCCTAACTGTCGAATCCGACACCGATCGAATCCAAAAATCGTAGCCAGAGTCCCGAACGGCCCGCGTTCTGGTCGGCCTTGGCAATCTGGCGTCTGGTGTACTGGATGAGTGCGTTTCGAAGTGGCTCGGGTGGAAACGGCATCGGCTTTCGACGAACCATTTCGAGCGAGGTTCGTTCGGTTGTGTACCCATCGACGAGATCGAGAGCCACCCTGGCACCCCAGCGGGCAGCGCCGACACCAAGTCCGGTGTATCCACCTGCCCAGACGAGGTCGCCGTCATGACGCGTCCCGAATGCGGCGCTGAACTTCGACGTGGTGCCGATCGGCCCCGCCCAGCGATGGCTGAATGCCAGAGACTCGAGTTGCGGGAAGGTCTCGTAGAAGTGACCGGCGATCGTGACGTGAGACTCGAGCCGCTCTTCGTACTGTGGGCCCATTCCGTTTCCCTTGTAGTAGTTCGCGTCGTACCCGCCCCACAAGATGCGATTGTCTTTTGTCAATCGGAAATAGTGAAACTGGTTTGCGGCGTCACCAACCCCCTGGCGATTCACCCAACCAATCGAGTGCATTTGCTCTCGCGACAAGGGTTCGGTCATCAACACGTGGTCATAGATCGGGACGATATATCGTCGAATCTGCGGGTCGGGTTGTGCCCATGCGTTCGTCGCGACGACGACCTTAGGCGTCGTGATCGATCCGGCATCCGATTCGACTCGTAGTCTTCCGTTCGACCGTGTGACCGAGTTGATTCTGGTGTGGTCGTACATCCGCACACCGGCATTCAAACATGCGTCTCGAAGGCCCCAGACGAGCTGCGCCGGATCAAGAATTGCCGTACCCGACTTGCTCCAGAGGCCGGCCAGGAATTTGGGCGAGTCGAGCTGCGCCCGAACATTCGTCGTGTCGAGTAGTTCCGCTGCCTGGCCGTGTTCTGCCGCGATGTGTTGCTGCTCGCGCAGGTCCTCGACCTGCCACTCCTCGGTCGCCACGTCCATCTCCCCGGTGAGTTCGATGGCTGCATCGATGCCGAGATCGGTACATGTTGACACGATTTGATCGAGGTTCTGCTCGCCCATTTGCACGAGCGTGTCGATCTCGTCGGGCCAATGCGCGAGTCCGTTGAGTAGCCCATGAGTAAGCGACGCATCGCAGAACCCGCCGTTCCGGGTTGAGGCGCCGAACCCCGCTTCGTGGGCCTCGACGACGACAATGTCGCGCCCAGGGTTCTCGGTGGTTGCCTGCAGCGCAGCCCAGAGCCCGGTGAAACCTGCGCCGATGATCACCAGATCTTCCGAGGTTGCGCCACGCAACGGCTCCAGGACTGCTGGCGCATCGGCGCGATCACTCCAAAACACGGCAGGTTTCGCTCCAGCGACGAGCTCTTCGAGTTCGGTCCGAGGGCGCTGCGTCACCGCATCACGACGTAGATCTCGGAGAGGTCCTCGAGGACCTCGTCTCACTCTCGAATGAGGTTGCCATGTGATTCCCTCTCTCGGTCAATACCGATGTCCTATCACAACAACGTATTCGGTTGCGAACGTCTGTCTTGACCTCGGAAACGGTTGTTACTTAGATGTATTGGTGCTAATACGGTGCCACGTTCCGTCTTTGGTGCGTGATATCAAAGCACTGGAGGAGAAACTTTTGGAGGAACAGGAAGGACCCGAGACCTGGCCGGACGATCGTGCCAGCAGCCAACTTGACGAGATCGACAAGAAGATCATCGCGGCGTTGCAGATCGATGGACGGATGAACTTCAGCGACCTGGCGCCCCTGGTCAACCTGTCGGATGCGGCAACCCGTCAGCGGGTAAACCGTCTGATCGACCGGCGGGTCATCTCGATCGTTGCAGTGACCGATGCGCTGGCCCTGGGATTTGGCTTTCAGGCCATGCTTGGTGTCGGCGTTACCGGAGATCCGACGGAGATTACTTCAGCACTGGAGAAGATACCGGAAATCCGCTATTTGGTCATCACGGCAGGCCGATATGACATCCTGGTCGAGGTCGTCTGTGTCGACGCGGAACACCTTCTCCATTTGTCGACGCAGATCCGCTCGCTTCCGGGGGTAGGTACCGTCGAGACCCTCACCTATCTACGACTCGTCAAACAGAATTACGCATGGGGCGTACGGTGAACACGGCACTCGGTCGACTGCCGGCTAACGCCGCGCTCGAGGAGATTCTCGATCACTTTCATCGAGACGGCGGCGTGATCATCGAAGGTATGTTTCCTCGCTCCGTACTCTCGCGGATGCACGATGCCGCAATCGAGCGAGCGAGATCGATCGCACCTGGCGCCGCCACACAAGGCATGGGAGAAGCTGGTGCTGCGTTCGTTGGGGCGAACACGATCAGGTTCTCGAGTCTTGGTCAGATCAGTTCGGCGTTCTTCGAGATGTTGGACAACGACCTCTACCGAACAATTGCTGATGCCGTTCTCTTGCCACATTGCGGGTCCTATTGGCTCAACACCGGCCAGGTGATGTTCATCGGCCCCGGTGAGAGTGCACAAGTGCTGCATCGTGACGTAGACAACTGGTGGGAGTTTGTGCGTGGCACCTGGCCTGAAACCCCTGAGGTGACCGTCAGCGCAATGATCGGGCTGGACCACGTCACCGAGGAGTTGGGTGCAACTCGCGTCGTGCCAGGGAGCCACAAGTGGCGCGAGCTGGACGAAGAGCTCGACGTCGCTTCGGTCCCCGCAGAGCTCGGTCCCGGTGATGCGCTTGTCTACTCGGGGAACGTGCTCCATGGTGGCGGTGCAAATGGCACGGAACGTTGGCGACATGCGATGCACCTGAGTTTTGTGGCTGGGTGGCTCACGCCGGAGGAGGCATCACCGCTCGACTACGAATCTGCGGATCTCAAACAGCACTCTGAGAGGGTGCAGCGTTTGCTGGGCCACCGTTCCTATTTGCCTGGTGAGCACCGCGGCGGCGGTCTGTGGTTGAAAGATGTGAAGGCCATCGAGGAAACGAACTGACAGACACCAACAGTACGGTTAAGCGCGTGTCGGACGACTTGTTGAACCTCTTTTCGCCACCGGTTCGCGCATGGTTCGAGACGTCGTTTGTCGAGGCAACACCGCCACAGCGAATGGGTTGGCCTGCCATTGGGGAGGGCAAGAACACGCTCATTCTGTCACCCACCGGGTCTGGTAAAACGCTCGCAGCGTTTCTCTGGGGGCTCGACCGACTCATGACCGCCCCAGTGCCCGAGCGTGAGGCGCGAACGCGGTTGCTCTACATCTCGCCGTTGCGAGCGTTGGCAGTCGACGTCGAGAAGAACCTGCGCGCTCCGCTGCGAGGCATCACTTTGGCGGGCGAGCGGATCGACCATCTCGTCCATGCCCCGACTGTTGGAATGCGCACGGGAGACACACCTGCAGACCAGCGCCGCAAACTTGTGCGCAACCCGCCCGACCTGTTGATCACGACACCTGAGTCGCTGTATCTCATGCTGACGTCGGCTGCTCGGGAGACCCTTCGCAACGTCGATGCGGTCATCGTCGATGAGATCCACTCGGTTGCCGGAACAAAACGAGGAGCCCACATGGCGCTCACGCTCGAGCGCCTCGAACACCTCGTTGGTCGACCCGTACAACGCATTGGGCTGTCGGCAACACAACGACCGCTTGAGGAGATCGCGAAGTTCCTCGGCGGCAAGGTAACGGTCGACGGAGTCTCATCGTGGCGCGATGTCGAGGTGATCGACGCGGGCGCCCCGGCAAACATGGACATTGAAGTTGTTGTCCCGGTCGAGGACATGGCCGATCTCGCTCGTTCGAACGCAGGATCTGATGGCGAGCCATCGTCGATTGAAACCACCCGGTCGAGCATCTGGCCCTCCGTGCACCCGCGGATCCTTGAACAGATCAAGCAACACTCTTCGACCATCGTCTTCGTGAATTCCCGACGCCTCGCCGAACGACTCGCCGGCCGCCTCAACGACCTATGGGATGAGGAAGACGAGGAGACGATTACACGTCGGGACTCCCGCCCGACATCCGCGGAAGTCGACATGGTCGCTACGCGAGCTCCGCTCCGCGATGGAGCTGGGACAAGCGAAGACGGAGGCGTCTATACGCCCGAAGAGACGCCAGCGCCAGCGCGTGCGAGAGCGAGGGACGAGCGACCAGGCGCCGCCTCTGGCGCAGCAGCCGAGCATCGAGGAGGCGCAGCCGACGGATTGCGAGAGCTGGAGGAGCGAAGCTCCGGGATACAACGAATCGCGGCACACCACGGCTCGTTGTCGAAGGTAAAACGCCTCGAGATTGAAGATCAACTGAAGCAGGGAAAGATCCGCGCGATCGTCGCAACGAGTTCTCTCGAGCTGGGCATCGACATGGGAGCCGTCGACCTGGTCATCCAGGTCGAGTCACCCGGTGCCGTGAGTCGCGGATTGCAGAGGGTGGGTCGAGCCGGCCACCAGGTTGGCGCCACCTCGATCGGCAAGATCTTTCCGAAACATCGTTCCGATCTGCTCGAGACCGCCGTCGTGGTCGAGCGGATGCTCTCTGGCCAGATCGAACAGACCCGTTATCCTCGCAACCCGTTGGACGTTTTGGCCCAGCAGATCGTGGCGATGACCGCGCTCGAAGACTGGAACGTCGATGAGCTCGTCGAGACGATTCGTGGTGCGGCCAACTTTGCCGAACTCTCCGATGAGATCTTCGACAGCGTTCTCGACCTGCTGTCCGGGCGTTATCCGTCGGAAGAGTTCAAGGAGCTCCGTCCTCGCATCGTGTGGGATCGAGTCGGCGGTGTGATTCGTAGTCGAAAGGGTGCGCAGCGGCTTGCCGTCACCAACGCTGGCACGATCCCTGATCGTGGTTTGTTCGGGGTTTTTCTGCCCGACGGAACACGCGTCGGCGAGCTCGACGAAGAGATGGTGTACGAGTCACGCCCAGGCGAAACGTTCCTGCTCGGTGCGTCCACGTGGCGTATCGAAGACATCACGTTCGAGCGAGTGGTTGTGACCCCGGCACCTGGCCAGCCGGGGAAGATGCCGTTCTGGCATGGCGACGGACCTGGTCGACCAATCGAACTCGGGCAGGCACTCGGCGCTTTTGTTCGCGAGATCGGAGAACTCGACGAACAAGAGGCCATCACCCGGCTCACCGACCGCAATGGGCTCGACGGCCTGGCTGCCATCAACGTCGTGAACTATGTGGGCGACCAACGTGAAGCGACGGGTGTGGTGCCCGACGATCGAACGATCGTCGTCGAGCGATTCCGGGACGAGATTGGTGACTGGCGGGTGTGTGTGCTGTCGCCGTTCGGAGCGCAGGTGCACGCGCCGTGGGGTATGGCGTTGCGAGCCAAACTCGCCGAGCAATGGGGTATGGATGTCGAGATGATGTGGTCTGACGACGGCATTGTCATTCGGCTTCCTGAGTCGGCTGAAGACGTGGACGTCGACGACCTTCGCATCGACCCCGAAGAGATCGACGAGGCCGTGGTGGCCGAGCTACCTGGCAGCGCACTCTTTGCGAGTCGGTTTCGCGAGTGTGCAGGTCGCTCGTTGCTTCTGCCGCGGCGTCGACCCGATCAGCGGACACCCTTGTGGCAGCAGCGCCAGCGGTCCGCCGACCTCCTTCGGGTTGCCTCGAAGTATCCGAGTTTTCCCATTCTCCTCGAAGCGACTCGCGAGTGCGTGAACGACGTGTTCGACGTGCCGGCGCTTCGCGGGGTTCTGCAAGGACTTGCTGACCGTTCGATTCGGATGGTGGCGGTAGAAACGCCACGGGCATCACCATTTGCGCAGTCCCTGCTCTTCGGGTGGATTGCCGTGTACATGTACGAAGGCGACGCCCCGCTGGCAGAGCGCCGTGCCGCAGCGCTGTCGCTCGATCGCGACATGCTTCGGGACCTGCTGGGAGCCGAGGAGCTGCGCGAACTTCTCGACCCAGGTGTGCTGGCCGATCTCGAGCTCGAGCTGCAGCGGTTGGTGGATGGGCGTCGCGCACGTGATGGCGACGAGCTCCACGACCTGTTGCGCATTCTCGGGCCGCTCGAGCGTCATGAGATCGACGCGCGATGTACCGATGATGTCGACGTGGCGGCAGCGCTAGAGACGTTGTTGAGCGATCTACGGGTGATCGAGATCGGGATCGGGTCTGCCCGACGTTTTGCCGCGTCGGAGGACGCCGGACGGCTTCGCGACGCGATCGGCGTGGCGATTCCCGTCGGCCTACCGGGCGCATATACTGACAGCGTCGACGACCCGCTCGGCGACCTTGCACTTCGGTTCTCACGAACACACGGGCCATTTGTTACCGAGCAGTTTGCCCATCGGTATGGCGTGGCCGAGAAGAGGGCGGTCGACGCGTTCGAGCGGCTCGTGAGCGCTGGTCATCTCGTTCGCGGGGAATTTCGTCCCGATGGCACCACTCGTGAATGGGTTGACGATGGTGTCCTTCGACAGCTCCGCCGACGGTCGCTCGCATCGCTACGAGCTGAAGTCGCGCCGGTTGAGGCCGCGGCACTCGGCCGGTTTCTCCCCACGTGGCAAGGTGTGGGCATTCGGCGCCGCGGTCCTGATGGGCTCGCCGAGATCATCGGCGTGCTGCAAGGAGCGGCACTTCCCGCCTCGGTCCTCGAGAAGTCGATTCTGCCCGCACGAATGGCCGACTATCGGCCTTCCGATCTCGACGCGTTGTGCACCTCAGGTGAGGTCGTGTGGGTTGGGGCTGGGGCAATCGGTGCGACGAACGGACGAATTCGATTGGCATTCCGTGAGCAGATCGGACTTCTCGTCTCGCCGAACCCCGACCCACCCAGCGACCATGTCCACGACGTACTACGTGCACATCTAGGCACTGGGGGAGCCTCGTTTTGGCACGACTTGTTGGTCGCCGCGAACGCTGGTGACGAACACGTTGGCGACGCCCAGGTGCTGGCTGGGTTGTGGGATCTCGTCTGGGCAGGGGAAGTCACCAACGACAGCCTGGCGCCGCTGCGAGCGTATGTCGCAGGGAAGGCCGCGAGCTCGTCTCGCCAGGCGCGCCGGCGACCGCGTGTCGGTCAGCTTCGGGCCGCAGGGCCCCCACAAGCCGCTGGCCGCTGGTCATTGGTTTCGCAGCTCCTGCAGCCCGAACCCTCGAGCACGCAGCGTGCCACCGCTCAGGCCCTGCAACTGGTCGAACGGTATGGCGTATTGACACGCGAGGCTGCCCTTGGCGAAGGGGTCACCGGTGGCTTCGCTGGTGTGTACCCGGTTCTCAAAGCACTGGAGGAACGTGGTGACATTCGACGCGGGTACTTCGTCGAGGGCCTTGGTGCTGCGCAGTTCGCGTTGCCAGGCGCTGTCGATCGAATTCGAGCCTCGGGGTCAGATTTCGACGATGTCGACGTTGTCACGCTTGCTGCCACAGATCCTGCGCAGCCTTACGGCGCGTCGCTTCGCTGGCCCGAATCTGCTGGAAGACCGGCTCGAGTTGCTGGTGCACATGTCGTACTCGTCGACGGGCTGCCAGCGGTGTTCGTTGAACGTGGAGCGAAGAGCCTCGTGAGTTTTCCCGCGGCGCTCGACTCATCACAATGGGTTGATGAGCTCAAGCAGCTCGTGTCGTCTCGGGTGCTGCGGCTCTTGGAGATCGCGAAGATCGATGGTGAGCCAGCGTCAGCATCACCGCTCGCCCAAACGCTCGTCGAGCATGGCTTTGTGAAGGCCTACAAGGGGCTGACATGGAACGGTCCTGCCAGACGCTGAGCATTCAGCTCAGTGAAACGCTGAGCATTCAGCTCAGTCCTGCGTCATCGAGCCGCTGAAGGATCTCGTCTCGAATCGAGCGGCCTGGTTCTCGGGCCTTTGCACCGGCAACGCGCCACCCATGACGCGAGGAGTAGAGAAGTGGATCCTCGCCCAGTCGTCCCTCGCCGAACTGTGTGACGCGAGCGAGAAAGAGGTCGTGGTCGAGTGACGTGTCGAGTTTCTCCAGCACGTCGCAGCGAAGCCACGAGATGCAGTCCTTCACAATTGGTGACCCATCCTGTTCGATCAGGTATTCGTCAGCGATGTGTTTGAACCTGCGTCCCGGATAAGAGAAGTACTGTCCGACGTCGACCTGGTCGCCAGCAAGATTGGAGACCGTGAACCACCCAGACTGTTCGAGCAGCGCATGGGTGTCATGTTTCGGCGAGATCGACGCGAGCATGATCGGTTCGTCGAATGACACTTGCATGACCCAGTGCGAGCAGTAGCCCCTTGTGACACCGTCGTGTGTAGTGGCTACGACCTGTACGCCCTTCATCATTTGTCCAAGGCATCGTTTGAGGTCGCGGTCCATAAAAAAACCGTACCGCTCTCACGTCCAGATATGTCTGCTTACATGACAGGTCAGTTGAGGCGGGACCACAGCCGATCGATCGCTGGATCGGTTGGATCGAGGGCCGTTCGCAGCCGCGCTGCAAGGTCGAATCGACCTCGCCCCTCGGCCAGTCCAATCAGCATCTGGCGCTCGCGAACCGAGGCTGGCAACTCGGACCGAAAATCGAGTAGTCGATTGACTGCGACGGGGTCGCGTTCGGTCCAGCTCCTGGTGAGGTTGTTGCAAACACGCGTGATAACTGCGGCCGTCTCGATGGGTTGTAATGCCTTTGGCGCGAGGTCGGCTTCAGGGCCGAAGATCGACGCGAAACGTTGACGAACCCCGTCTTCGTCGAGTTGGGTCCCTCCAAAGGCGTCGATATAGGAACCTGGTTGGTTATCGATCCCGACGAGGACGTGGCCAGGCATGCCTACGAGGTGCATGTTCAGCCCGATCCGAGATCCCACTTCGGCAACGACGGCGCTCAGGGTGATCGGCATGCCGAGGCGTCGTTCGAGTACTTGGTCGAGAAACGAGTTCTCCGGTGCGTGGTAGTCATCGACGTCACCTCGAAACTTGGCCGTGTCGAACACGTGGCGCACGAGACCTCCGACGGTGTGTTCTTCGACACCTTCGGCCAATTCGTCGAGGAGCGCAGCTCCAACGGTTGCTGCGTCATCTCGTCCGGACAACGAGGCGCTCAACAACAGCAGCGAGGTTCCCAAGGGTGGGGCATCGTGGTGCAGGAGGTCGATCAGTGTTTCGAGCGGCGTCATGAGTCCTCGGGTTCAGCCATAACAACATGTTGCCATCAGACGGTGGAATGAGCTGGGACCGCGGAGTCTCGGCAGCCAGGCGCGGCTACGTTGGCCATGCAGGCGGAGGATGGAACGTTCGAGTCCTTTGACTACCAAGGGTGACTCTTATTGGGTGTACGATCACTCTCTGTTGCTATGGAGTGAGTTGGGCCGATGAGAACATGGATGGAGACGCGGAGTTTTTTTGCCGTAGCGTTCGCCGTCGCGTGTGTCCTCGCGGCGCTGCTCGTGTTTCGACCAGGTCAACAGGCGTCAGCGGGTGTCGATCTCTCGGATCCCACGGCGTGGATTGAACACGGGCTCGAAGGCGAGCTGCTGCAAGTCAACGGTGCCACGGGCGAGGTGGTGGCCAGGATCGACGTTGCTGAACCGGGTGACCAGTTGCGTGCAGTTGTGCATGGCAGCGGTGTAGCCGTCCTCAATCAGAACACGGGCACGATCTCTCTTGTCGATGTGACCTCGCTCTCGGTCACCCAGACGATCGACGTCGACCTCGCCGAGGGCGCTTCCGAGCGACGTATTCGGGTGTTTGGTGGCCAGGCTGCGTCAGACAGCGTCGCCATCTTTGACGGGGATCAGATTCTCTCGGTCGACACGAAGACCGATGCCATCAGCAAAATCTCGCTGAGTGATCCGGTCACCAGTGTCGAGCAACGAGCGGCTGGGCAAGTCGTTGCGCTAGCGACCGACGGCAGTTCGGTCCGAGAGCTCGGCCCAAACGGTCTCGATCTTCTTTCGCCGTTGCCTGACCCGGTTGGAGACGCTGGTGATGAACGTTCAGTGGTCCGTGCCGGCGGCGCAGTCTGGTTGATCGATCCCGCGAGGCTGGCGGCGCTGGAGATCTCGCCGACCGGCGAACTCGGCAGCCCTGCATGTGTGAAGAATTCGGCCAACGGTGCAATCGCCGGTGGATCTTCCGACGCCGACGACGTGGTGCTCATTGGCTACAACCCAGAGCGGGGGATGCTCAACGTCACAGAGCCGACCAGTGGCAACTGCTCGGAGTTCGACCTCGAACTCGAAGGGAACCAGTTCGGACCACCCGTGGTCCGAGCCGGTATTGCGTACGTGCCGAATTGGGGGGCCGGTCGAATCGAAGTCGTCGATCTGGCTGCTGCCCGTCGCACTCGAAGTATCCCGTTCGGAACACCCGGCTCCGAGTTCGACCTCACCACACGTGGTCCGCTCGTCTGGGCGAATGATCGTCTCGGGCCATTTGCCGCAGTGGTCAGCGATTCGGGGCTCATCCCAGTGTCCAAGCTTGCGGCGATCGTCGCAGGCGCTGTCGAAGTCAACGAGGAAGGCGAGGGTGACTCGCTGACCGGGGGTGATGTCGACAGGGCAGGCTTGCGAATCATTGGTGATTCGGGCGAAGAGGTCATCGCTGCTGACGGACTGCAAAACGATAGAAGCGGCACTGATACCAGCTCTGACACCGGCGACGAGGCGAGCCTCGATATCTTTGGCGAGGAGAACGCGCCACAACCCGAAGCAATCGGTGTCGCCGTGCAAGGGCCTGCTGAGGCCGATGGGCAATCAGCAGATCAAACACCGGAGCCGACGGCGACACTCATCGCGAATTTCGGCGTGTCCACGGCCACGGCCAAGGTGGGCGAGGTCGTTCGATTCACGGACTTCAGTTCGGGCCCGCCAACGTCATGGACGTGGGACTTCGGTGACGGGACCGGGGCTCAGGAACCCGATGCGGAGAAGACCTGGGAGGCAGAGGGTGTCTACGTGATCGAACTGCTCGTCCGTAACGCGGCAGGAGAGGAGTCCTCGCTCACGACAGAAGTGACCGTGGTGCCTCAGACCGTGCTCATTGCTCCGACCGCCGATTTCGTGTTCGATCGCGACACCATCGAAGAAGGTGAGGTGGTCACCTTCGAGAGCAGAACCGTGGGCGATGCCGACATCTTGGAGTGGGACTTCGGCGATGGGAACGTCGCACGAGGGCCATTGGTCGAACACCCATATGAAGAAGTCGGGATCTATACGGTCACGCTGGTCGCATCGAACCCCGCTGGCGCAACCGCCAACTCGACCGAAATCACCGTCGTCAGCAGTGTTGACCCACCACAAGCGGCCATTGCAGCTCTCCCTTCCAAGGTCGTGAACGGTCAGTTCGTCACTCTGCAGAGCGCTTCATTGAACGAACCGACAAGGCTGCGTTGGGATCTTGGCGACGGCACCCGTGTGTCGGGGTCCTCGGTTCGGCACTCGTGGTCGACCCCAGGTACCTATCGCGTGCGACTAACCGTCGAGAATTCTGCAGGAACAGACGCCACGTTTGTCGACGTTGTGGTCGCGCGACGCGTCGACCCTCCCGTTTCCCAGTTCACACAGTCCTCGACCGAAGTGTTGGTTGGTGAGGCGGTTGCGTTTACGAGTCTGTCGTTGAACGACCCGACGAGATCGGTGTGGAATTTCGGCGATGGCACAACAGCACAAGGCGCCTCGGCGTCGAAGAGTTGGCCGAAGCCCGGAACGTATCGAGTCACCCTGCGGGTCGCGAACGAAGCTGGAGCAAATCGAACTGGGGTGACGGTTACCGTGGTGGAACCAGTGGATCCTCCGGTCGCGTCGTTCACCGCAGGTCCACTTGTTGTTGCACCCGGTGAAGCTGTGGCGTTTCAGGACACGTCAGCGAACAACCCATCCACGTGGACTTGGGACCTCGGCGACACCAGCGTCTCGAACAGTCAAAACACCACACATGTCTATGCCGGAGAAGGCACGTACACCGTGAAACTCACCGTCTCCAACGAGGGTGGGAGCTCAACTGCCGAGCGCACCATCGTGGTGAAACCGCCTCCGAGCGCGAACTTCCGGTGGGCATCGGACGGTCGATCGGTGAAGTTCACCGATACGTCGTGGGACGATCCCGAGTCATGGTCATGGGATTTCGGCGATGGGACGACATCAACCAAACGAAGCCCCTCCCATCAATTCGAGCGCGTTGGTGCATATGAAGTGACACTCACCGTGTCGAATGACGCAGGAACATCGGCACCCAGGACCCAGACCGTTCGGGTGGGCGAGCCGCCGGTGCCCAAGTTCTCATGTAAGGCAGCCGGAGCGATCCTCACGTGTGATGCCAATAAATCCGAGAACGTGGTGTCGTATCGCTGGCGATCCCCAGGCTCGGTCGTCAACTCGACCCCGGGTCAGGCGGTCACGACGTTCGCCTACGACTCGGCCGGACGATTCGATGTCACACTCGAGGTGGCAAGTGCTTCGGGCGAGACCGACTCGCTTACCAAGCGGAGTCCGACAGTCGCGCGCGCTCGCGCCCCGCGAGTGAGAGACGTTCGAGTCGTGAGCCGAGATCAGAACCTCGTTCGCCTTGAAGTCGTCTTCGATCGAAACCCAACGAACTGGGAGTGGTCAGTCGGCGGGGCTGAACTCGTTGAGGGAGGAAACACCTCGACACCGCTCTTTCGTGTGCCGGCCAACGGACGATACGAAGGCCAGGTTCGCCTCAGCAATGACTTCGGTGCGGACGACGACAACTTCTCGTTCTCTGTAGACACGTTGGTGACCCAGGCGGCGTTCGATTGGGAGATCGTGAGTCCGGGAATCGTGCGGTTCGTCAACCTCTCGATCGCCCGCCCCGACGCCGACTATCAGTGGAGCTTCCAAGAACCGGCGATCATTCTCCGCGATGATCCGGCAGGGCCAACGGTGGAATATCCATCAGATGGCGGGACCTACATAGTGGTCCTCGTCGTCAGCGATGAAAATGGTGACGATCGACTGATAAGACGAGTCGAGATCCCGTCCCGCTGACGAAGTCGACTCGCAGTACACAACGGTGCGATGATGCGTTCTTGAATTCGAAACGCCTCGCGCTTATCGGCTGGATGTTGTTCACCCTCAGCGGTGTCTTCTTCTTGATCGATGCCCTCGAAAGCGGAGACAAAACCGCACTTGGCAGCGCGCTGACCTGGATCGTTGGCGTGTTTTTCTTCATCTGGTCCGCGCAGGTCACTGACGACGAGTGACCGAGATCAACGTTGCGCTGCAGCAGAAGGTCATTCTGCGCCGATGGAATCGAGCACATTCAGTCGACCTGCAATCCAGGCCGGAAACACTGCCGCACCCAGTCCAATGACGGCAGCGAAGATCACGTAGCCCAGCAGCGAACCAAAGGGGATGCTCGTCTGGGTCACGAGGACCTCGGGCATCTTGGCGGTGACGAGGGCACCGAGAGCAACCCCGAGCACCACCCCGAGAAGTCCGCCAAACGTGGCGACGATCACGCCTTCCCAACGAATCATCCATCGAGTCTGTGCTCGGGTCGTACCCACTGCTCGAAAGAGTCCAATCTCCCTCGTTCGTTCGAATACCGACAATGAGAGTGCGACGAGAATCCCCAGAGCGGCTATTACCGCTGACAACCCCAGCAGCACATTCACCGCCGCCAGTGTTTGGTTGATCTGACGTTCGTTGGCTTCGGCGAACTCCGCCTTGTTCTGGATTTCGATGATCGGAAAGTCGACTTCAAGCTCTTCTGTGATGGCGGCGCGTGCCGCTGCCGGAGTGACGCCAGATGCAGTCACGACAGTGAGGAATTGATCGGTGTCTCCCGGGAAGTGGCGATCCCACATTTCGAGGGTCATCACTCGCTGACCGAGGACGAAGCCGTTCTCGTAGATGCCTGCGACGATGAGGTCCTCGCTCTCGAGGTCGACGAAGAGTGCCGAGAAGGTGTCGCCGACGCGGAGTCCCTTTTCCTCGGCGAAGTCGTCGACGAGGTAGACGGCGGTCGGACCGAGCAATGAGAGGTCCCTCTCAACAAACCCCGGATTGACATGGTCATCGAGGACGGAGAAGTCGACAGCGATCGCGTCGTTCACCTCGACATCTGTTCCAAGCTGCGCTCGAAGCCTGAGGAGGTCCTGAGGCGTCAGATCTGCATCGTCGTCCAGGAGCTGCAACACGACTGGAAGGAATCGTTGAAAGTCTTCTGCCCGTAGTTCGCCGGACTCGCTCGTCACCCACGCAGCGGGAAAAGCCTGGCGAAATGGTACGACCGATTCCACCTCATCGAGCTGCTCAACCCGTTGACGCGCTGCAGTCGAAAAAGGCACCTGGTTTGGACCAGCCGATGGTCCCGACAGCAGCCAATCTGCAGTGATCGAAGAGGAGAGAGCGTCGCTTACCGATGACTTGATCGAATCGCCGATCACGGTCACCGCCGTCACGAGCGTGAGGCCGATCATCAACGCGGCGGCCGTTGTGGCAGTGCGTTGTGGATTGCGAGCAGCGTTCGCGCGAGCAACTGACCCAGTCAGGCCTCGACCTCCGAAGGCCGTGCGAACCATGCCGTAGCCAACCAGAGCGAACAGCACGGCGGCGACGAACAGGGGAATGGCAAGGGTGATGGCAGAGATCTCTGTTCCGGTTGCGTCGATGACCGAATCGGGAACTCCATTCACGAGAACGATCACGGCAGAGACAACGCTGGCCACTCCCAGAACGACGAAACCGACGCCGAGCGCGCCGATGATGATCGCCGTAGGCGCAGCTCCGAGGTACCTGCTCAGTGGGCGAGCGAGCAATGGATTGAGCTGGTTGGCTCCGAGCAAGGAGACCAAAGCGCCCGCGCCGAGCAGGCCGAAGGTCTCGCCGAGCGTGAAGTCTCCGAACAACGTGATTCCGAGAAGGATGACTCCGACGGGAAAGAGCACGAACCGAGCCGAACGCCGATCGATCAGGAGCGCGCCGGCATACAACAGTGTTGCGGCCAAGATCGGGAGGAAGAGCCGTGGTTCCCACCCCTCAAACACAAAGGTGAAGACGAATGACACTGCGCCGATTGCGGCCAACGCAGCGCCGAACGGCCGGTTCGTCACCGTGTTGAGGTCTCCGAGATTGGCCCCATCGCGTAGTGCTGCGAGGGGCGAGACGCGGCGTGCCTGAATCGATGGCCAGATGGCGGCGAGCAACGTGATTCCGACGCCGGTGAAGACGGCCCAGACGATGGTCCAATAGGACAGCGGAAGGCCCGTGTCATCGGGAAACCCGAGTGCCTCGAGGGCTGCGCGGAGCACCCATGCGAGACCCATGCCGGCAGGAATGCCGACGATGGTCGAGATGATCCCGAGCATGAGGGCTTCGCCGATCATCAAAGCGGTCACTTGTGATCCCAGGGCGCCGACGGCTCGCAGTAACCCCAATTCGCGAATCCGCTGGCCAAGCGTGATCGAGAAGACGTTGTAGATGAGGAACGAGCTCACGAACAAGATGATGATCGCAAACACCAACAAGACGGTCCGGAAGATGTCGAGGATCTGGCCGAAGTCGCCCTGGGTTTCTTCGAGGACCTCGGCCTGGGTCCGTACGTCGAGATCTTCGTTGACCACTGCACGAACGCGCTCTACGACGATGCCGAGGTCTGCGCCGTCCTCGATCACGATCGTGATGTCGCTATACCCTCGCCCACCGTTGATCAGCTCGACTGCAGTCACCTCGTCGAATGCAACGAGGCGGGCCCCGACGAGCGCGTTTCGTTCCGGATCAGCAAACGTGAATGTGCCGACAAGCGTGAAGGTCCGACCCCGGTCGACCGATGTGGGAACCTGAACCGTGTACGCCTCTCCCAGCTGGTAGTCGCCATCGGCAAATGAGTCGATGTCGAGGGCGAACTCGGTGTCGTCGGTTGGCCGTCGTCCGGCTTGGACGAACAAACGTGTGTTTGGATTCCTGGTACCCCAATGCACGCCGAGATTGGGTCCTGAAGGGGCGAGTGTTGGTTCGCCGGCACCGTCGATCGCGATCACTCCCAACCCGACGACCCTCGGCTGTACTGCGCGTACTCCGTCGACGGATTCGATCGCTGCCAACTGATCGAGTGGAACGTTCGGTGCAAGAAAGTCGCCACCGAACGCGAGCGACGGTTGTACGGCGATGTCGTAGCCGGATTCGATATTGGTGGCCAGCTCATCGAACGTGCTTCGAAGACCATCGGTGAAGATGAAGACCGCGCTCACGGCGGCGACGCTGAACACGATGGCGAATCCGGTCAAGGCGTACCGCAACGGCCGCTGCAGGAGGTTTTTGCCGATCAGGCGGACGAGCACGAGTGAAACCTACTTGCGTCTCGGGATGATCTGAGTCGGCGAGTACGTTCGTGCAGGTGATGGCCCCTCTGACCCGCTTCTCGCCGCGAGCTGTGCTCCTGGCATGCGCTGCCACCTTGCTGATCTCGGCATGGCTGATCTCGGCATGTTCGTCAGACCGAGGCGCAACGGACTCCGCACCATCCATCGGCACCGCAGCACCGAGCACCGTGGCTCCGGCCACGACCGTGGCCAACCGCCCCCCTGAACTGCGAACAGTTGCTCTGGCGCGGGCCGAGATTGGCCAGCTCTACTCTGACGCGATCGTGGCAAGCGACCCCGACGGGGACGAGGTGGTTGTTCGTGTCGGTGACGGGCCGATCGGTTTCTCGCCGATCGTGAATTCGAGGGGAGGAATCACGGGCTTTGATTGGCGCCCGACCGAGCCGGGGGAATGGCACGTCGAAGTGACGGTAACCGACGACGAGGGGTTGACAACGACGGCGGATGTTCGTCTTCTCGGAAGGGCCGTTCGACCGAATCCGCTGGTCCTCGCCATGGGTGACGGAATCGCGGCTGGCTTCGGCCGAGATCGGTCCGACTTCCTCGGAACAGACGACTGTTTCCGGAGCGAGCGCGATGCGTATGCCGTGATCACCACGCAGGCGCTGGTCGATGCTGGGGCACTTGCAACCAATGCCGAGGTTCTCGTGCTCGGTTGTGCTGAGGCGACACTTGACCTCCTCGACTCGGACACCATTCACGCAACCACTGGGTCCGGCGATCGACTCGACGATGAGCGAACCCAGATGGCGTGGGCATCGAGTCTCAATCCGACGATCATTACTCTCACCATCGGCGCTTCGACAGGAGGATTCCTCGATATCGAACGCCATTTTCTTTCGGAAAGCGGCAGCGGCGAGGCAGGCGGTCTTGATGAAGTCGGGCTTGCTGCGACACATCAGGCGGTCAGGAATGATGTGCAGCGCGTTCTCGAAGAGTTGCTGCGGACAACCGACGCGCACATTGCGATCACGACCTACTACGACCCCACCGCAGCGATGCCGGTCGGGATCGATGGATGTAGGGGCCCCTGTTTCCGTGAGGCCATGGATCAGATCGTGGGTGGACTGAACGATGCGATCGTCGACGCAGCAGAAGCTGCGTCGACCGAGCGAATTTCGATCGTGCGCCTCGATGGAGCGCAGGACGTGTGGGAAGCATCGAACGGCGTGGGCCCCGACTTTGTTCGAGACGGACTTGGTCCGTTCCAAGGCGTGGTCGATCGTTTCACTGGAGGATCGTCATCGACTTGTGCCGACGAGGGAGGTCCGCCCGAAGACTTGGTTTCTGCGCTCGACTGTCTTCATCCGAACACTGACGGATATAAAAAGATTGCTGAACGGGTGACAGAAGCGCTCCTCTCAATTTGACCGGTCGTGCAGCCGGTCGACCTTGTTCGGCGACTAGAAAGAAACTCGAGGAAACGGGGAAGCCAGCGTGTTCGCATCGATCACTGTCGGCCGGTCGTTCGGTCCCTACGAAATTCGAGATGTCCTCGGAAAGGGAGCATCTGCGACCGTCTACGTCGGACGACGATCAGATGGAGTAGATGTTGCGGTCAAGGTCTTGTCCGTATTCGCCATGGGTAACGCTGATTTTCGCCGTGCCGTTCCACGCGAGTTTGGCGCACTGTCCAAGATCTCCCACCCAGGTGTAGTCCGGGCGCACAAGATGGGCACGATCGCTGACGTGTTGTTCATCGAGATGGAGTGGATCGACGGCCCCACGTTGGATTCGTCACTCGAGGTCGGGCGTCCAATGGAGTTGACGAAAACGATCACCGTCATCGCTGCAGTCAGTGATGCCCTGGCCAACTGCCATGAGGTTGGGGTCGTGCATCGAGATGTGAAACCGTCGAATATCTTGATGCGAGGGACGGAGGATCCGGTGCTCTTCGACTTCGGGCTCGCGCAGGATGCTGCGGAACCACATGCCGAACCGGGACGCTTGTATGCAACGCCAATGACGGCATCGCCCGAGCAGATTCGAGCCGATGGGCCCGTGGATGGCAGAGCCGATATCTACGCCTTGGGAGTCACGTTGTTTCGCCTGGCGACAGGCAAACTGCCGTTCTACGGAGAACGAATGGACCTCTTGCGGATGCATGCCGAAGCTGAACCGCCGTTGCCGCAGTCGATTAACAAACATGTGCCCGACGAGCTGCAGTCGGTCATCGTGCGCGCGATGGAAAAGGAGCCCGACAATCGATTCGCTACGGCGGGCGAGATGGGCGCGGCGCTTCGTGGGATCGATCTGACAGTCCTCGAGTTGACGGGCCGTCGAAAGTGGCGCAAACGATCCTGAACGGGGAGCTGGCTGTTTAGTCGAGAACGAGGCGCTCGGGGTTCGCTATGTGTCCGGCGGCTCCACAAAACCAACACGGTGCGCCGGGCCTGTCACGCCACGTCACCTCGCAGGGTCCGCACGCCAGCACGGTGGGAATGTCCTCGGTCAAAGTGATGACTACTGGGGGATCCGCTGCCATGGTGGCTGACAATAGGGGGACCCGAGAGGCCTGCGGGTGGATAGTGGACGAGATCGCTCAGCCTTTCAGCCATTGCAGTGCCGATTCGATCGGCTACCGTCAAACCGCAATGAACGGGCCAACGGAGTCCGGCGCCCACGAACAGGACCACACATGTCGAGCACCCCTTGCCCTCCAACCGACGGATCCGCCGAACGGCAGACCGAATTCGCCGAGGCGCCGCCGATGTGTATCGACGCCTCGAAGACCTACACGGCCGTGCTTGACACCACGCTCGGTTCCATCACGATTGCGCTCGACGCTGCCGCTGCACCCAAGACCGTGAACAACTTCGTGTTCCTTGCTCGGTACCGCTACTACGAGGGCGTCATCTTTCATCGCATCATCAACTCGTTCATGTGCCAGGGAGGCGATCCCACCGGTACCGGCCGTGGTGGTCCCGGATACAAATTCGAGGATGAGCTTCCGGCCCCCAACACCTACAAGGTCGGGTCGGTTGCAATGGCCAACGCCGGCCCCAACACGAACGGCAGCCAGTTCTTTCTCGTGAGCGGCGCGAGCGGTGTTGGTCTGCCGCCTCACTACTCCTTGTTCGGTGAGATCACCGATGGTCTCGATGTCGTCGAAGCAATGCAGAACGTGGCGACAGATCGTGGAGATCGCCCCGACGTCGACGTCGTCATCAACGCTGTCTCAATCACCGAGTCCTGAGCTTCACGGGTCCGAGGATCCGCTGCCGCTCTGCGAGTCAGGCAGCGAAACCGAACGATCCAGGAGCGCTGGCGTAGGCACCGGCCTCAGCCTCGCGAACCATGGTTGCGACCGCGACATCATTATTTGCGAGTGCGAGTCCGATGCGGGCGTTGATTGATGACTTGGCGAGCGCCGATGTCATTCGTTCTGCCATTGCCAAGGCCGCTTCCTGACTGCGGACCCCGCTGGCACACAACAGAAATCTACCGTCACTCGAGCTCGCGATGAGGTCGGCTGGTCGAACCGTCGAGAGGAGCTGACGTGTTGCTTCCTTGCGACGCAGCTCGTCAGTGGCGTCTTTGGGATCGAGCAGGATGACAGCGGCAGCGAAGTCACCATCTTTCGCCGAGAGCTCTTCGAGCCGCTCGATGGCCGCGTCATGTTCTGGCAATCCAGTTGTCTGGTCGGTTTCCCAGCGGTGCATCGTCGTTGCCGCTTCCACGACCACGATTCCCACGGCACTTACCGCGGTGCCTGCCTCATCGGTCACCGCCTGCGCTCGGATCTGGTAGTCGTCCTCTGCGCCGTTGAGGTGAAAGGCAATCGGTTGATGAAGGCTTTCGGGTTCAAGGAAGAGCGAGTTCCAGAACGAATCGACGAGGGTACGGTCACGCTCGACCACACTCTTTCGCCAGTCGTCGCCCGGGACGCTCCGCATCAACTGAACGAAGAGCGCGTTGGCTTCGAGGATCTGTCCGTTGGTGGTCGCGTGAAACGCTGCTGTTGTGATCACGCTGGTCATTGCGGCAAGAGGTTTCATGGCTACTTCGTCTCGGGTTGTTCGGCGGCTAGTTCGCTGTTGACGTATTCGAGTTGGTTGGCCCGGTCGCAGATGGTCTCGGGCTTTGGTGCATCTTCGTCGTCAACCGGTTCGACGCGCGAGTTGATCTGCAGGAGCTGAGCATTATCGAAGCGGGTAGCCCCGACTCGAACCTTGAGAAGGTCTCCGACGTCGGAGACGGTCAGTTCGAGCGGAGCGCTCGCGGGCTGATCGTGGCTCTCGACAACGTTCGATTCGTGGTCGTAGGTCAAGAAGAAGGCTGGGTTGCCCTCGCTCAATGACTCGAGGTCGAGATCGCGACTGATCGGGGAGAGTGTGGTGGCGACACGAGTGCCAGATCGACCCGGTGAGACGATCGCAAGGCGTTGCGCTCCATTGCGGGCTCGAATGATGGCCACATTCGCACCACGCAGATCGGTTGCGTTCAGGAGAACGTTGTGTTCGTCGATCGCGATTCCCGATGTCCACATGTCGTCGAGCGGTTGGACTTTTGTGAGGCCGCCTTCGGGAGTCTCCGATGGACACGTGTACAGCTGCACCCGCGTGAAGGCGGGAGCGTAGTGACCAACGGCTTCAGCTTCACTCCACTGGCGGCTGACGGCCTCTGTTGTCGTCGTGGAGACCGCCGGAAGGGTCGAGTTGGTGAACGCAAGGTTGTCCGGAGTGGGGTCGGTGCTGCCGCCTTCACTGAGAGTCACCCAGCCGAGCCATGCCGTGGCGACAAGAAGTAATCCGAGAAGCACGTACGTTCGGATGCCGAACTCGTTGGAGTGCATGTCCGATTGAGGAACCATTCCCGTGCGCGTGCCGATCAACGGGATGCTCGCGGACTGCGTGGCCCGTGGGACGCTCGTCACGACGGTATCGATGAAGTCGGGGTCCACATCGCCGTCGTCTTCGGTCAGGCCGAGTGCATCAGAGAGTCGTTGATCTTCGGCCGAACCGGATCGTGTCCGTCGTCTCTTGGGTTTTTGAACCACGTCTTCTTCGACGTCTGGTATTGCGTCGTCGATGAACTCGGTTGGATCGGTGGTGGCGATGTCCACAGGTTCGACGGGAAGTTTCAGGAGTTGCCCGTCACAGCGCACGCAGTAGTCAGATTCAGGGTCATTTCGTGCACCACAGAGGTAGCAGTCGGTACTCGCGGAAGCTGACATGGCTTCTGCCAATCGGCCCGAACCTGTCAGATGTGAGAGTCGTGGTCAGTGGCCGTCAGCGGACCCATCGTCGGCCGCGTCTGCATCTTGAGCACGCCGTTTCTTCCACTCATCGGCCTCGCGACGTGCTTCTACCTCGAGGGGAATCGCAAGATATGCCTGGCGATGGTTTCGGAGACGGACAAGGTTCGAGAAGTAGGAGCCCAGATACACCATGAAGAACTTCACCGCGCCGAGTTCGGCAAATTGGCGAACATGAACGAGTTCGTGGGCGAGAAGCGTGCTTGAGCGGTCGTGAATGCGATCACCACGGAGGAACACGAACCGGCCGACGGTCATCCCGTCAGCGGCCGGTGGAAGGAGGTTGGTCCTGACGAGGCGAACTCTCCCGAGAACGCCAGAGGCCACGTGGGAGAATGTATCGATCTCTTCACGTTCGAGATTTCTTCTCTTGGTCGGTTTGTCGACCTGCCCGGCTGTCTTCACATCGACGACAGTAGAGCGGCTGGAGGCTTCGGGCTTAGGCCTTCGTGAATCACATGGATGTACTTTGGCTTTCTGGCTTGTTAGGGTCAACAGATGTCTCACGTGTGCGCGAAGCCTGCATGCAGCCAAAAGGTGCAGATCTGGCTCGATTTTGCGCCCGCATCGCGCCACGTCGTCGAGCAACAGACTCGCACCGAGGTAAGCGTCGGTCTGTGCGAAACCCACGCAGGCCGCTTCACGGTTCCCGAGGGGTGGTCGCTCGAGCTGTTGCCTCTCTCCTCAGCCGATGTCGCTCCAGCCCGTGACGATGCGAATGTCGACGTCGACGAACGACCAGAGCCGGTCAGCGCCCCAGCGAATCGGGCCCACACTCGTGAACGCCCATGGTTCCTTGCACTCAGCGACGCCGTCATCGACGAGAGTGCCCATGACGGACCGGCCGACGTCGAAACCCCAAGTGCATCTGCAGGATCTCTCTTGCACCGGGCCTTCCACGGTCCGGGCAGAACTTCTGACAGGTCTCGAGTCGCCCGCAACCAATTGGATGAACTCGAGCCTCGACGGGCTGCGAAAACTCCACGCGAAGCCCAAGACAACGGAATGACCGAGCTGCCATTCCCACCGTTCGAGCCCGAGCACCGGGTCGCGGTGTCCTGAACGACGTTCACCACAAGATGCATCGACGGCGAGGCGTAGACGAGTCGGCGCAGGTAGAGCTGCCCGACGCCGAAATGATGGTCGGCCCGCAGCGTCATCGTCGCCGTCAACGATCCGTTGACCGTGTTCGAATTGGAATCTGGCTGGGCGCGATTCTGGTCGCGGGAACCGCGCTCTTCGCGTTGCCGCTCGCCGAGGAGGTGCGGACATCGACGCTCGAGTTCTTGTCGATCGGCCCTGGTGACGTCGAACCCGAGGTGGCCGAGACGTTGTCCGAGGAAACCATTGAACCACGCCCAGAGCCGGT